>JGI20130J15133_1002822_pt1 | contig 12522 bp, 15 predicted proteins | sample WasSprMetagenome_FD_15133 | JGI IMG/M metagenome (IMG submission 15133) | reverse complement strand
CCTTTCTGTTGTTGCAAAATATATTGTGAAACATATAGTTTAGATAACGCATTTTGTATAGTAACATTGCTTGATAATGGTTGAAGTATTATTATAGCTGAATTTATATTATCTATAGCAAGTATAGTACTTTGATCCAATGCTTTTAAAGCTAAAATTGTAGCATTTAAACTACTTCTAATACTTTCAAGTGCTGAAATAATGCTTGGATATCCTGAAGCCATAGCATCTAATCCATTTAAAATATTTTCATTTATCATTTTTGTTGCATTTAATGCTTCTTCTATATTTTCTATAGCATACTTTGTTGCATTTACTCCTGAGAATATTCCTTCCAATCCTTCATTAACTATTTTATTTGAAGCATTTGATAATTGTTTCAAGCTATTTATAGATTTTTCTAATCCATAAGATATTGTTGAGCTTTTATCAACAATTGATGATAAGGCTGAATCTAATGTTTTTAGAGCTTTAGAAATTTCTTCTAAAGAATTTCTCATTTTTATAGAAGATAAATAAATTTTATCATATGCTTCTTTATTAATTTCTAGGCTTTTAATGCTACTATCTATTTGTTTTAAAACCATTTCTTGATTCTCACTTATTTGAATAAGCATAGAATCTACTGATACTACTCCAAATGTTCCAACTGAAATAACTTTAGCTGTAAGATTAAGTGTTACTTCATTTTCTCTTAAAAGGATAAGCCAACTTATTCTTTGAGTGCCTGCTAGAGAGATAGTTGTATTTGCTTCAGGATTGGTGCTTATTGAACTAAAAGTTTTTTCATCAAGTGATAATGATACTGTTACTAATAAAGGTTCTAGAATATATGTTTTCCCACTTAAAATTCTATCAATTTTCCTTTTTAATTTTATCGACCATAAAATATTATCAGAAACATTTGCTTTTATATATTGTGTGCCTTTAACATATATTTTCTCAGCTTCTTTTCCATTAACATATATTTTTTTCTCAATATCTAAAGGAATATTTTCTTTTGTTTCAGCTATATATTCATATGTTAATGTTTCTTCAGGTAAGATCTTTAAATTCTTCCATATTATTATTGTTGTATTTCCAAAATTTTCTATAATTGAAGGTTGTGGTGTTCCTCCAAGCATTGTTAATGTATTAGGGAATATATTTTCAATTCTATCTACTAAATCTATAATTCTGCTTTTTCTATCTTTATTGTCTATTTTTAATATTATATCAATTTTTTTAGATTTTATAAATCCTTCTGTATTATAGCTTATTTCAATAGTTTTACTTTTTTTAACAATTATTTTTCCTATATCTTCTCCTTTTGCAAAATTTATTGGTAATAAACTTATTAATAAAAATATTATTAAGAGTAAATTTAATGCTTTTAATATTTTTAATTCTCTTCTCATTTTTTATCACTTTGCTCCTTTTAAGAAAATTTCGATTTTATCAATTTGTTCAGCTATTTTCTTTTTTGTCTCATTATAAGAATTGTAACTAATATCTCCTCTTTTTAATCTTTCTTCAAGTAAGTATATTGAATGTTTAAGTATTTTTAATTGAGATGAAAGTAAGCTGTATTTTTCTTTTTCATCCATTGCTATATCAAAACTAAGCAATTCTTTAGGAGGGTTTTCAAATATTCTTCCATCTCTAATATAGAACATTTTATTTGCAATCATAGCAACTGATGGATTATGTGTAACAACTATGAATGTTTGATTAAGATATTCATTAAGAACTTTTGTGAGTTTCATAACTCTTGCTCCAGTAGCAGTATCTAAAGAACCTGTAGGCTCATCCATTAATATTATTGCCGGCTCATTTGCTAAAGCTCTTGCTAATGCAACTCTTTGTCTTTCTCCACCACTCATTTGAACTGGTCTATTTTTAAATATTTTTTCTTCTACACCTACAAGTTGAAGCAATTTTATAGCTCTTTCTTGTGCTTCTTTTTCAGTATATTTTCCAGAAAGAATCATTGGAAGCATAACATTTTCTAAAGCATTCAAAGTTGAAATTAAATTAAAGAATTGGAATAAGTATCCTATTCTATTGCATCTAAAATCTGATAATTCCTTTTCACTCATATCTGTAACATCTATTCCATCTATTATTACTCTTCCAAAAGTAGGCTTATCCATTGTTCCAATTATATTTAACAAAGTTGTTTTTCCACTTCCAGATGGTCCCATTATAGAAATATATTCCCCTTTATTGACTTTTAAATTAATTCCTTTAAGAGCTTCTATTTCTATCCCTGGAGCAAGTTTATATATCTTAATTACATTCTTTAATTCAACAGCTATGTTACTCATATCTGAGAGCCTCTATTGGTCTAATGTTTGCTCCTTTCCATGAAGGTTGAAAGCCTGCAAGTAAACCTATTGTTATTGCTATAATTATTCCATATGCCAAAATTGTTGGTGAAATAACAATTAGCAATTGAATACGAATTAATTGTTGAATAAATTCTCTTATGAAATATACTCCTATTATTCCAAGAATGCAACCAAATATTCCACCTAATAGACTTAATATTCCTGCTTCAGATAAGAAAATTGCTAACACATGCCATCTTTTAGCTCCTATTGCTCTTAATGTTCCTATCTCTCTTGTTCTTTCTCTAACAACCATCATTATAGTATTCATAATGCTTAATCCAGCAACAAGTAAGCTTATAGAAGCTATTGCAATTAAAACTCCATTTATTATATCCATTATAGAATTTATTCTTTTCAATATTTCTTCTTGTTTAGTAATCCTAGCATTAGGGAACATTTCTTTTAATATTTTTTCTATATAATCTACTTTGCTTCTATCACTTACTCTTACTATAATTGATGAAACATATCCTTCTCTACCTAATACTTTTTGAGCAGTTTTAATATTTGTAGCAATTATTCCTATTTGTCCAGCAACAACCACTGTTCCAACATCAAATACTCCTACTATTTTAAAAGTCCTTTTTCCAACATTTTCTATATCTATTGTCATGAAATCTCCTGGATGTAGATTTAACCTTTCAGATACCATTTTTTGAATTACAATTACATTTTCTTCTTCTGGATAAAATCCTCTCCCTTCTAAAATTTGTAATCCAGTTAAATAATTTTTTATTTGTTCAGCTGGTACTCCTAAAAAAACACATGCTCCAGTTTTTATTTGTCCAATCATTATGATTACAGGATAAGCATCTGATACATAGTTTATACTTTTCACATTTTCTAATATTATCTCTGGAACATCTGCAGTAGAACTTCCTTGAAGCATCATTCCAGCTCCAAGTAATTCATTCAATTGTTCTTCTACTTGCTGTCTCATTCCAAGTCCAACAGACATTAATGAAACTAAAGTTGCAATTCCAATTGTTATTCCAAGTATTGTTAAAATAGCTCTCCCTTTTCTAATAACTATATCTCTTTCAGATAATTTTAAGAAATGACGTATTATTCGCAATTGTGCAATTAAAGACATTTTTTATGCACTTTTCTTTCTTTTTATTAAAAATACAATTGAAAAGATTATAATAATTGCTATTAATATTATTACAATTGGTGTATTAAGTATTTTTACAATTTCTTCAATTAAAGAATAAGTTTTTTCATTCACATTTATTTTTATTGGAATTATTTCAGCTCCATAATATTTTTCATTACTTTCTAAAATAGCTTTAATATAGTATATTCCTTTCTTTTTAGGTTCCCAATCATATTCGAATTTTTCTCCATTTTTAATATTTATTATTGAAATAATATCCCATTTCTCTTTATCTAAACTATAATAAAGAATTACTATTGCTTTATCACGATTAGGAATTATTTCACCAGTAATAATTACTTTTTCATTTTCAAAAACATTATTAGAATTAACCATTAAAGTTATTCTACTATATTCTTTATTAATTTCTACTTTTGCTTCTTTACTTTCTGAATTTAAATAATTTTCATCTCCATTCCATTCAGCTTTTATAAGGTATTCTCCTTTCTCATTAGGTTTCCAATAATAATAATAGCTTCCATTTTCAATAGTAAATGTTTCTCCAAGATAATTCCATGTTTTTCCATTATCAAAACTATAACTTAAGAATATTTTTTCATTAGATTTCATAGGATTGAGATTTCCATATATTAAAATTCTTCCATCATTTTCTATATTTGCTTTACATGTTAATTCGCTTTTTCCTTTAACATTAATCAATATGCTTTCAGACTTTGTTACATTGTATCCTCCAAAACTTTTATATGCTAAATCTATATTTATTGTATAAAATCCCATATGCTTAATTCTTATTGGAAAAGCAATTTCTGCATAATTATTTGCTTCAATAATATTTATTTTCTTATAATTATTTGCAAGAAATTCTACTTTATATCCATAAATGTATAAAGATATATCTTTTATTGGATAATTACCTTCATTAAGAATTTTTATTAAAATATTAAAATCTCTTCCTTCTTCTATTATCTCAGGAACTTTATAATCAATTGATACTATTGCTTTAGGCGAATATAATATAACATTGATTGTTCTAAAAGTTTCCATTTTATAAGTTTCATTTTTCTCATTCCTTATTTGTCCATAAATTTTTAAATATAATTGATATACTTTTTCTTCTCCAGGTTTTATTTCATTAAAACTAGGATCACTTAAGTATAATGATAAATCAATTTTAGTTTCATTTTCTATTGAAGTAAAGTTCTTTAATATTGGTTTAAAAGCTATAACATTTGTATTTAAAATTCCTGTTTCAAATGAATAGAAATATATTGAATTGTTTTCTTTTAAGTATATGGTTTTTATGATTATTTTAATATTAGCTTTAGTATTTATAGTAAATTCGCTATCCATTGTTACATTTAACCAAAATAATGAATCATGCCAATTTTCTATAAATGAATAATTTTTCCCCTCAAAATTATTTTCTAAACATAAAGCAAGTGGTATCGTAATATTTATCATAATTACAATGCATAATATTAGGATAATGAATAAAGATAAATAACTAATTCTATTTTTCATTTATTTTTCACCTTTCCATAATTTTCCATAATTTTTTTGAGCTAAAATTATCATTTTATTAAATATTTTTCCATATTTTTTAATAACTTCTTTAAGAATTTGATCTCCAAAATTTGTTAATTTATATATTCTTCTAGGAGGACCTTTTGATGATTTTTCCCATATGCTTTCTATTAAACCTCTTTCTTCTAATCTATGAAGAATTGGATAAAGCGTCCCTTCTCTTACTTTTATTATATTTTCTGTTGTGTTTTTTACTTCACGTGTTAACTCATAACCATACATAGTCTTCTTTTTTAATAATAATAAACAAAGGATAGTCAATACTCCTTTATGGATTTGTACTTGCAATTTTGGAAGGCTTTCTCTTATTGTTTTAGTATAAGACATAATCACCACTATGTTGTAGTAAAGTATACTTTATTGCTATTATATAAATTTTGCTATTATTTTTAAAAGAATATTCTTTTTATAAAAATATTTATATAATATTTTTTTTAAAAATAATAATGATAAAGATGAAAGAAAAGAAAAATATTGGTCCAAGATATTTAGGTGTAATACATCATCCAGCAATTGGTATAAGAATTCCAGAAATTTTCTTAACAGGAATATTAAAAGCATTCAAAAAGAAGAATGTTGCAGGTGGATTAATGCTTTCATTTGGAAGAGAAACTGCAACAGAAGAAGTTATAAATGCTCCTCCTGGAAAATATGAAATTACTAGAGGACATACTGGTACTTCAATTAAGAAATATATTACAATGAGTGCTGAGGCTTCTTTTAAAGAAGGAGTAATTATTGAAATTGAAGCAGATCATATAATGATAATTGGATCTACTATTAAAGCAGTAAAAAGGATTGCTGGTATTCATGAAGAAGCTAAAATAAATATAGAAGAATTAAATGAATCTATTAAATATGCTAAAGCTGAAATAGATGAAGCAATTTCAACAAGTTTTATAAATAGTTTTACAATAGATACTTGTGATTTATTCAATTTGGAAGTAGATAAATGGAATGAAGAAAAAATAAAAGAAGAATTTGAGAAATTTTTTCAAGAAAATGAAAGAAAAACATTATTAAATCGATATATTGGTAAAATTTTTAAATTTAATACAGCAATTGGTAAAAATATAACATACGAATTTAATGAAATTGAATTAATGCGATTTGCATTAAAATTTAAAGATAGTTTAAGAATAAGTAAAGAAATATATGATTATATAAAAGAGAAAATGAATAAGCCTTTTGGATTTGAAATTGCTTTTGATGAAACAATTGAAGAAACAAATGATAAAGAAATGTTATTCTATTTAAATGAATGGAAAAATCTTGGAATGCATATAGATTATATTGCACCAAATATAGGTTTTAAGAAAAGAATGGATTTTAGAGGAGATTTAAGAAAGCTTGAAGAAAAAGTTTCTAAATTAGCAGCAATTGCTAAAAGTTTTGGAGCTCTTTTATCTATACATTCTGGAAGTGGCACATCTCCATATAGTGGAAAAGGGCCTGGAACATATAAAGCATTATTAAAAGCAACTGGAGGAGAATTAAAATATAAAATTTCAGGAGTTTATTATGAATTGCTTATGGAAATCCTTTCATCATTTCCACCTAGATCTGAAGAAAGGAAACTTTATAATAAAATATTTGATGAAGTATACGAATTTCTTAATAAACAAATTGCTGAAAATGGTCCTTTAGCTTCACCTTTATTAAAAAAGCAAATTGAAAGATATAAAAAAGAAGTAAAAAAAGGAATTAGGAAAAGAAGGGATCCTAGAGCAACATTCTTTAGATTCTATTCTTATCTTGCATTGAATTTTAGAGATAAAAATGGGAAAAGATATTTTAGAGATAAAATTGTTTTTCTATATAATAAGAATAAAAAATTGCATGAAATAATTGATAAAGAAGTTGAAAAACTTACAATTAGGTTAATTAATGGTTTAAATTTTGCTAATAATATTTCTAAAATTTCTTTTCAAGAATAACTTTCTTTTAATATTTTTATTTAAAAAAAATCTTTTTGAAGAAATATATGGAAATTTTTTCTTAGTAAAAATAATATCTTTCAATTAGATGCTATTTTTAGAAAAAAAAAGAAGCTAAGTATTGTACAGTTTTTAAAATGCATTTTATAATATTAAATTGATATAGCTATCGCTATTTTCAAGCCAAAATAAATGAATTGGGATTTCTTAAATTATTCCCATTGAGTAATTTAATAGAAAGAATCTATTTTTATCCTAATTTTAAGTAAAACATTTAATTAGAGAAAAGTATAAATAATACATCTATATAATACATCTACGGTAAAAATGCCTGTAAAAACTACAGTAATTCTTAAAGATGAAGTTTACGATTATTTAATTAAAAAATTTGGTAGAAGAAAAATATCAGAAGCAATAAATCAAGCTATAATGAAAGAAATTTTTAAACCAGTCAAAAGCATGTTTGGTGTAGACCCTTGGCTTACTACAAAAGGTTTAAGAGATGAAGAAGAGCCTCATGAGACTCCTTGACTCTTTCGCATGGATAGAATACTTTATAGGGTCAAAAAGAGGAATTAAAGTAAAAGAATATATAGAAAGCAATGAGCCATTATATACAGCTTCAATTTGTCTTACAGAAATTAAATCAAGATATTTAAGGGAACAGAAGGATCCAACAGAAAGAATAAAATTAATTTTAGAGAGAAGCTATATTATACCATTAAATGAAAAAATAGCACTTTTAGCTGCAGATATTAAACAAAAATATAAACTTCATACTATAGATGCGATAATATATGCTACAGCTCAATATAGCAAGCTCATTTTAGTTACTGGTGATCAGCATTTTAGAAATCTTCCAAACGTTGAAATAATTTAAGAACGAATAATAGGAATTATTGATAACATTTTCTAACATCTTTATCCAGTTTATCTCCAAATATTTAAGTTTGCTAAGAATAAATTTTCTTATAGAGTTTAAGAAATGAATAACAAGCTTAATCTTTTTTATTATTCCATATCCCTTCTTCTTGCCATTTTTAAGACTTTTCCAAGTAGATTTATATGAACCATATTTTAAAGGCATATCCATTTATAACAATTCTATCATCTATTCTAGGTATTCCAATTTTAGATTTAGGAAGGAAAACTTAATAATTCCCCATTCTTCATCAGAAAGCTCACGAAATTCCATGAGAAATTTTATTATTATAAAAGCTTAAATAGTTCAGAGATGAGTTCATTTATAAAATCAACTTTTATATTCGAAGTTATATATTTTAAAACCATTTTTCTTAATTGATTCATTATAAAGACTATTTAAGTTTTTTCTTGATAATAAGTTTTTTGTTGGTCTCTTACTTTCTTTAAAGTTTTTTAAAGAAGAATGGATATGTCCAATTATCCATGAGGAATTAGTGGTGGTTTATTCACTATTGCTAAGCCTTCTAATGGGAGAAGAGTTGGTTGTCCTTTTTGATACTGATTTCAGAAAGAGAAGCTAAACTATGGTAGGAAGCATTTATTAAATACGCCTAGAAGAATTATAAGTTATAAATTAATTGAAGCTAGTAAAAAAAGTAATTATAATTTACATTATTTACTTAATAATAATTAATTTATTAAATATAAAAAATTTGTATTTTTACTTGAACGCCAAAAACTTTAGTTTTAAAATGAATTTTTGTCGATGAAAAATTATAAATTTATCGAGACTGTCAACTTAAGGCTACCCATGATGCTATCCATTTTTCTGAAACTTTCAGCTTATAACTAGGAAAGCAAACATTGAATTGTTTTATCCTTCTCTTTAATTTATTAAACCAAGATTCTATCGAATTTCTTATTCCAAAAGTTTTCCTTCTATGTCTTAATTTTAAAAACTTCATTGGCCAAATGTACCATGGTCCTTTATCAGTATACATTATAGGATTATTAGTACAAGCTTCTTTTAATTTCTCTAAGAAAGTTAAACATTCTCTATTCTTCTTCCTTTACTAATATGCAAAGCAACTATCTCTTTAGATTAAAGACTATAGTTTCATCCGCAGCAATAAATCCTCTTTTCTTCTTTATATTTTCTTAATATTTGAAATTATTTTTCCTGCTTTTAAAAACCATTTTCTAATTGCTTCTCTACTTATATTATAACCTTTTTCTTTTAAGAATTCTTTTACTTGTGCTAAGCTTAATCCTAGAGTATATGCTTTTTAACTGCTATTGCTTTTATATAAGGGTCAACTCTTCTTCTAGGAAATATTCTTCTATTAGAAAATATTAAATAAAGTTGATCTATGCTTACCCCAATTTTATCACNAAATTTATTTAAGATAAATATTGGTCTTTAAGTCTTAAGTTGACAGTCTCATAAAGTATAAAGAAAAATTTAAATTAAGCCACAAAACATAAAAAACGAAGATTAAAGATAAGAATTTTTCAAAAATGGAAAAAAAAGCAAAAGAAATATAAATCTAAAGAATTATAATAAAATTATGGATAGAAAATTAAGAATTATTTTTCAACAAAAAATAGAAACATTAATCAATAATCCTTTAGGCGTTTTTAAAAAATATACTAAACTTTTTATGAAAAAGATTTCATTGAAGTTAGAAACTTTCAGACCAAATTTATTTTATAGTTTTAATGAGAATTATGAATTACATTGGAATTATACTTCTTTTAAAGGTAAAGTTGTTCTTGATATGGGAGCTGATTATGGAACCACGGCTGAGTTTTTCCTAAAAAAAGGAGCTAAAAAAGTTATAGCTGTGGAAGGAGATAAATATTTGGCTGGAAGTCTTCTAAAAAGATGCAAAAATTCAAAGAAAGTTATAGGCATCCATAAATTTATTTCTTCAAAAAAAGATATTGAAGAATTGATTCAAGAGTATAGACCTGATATAGTAAAAATTGATGTAGAAGGGAATGAAAAATATATTCTTTTTGTTAATGAAAAAATAATTCATTCAGTAAAAGAATGGTTAATAGAAACTCATTCAAAAGAAATTTTTGATGAAATAACGAATTTCTTCATAGGGCAAAAATATAATGTAGAAAATATAGATTATGGTAGCATGGTAGGAATANAAAATATAAAAGTAATATATGCATGGGTTGGAAAATGAAACCAATAGCTTCTATTTACGAAAAATCAGCATTATGGTATAAAGATAAAGTAAAAAAAGTTTATGGGAAATTTCTAAAAAGAGAATTTGAAGCTGTAGAATATAATAGAAGAGTAGTTTTTAATTGTGTAAATTGCGGAAGAAAAGTAGAAACATTCATAGGAACTGCATGCGGAATGACTTTATTATGTCCTAAATGCTTTAAATTAAAAATGGAAGAGTTTAAACAAGGATATAGGAAAAGAGTTTTATTTGAAAATTTAGATAAAGATTTACGGGATATTTGGATTGCTTATTTTAAAGATTTGGTGAATCCACAAAATGAAATTTAAAGAACTAATAGAATTATATGGTTTTCCTGTCTTTTTAGATGATGAAAGACAATTAAAAGAAATTATAGAAGATAAAAAGAAAGATAGCTTACTCTTAAAAAAGGGAGAACATATAGATTGGTGGATTTTGCAGTTTAAAGATGGAAAAGCTTATTGCTATAATCCGAATAATCATGATTGGGAACTCTTGGAGGAATGAAAGGGGTGGTTAAATGGTATTCGCCAAAACTCAGATTCCTAAGGCTTTTTCAAATATTGAAATGATTGTTTTTCTAATTCTTAATAAACTTGGAGTTAGATTTTTGACTCAGGTTCCTATTGATATTGAAGATAAAGTATATTTCCCAGACTTTTTCATTTTTAAAAGCCACTATCCACAAATGAAATCAGAAGGAATTGATATAGAAGTTGATAGTGAAGATTTTCATAAAAAAACTAAAGGTCAAATAAGAAAAGATGAAGAAAGAGATGAAGTATTTACAAAGCATGGCTATAGAGTTATTAGGATTAGTGAAAAAGAATTAAAAAATCCCAAAAATGTTGAAGAAAAAATAAAAAATATTTTGAGAGAGGAAGGTGTGTTATAATGCCTCAAGTAATTATTAAAGGTAAAAGATTTGGATATTATGAAATAAAAAATCAAATATTGTTTTACCATACTTTCAAAACTCCGCAACATTTTTTTAGAAAATTTAATGGATTTGGAATTAGTTGGGCAGTTCTTTGCTATTTACAAGCAATAATGAATAAAAGAAAATGCATAAGAGGATTCGTTATTATCCATTACAAAACAGACGATGTAGTAAAAAAATATATTGCGAATATTAGTGATTTCTTTAAAAGTGAAAAAATTTATACTGATGACACTATGTTTCTGGGGGATTATCAAAAATTCTTAAGTTTGGAGGAAATGAAAGAATTAAAAAAAGGTGAGAACAAATGGAAAGATTTCCAATTTTAACATTATTTGTCTTTTTATTGAATTATTACTTCTCTTTTGTTGATAAAAACCCAATATTTTTCTTCTTCTATCATTTAAGCCTTCTTCATTTTTTAGGAAACATGATTGTCTTTCTCTTTGCTGGAATTTTAACAGAAGTAAGATATGGGTATAAAACTTTTCTATTAGTTTTTTCAAGTAGCTTATTATCTTCTATTCTTTTTGAAAATCTAATCACTGGCCAAATACCGCCTTTTTATGGCTTTTCTTGTGTTTCTTATGCATTTTTAGGTTTTGTTCTTATGAAAGCAATCTCTAATTTAATATTTTCCGATAATCAAAAATTGGCTTTTTTCCTATATGTTTTGGAGATTCTCCTAATAACTCTTAATTTCCTTCAATTTTTTGAAGAACCTTATAGAATTGCGGTTTTTGGTCACGCTATGGGATTTTTAACTGGGTTTTTATCTGCTTTAAAATTATCATAATTTCTTAAAACTCTTAAATACAGTCTAATTTCCTTTATTTATGAATTAAAAAGGGGAAAAAATATGAGTAAAGTAAGAGTAGAACCAAACTATTTCAAGTGGGGAGTCTTTTTAGTCGTAGCATTGCTGATAATAACAATATGGATTGGCTATGTAATGCCTCTCTTAAAGCCGGGAGGAGTAGTTCCATTACCTCAACCAACAGAAACTAAAACAGAAGTAGCTCTTGGAACTTTGCCTATTTCTTGGCAGGTAAATAGTATATGGAGTTATGATGAGAGCGATGTCGATGGCTGGGGAACAATGAAAGTTTACTACGGCGATTGGAAATTCTTAGGAACACTAACAGACGATACTCCAACTTCGTTAACATTACCAGCGGGAATTAGAAAAGTTAAATTAGTTATAGACTATGGAAGCAATAATGTAGGTTTTGTAGACAAGGAGAAAACATTAAATCAACCATACTTTGAAAATTCGGGCGTTTATGATGTCGATAACGATGGAACAGAGGAATTATACTTTGATGTTGATTTTAGCCAAGCTGGAGAATTAAGAGCTGGAGAAAGTCAAAAATCAATTACAAGCAACTTATTCTTAATTAAAGTCGATACTACTTTAGCTATT
>JGI20130J15133_1002805_pt1 | contig 12563 bp, 8 predicted proteins | sample WasSprMetagenome_FD_15133 | JGI IMG/M metagenome (IMG submission 15133) | reverse complement strand
TCTTTCACCATAAGAGGATACATCCCTGAAACGACCGTGTAGACTATAAAACCAGCTAGGAGAAGGAGAAAAGTCAATGGGACGAGCAGAAACCAGCCTCCCAAACTATTCAATAGCTGAAGGATATATAACCCCGATATTATGGTGAAGATGAACGATGAGAGGAGTTGCGGAATGAGGATCTTAGGGTTCTTGAGTAAGATGCTGAACGAGCTTGTTAGGGCTTCCCCTACATCGAACCCTTTTGCAGACATAACACCAAAACATCCGACTGCAAGTTAATAAACTTTGAGAGCGTGAAAGGTGTTCTAAGTTGTTTGATAGAGCTCTTTACGCCTAGCCTCTAGCATATCAACTTCTCTACCGATAAACTCAGCCGCAGTGGAGAGCCTAACACCCAGCTCCTCACTAACCTCATGAACAGGCTTCACCCTCTCCTTATAGTTAACATCACGTAGCAGATGGTGGTCCAAGATAACCGTATCCAACCCACGATCGACCAAGCTTCTGACAATCCTAGTAAGAAGCTTGTTGGCTTGCTGTAGATCGTCTTCTCTGAAGCTACCACCTAGCAGGTAGGTCGGCGGACCATCCACCAGAAGTATGTGTGGCTCGTTTTCCAGAATAAAATTCACCTGCTCCTCGTTCACAGGTCCTTGGACATCCGACGTAAAGAGCACGCCTTCTCCCCTGCTTTTAACACAAACTTCAACAACATATCCTAGTTTGGTATCAACACCATGGCTTACTGCAGGAGAGAAACTGATCGTAGTTTCACCTAGCCGAAGTCTTCTACCGTCAGCCACCTTAACTTCTTTAGCTAACCCTCGAACGCACTGCAGAAAGTAGGCCGCACGCCACATCTGGCTCCGATTGATGTTTAAGCTAGGGTCCTTAACAAATAGCTGTTTATCTCTAAACACCTCGATATGACGTGTAGAGTGATGGTCATAGTGGTAATGCGTTAAAACAATTATCTCAGCGAAATCGGCGAAACTCTTAATTCTGCCCCAACATTCATCTAACCTCTGCCACTCAATTGAATGAGGCCTTAACCCGTAGCGAATTGGGGCGAGGGCTGCACTTGGATCTATAATTAAGCTCACACTACTAGTCTCAATAAAGGTAGCCATTGACCTGACCCCCAAGCTATCCGCTGCAATGGGCGTAACTCTAATCAAAGAGGGCACCGGGCTTCGATGGTTTAGAAGTCTTCAACGCTTGGCGAGATAATCTAGAAAACGCACGATCCTCCTAGCACCCTCTTCAACCTTCTCCATAGAGGTAGCATACGAAATGCGTACATAGCCTTCACCAAGGCTACCGAAAGCTGAGCCTGGAACAACAGCAACACCGATCTCCCTGATCATCCGCATAACCAAGTCTTTTGATGAAGAGTTTACACCTTTAAGCCTGGGGAACAGGTAGAAGGCGCCTTGAGGCTTACTAAACGAGAGATAGGGGCTTTCCGAGAGAATCCCGCATAATAGATCCCTCCTACGCCTGTATTCACGCAGAACGTCTTCAAAGAAACTCTGCTGCAGCTGCAGCGCTTTAACAGCTGCCTTCTGGATGAAAGATGGTATGCACGCGCAGGTGTACATTTGAACTTTAGCCATCTGCTCTATGACCTCAGCTGGGGCTGCTACATAGCCTATCCTCCAACCAGTCATAGCGTATGCTTTTGACAGACTGTTCACCGTCACCACGTGTTTCTTGAACTCAGGTATACTGGCTGGGCTGAAGTGGCTCCCCTCATATACAAACTTCTCATACACCTCATCTGAGATAACCATCACACCGTGCTCCACAGCCGCGGACACGGCTTCCTCGATCTTTTTTCTTCCACTAACAGCGCCGGTGGGATTAGAGGGCGAGTTAATGATAAGGAGCTTTGTCCGCTTAGTTATAGCCTTCCGTATGCTGTCTGGATCGATGGTGCAATCCTCGCCCAAACCAACCTCAACCGGCACCCCTCCGGCGAGCTTCGTGGCTGCAAAATACTGTACAAACGCTGGGCTTGGTATTATCACTTCATCGCCTTCGCGGAGCAAAACAGTTAAAGCTAGGGATATCGCTTGAGTTCCACCGATAGTAACCATAACTTCGCTTTCTGGGTCGACGTCCACATAATTGTCCCTCTTGAGCTTCAAAGATATTGCCTCCAGAAGATCTGGGTAACCTTTTGTTGGAGCGTAGTGAGTATACCCCTGCTCTAAAGCCTCTTTTGCAGCGTCTTTTATATAAGATGGTGTGTCTAAATCGGGTTCGCCTATAGAAAGGTTTATGATATCTTTTGATCTGGCTACCAGATTGAAAATAGCCCTGATCCCCGACTCCTCAACGCTGAGCACACGCTCAGAGAAAGACATACACGTTAGCGTATGACCAACGCATATTTAAACCTAATAAGCCATAATCTTTTTTAGAAGAAGGAGTAGCATCAGTGTGTAAATTGGAAACGATCCTCGTCGCTGTGACAGGTGCAAGCGGCACCTTAATATCAACAGCCATACTTAGTAGGCTAAGGCATATGAGGGTTAAAACAGCGCTCATGGTTTCAGAAACAGCCTACAAGGTTGCGGAAACCGAATTAAAGATCAAGCCGAACGAACTGGATAAATTAGCGGATACTGTTGTAAGAAATGAGTCTCAGCTTACAAATCTTACGCCTAAAGCCATGATCGTAGCACCGTGTAGTATGAAGACTTTAGCTGGAGTGGCTTGGTCGCGCACAGACAACCTACTGTTGAAAGCCGCTAGACAAGTGCTGGAGAAAAGGCGCCCCCTTATATTAGTGGTCAGAGAGACACCGTGGAGCACAATACACCTCAACAACATGCTACAAGCCTCGGTTAAGGGTGCAACGGTTATGCCGCTTATTATCCAACCTAAACCGAATCTGAGATACGTAGCTGAGTTGGTAGGTGATTTAGCTGAAAAGATAGTTAGCTCTTGTGTAGGAGCGCCCTGGCCGGGAGATTCAGAGCCGGCTCGCTCTTTTGAACCCGGGTCAGAACGGTGACAGCGTCCTATGCTAGACCGGGCTCTTGGCGGGGCACGTTTAGGAGCATACCCCTACACCACCAGGGCGCAGATAAGGGCTTATATGTGGTTGAAGATAAAATTTTCTTTTAGAGGATGTGAAGCGTGGTGCCTAGTAGTTGATGGTTGAAGTTGCGGCTTCAAAAGGTGTGACGATTTCGGCACCTTCGGATGGCTTCGTCTCATTCTTTAACAGCCCCTACCATCCGCATATTAAACTCGCCGCATTAGACATCTACATTAGCTCCGGCGATTCGGCTTTGAAGCACCTTCTCCCGTCAAAGGCAAGGTTCGAAGGCTGTACCCCTTTGAACCCCCTGTTCCAAAGTGGTTTAACGCCCCTAGAACCGAGTACGTGATTTTGATAGAGTGTTCTGCGAACCCTGAAATTTGGGCTAAGATTCTCCATATCCAACCCTCTGTGAGAGAAGGGGATGATGTAGATGTCGGCACACCCTTAGGATGGCTCATAAGAGATGGCTTCTTTCACCCTTGGACAGATCCTCATATGCACATCGAATTACGAAACCGCTCTGATCCCATTAGGGCAACAGGGGGCTACCCGCTTGAACCCAAGATCTCGAACACATACTACGTTGATGGCGAATTAGATAGAAAAGAGGTCTATGGCGGAAGAGTGGTAGCGCTGGGTGAACGCTACGCTCTAGTGGAGCTACAAGCACCCTTCACATATCTTGAACCATTCTTCGGCTTATGCGGGCTGGTTGGTGACGAGTTTGGGCTGATTGACGGAGGCATACCACACTACCAGTGGGCCGGTTTACTACATAAAAAAGGAGGTGGATTATCTTCTGAAGCAAAGCTTCTCAACACACCTATAGGGCTAGTCCAATCATCAAACAGTTGGGCTGCACTCCTAACTTGTGAAGACTTCAACATAATGCTCGACGGTTTGATTTGCGTAGGCTTATCCTGCTACCTCAATTTAAGGAGAGAAAGACTTGTCAAGATCATACTACCCAAAGGATCAGACTTGCAAGTAGGTCAAAAAGTAAACCTCAAACTAACAATAGGTGGAGCAGGGTTTACAGCGCACCTACAGCAAGCATTCGAAGGGCTTGTGGAGAATGACATCTACTCAAAAAGCCTCTTAAAGGACAGAAGGAGAAGCATCGCATCTATTCTGACTTCTCTAAACACACAAGCCTAGTTTTGCTAAATCAACCTTACATATATGAAGTTCTCAAAGCGCAGGACCTACTGCCACTCAGGGTTTTAATTTTGCAGCCGGGTAAATTATTGCGTCAACCCCATAGAGACCATTTGTTAGAGGCTTATATAGAGAGGAATACCACGATATCCATAAATTACCTGAGTGCATTAAGATATGGTATGTCAGAAGGGTGGCGGTGTTCACACGATAAAGTGGAGTTGATTGGGGAGCAGAGGGGTGAGAAGGGGGTAAACAAGTACTTTAAGTGTCAGAAATGTGGTAACGTTCTTATATTGTCGGAAGAGGGAGTATTATACGAGGTTCCTGCGGCAAATAGGTAGTAGAAAACGGTTCGTCTCAGAAAGTTGTTTATTAAGAATGTTTGGTGCGCTTTATTGCATATGAAGCNCCCACNACAGCTACAGCAATCAATATTATGATTANGTAGAGGGTGAGGTCTGGTAGACCTACGCTGATTAGAGGCGGTGTTGTTGCTGTAGTTTGAGTTGTGATTTCAGCAGCTACAGTTTGAGTTTTGGTCTGGGTTGTGGATTCGGTAGCTGAGGTTTGGGTTGTGATTTGAGTCGTGGTTGTTTGCTGTGTTGTTGTGGTTTGTACGGTTTTGCTTTGAGTGATGGCGAGTATTGGGTCGCCTTGACTCAGGGTTGCTGTAATCGTCTTTTCTTCTCTGCTTATTTCATATTTTATTGGTATGTAGTTTTCGTGTTCTGCGCTGTATTTGTAGAGGGCGAGTTTTGCTGGGTCTGTGAAACCTAGGTCTGGGTATCTTATTTTTATCGTAACTTCTTTGGCTGCTTCGGTTATGTCGACCGCTAGGTAGACCGCTTTTTCAACACCGGCTATCTCCGCTTCTGGGTATGGGTTCTCTTTGTATAGTGTTACACGCCCTTCTATGTTTCCCTCTGAGGTGAGGGTTACGCCCTTTATGGGCTCTGCGCTTCTTACTCCGCTGACGCTTTTCGATTCGGTGGAAACTTTCTTGAATTCGATTGTGCCTGCGGTTGGGCTTCTGAATGATGTAGTTACAACTGTGACGCCGCTTCCTAAGATCAGCCCACTTCTTATTGCTTGGCCGTTCAACAGTAAGATGTAGTGGTCGCTTTCACTACCTTGGATGGCTAGTGTGAGGAAGGTGCTGTTTGTGATCTTTATCTTACCTCCGCTCAATGTCAGTGGTCCGTCGCTAACAGCAATTAGATTATCTTCTTTGGCTTCGAAGAGGTTGACGGGTGTTTGAATCTCGGTATCGACATCGTAGGCTCGCAATCCATTTACGTAAACACTTACCCTTATGAATGCGAGTGGAGGCGGTTTTTGTTTAAGCGTTGGTTTTAGGACTATGGTTGCTTTGTCGTTGGGTTTAATGGTTACTTCTTGTGATGTTGCTGAGGTGTAGAAGGGTGTTTCGACTAAACTTAGACTTATTTTAGCGTCTTCGCCTCCTATGTTATATGCTGTTATTTGGAGGCTGTCTTCTACCCAGAGTATGTCGCTTGCCCTTACGATTATGCTTGGTCCTTCTGGTTGTAGGAGAAGACCTTTCTCTTCCGCTGTTCGTAGAAGAGTGGAGGCTTGTTTGGTGAGGTTAGCGAGTTCGGATAAGGTGTCTTGGAGTAGGTTTCGGAATTCTTTGGTTGGTCTGTAGGATGGGTTTGCTATGAGGAAGTCGATTAGCAGACGTAGGTTTGTAACTGTGTAGATATATGTTAGTCTGTGTTCTGCCAGCTCTGCTGTTAGTGAGGGGTCGTTGAGGCTTTGGATTGAGGATGTTAGTATGAGGTCTGCTTCGTCGAGAGCGTTGGTGAGTTCATCGAGGTCCTTGGATTTGTATACTAGTGTTTGGGTTGAATCTAGTATCGCATTTCCTTTACTTTGGATTGTTTTAGCGATATTATCTAATGTGTTGGATCGGGCTGTGTTGAGTTGAAGGAAGGTTGTTTGAGGAAGCTGGGTGAGCATTCTGTTGACTTTTATGTTCGTTTGCTCGCTTTGGGTTCTGGTGAGAAGTAGAGTGTTGACTGTTTGTATCGGTGATGCTGTGACTTGGGCTGACCTGAAGCCGGTTTTAATGGGCACTCTACTTACGAGGAGGAAGGTGAAGGCTGGTAGTAGTGCTTGAACAACTGGGGCTGCTGTAGCTACGAATCTTTCGAAGTTGCCTCCTTTTATGAGGAAGTTGTAGTAGCTGAGGTTCCAGATTATCTTGGTTATGCCGTCTGAGATGAGTGCGGCTATTAGGGCTAGGTATGCTTTTGCTAAGACATCGTTAAGCTTTGTGGAGAAGGTCTTTACTTCGTTTTTGATGGTGACTTGGTATGTGATGGGTAGATTCATGAAAGTCAGCAGCTTTTCTGGTGCGCTGAACGAATCTTTTGCTAGCTTCTGTCTGATCCCGTCCAAGCCTCGTAGAGTTGACAGCACGATAGATGTGATGGGGTAGACGTATTCTTTGTATACGTTGGCGACTGCGTAGAAATCATCTTCTAGGTAATCCCATGAGCCGAGTTGAAGTAGAGCCCATTGCTCTTTTCTTACACCCCACGTCTGCTTTTGAGAGGGTGGTATGCTGGCCCTTAGCGGTGCTACGAGCTCAGCGTAGGTGGGGGACTCTTCAAACTGTAGCTTTAAGAATATGCCGAGGAACGGTGGGATGCCGAAGCCGCCTAACGAGGTTAAAGATAGTTGAAGCAGATCTAGGTTCTTTTCGAGTTCGCCTAGAGCGATCATTTGTAGGGCTGCGTTGTGGATTAGCATCATGGTGTGTGCTGCTACGAAGCTGATTGCTTGGAATATTACTTCGAAGGAGAATTCAGCCCAAAATTCTCCTCTACCAACCAAAAAGGCTGCCAAGAATCTGATAAGTTTGAATGATGCCGCGATCGCTATCGATGCTGCCTCTCTGCTACCGTAGAGGTCTGATAGGTATTGGTTGAGGAGGGTCATCCCACCGAACCACTTGTTAGTGAAGCCTAAGACGTTGAGTACGTCTCCTTCAAGGGTTAGGAGTCCGATCTTGGCTGTGCCTGTGATTGTGCCCCATTTTTGGGGCAAGATCTTGCCTGGAAACTTGTTGTTGAACCATACGAAGAGGTTTCCTTTATTCCATATCTTTGTGTAGCTGAGGAAGCCTTTGTATGTTTCTAGGGTTGCTGCTAATGCCATAAGCCTTGCGGCTGCGAGTGTTAGGTATTGTGCATAATGGGAGTTCTTCAGCATGTGTGCTTGTAGTATGATGAGTTTGCCCATTTTGCTCCAGTAGTTGTCTGGGTTTAGAGTGAGGTCTTCTGGGGTGAGTCTATATCTGAAGTTTCTGTAGTTGAGGGGTTCGTTTAGGAATTCAAGTTCGGTTCCTTTGACTTCTTCTGTGCCGAGTTTCGGGAAGACGACTTTAGGTCCTACGTATAAGCCGACTTTTTCGATGTAGTTGACGATTCTTCTTATGATTTCTGTTAGCAGTGTGTCAGTGGGGTCTTTGGATTGTGGTTGTGTTTCGATCTTGAAGAGATTCTTTATAGCTTGGATTGGGATGGCTTGGTCTGCGAGGAGCATTCTGTACTGATTGTCTTCACCGAGTAGGCTCTTTTGTAGAGTGAAGTATCTGTTGAGGATTGAAACCGGGGCGTAGACCTTCACCCTCTGTATAGACACATCTTCTTTAGGTACGGTTATGTCTACCCCCGCGTCTTTGACTGTAAGATGGAACCACTCTCCATATCTGAGACCTTCTATAGCTAGGGTGTAGTTGATGATATAGGCGCTGCCCGGCTTCAGATCTGTGAGGTCGATGATCGCTCGCCCTGTTTCGTCTGGTTTAATAGGAGAAGCGATTTCCCTTGTTTCTTTATCGACTAGTCTTGCATCGTAGTGAAAGTTGTCTCCTATCCTATCCGGTAGCGGCTTCTCTATAAGTGGATTGTCTGCGAGTGGGTTCCAGCGGAGGTTTTTGAGGAGGTTCTCTTGCTTAATGTTCTTAGGTAGGGGTATGTCGATGTCTCTGAAGTCGACTATGAGAAGCTTGCCTAAGATGCGGACAGGTGCTGTGAATGTGGAGTTCTTTCCTCGCTCGTCTTCAGCGTAGATGTAGAGTGAGAGAGAGCTTGGTATTGGTTTGATCTTTAGTGTAGAGTTTATCTCTTGGATAGTTGGGGTTGTAACCCTAAAGAAACCTTCGCCCACCTCGTCTAGGGTCAGCGTGGTTGGTTCTATCTTAACCGGCATCTTTAGGCTCTCGTTGATATGCTAGATAACCTCGAAGCCTCACCTTCAACCCCTTTGTGTTCTCTCCGTATGCTGCCACATATCCCGTAACATTCTCATTCGAAACGAGCCTACTCTTCTCTAAGTAGACGGTTAGGGTATCTGGCATCTTAATCTGAGGCGCCTCTCCCATTGCTCCTGTGACACTATAGATCTTTGTTCTGTTGAAAGGATAGAACATGTACTCCTCTACTTCCCATCTATCTGAAATCACCCTAGTTGAAGACAAAGGATGCCTGCTTGTTATCCTTCCCGAAACATATTTTCCTCCGCAGCAGGGATCGTAGAACCCTCTTATTTTTTCGAAATATGTTGTTGTAGATTCTATCCAATATTTGATCTCACGTCCAGAGGAGGTTCCAAGAAGCTTTTCCTGCTTCAGTGCTGTAACAACCTTTAAGGTAGAGCCTTCGGGTAGAATAAGCAGATAGTGATTCAGCTCTATTATATTATTAATCTGCTCATAGTAGTCTCTGCCTACATCGGCAACTGCATCTGGCCCTACCTTTGTTTCCAAACCTGCTCTCTCCATGTAATCATAAAGTTCCTGCTCCCATTCTCTCAATAGTTCTATACAGCGAGAAATATTTCCACACTCTCTCTCAGCTGGTGTATTTTCGATCCAGTACCACTGTTCATACTTATAGTAATATGTTAGTTTAATGTCGATGTCTTTTTTGATGGATACTTCAGAGCCCTTTAAAGTTACCTGCGACACCTCGATTAAGCTTCCCGGGGGTGGGGGGTTAGGGACCCAACCCCCTATCTTTACTTCACCGCCTCCTTCGGCTGAATACATTCTCTCAGCGGTACTTTCTAAGCGGCCTTCAGTGGGATTGAGCGGCTTGTAAACTAGTTTGCCACCCTCGCTAACTACTGCCATTAAAGTTGACGTCTCACGATATGATTCCCTTAGGTTGATGGATAAGATAAGGGAGCCGTCTTCATCATACCCCTTTTTCTTCACAGTTATGCTGCTGAACCACTCTTTAACCACTTTATTTTCTTGCGCATAACCTGCTGGCTCGCTGCTTTTACTTTTAGAGAGGTAGCCTTCTAGATAAACCTTAAACCGCTCCTCCCCAATATGAATAGTATACTTGTAGGTTAGGCTGAACCTACCTCTAACATCAGAGATAGTAAGCTTCAGATCAACATTCCCACCATAGGCAGAGGGGTCGATGATGAACGCAACCCCAGCAGCCAACAGAATGTTGGCTGGTGTTGTGTTGGAGAGGTCGATGACCGTCGAATACTCCTTAAGAGGAGCACCGATCGGGGCCAAAACTCTAGTAGAAAACTTCTCGAAATACAATTTTGGAGGCGTTCGCTCAAGCTCCTTCACTGCGTTTTCAACCGATCTCCTATACCAATCCTCGTAAGTATCGTTCGCCCTCCTCATTACGCCACTGTAGTATCCGGAAAGCGTTAGGTTGAGTGGCGCGATGTGCTGGTAGCTGACTGAAGCTAGCGGCTTAATGTAGCCCTTATTACCCTCCACAGACCAGTTGACTACTAAGACGCTAGCCATAGGATCATCCTTAGGTAAGGCGTCAAGTATGTTGTTGAGAGAGATCGGCATCGGCAGCGACCCATTACCCGTTAAAGCTGCGTAAAGAGCTGTGTAAAGATACTCTTCTTCAAATCTCACATCGTCAACCGGTAAGATGATGAAGTTGATGTTCTCACCCTTCGGCAAAGTAACCACAGCGCCATCCGACATCTTCAGATAGGAGTAGAGATACTGCGGGTTCGTTGAGAAGATCGGCTTAGCAAGAGGAAAGTAGAAGACAGCAGCAGTATATGGTTCTGCTTCACTTGTCATAAAGCCTTCTGAAGGCCTATTCATAGGGAAATAAGAGCCCCATAAAGTAGCCAGAGGGTCAAGAGGTACATTATAGATGAAGCTGAATCGAGGCCATTCCGCTACAATAGGACCAACCCTCTTGTATCCAAAATAGGTGAGGTTAACCCAAGGATTGACTAAGCCGCTCCTCAATTTACTCACATAATCGCTAAACTTATCCACCAACCCTAGACGGGCAGTCCCATTCGGGAAACTAAGCGAATATTTTATAAAAGGCTCTTTGTACGACCCAATCACATCATACCCCTCGCCTCTATACATAGCCAACCCATAAACACGAAGGTTTTTACCAAGCCAATCAGCCAACCGCTCATAAGGATCACTGACCTGGGAAGCACCCTCAGCCAACCCGCTAACTAGAAGAAGAGAGATGCTAACGAGCGAAAACAGCTTCAAACCTACCGAGATCGAAACTCCTTCCCTCAATTTACACTATATGAATACCTTCTAAAAACTAGCTATTAAAAATTACTTTGTAAAAGGATAACCTCCCTTTAAGAGACTTTCTGCCAATCGGATAAGTTGCGTAGGAAGGAGTCCTTCAAAGTATATTTACAACCAAGCCTTATCAGTTAGCTATGAGGCTGAGTTGGTGCCTTTCCTCTTCTTTTCCTGAACTGCTAAAGGAGGCTAGGTTATGTGAGACAGTTGATCTTGATGGTGTGTGGTACTCTGATTATCAAGCCCCATTTTCAGAAACGATTGAACTATATGTTGCATTGACATCTGTTGCTTTAAGAACACGGAGAGTATTTGTCGGATCTTTTGTCACGGACGTTCTAAGGCGTCACCCCATGGTTGCAGCGCACGCTTACGCCTCACTGAGCTACATCGCGCCTCAAAGACTCATTCTAGGACTTGGTGCTGGAGCTGGGACAAGCCACCTCAGCTACGGCATAAAACTCCACGATTTGGCAACTAAGCTCAAGGAGGGCTTAAAGGTGATAAAATCGCTCTGGAAGGCCTCTCCAGAGAAGCCGGCTGATTTTAAAGGAAGGCATTTCACGTTAGAAAGAGCAGGATCGCCTCTAAAGCCAGCTAGCATTATCCCGATATACATCGCTTCCTATGGACCGAAGATGATAGAGATAACAGCTGAGCTTGCTGAGGGCTGGCTACCTGAGTCCCATACACCACTAACCTACAAGATAACATTAGATAAAATCTATTTCTTGATGAGGAGGTTTGGAAGAGAAGCTGAAGAGTTAGAGCCTTGCCTTGCCGCTATATTTTACCCATTTGAACCTGATACAGAATCCTACCAGCGCATCCTAAACGCGGCGAAACACTATCTGGCTACTTATCCCGATGTACTATGGGCTGCAGGGTACGGGCGAAATCACCCTGGGTTAAGAACGCAGCACCTAATGGCGAAGCCAAATCTGTGGGATGAACTGGCCAACGAGGTTCCAGACGATCTAGCCGACTCCACAATTATTTACGGTAAAGTTGAGGAATGCATCAATAGAATAGCCCATTTCAGAGATGCTGGATGCCAACACATAATACTAGAACCATATTGGATAGAAAAGAGTAAGTTAAAAGAGGCAATTAGAATAGCAGGCAATAAGATCAAACCAAGCGTTCAGAGCCTATGAAAAACGAGGGTTCACGTTTACCCTTAGAAGAAAACCTAAACCCCTCTCTACCGTCTTGACGTTTAATGAGGTAAGTAAAGATTGTTTTAAGGTGAGTGGGCCGGGCCGGATTTGAACCGGCGACCTTCGCCGTGTGAGAGCGACGTCCTGCCGAGCTAGACTACCGGCCCTGCTGCTAAATTTTAGGTTGAGTGCTTATGTTAAGTTTACGCTACTTCTTGGCGCCTAGGGTTCTGTTCTTTAGCCTTAGGTCGTCGCTGCGGCATCTTCTACATCTGGTTGCGGTTATTGCGTTCTTCTTGCCACATCTTAAACAGATTTTGAAGAAGAGTTTCCTCTTTTGGGCTAGCTGCTTTTTTGCTACATCTGTTATCGGCATACCGCTTACCTCCCCTTTTCTCCATTTGGGGGAGGGTATTTCTATTTTGCGACTGAACAAAAGCATATATGGAGAAGGAGCTCACCTTCAATCAGCGGCTTTCAGAGCTGGAGAGAGCAAGAACCCTAGTTCCCATCGGATAGTGTTTATCTTTTAGCTTGTTTTCTTTGTTTTTGGTTGAGGGGGTTTGCAGGGTGAGATCGACTTCATAAAGTCAGTCAT
>JGI20130J15133_1002766_pt1 | contig 12646 bp, 14 predicted proteins | sample WasSprMetagenome_FD_15133 | JGI IMG/M metagenome (IMG submission 15133) | reverse complement strand
AAACAGGCCCAAACCGTAAAACTTTCATAATACTAGGGAGTTTCTATCAACCGTAAACGGGCCCGTAGCTCAGCCTGGTTAGAGCGACAGGCTCATAACCTCATTAACAATATTGATTGGAATGGTTTCAAGTCATTTCTAGAAGCTTCAAATGGATCTAAGAGGTATGTCAAGGATAAGGTTAGAACTGCTAGGAAGTATGCCCATTGTTTATTTAACAATGATTTTTCAAAACTCCAATTCATGTCAGAAAGTAAGCTTAACCTTGTAATGTGTTCGCTTTCAAGTCTAGCTAAGTATCTAGGGATCTATGAACATTTTCATAGACTAGTCAAAGCTTATGGTCTGAAATGGAAGAACATCAAAGCTGAAGATCTACTACTTAAGAGAATTATCAGTGTAAGGGAAAATGGCAATGTCCTAGAATGGGTTAGACAAGTTAAGACTGAAATTCCAAAACTTAGAGTCTTTATGGATTTCATAGTCCAGACTGGTTTGAGACTTGAAGAGGCGGTGAACAGCTACAACTTGATAATTGACTTGTCTAAGGAGGGAAGATTAAACGAATATTACAATTTCGATAATGAAGCATTGGAACACTATCGTTTCAAGAACCTGTTTATACGTAGAACCAAAAAGGCATTTGTAAGCTTCATACCTAGAAGGAGTATTGAAGTAATAAGCAAGGAAGATAAACTAACAATCTACAAGATCTGGAATTGGATCAAGAGGAAGGGCTTGAAGTGTCGTTTTCCAGATGTCAGAGAATATTTTGCTACAGTCATGACTAAATGGCTCAACCCTGCGGAGATAGACTTCCTACAGGGGAGGATCAGCGGAAGCATATTCATGAGGAACTACTTCAATCCGGTACTCTTGACAGACTTGAAGGATAGAGTCTTCAAAGGATTGGATCAGCTAAAGAATACTCTATTCTCTTAACCCCTTCTTTTTCTTTCCAGCTTTTAAAAGAAAAATACGAATTCATAAAGGAAAGCTTCATTAAAGCTCAAAAACATAGCAGAAAAGTATTGACTAACTTTCTTTTATGCTTTTGTGCTTCGAGTCTCTTCTTTTATGGAGTTCTTAGAAAGACTGTTTCACGTAAGAGCAGATAAACAAAGATAGTCTTGGCTTTTACATTGAAGATTATCTTGTTTAAGGCATGCTTCTGACTAGCATCCTAGAAACGAAAAATCATGAATCCAAGAATAGCTCAACTAGCAGACTAGCTCTTCATGTTGTTCTAAAAGTGTATGTTACTCTTTTATACCGCCATAAATCACTAGGATGATGCCTGTAAAAACTATGATGACACCTATCAAAAATATGGTTACAATGTGTGGATAATAACGACATAAATAACTGAAGGTGTGACTCGAGAATTCTTCATAGCTAAGAATTGCCAGAACTAAACCGACTATGCATAGGATAAATCCTGAAAACATAATGCCCTTTTTCACGTGTTTCCCAACTACCATAGCTTTCTATTCCACATAATTTTTAAAGTTTTTGGGTTTGGGTTTGGGGTTTAAAATTTAATGCAGGATTATCTAGCTTAAATGTTACATCCGTAAATGTTTTTTAAACTCAGAAACTGAAATGGAAATAGGAAGGTTGAAGGCTTATGGTGACGAAAAAGAAAGTGGTTCTTGTTACATTAGTTCTAGCAGGCTTGGCTGGTGTTGCATATGCTGGCTATTGGGTTTACAGTAATATAGTACATGTCCATGTAGGACCAACATCGTATAAGTTGACACTTTACGTGGCCGATGATGACATAGTTCTCGGAGAGACAATATATTTTAGAGGCAGTCTTTACATAGGCGATTCTAGTGTTAGCGGTGCAACCATTCACATATACCTAACAGACTCTTCTGGGAACATCATCAGAGAGTTGGGAACCACAACTACGGATTACTTTGGCTCTTTTACATTTCAATGGAAACCAACAGAAACAGGCGACTACTATTTTAAAGCAGGCTATGAAGTAACAGGCTAAAACTTTCCCTTTTTTCTATACTAAGCTAGCTTGCCCTCAAGATTGTTTAGTAAAGCATTTGCAAATATTGTCATAATGTGACTCCTTCCTTAGTTCATTCCATAATCTTACCAATATTTCCCTGACTAAAATCGTAACTTTGGAGGTTCAAATCATATTGGTGTTTATGTTGTTTTTGTTAAGGGTGTCCAAATAGGAGATGTAGAGCTAGGAGGAATAATCCGAAGGCTATGAGTATGGCTGAGAGCTGTTTTATCATGGTGATTCTCTTCTCTCTTTTCCACATTTTGAAACATTCCGGATGGAATGGTTGTCTTGTTGTTTGTAGCTCTAAGAAGCCTACATTTATCTCCTTCATAATAATGGAAGCTTCGTCCTTGAATTCCCTTCCACAATAGTAGCATCTAACCATTTTAAACGCCATTATTTATGGACAGAAGTCTTCTCAATTAAAAATTATGAAGAACCAATAAAGATTTTAAATGCAGATCTATCATTTGTTCAGAGTTGAACATTATGCATCATAGAATTGGTAAACCAAGGAAAAGAGTGTCTCAAAACCTGCAGAGGAAACTTCTAATAATGTGTCAAGGAGAATGCCCAGTATGTCACAAATACACAGAACATTTAGAAATACATCACATAAACCAAGATAGAAATGATAACAGACCTGAAAACCTCATTCCACTATGCCCAGACTGCCATTCTAAAGCCGACTCTGGAGAAATAACACCAGACAAGCTTTGGAAGCATAGAATACTAATGGAAGCAGAACGAGAAACTAAGAAAAGACTCAATAGATATATGGCAAATCGATTCAAGAATATAAAACAATGATTTTGGCTTATGTTGTTATCCCTTGTTTCTTGAGCCATTTCTATGTCTTCCATATTTCTTTCGACCACAATAGGTAATCTACATTTTAGGTTGTGGGTATAGCTCCAGAGCCTTCTTTGCTTTTCAGCCTAATCTTTCCACTGGAAATCTCAATCAAGCCGTAGTCCTCAAACTCTGCAAGATACTTCCTCTGAGTTTCATAGGAAATTCCATATTCAGTGGCAATTGAACCATAAACTCTTTAAGTGGAGCTTCCCCACCTCTCTTCTCCAATTCTTGGATGATAAACCTCATCCTACGCCTCTTCATCTGCTGGAACCTGTCCAGATAAGGCTCAATAGAAACCCTTTCCCCACTCTCATCCTTGCCTTCACCACACCCAACCATATCAAACCCACACCATACAAATAGCTACAAAATTGGAATAAATAACTATCTGGTCGAACACACACCCACATACATTATCGTCCAATCATACTCTCCAACATGATGAATTAAGATGATTTTTATTTACTAGATTCATTATCCTCATGTTCGCTTTTTAATGGACAACCACAAAAAGGACAATAAGTGTATGAACTGTCAATGCAAAGCCTACCACAACGTGGACATCTCCTCTTAGTTCCTGTATATAAGGCTACAAGCCAGAGAATAACCAAAACAATTAATAGGGATATTCCTTCCCAAATTCGCCCATACATCAAAAGTGCAAAATCGATGAGCAAAAAGATAAATGATGCAACTATGCCCAAGTAAAACCTAGTTTCTAGAATCCTCATACTACTCACCTGAAACTCGTAGAAATAAAGTAGCTATAAAATTTTCATATGTACCTTGAAATCTATTTCAACCATGTACAACATTCTTGTATAAGCATTGTATGGAAAATTTTAAGTCTAATTCTAAGGCATTACTTTAAGGGAGAAGGCATGAAGAGGATTGTTTCTGGAATAATGTTGACATTGATGTTGATAGACACACTAACATTGGCATTTAATATTCAACGAGTTAAATCTGAACCTAGAACTATTGTTGTTCCAGATGATTGTCCAACGATACAGGATGCGATAAATTCAGCGAATCAAGGAGATATTATTTTTGTTAGAGCAGGAACATATCATGAAAACCTAATTGTAAACAAAAATAATTTAACTCTAATCGGCGAAAACAAGGACACGGTAATTATCGATGGCGGTACTAAAGGCACGGTCATCCGCATCATTAGTGATTATGTTATTGTGTCTGGATTCACCATACGGAACTCAAAATATGAATATTGGTATGCTGGCGTAACCGTTGAGCAGGCTGTCTCCACTAAAATAATTAACAACATAATTACAAACTGTTTTGATGGTGTTTTAATAAGCAAATCTCAAAACCTCTCGATCATTAACAACACTTTACTTAACAATAAATGGAATGGCGTTCACCTAAAATATTATTGCTACTTCGATCAAATAGTTAATAATACAATCTTAAACAATCGTAATGGGATAAGCATAGAAGTTGAATCAAACAATAACTATATTTTAAACAACTACATAGAAGGCAATGAATTAGATGGTTTAGATCTGATGGGTTCTTCTCAAAACATCATCGTAGGCAACACTATAGCAAACTGTTTCACAGGCATATATTTTGGCTCAAAAGCTGATAATCTAAATATCGTTTATCACAATAACTTTATCAACAATTATTACCAAGTCACTTGTTATTCTGCACCAAACACATGGGACAATGGCTATCCTTCTGGGGGGGAACTATTGGAGTGATTATATTGGCGTTGACTTGTATAAAGGACCTTATCAGAATGAGACTGGTAGTGATGGTATAGGTGATACACCGTACGTTATTGATGAAAATAATGTTGACCACTATCCACTTATGAATCCATGGACTCCAAAACCACCTGTTATCACCGCAACTGTTGACATTCAACCTCAGGCACTAAATCTAAAAAGTAGGGGCAAATGGATTACTACTTACATTGAGCTTCCTAAAGGCTATAGTGTTGCTGATATTAATCGAACAACAATTTTATTGAATGGGACTATTCCTGTTGATCCATTCTGGATTAGTAAACCCATTAAATCTGTGATTGGAGATTATGACAATGATACAATCCCAGACTTAATGATTAAATTTGATAGACAGCAAGTAATCAACTACATAATGGCTAATGTTGACATGTCTAGGCTATATGAAGAGAGATTCATGACAATAACATTAACAGTAACCGGTAAGCTCAAAAATGGTACACCATTCCAAGGTTCAGACACTGTAAAGATTATCTTGCTAATGCCTAGAGGAATATATAAAATATTTCCAATCTAACCCTATTTTTCTTTGAGTAAATAGGCTAACCCAAAACTTTTAACCAGCTTTTACTAACTATTAAATGAAGGAGTTGAGGGAGAAATGAATAAGGTTGTTGCTTCGATTTTAGCTTTGCTTCTGCTGCTTCCAATACTTGCAATCAGTCCGATCGTTTCAGCCTCACCTGCAAAGTGGACGTTCATGGTGTATTTGGATGCAGATAATAACTTAGACCCTGCAGGGATAGATGATATTTCAGAAATGCAAATGGTTGGTTCAACATCAGATGTTAACATTGTTGTCTTGTTTGACCGATACGACAAGATATGTGGGTTTAATGGGTCAGCGATTCTCTACATACATAAAGGTTATAACGAGACTGTCTGGGGAGGCTGGAGTGAAGAATACGAGGTGAACATGGGTGATCCAAACACTCTCTATTGGTTCATAAGTTTCGTTTCAGAGCATTATCCAGCTGAGAATTATGCCTTGATCCTTTGGGACCATGGAAGCAATTGGGAGGGTGTATGCTGGGATTGGACAAACAAAGACTATCTTACAATAAAAGAGCTCCAACAAGCATTGGCTAATTCGCCCGTAAAGATAAATCTTTTAGGATTTGATGCTTGTCTCATGGCTAGTATTGAGGTTAGCTATGAACTGTCACTTATAAACAAAGTTAACGTTATGGTTGCATCTGAAGACTTTGTTCCATGGGATGGCTATCCATACGATACTATTTTGGCTGGTCTAACAGAAAATCCATCATGGAATGAGAATGCCTTTGCAGTCCACATTATGGATGATTATATAGCCTCTTACACTAACACAGCTTGGTTTGCAACATTAGCTGCCATAGACCTTAAAAACGTAGGTACGTTAACAGATTACCTGAAAGCTTTTTGTGATGAGTTAATATCGAATTTCAATGATTACAGGGGAGCTATCACTGGAGCTAAAAATGGTGCAGATAGATACTGGTTTGGATTCTGGCATCAAGGTCCATACATAGATTTGCATCAATTCACCTATCTGCTAGGTGTAATCAAGGAAGAGTTAAAACCATACACAGAACCCATAATTAACATGTGGAATAGCGTAGTATTCTATTCTAAGTGTTGTTACGGACCACACATCAAGGAAGGAGCTGGATTAACAATATACTTCCCACGCAACAAACAACTCTTCTACACACCAGCATCATATCAGGAAGCAGTAACAAGCTTCGCAGAATACACAGGCTGGTACACACTACTCACAATGTACTTTGAAAGCAATTATGGAAGGAGCAAAGCATTCCCAATTTAATCCCCATTTTCTCTCTTGTTTTACAAATTTTCGATTCCATGCACACTATGATAGCTTTTCCAATTCCAGTATCTCACTTGTAAGCACATAGATAGCTTCTGCAGTATAATCTCTAATCTTTACAGCGAAACCCATCCTCTCCTTCAATGACTTCTCCCTTTCAACAATAAGCCTTCTAGCTTCATCCAAACTCTTAAGCAGTTCCTCTTACTTTTAACTCTAAAAGCCATGAAATCACCTCCTAAGCTTAGCTTACATGTTGTTTGTTTCGAAGTAAGATTTCGATATAAACCATGGATTTTCAATATACTTCGAATTAAACCTACGAAATACTTAAAAGTTTGCATGTGACAATAATGTTAGTAAAAAAAGACGATGGTGAGTTTTAATGTCGCCTAGATTAGAAAAAGTACACATAAAAAATGTACATCAGCTTACTTCAAGGGTTAGAATGTACATCGATGAAGAATATCTTAATAGAATGATTGAAGATGTTAAAAAGCATGGAATTTTACAACCTCCAATTCTAATAAAGGTTGACAATGGTCTCTATTCTATTGTTGATGGCTTTCATAGAATTGAAGCAGCCAAGAAGGCAGAAATGGAATACGTAGATGCTTTGGTTTATGATAAGGATGAAACAGACCCTTTCATTGAGGGGTTCAGGAGAAATTTATTTCAGAAAAGCCTAGATCCCATTAGCATAGCATACGGTATTCGTGAACTATTGAATAAACGTCTTTCATGGGATGAAATTGAAGAGCTAACGGGATTCAGCGAGAAGCATTGTAGAAGATACTTGCAACTCCTAAACTTACCACAAGATATCCAAGACAGAATAGGACGTGGAGAATTGAGCCCCTTCGGAGAGGAGGTCAAAAAGTACGTGGAAGGACAAAATGTCCGAAAGAGCTCAAAGAAAACCAGTAATTTAGTTAGATGCCCAATATGTGGATGTTTTCCAGAAAAAGGCAAAGGCAAATGGCTTTACTTCTGTGAAGACCATGTCACACAATATACAATAACCTTTCAATGGTTGAAAAGTGAGGGTTACAAGAACGTCATTACATCAATATCACCCTATGCTACATCACCTGCAACTATTCCAAATTCCATAAACTTGCTAACATACTTCCAGCCCAACACCTAAGACGGTGAACAGTCTCAAAATTACAGCAGCTAAACATCTCATGACATGTTACTTTTGGTGTTAAATAGATAGTAGTTAGTGTGTGTTTCTTCTTTAGAAAATAATCTTCTAAAATATTATCATAAATTTAGTTACGTTTGCCATGATGAAGACAGTCTTTCGCCTTTTTTCTTTTCCTTTATTTTGAATTTTAACCCTTAAAACTGAAGATTATCCTGCTCTTCATTAAATTTTTAAAACCAAGCATTCGGGACTATCTTTCTTGGAAGGCACTATAAGATTACCCATAAGTATGTTGAACGTTAACCTTTTTGAAAGTCACTTTAGGATGGTTGTGACGTAAGTAGACGTAACAGATAATCTTTGAAACATTACGATGCCTCTGGTAAGGTCCAATACATTGTTTAGAAGATAATCTCAAACATTAAAGAATATGGCCTACCAATAGTCCAATGTAAAGCCACATTAATGATTCCCAAACCGAATAATTTGCATCCATGGAACAGTTCGCCTTTCCTTTTTCCTAAAACATCAAGACATTTCATTTCATGCCAACTATGGAGATTTTTGGAAGTTCCTTTTTTATGAAGTGACAGTAAAGTCCATGAGTTTCCATGATTACATACTAGGCTCTATTCTAAAGCAGAAAGAAACAAGTAAGAAAGCAAGAAAGAAACATAATCATATGGCTTTAGATTTGACTTTAGAGATTAAAACATCAAGGATCTTATGTATAGTGTTCTACTAATCTGATCTTTAACGATTGTGAGTGATTGTTTATCGTTATTAGATGGAATCATCATACTTCAAATGATCAAATATCTATCAACATTGTAAGTTTGACAGAACATAACATTCTTACACAAAATTTATATATAATTAAAAGAAAAACATCTTACACAAAAGGAGGGGGATAAAAATGGAAAGAATCATCTGTCCAGTATGCCATCAAGAAGGAGTTCTACAATGGAAGGAGACTGTAACAACCTACAAGGGGAAAAAATATGTTTATAAAAAACTATACGTATATCATCATCATCCAAAAGAACATCCAGAGAGACCTAAATGGTGCTATCTAACAAAACAACAGATAGAATCCTTGAACCTTACACAAAAAGAGTTTACAATTACACAAAATCAGATAAGCATAAAAAACTTAAATTTAAGCTCCAAAATACAAAAAGAGGAAGAATCCTGTAGGGCCCGTAGCTCAGCCTGGTTAGAGCGACAGGCTCATAACCTGTTGGTCGCCGGTTCAAATCCGGCCGGGCCCACCATCTCTCCGGCTATGTGTCTTAATGCGAAAAGTTGCCTTTTTCGTTTTAAAAATAGTTAAGACCGACTCTGAGAATAGCGATTAGAAGGGTGAATGTTAGAATTAGCGTTGGTGATGATGTAGGTGTTTGGGAATTTTGGTTAACNGTNTTTGCAGCGTTATTGCTGTGTGATTGCGTTGTTTCCAGCGTTGTCGTATGCCACGGCCTTGTGCTGTTTGCAATGTTCAAGTTGTGTTTGTGCTTTTAATTTCTCCTTTACTGGAGTTCAGGCTTCAAACACAATTCACGATTTTCATTGGCATAAAGAAACTCGTCTCACATTTATGAAAAAAGCAACATTAAAGGCGCCATAACCAAAACAATTTTCAGTATCGTTTCACAGGAATAGTGTAAAACAACCTTGAATTTTTGTTAGTTGCCTTTTTTCAGCTTTAATACTAAATTCGCCGTTCTCTTTCCCAGTTCGCGGCAGTATTCCAGCTCCTCTTTGTCTGGTTTTTCTACGGCGGCTGCGCCATAATGCTTGTCGTCTGCCCTTCCCTGAACTATCATTCCATGGATGAGCATGGCTTTTATTATGGACAGTAGTGTTGTTTCCGCCCCTGTTGCTGTTCCACCTGAGCTTGTGAAGGCTGCGCCCACTTTACCCTCAAGTTTTCCATGTATCTTTACGGATTCGTCTATTAACGCCTTTAGCTTGGCGGACATTTGCCCGTAATATGTTGGTGAACCCATTATTATGCCGTCTGCAGCCAGCAAGTCTTCGAGGCTCGTCATGGTCAACTTTTTTGACAATCACCTCCACACCTTCAACCTGCCGCGCTCCTTCAGCCACCGCTAAAGCCATTTTCTCGGTGTTTCCGGTCCTTGAGTCGTAGACTATTAGGATTTTCGCCAAAGCTGACACCGATTCTACATTGAGTACGCTGAACTCTCTTAAATCTTGCCTCTGCCGCCCTATAGAAGATTCTTTCACAAGTCATAATAATGTCCAGTGGCTAATTCTCAGGGGAGAATGGTGGATTTTCCTCAAAAGGGGAGAAAGGAGAGAAGGGAGAAAACCCGAGTTCCACCACTCTCCCCGTCATCGTCCAAAGCGTATCGTTAACTATGCTTTTAAACTTTTCCTTCCATCACCAATTTAACTTAGTTTTCTGGATGAAGGCTTCCATAAAGCAAAACGACTTTAACTTTTTGCCTTTTCCATAACCCCTATAATTTCGTCAACAGTCATCAGTTTCGCGTTGTAAACGTATTCCATGTAGCGTAAGCCTTGCTCATGGTCTTCTTCGGTGAAGGCTTCAACCCCGTCCTTCGCCACCACTACTTTGTAGCCTCTGAAGAAGGCGTCGGCGGCTGTGTGGCGAACACAAATATGCGTGTGCAACCCGCACAAAACCACCGTTTTCACCCCCTCACCGTTGTATAGGCTTCTCAAAAGAGGATCCAAACCGGTCTCGTAGAAGCCGCTGTAGGTCCGCTTCTCCAAAACAAAGTCTTTCTCAGTCGGTTTCAGCTCTGGGATCACTTCTGCCCCTTTAGTGCCCTTCACAGCGTGAAGGCCCCAGCGGTGAACCTCAAAATCGTTGGGATAATGGGCGTCATTGCAGTAAACGACCGGCACACCATGCCTCCTTGCAGCTTCTACAAGCATCCTCAAGTTCGGAATTATGCGCTGCGCTCTTTCACACTTCAAGTTACCAGTCACGAAATCGTTGAGCATATCAATTACAATGATAGCCATTCGCTCTAGCATAGCATAATTTTGTGAAAATGGTTGAATTTAATGTTTTCTCACAAAAAGAAGAGGATAATTTTGGTTTGAACTCAAGCCCTTTGACTTTTAACGAGTTCCTCGACGCTTATGCCAAGTTCCTGGGCTTTTTTGAGCAGCTGTGAAAGCTGAGCCTTCAACATCTCAGCGTTTTCTTTCTTTTCCTCCGCTTTGCGCTCTTCAGTCAACTTTCCCGTTTTCAATTCTATAGTGAAAACTTCGAGGGGTTTAATCTCCATAAGCTCAACGGTCGTTGTTAATGGTATAAACTCGTTGTTCATTCCCTTCTCGTATTCAACCGTTATCCTGGCAGGCTTATCTGAAGCCCCCCTCTTGTTTATCTCTTCAATAAGTTTGCGTGAAAGCTCCAGCCAAACCTGCCTATTCTTCTCTTTAACGTCAGCAGGAGTCTTCGAGAAAAAGTTGAGGTAAAACCAGCGCTTCAGCTTAAAAACAGCCCCTCTACTGGTCGGCGAAATCTTAAACCTCTGCCTAACGGGCATAACAATCCCAAAACATTTTCACATGATATAAATTTAAATATTTTCACCTTGCCCGAATAGGGCTGGCGTGTTGGCGATAACCTTACAAAGGCTGGGGCCTTCGCGTGCTCCATTAGTAATGGAAAAGATGGGCTGATGAATAGGGGATGTTTTATTTCTTCAAAATTNACATTTACTGTCGCTGTTTTCGAGCCTAAAAATAACTGTTAAANTTTAAGGTGAAAAAGACTATTTTTAAAGCTTCCTGCATTATATGAAATTAGCTTTTTTCTGGCTATTTTTGGCCTATCCCTCCCCTCTGGCCTCTTTATGGCGTTCGTAGGCTGTCAGCCTTCAAAACATTCGAGTTTAATGTTTACCAGAGTTAGGTGCCCTAACCTTTAGAAACGTCAAAGCTTTAGCTTTTTCCTCTTTCTTACGCTTATAAAAGTTACATTTTATCAGCGCACTGGGGTCGTCTATGTAATGGCGCCAGCCTGGACGTGTACACTCCCATTTCTCAAGTGAAACGTTGAAATCCAAATAAGCACAGCTAAGGCATTGGACAATCTTCATGGTGAATGAAAAAGGCTGACGCAAGTTTTATAAGTTTACTTGTTTACTAGTAAACATGTTAACAAATGTCACACGTAATAGCCATAAGAGGCCTAGACAAGGAAATTTACCAAAAAATCTACACGTTAGCGAAGCAAAATGGGAAAAGGGTGTCAGACCTTATAAATGAAGCCTTAAAAGCTTATATCCAAAACCAAGATGATCCAATAGGTCTGGAACAGCAAGATCCAATTATCGAAAACGCTGGAACTCTAATGCTTACGAAGTCAGTTATCATCAACATCTACCAGGAACTGCANAAGGAGTTCANAATCCGTAATAGTGGAAAACTTCTTCTAGATTCAGACGTGACGAAGGAAGCCTTACAACACGTTAAGAAGATAATAAACACAAGTTCTGGAGTTATAAAAGCACCAAAACACGTCTATCATATTGTCATATTGAAGGTCAAAAACTACGGGTCACTGGAAATGTATTAGTACGTTTAATTGAATGATGAAGCCGAAAACGTTAACGGAGACTTCTACCCTTGTATTTGAAGAGACGGAGTTTTATAGTAATATTTGCTTAGAAGCCAGAGGAAGTAAGCTTCATCAATTGTTTTTGTTGATAGTACGTAGCTTTTTACAAACTCGACGTGTTCCCAGATGAGCTTTTCGGCTACATCCCTTGTAAGCTTGCCAAGTTCCAATAGAGCCTCCATAACCTCCAAAGGTTTGAAGCGGTAAAACCTTTCAACACATTTAATAGACGCTTTCTGACCAAGCGTCTTAATGTGGTTGGCTAATTTCCATCCTGCCAAACCAGCCAAACAAATGGTTTTCCCCTCAGCCTTGTAGGCCACAAATTCAGCCTCGTAGGAAGTTGCATCATATTGGAGGCTTTCCTTCAAAACTTTAATCCATTCGTCAACGTTTATCTTGC
>JGI20130J15133_1002765_pt1 | contig 12647 bp, 12 predicted proteins | sample WasSprMetagenome_FD_15133 | JGI IMG/M metagenome (IMG submission 15133) | reverse complement strand
GGTGCTCCACGGGAGGGTGGTGAAGCTCATGGACCTTTTGAGACGGGCTGGTGTGGAGCGAATGGCCATTGCCACCCAGCCAGGGGAGGAGAAGTAGGGTGATGTTCAACGAGAAGAAAGTGTGGTCGTGGTCACTCCTTGTGTCCCTGGGGGTGAACATCGCCCTCATAGCGGTAGCATCCGTCTTCTGGCTCTCTTTCCGGATTCCCAGGGAAGAAGAGAAGCCTATTGTGGTGGAACTCATGGAGCTTCCTGCGAAAGAGGCTCCACAGGCACTTTCGCCTGAAGCGGAATTCCCCCGGGCGGAGCTGAAGCCCCCAGAGAACGTGAGGTCAGAAGAGCCCCTAAAGCCCCAGGTGCAGAGTGAACTCGCCACCAGAATGCAACAGGAACGGCAGCAGGTTCGTATCCCCAAGCCTCCTGTGGACCTTCCCCAAGCAGAGAGCGTCTTTGAGCGAGCTGCTCCCTCAGGAGAGCGGGTATTCACCCCTGGGGAGGAACTCCAGGTGGAGGAGAAGATGCGGTGGGAGGGTCCGGAGGCGGAGGCCACCCTCCGGGGGATGCTTGAGAGAGCCGGGCCGTCGAACGTCCTGGCTTCCCTTGCCGAAAAAGGCCTGGCAACAAGCGAGGGAATGGTTGGGGAAACCCTGGCAACGGGAGAGCTTGTGCCCCCTGCAGGGGTTTTTGAGCGGCGGTCTCCGTACGTTCGGAGACCCTTTGCCTTTGCCATCGAGAATACCCCTCAGGCTCGTCCCCAGCATGGCTTGAGCCGGGCAAGCGTGGTCTATGAAATGCTCACTGAGGGTGGTATTACGCGCTTTCTCGCCGTTTTTGCACCCCAGTCCGCAGGACGGGTAGGTCCAATCCGGAGTGCTCGTCCCTACTTCGTCCTCAAGGCCTTTGAGCACGATGCGATTCTCGTGCACAGCGGAGGAAGCGTTGAGGCTTACGCGTACCTTCGGGAGCTCGCCGTGGACCATATTGATGAGCAGAAGAACTTCCGTCCCTTTGAACGGGTGCGGGATCGCCGCCCTCCCCACAACCTCTACGCCCTTTTCCCTGGTCTTCTTGAGGAAGCACAGCGTCTGGGTCTTGGCCGGCCAGCCCGCACCGCGACCTTTGCCCTCTTGTCTTCGGGGGAGAACCCCGAGGGACGGGAGGCGACGAAACTCGAAATACGGTACGGCCGGAACTACCGGGTCCAGTTCACGTACGATCCGGGCCGGCAGGTGTACCTCCGTTCGGTGAACGGTGAGCCCCACCGGGATGGGGAATCGGGAGCCCAGATCGCCTGTGGAACGATTATCGTCCAGGTGGCCGAGCACAAGGTGAAGGACGCTGAAGGCCGGGTGGAGATTCGCTTCGTTGGTCGGGGGTCTGGGTGGATGTTCCTCCGGGGGAAGGCAATCCCCATTGTGTGGGAGAAGAAGAGTTTCAGGGAGAAAACGCGGTACTACCTCCAGGATGGTCGGGAGGCAAGAATTGCGTCTTTTCCGGTCTGGATTGAGGTCATCGATTCCCAGGAAAAGGTGGTGTTCTGATGCATCGCATCCTCTTCACAATTGGGAACTTCCCGGTGTACTCTTACGGGGTGTTGCTGGGGTTGGCTTTCCTTTTCGGGATCCTCTTTGCCATCCGGCGAGCTCCACGTTTTGGCGTTTCTCCCGAGGCGGTAATTGAAGCGGCCTCGCTGTGCATCATCGGGGCGGTTCTGGGTTCAAGGCTTGCCTATGTCGTCCTCCACTGGGAGTACTACCGGCAGTTCCCCTCGCACATTTTCTCCTTCCGGGAAGGAGGGCTCACCTTCTACGGTGGGGTTCTCGGAGCGATTGTCCTCACCGTTCCCTACCTTCGCCTGAAGCACTACCCCCTGGCGGCGTTCTTTGACCTTTTTGCCCCGCCTCTCGCGCTGGGGTATGCCATTGCCCGAGTGGGGTGTTTCCTCAACGGGTGCTGCTTCGGACGGGTAAGTCCTTTCTCCTTTTTCCCTCTGGGAGTTCGATTCCCTCACCTTGAGGGGTTTCGCTACCCAACGCAGATCTACGCCATTGGGTATTCTCTCGTGATTCTTGTGCTTCTCCTTCGCCTTGAGAAGGGTTGCCGTTTCCAGGGAGAGCTCTTCCTGGATTACCTTGCCCTCTACGGCGTGGCTCGGTTCCTCATCGAGTACCTCCGGGATGAGCCCTTTGCAGTGTTTGGGGTATTCACCCTGGGACAGGTGGCCTGCCTTGGGATTATCCTTTTCGCGATGGTGCTCAGGGGAGTGTTGCGGAAACGTGTCGCGGCTTGAGGAGACCTTAGAGGCGTTTCTCAACTTCCTTTTCTGGGAGAAGCGGGCGGCGGAGAACACGGTTCTTGCCTATCGCCAGGACGTCACAAGCTTCATTCGTTTCCTTGAACGCCAGGGGATTGAAGACCTGCAGAGGGTGTCCCTTGATGTTCTTGAAGCTTTTGTGGCACAGGAATCCCAGGCAGGACTTGAAGCGACTTCGCTGGCGCGTCGCATTTCTGCCCTCCGGACGTTCTTCCGCTTCCTGGTGCGGGAGAAGGTGGTGAAGGAGAACGTGGCGCAGCTCCTTGACACTCCCCGTATCCGGAGGCACCTCCCGGAGGTCCTCACCCTTGAGGAGGTGGAGGCGCTCATTGCCGCCTGTGACCTGACGAAACCTTCAGGTATCCGGGACCGGGCCATACTTGAGCTCATGTACTCAAGTGGCCTCAGGGTGAGCGAGGTGGTGCTTCTGGAGTTCCAGCATGTGGACCTTGAGGAGAGAATGCTCAGGCTCTGGGGCAAGGGCTTTAAGGAGCGTATCGTTCCCTTTGGGGAACGGGCCAAGGAGGCGCTCCTTGCCTACCTCCACGGACCCCGGAGATTCCTTCTCAAAGGCCGAAAAAGCCGCTATATTTTTGTCAGTGGCCCTTCGGGGCGGCCTCTGAGTCGACAGAGCGTCTGGAACATGGTGAAGCGCTGTGCCCTCCGGGCAGGGATCACGAAGCGTATCACTCCCCACACGCTTCGGCACACCTTTGCCACACATCTGCTTGAGGGGGGAGCAGAACTCCGGATTGTCCAGGAGTTTCTGGGGCACAGTGACATCGCCACCACACAGATTTACACTCATGTCGACCGGAGATTCCTGTGCGAATCGTATGAACGGGCGTTTCCCCGAAAATGACAGGAGGTGGTCTCATGGAGCTTCGCAGACACATTGAAGAGAGCGTTCACTTCATTACGGAGCGGACCCGCATCGTTCCGCAAATCGGGATTATCTTGGGGACAGGACTTGGGAAACTCGTGGACGATGTGGAGATTGACCGGGTCATTCCGTACGAAGAGATTCCCCATTTCCCCGTCTCTACGGTGGAGACCCACAAAGGGAACCTGGTCCTCGGGATGCTTTCGGGGAAACCCGTGGTGGTCATGCAAGGGCGGTTCCACTACTACGAGGGGTACACGCTGCAGCAGGTGACCTTCCCGGTGCGGGTGATGAAAGGCCTTGGGGTAAAGGTACTCATCGTGAGCAATGCCGCTGGGGGGCTCAACCGGAACATGCGCCGGGGAGACCTCATGGTCATTACTGACCACATCAACCTCCTTGGCGACAATCCCCTTCGGGGACCTAACGACCCGGAACTCGGCCCTCGCTTCCCGGACATGTCTCAGGTGTACGATCCGGAGCTACGGGGGCTCGCTCTCCAGATTGGCCTTGAGCACGGTATTTACCTACATCAGGGAGTGTACGTGGCCCTTCCCGGACCAAGCCTTGAGACCCCTGCAGAGTACCGTTTCCTCATCCGGATTGGTGCCGATGCGGTGGGGATGTCCACAGTCCCCGAGGTCATTGTGGCAAAACACGCTGGCCTGCGAGTTTTTGGGATTTCCTGCATCACGGACCTGGCTATTGAAGGGGTTGTGGCGCCGCTGAGTTTCGAAGAGGTGGTGCAAGCGGCCAACGAAGCACAGCCCAAACTCACCCTCATCATCCGGGAGCTTGTGCGGAGGATGTCCCTGTGAGCCTTCAGGGCGTGTTTCGGGTGGCGCTTCTTGCTTTCCTTCCGGTGAGCGAGGTTCGGGGAGCGCTCCCTTACGGAGTCTTCGTGGAGAAGCTCCCCCTCTTCCTCGTTGCCCCTCTCGCCTTTGTGGTGAACCTTATCCCCTTTTTCCTCGTGATGGGCCTTTTGCCCTGGCTTGTCCGCCTTTTCCAGTCTTTTCCCTGGTTTGACCGTCTTTTCAGCTGGTACACCACCCAGGCGCAGCATCGCTTTGCTGCCTACAGGAAGTACGGAAGGTGGGGAATCCTCCTCTTTGTAGGTGTCCCTCTGCCCTTCACAGGAGTGTGGACCGGAACACTTGCGGCGTTCCTTGTGGGTTTTGGTGTCTGGGAAATCTTTCCTTTTGTGGCTGGAGGGGCTGCCATGGCCACAGGCCTTGTGGCGCTTCTGGTGTTTCTGGGAAAGGGGCTGTAGAGAGAGGAGACGACGATGCTTCAGGCGCTTGAGTGGAAAGGAAGAACGCTTCGTTTTCTGGATCAGACCCGCCTTCCCCGCGAGGAGGTCTACATCGAAACAGAAGATTACCGGGATGTGGTGGAGGCTATAAAGACCCTGAGGATCCGGGGAGCACCCCTCATCGGGGTGGCGGCAGCGTACGGGGTGTGCCTTGGGGCTTTTGAGGCTTTGAAAAGTGATGACTTTTTCGCCTTCTTGCGCGAAGTCGATGCGGACCTTCGGGCAACCCGTCCCACGGCAGTGAACCTTTTCTGGGCTCTGGACCGGATGCAGCACATCTGGCTGCCTGGGGAAAGAGGAGGAGACTGGGAGGACATTGTGGAACGCCTCGTCGAGGAGGCAAAGACCATAGACCGGGAAAATGCCTTTCTTTCTGAGCGCATTGCCCGTTTCGGGGCTGGACTCCTCGAGGACGGTGACCGGGTCCTCACCCACTGCAACACAGGACCCTTAGCCTGCGGTGGGTGGGGGACAGCGCTTGGAGCAATTCTCTGGGCAGTACACCGGGAAGGGAAAAGGCTCATGGTGTACGCCGATGAAACCCGCCCACTTTTGCAGGGAGCACGGCTCACTGCCTTCGAGCTCCAGAAAGCAGGTATCCCCGTAACCCTGATCTGCGACAACATGGCAGGATTTTTGATGTCCCAGGGGGTGATTACCAAGGTCATCGTGGGGGCGGATCGCATTGCTATGAATGGTGACGTGGCCAATAAAATCGGCACTTATACGGTGGCGGTCCTTGCCCGGCATCACGGGATTCCCTTTTATGTGGCGGCACCGCTTTCAAGCGTTGACCCGAAGGCAAGGTCCGGCGCGGATATTCCCATTGAGGAGCGGGAGGCGGAAGAGGTGCTCTCCTTTGGTGGTGTGCGCGTGGCCCCGCAGGTTGCCGTCCGGAACCCGGCATTCGATGTGACCCCGGCGGAACTCGTCACTGCTTTGGTGACCGAGGAGGGCGTGGTGTATCCTCCCTTTGGAGAGAAGCTCGAGCGCTTGAAGGAGGGGAAGCGTCCATGAAGCGTTTCGTCGCTACGGGAGAGCTTTCTGCGCTCTCTGGAAGGCAGACGGAGCGGGGGAAGGTGCTTTCGGTGTACTGTTCCACTGGAGAGGGTTTCCCGGAAAGGGTTCTGACACGCCTTGAGGAGTTCCTGGAGAGATACCGTGAGTTTGAGGGCCGGGAGGATCTCCAAAGAAGCATTCGTGAAGCGGAGCATTACCTTGCCCACTCCGCTCCCAAAAAACAGGGTCTTGCCCTCTTCGTCGACGCTACGGCCGATTTTTTCGAGGTGTACGAGCTCCCCAGACCCTGGAAGTGCACGGTGGTGTACGGTCCTTCCCCCTACACCCGGCCCCTTGAAGTCCTCCTTGGCGAGTACCGCCGGATTTTCCTCGTCCCTGTGGACCGCCGGGAAGCAAGGTTCTTCGAAATCTTCATGGGAGAAATCGAGGAACACGAGCCCTTCTTCTCTGATGTTCCCTCGAGGGTGCGGGCCGGTGGGTGGTATGGCCTTGAGGAACGCCGTATTGCCCGGAGCATCGAGCAGAAGGTTGTCCATCACTTCCAGGACGTCGTCGTCGACATCCTCCTTGAGCACTTCCGGAAAGGGCGTTTCGAGGTGTTCTTCGTGGGTCTTCGGGAGGAGGACTACGCGCTCTTTGAGCGGGTACTCCCCTCATACCTGCGGGAACGACTCAAGGGGCGGGTGACGCTTGACCCCAAAAGCGGTCTTGCAGAAATCTCTGAGGTTGCCCTGAGCCTTGAGCGGATGGTGCTTGAGGAAGAGGACCATGTTCTGATTGACCGCTTGCTCACCATGGTGGGGAATGCGGCTTCGGCGACCATTGGTCTTGCGAACGTCCTTCGAGCGGCCTCTTTTGGTGCCTGCCAGACCGTGGTCGTGGATGAGAGTTACCGGGAAGAGGGGTTTCTCTGCCCGTCCTGTGGCACCATGACCCTTGCGCCTTCTTCCTGTGAACTCTGTGGAGGAGAACGAAGGAGGGTGGAGAACATCGTGGAGGAGGTCCTTGAGATGGTGGTGCTCCAGAGGGGAGAAGTGAAGTATGTGTTTGCAAGTAACCCCAGGGTCTTTCGAGATCCAGCGTATCGGGGCCTTCCTCCGGTTTCTGATCTGAGGAGGGAAGAGGGATGGCGAAAGAGTACTTCCTTGTGCTGGACTGCGGCGCAACGAGCGTCCGGGCAGTGGCCATAAGCCCCCAGGGGGAGATTCTCGCCATGGCCGCTTTCCAGAATGCCCCCAGGTACCAGGAAGGCTCAGCGCACTATCTTGTCTGGGACCTTGAGGAAATCTGGGGGAAGCTCTGCCAGGCGACCCAGAAGGTCATTGCCTCGGCCGGTCGGGAAATCCGGGCAGTTTCGGTGACCACCTTTGGGGCAGATGGTGCCCCCGTGAGAGCAGACGGAAGTCTCACCTATCCGGTGATTTCCTGGCAGTGTTCCCGAACGGAGCAGTGGGCAAGGAGAATCGTGGAACTCGTGAATGCCCGGGAGATTTTCCGAATTACCGGGTACCAGGTTATTCCCTTCAATACCCTTCTGAAGCTCCTCTGGCTTCGGGAAAACGCCCCGGAAGCCCTTGATGAAGCCCGGTACTTCCTCATGATGCCCGGACTTTTCAACTTCAAACTCACCGGGGAAATGACCATGGACTACCCTTCAGCCTCCACCACCATGATGATGGATATCAGGAATCGCCGATGGTCAGAACGGCTCCTTTCCCTTGCTGGCCTTACCCCAGATTTCTTCCCCCGAATGGTGAAAAGCGGTGAAATCATCGGAACGGTGACAAAAAGCGCTAGCGATAAAACCGGTATCCCTTCGGGTACCCCGGTGACCTCTGCGGGCCACGACACCCAGTTTGCCCTTGTTGGTTCCTTGGCGAAGGACGACGAGCTCATCCTGAGCTCGGGTACCTGGGAGATTGCCGCACTGCGGATTCCCTACTATCGGGATTCGGAGGTTGCCTTCACCACGGGGATGCTTGTTGAGCTTGATGCGGAGGAAGGGTTCTGGAATCCCCAGATGCTCATGATTGCCGGGGGTGTGGTGGAGTGGGTCCGAAGGCACTTCTTCGCCGACCTCAAGGACGCAAGCAATATCTACGAGCGTATTGTGGAGGAAGCTGCCTCTGTTGACCCTGGGGCTGATGGGGTGCTCTTCATCCCCGCCTTCATGCCCTCAGGACCTCTGAAACCCTACGGCACGAAGGGCACCATCTTGGGGCTTGGGCTCACCACGGGACGGGCCCACGTTGCCCGGGCTGCCTTTGAGGGGCTTGCTTTTCAGCTTCGGCAGGCTGTTGAGGCCCTTTCGGAGGCCTTTGCGTTCCGTCCTCAGCGCGTGGTCGTCGTGGGTGGGGGGTCAAAGAATGTTCTCTGGAATCGCCTTCGCGCCGATGTGCTGAATCTCCCGGTAGTGGTCACCTCCTGCGAGGAGGCCACGGTTCTTGGAGCAGCGCTCTTTGCCATGGTGGGGACAGGGTACGCGAAAGACCTCAAGGAAGCAAAGCGCAACATCATCCACACCACAAGGGTCTTTGAACCCTCTCCGGAGCGGGCCATCTACGATGAACTCTACGAGCACTACGTGAAGGTTCCGCTTTGCCTTGAGGCCTACTACCGGGCGTGACTCCCCGGGGAACCCCCTACCTTTCGGGGTTCCCCTTCCCCGAAAGGTACCTCTTGGCAATCTCCTCCACGGTTGCCACGATACTGCGGCACCTCTCCCGGAGGTTTTCCTCTCGGTACCGCTTCAACCCCTCTTCGGTATTGAGGCGAACCCCAATGAGGCTGAAGCAGTCGAGGTGACCCAGGGCCTTTTCGACCTCCCTAAGGAAAGATTCCACAAGGAGGTAGAGCCTGTCCCGGGTTGCTCTGTCTTCGGGTTTTTCTCTCCCGAAGGCAATCCCCAAAGCCATGACCGCTCCACTGACCGCACCGCAGACATTCCCGGTGTGGCCTATTCCTCCCCCAAAACCTGTGGCAATCCGGGGAATCAGGGGGCTTGCCACGTGCATTTCCTCACAGAGCCCAAGGAGCACCGACTCGGCGCAGTTGAACCCCCGGGCATGGTACTCAACAGAAGACATGGCTTCACCTCCTTTTTTGAGCAATGAGTCGTGCGGTTTCCCGAGCAACCATGAGTTCTTCCCGGGTTGGAATCACCCAGACCTCACAGGTGGACCGGCTGATTTTCCCCTCTTTTCCGCCCACCATCTGGGCGTTGAGTTCCGGGTCAATCTCAATCCCAAGGAATGCCAGGCCCTCGCAGATGCTCTCCCGGATGTAGGCGTCGTTCTCTCCGATGCCTCCGGTGAACACCAAGCTCTCCACACCCCCCATAAGGGCGGCAAACCCTCCGATGTACTTCTTCACCTGGTACACGAAAACGTCAATGGCAAGCTGAGCCTGAGCATTTCCCTCTCTGGCTGCTCGCTCAAGCTCCCACATTTCCCCACTGACTCCGGAAATCCCCAAAAGCCCTGATTCTCTGGTGAGTATCCGGTTGAGGTCGGCAGGCTGAAGTCCCGCTTTCTCCACAAGGTACAAAAGCACCTGAGGGTCGAAATCCCCCGGACGGGTGGACATAATGACCCCGCTTTGTGGGGTGAAGCCGCTTGAGATGTCAAAGGATTTCCCATCCTTTATGGCGCAGACGCTGCAGCCGCTGCCGAGGTGACAGGCCACGACTCTTTTGTGGTGGGGAGAGAGCTCGGCAATGCGCTCGGCGATGTACCGGTAGGAGTTCCCATGAAAGCCAAGCTTTTCCAGGCCGTACTCGGTGCTCAGAGACCAGGGGAGACCATAAACCCGATGGGCTTGCGGGATGGAGCGATGGAAGGTGGTCTCAAAGACCCCCACAAGGGGAATGTGGGGGACAATCCGGCGAAAGATCTCGATGGCAAGAAGCGCCGGGGGGTTATGCACAGGAGTAACCGAGGCGAGGTCCTCAAGGGCTGCGAGAACCTCGTCGTCGATGAAGCGCGTCTCCATCACCCTCTTGCCCCCGTTGATGAGCTTGATCCCTATGGCGTCAAGGGACGTGGGGTCCCTGAGGCATCCGCTTTCGGTAAGGGCCTCAAGCATGAGGTTCAATCCTCTCTCGTGGTCGAGGTTGGGGACGTTCCTTACCAGAGTGCCTAAAGAGGACGTCTGTTCGAGGAAAGAATCCTGACGGTACAGGCGTTTGATGTTCCCCCGGAGGATTGAGGTTTCCCGTTCTCCAATCTCAAAGAGCTCGTACTTGATGGAGGATCCTCCACTATTCACGGCGAGAATGCGCATGGTTCTTCACCTCTTTGGCTTTCAGCCTCTCCACGGTGCGGCAGAAAGAGCAGACTTCCTGGGTGGTGGGCATGCCACACCTCTGGCATTCGCGGAGTTCCGGAGGGGTGAGGTTCCGAGCAAAGTATGCTTTGCCCTTTTCGAGGAACCCCAAAAAGAACATGTGTTTGGTCCCGGGAGACCGTTCCTCAAGAAGCGCCAGGGCTTCCTTGTAGTTGAGGCTTTTGGCCTTCTGGGAGAGGGGACACCGCTCAGGCACAAAGGGGATACGGTGGAGCTCAACGTACCGGAGGATTTCCTCTTCCGTGAGGGTGTAGAAGGGCTTGACTTTCCTCGTCATTTTCGGATGGGGGCTCGGGAGGTGAGGGTCCTGGTGGGCAAGGTAGTCAACATGCCAGTGCAGGACATTACCAAGGAGCGTGGCTGCTTCATCGTCGAGGTTGTGACCGGTGGCGTATACGGCAAAACCCTCTTCGAAAGCGAAACGATTGAGGATGTGACGCTTAATGCTCCCGCAGAGGGAACAGGGGGCCCGTTCTCTGAGCCTGCGGGTGGCTTCCGGAAGGGAACATCCAATGAAGTCCTGAACGTCGAGGACGGTCAAGGGGAGGTTACAGGACCGGGCAAAGGTGGTCACAACCTCGCGGGATTTCTCCGAGTACTCTCCGATACCAAGGAAAACATGCACTCCGAAAACCCTGTAGCCGGCTCGGTGGAGGTAGTGCCACAGGGCCATGCTGTCTTTCCCCCCAGACACCCCAAGGAGCACCTTCTCGTTCCTGGTGAACATCCTTTTCCGTCGGATAGCCCCTTCAACTTGGCGCTCGAAGAAGAGGTCGAAGCATTCCTCGCAGAAGGCGGCATTGTGCCTTTTGAATTTCGCGAAAGCAGGCTTTCCACAGCGGCTGCATTTCATGATCCTCACGCTCCGCGTCTTTCCTCTAAGTATACCACGGGTTCCCGAGGTCTTGTGGGGTTTCCTGGCGGCCTTTAGAGGGTCCTGCGCTCTTTGAAGTGGTGCCGGGCGCGGGATTCGAACCCGCACGGGCGAAAACCCACTACCCCCTCAAGATAGCGTGTCTTCCTATTCCACCAGCCCGGCTTGCAGATGGAATTATACCAGGGTGGGTGAGGTTCGTCAACGAGGAGAGGTTTCTCCTTCGGAAATTTTGCCACCCTCCGTTTCCCAGGGAATCGTGATCTCGAAAACCACTCGATCTCTCTGGGGCCGCAGGTGAATCGTTCCGTTCCCCCGCTCCACCACTTCCCTGATGAGGTACAGCCCCACGCCTTTACCGCTCCCTCCCCGGGGAGGCGCCTCAGTGGGGTCGAAGAACCAGCGCAGGAACTCGGCATCAGGGGGTGAGGCGGTGTTCTCAAGGGTAAGGTATAGCCCCAGGTCCGAAGAAGCCACGGTGATGGCAACTTCTCCCCCGGGGACATTGAAGGAGAAGGCGTTGGTTATGAGGTTAGAAAGGAGCACAAAGGCCTCACCACGGGAGAGGGGGAGGAGATTCGTGCTCGCTTTCCCTGCGATGTCGACCCGAACCCTCAGGTCCTCGTGGTCTTCCCGGGCTTTTTCGAGAACCTCCTGGAGGAGGNCGGAGAACTCCNGGTCTGAAATCCTCTCCGGTTTTTCCCCAAGAAGAACGCTGAGTCGCTGGATTTCCCGGATTGTACCTTCAAGACGTCTGATCTGTCGCACCATGCGGCAGAGAATTTCTCCTTCCATGGGACGACCCTCTTCGAGGGTTTCCAGGTATCCCGAAAGAACTGTCAGAGGTGTCTGGACCTCGTGCCAGAGGGCGGTGAGGAAGTACCGGAGGCTCTGGAGTCTCTGGTCTTTTTTCTTCTCGTCCTCAAGGAGCAGAAAACATTCTCCACCCAGAGGAAAGGGCAAAAAGGCAAGCCCTGAAGAGGGAACGCGCGCCCTTTCTCCTGATAACACGGCCTGGGCAAGGATGTCCCCAAAAACCGGGATTTCGAAGAACGCAACCTCCCTGACCCCGTCGCTTCTTAAGCCGATACCCCGGGCAAAGGTCACGTTGAGGAGCAGGCGGTGCCTGTCCCGGAGGTACAGCGCTCCCCCGGCAGACACACGGTCAAGGAGGGTGAGGAAATCCCAGAACAATGCTTCTTTGTGCTGCTGTATTTCCTCGGAGAACTGTTTGAGACCCCCTCTAAAGCCCTGTTCCGGTAATACTTCGGAGAACTCGGCCAGGGACTTCCTCCCTTTCAGGAAAGCAAGGGTGTATCCCAGGGAGAACGCTGCAATCCCCAAAACCCCAAGGAGGAATAGCTCAAGAGGGTTCAAAGGAATACCCCACTCCCCGAACGGTCACAATCTGTTGTCCCAGGGCACCGAGTTTTTTTCGAAGGTGCGCCACGTACACGTCCACCACTCGGTCGGTGATGAAGGCGTCCTCTCCCCAGACTTCATCGAGAATCTGCTGTCGGGAGACCACTTTGCCTCGATTGCGCACGAGGAACTCGAGGAGTCGGAACTCCCGGAGAGAGAGGGGAATAGTCTCTCCGTGGACTTCCACGGTGAGTTTCTCCGGGAAGAGCACAAGGTCACCAGCCTGGAGGGGCTTCTCTCCAGGGGATAGGTTCGAGACTCTCCTCAGCACTGCTCTGATACGGGCTAAGAGTTCTCGAGGATGAAAGGGTTTTGTTACGTAGTCGTCGGCTCCCATCTCAAGACCCGAGACAATGTCCATGGGGTCGTCTTTCACAGTGAGCATGATAACCGGGGTATTTCGGTAACGGGGATGAGCCCGGATGTGGTGGAAGACCTCGAATCCTCCGATACCAGGAAGCATGAGGTCAAGGAGAAC
>JGI20130J15133_1002764_pt1 | contig 12654 bp, 11 predicted proteins | sample WasSprMetagenome_FD_15133 | JGI IMG/M metagenome (IMG submission 15133) | reverse complement strand
GGTTCTGGGTTCCCAAACTATTGACTCTAAAGGTTTCTAATGGATCTACAAAGCTTCTGGGAACGTAGGATTGGGATGCAAGGTGGAAAATTACATCGGGTTGAACTTTATCAAGAGCAAATAATAAACTGGTTAGATCGGTTACATCGCCTTCAACAAGACTCACTCTGTCTATTATACCTGTTTCTATAAGCCTTTTTGGCATGTTGCCGTCAGCTCTTCTCCTAAACAGACCATAAACCTCATAGCCTAGATCCAAAAGTTTCCTAGCCAGATATGATCCTACGAAGCCTGTTATCCCAGTTATTAGTGCCCTACTCATATCTGCTCACCAGCTCGTTTTTCCCTTCGCATATAAAAAGCTATATCTACATAAAACTGATATAATGTTTAGATGTTTATTTTGGCAAAGTCTACTAAATAGCAAAGAACAATCTATAAAAAGGAAATTATCTGTCATTTCATAACAATATAGTAGAGTCCTCGCAAATTCCAAAGACGAATTTATAAGTTCTCTAAGAACCCTTCTAGCTCACATTAATGCTACATTATCTCTCAGAGAGGATCTCATAAACTTCTCTAAGAACTTCCCCTTGCTGCTGACCCATCCGCTTTTCACAGCTTCAACGACATTCTTAAGCTCCTCTTCTCCTATTTCAGGCTCTGCCACCGGATATCTGTACATTTTCACATTCTCAAGGCCCTTGTGAGGATCTTGTTCTCGCTGGGATAGCTTGGTGCGTCCCATGGAAATCTTTCCCCCCTAAGCCAACGAGACCAGCGACTTAAATCTTCCTTAACCATGAGCTCAACAAGTTTTTCAAACCTTGTTCTAGGCTCCCAGCCCAGCTTCTTCTTCGCTTTAGAATAATCTCCCACCAAGCATGGGACATCCAAAGGCCTGAGAAACCTCTTGTCAACTTTAACATATTCCTGCCAATCTAGGCCGACAATATCGAAGGCTTTTTCGACAAGCTCCCTCACAGTATGGGCTTCTCCTGTTGCAACAACATAATCATCAGGTTCCTTCTGCTGAAGCATGAGCCACATTGATTCAACATACTCCGGAGCATATCCCCAATCTCTTTTTGCTTCTAAGTTTCCAAGCCTGAGCTCCTTGCTCAACCCTAAGGAGATCTTCGCAACCTCATTAGACACCTTCCTGGTGACAAACTCCAGTCCACGTAGGGGAGATTCGTGGTTGAAGAGGATCCCGTTGACGGCAAATATACCATATCCCTCACGATATATCCTCGTTATCCAGTAGCCATAGAGCTTTGCAGCTGCGTAGGGGCTCATGGGATAGAAGATGTCCCTTTCGTTTAAGGGCTTACCACCATTCAATAGGCCGCTTTTGCCGAACATCTCGCTGGTTCCTGCAAAATAGAATTTTGTATCTGGACAAACTTGGCGTATGGCCTCCAAGATCCTGGTTGTAGCCAGGCCAGTGACATCCCCAGTTGCAACAGGTGTTTCAAAGCTCGCCTCAACAAAGCTTTGAGCTGCAAGGTGGTAGACCTCGTCAGGCTGGGAGATCTTCAATACCTCGATAATAGAGGACATATCAGCGAGGTCTGCTGGGATAAGATACACTTTTTGATAAACACCAAGATACTCCAAGCGCCAGAAGTTAGGAGTACTGAGCCTCCGGTAAGTACCATACACCTCATACCCCTTATCCAATAGGAACTTAGCTAGATACGCACCGTCCTGCCCAGTTATACCCGTGATTAGTGCTCTCTTCGTCATAGCTTTCCTCGCGAACTTTGCAAAACTTCTCTATATATTCTAAGGTACGCTGAAGCTATCTTGTCTTTCGTGTATTTCCTCATAAGGGCTTTATATCCATTTTCACCTAGTTCTTCAATGAGATCCTTCTTCACAATTTCTTCGATTAGCATAGCCATTTCAGCATAATCTCCCCAACGCCTTGTAACCAAACCACCCTTTTCCTCTTCTATAAAGTCACTTGCAGGTGATAAATTAAAGGAGACGATTGGCTTTTTATATCTCCACCCTTCTAGTGCTGGTCTCACAAATGCCTCATATTCGGAAGTATGGATAAGTACATCGATAATGTTATAAAGGGCATCTCTTACTTCGAAATCGACCTTCCCAGTAAATACTACGTTATTTTTAAGTCTAAAAGTCTTCACCATCTCCATAAGCCACTTATAATACCCTATATCATAGGTCGGCCCGATCACGAGTAATTTCGCATCTATTCTTTTATTTAAGAGTTTTAGCGCCTTTAAGGCAAGATCAATGCGTTTATATCTAACAACTCTACCAACTATACCTATTACTAACTCGTCTTCACGAATACCATAAGTATCACGAACTTTACCTATTACTGGAGATGGGATAGTGCGGGGAGGTTCGACAGCCTCGGGTACAACGTATATCGGGACTTTATTTCCTAGGAGTCTCCCGTAGTTTTCAGCCTCGCCACGTGTAAATGTGACAATGGCATCACTCATTGAGAGAAGTTTCCTAAGTAAAGCATTATCATAGAACCGTCCCACTATTTTCTTAATGTAAGGTTTACGATATAAGTTAAATGTTAATGATATTGGCCATATAGTAGTGTAAACTATGCCTATTCCCTTAGCTCTATAGAAAGGCACACCATACAAATTGAAGAAGCTTGGGTAACAAGATATGAAATGCGCTATATCAAGATTTGTATCTGGATTCTTCATGAAATCTAAGCTAAACAAAAAATGCCCTAGTTTTATGATATTGTATCTTTTAACATATATATTATCCATAACTTCTTCTCTAGGAAGAACATCATCAAATCTACTGGTCAAGACCTTTACTTTAACACCTGCCTCGATAAGGCCCTTAGCTATATCGAGCGTTAACGTCTCAACTCCGCCAATATGCGGAAGAAATATACGTGAGATCAATCCAATTTTAAGTGGCATATTTTTATTTTACTCCGCAAAATCGTGATGCTTTAATTTATACGTACGCATTATGTGACTTCTCCCTATCCTTGGGTCTAGACCCACCATTTCCATAACTTTCCATGTATCACAGTTTCTCAATCTCTCTACAAACAAGCCCTATCAGATTAGCGTACATAACCTTTAACAAACACTTAAGTAGGCTTGAAGGTTTTTCTTCATCTCTATATCTCCAAGCAAACGTGTGGTGTGTTGAAACATCTGCCAGCATTACCCCCTACATCACGGTTAAGAACCATAAACACATTCTAGGGCTTAAACTCGTGATATTTATGCATTAAGACCCTTCTAATAAAGCGAATAATGAATCTCCTCACCGGTCTCACAAATAGGACAGAATCCAGGTAATACATTAAGCCTTCGAGAAGGTGTTTCCTATGCCACTCTCCATAACTGATCATCCCCTCAAAGAATTCAATCAGTTTCCTTATCTCTAATTAGACGCTTAATCGCATCAATAAACCTATAATAAATAGTAAATAACGATAAAGAATTAAAGTCTTTACCGATACTCTTAGCGGTGCTATGAAACCTTAACAACAAACCTTGTTCTAGTGCTCTCCACTCAGATGCACTAAGTTTATTTCCTTCAAGTTTAGCAAATACAAGTAAAGTTATGATATCCTTGAAATAATCACATACCAATCTTAAACTATCAGTACTTTGTACAGCTGATCTATGTCTTGAGTGTATTCTATAAAATACATAAGAGTCTTGTATAAATACTGGCATGCATTCCTTAAACGCTAACAAAGCAACAAGCCAATCTTCATGAATATAAGGAATTATATTCTTCGGTAACCTCTCTATCGCCGCAAGTACTTTTCTTAAGCATTCATTTTGCATACATATAGAGCTAGTCCCCACGTAATTGACCTTTAATAAGTTAAGAATATCGGTAGGATTTTCAGGAATTTTCGAAGTTCCTCTGAGATGTTTAGTTACATCATCTATAAAATAGATTTTTGTGAAGCCAAATGCATTAGGGTAATTACTCAATACAGAAACTGTCTTCCTCACATGTTCTATAGGGTAAAGATCATCATAATCTAAAAGGAAAATATATGTACCGTGTGCTCTATTTAAACAATAAAACAATGCTTCAGGAGCTGACATATGCTCATGCTCTATTACATGAATAAGCTCAGGATATTTCAAAGAAAATTGCTTTAAAATAGAGTATGTATTATCATGAGACCCCTTGTCATAGCATACTAAGACCTCCCCTACCACCTCTTTCTTCAGAATATTTAAATTTTCAAGCACAGACTGAAGGGCCTCACCTATGTACTTTTCAGCGTTATAGGCCCGAAGTACTACCGTTATCATATTAGTGCACATTCCACAAATTTGCGTTGCTTTAATCTATGACGCATATGCCTACACCAATGATAAGATATACATGCCATTGTTATAAACCAGAACTTTTCCGTTCTCCATTAAAAAGCGGAACGGTTTCTCGTATAAGCTGTGATATCCTATAGCAGCGGTAGGTAAGAGTCTATCTCTCAGGGGTTGTGGCACTATAATATTTTTATTTATATATTTTTCCATGATCTCTATAATCGCATCGGGGGTAATTATCTCGGGACCTATTTCACCATGCGGAGGTATCCTTGGCGTTTGCCACATTAAATCACATAGACCAAACTTAGTAAATGGCGACAGACACAAAAACAATGAACTATCTGTATGTAGGGATGTGTATGTAATAGAGTGAAAAACTAAGTCACTAAATCCTACCTGAGAAGGTACAGGGTAAACATATTGATCTACACCCGATCTTATGGTGGGCTGGAATGGTAGTTCAAAGTTTGTTGTAAAGCCTAGAATTATTAAAATTAGCAGAGCTATAGATGTGCTTTTGTCTTTCTTTACTAAGAATCCATATAGTTTTTCATGCGTTACAGCGAGATTTAATGAAAGCAAAAACGAAATTACGTGTATGGCTCTAACTCCAGCCATGAATGATCCTACCCCAGCCCAGCCAACTATCCAAGTTGGATAAGATGCGAATAAGAGTAAGGTAAGTACTTTTTCATCATAGTTTAATAAGCTCCATCTTATTATCAATATAATTGCGTGAATAAGGAGTATACACAAAATGATAATGATCTTTACATAGCCATTTATTAGACTCTGAAGAAGTACTATAAGCGGCAATTCTCTTACATTTATGACCATTTTTGCTCTCTCTATTTCTTTTATGTAAAGAGTATATATAATATTAATTGCTCTTTCAAGTGTACCACCTAGTAAGAATACGTCAACATAAAGTTCGTAAATGAGGAAAATAGAAGCAATCATAAGAAAGGAGATAACTAATCTTTTTTGGAAAGATTTTCTAGCCCTAATCCCTTTATTAAGCATATATGTAGCCTGCGAGATTAATATGACCATGAATAAGCAAGCTATTATTATAATGCTTGTGGATAGATGCGTACAGAGCAGACCTAAAAATACGATGAATAAGAGCCCTAAGCTCTTAGAGTGCATATTATGTTCTCTGGTTATCCACTTTACAAGAACATATAAAATGCCACTCACATATGCGTATGTAAGCCCTGTACCACTATAGTAATCAGGTAGTTTTATTGATAATGTAAAGATCACTATTAACAGTAACCATCTGTTAAAATTTAATTTTCTCATGCTCAAATATTCAGGTTCTAATAATGCAAGAAGAAAAAGTATGTATTCTAAGTAGCTCATTATAAGCACAATATTCATACACCAACCGAGATCTATTCGTAACAGCAAATTTAGTATTGCTGGCATAATGTCATTATTGGGATGATAACCATACTGCTCAGAATAATATAGGTTTCCAGCCGTATCAACATGATTGTTAACAACGATCCATTTAGTATATGAATAGTGAGCCGTGCTATCCCAAAGACCCGCTATGTTTAACGCATTAGGATACATTAAAACAGGTATAATTACTACTAGAAATACCTGAATAGTCAGAGGGATAATTACAGAACTTTTGTTATTAAAGAGTATATATGAAAGGAGACTAATCATAATGATAGAAATGGTCTCCCAGAAAATTCTTTGCAAAGGCCACACATCTATGAATGAAGTAGACTTTAGAGTTAGTAATGTGAGGTAAAAGATTAGAGCTATCGTCATTAATGGTACAACAAAGTTCTTTCCTTTTTTCATGTAAGAGCAACCTCGTGTATCATCTATTTAAGTTATTAATAAGAAATGTAGGTTTCAAGATTTTAGATGGATGAGGTGTTAGCATTGTCGCTAGGAAACAATATGTTTCAACCTGCTATAAATTTATAATTCGACTCCATCTATTTAAGGCAGAGATAAAATCGTAGTATGATCTAACCAATATATGTCCCCCAAGACTAATTCTTATAATGGTGGGTTCAGGCATGTTGAGCACTTCCAAAACGTGCTTAGCAATATCCTTAGGATCCCGTGAACTTACATAGAAGCCGGTTATGCCTTCTTTTACTATGCTTGGTATACCTCCTATGGGAGTTGATATTACTATGCATCCGCATGCTAAGGCCTCTAAAATTGTATTTGGTAATCCATCGCTTTCTGTAAGAAACAAAAATACTTTTATTTTATTAAGATAGCTGGAAATATCAGCATGTGATACATACTTTAACAGAGTGACCTTTGAGCTCAATATTGGATCATTATTTATCATCGTATAAACCATGTCATACAGCGTTCCTGAACCTATAATAAGAAATTTTATATCTGATCGCGTTCTGGCAATTATTCTAAATGCCATGACAAGCTGTGTTACAAACCTGTAGGGTTCTAACGATCCAATGTAGCCTACTACATTCTCTCTTTTATCGATTGGGATATGCGGCTTAAATACGTCGACTTCAATGAATAATGAGCCATAGTCAACTATTTTCCCACTTATCATCCCTTTAGTGTAGTGGTAGAATGGAATATATTTTCTCATATATTTCGATTCAACAATTAAGTAATTGGTAAAGAGTATGGTGAAAAGTTCTAATATATATATTATTCGAGCTTTAAAAAATCTAGCAATTTTCCATAAATCCTCGCTATTAAGCGCTTTAGAGCACTCAGACATATAAGCAAAACCTCCAGCAAAGGTATATGTTCTTTTACCATAGAATCTACATATTAATAGTGCAGGTAGATTTAACGTCCCCATAACAATAACCCTTCTTCTGGTTCGAAATATGTGTCTTATACGAAGTAACTGAACCAGCTGTAATATCCATTCTTTGAGCGGAAATCCTTTATTAATTTTCGCTAGAGAATTTTTAGGATCTAAAATGAAGATTTCGCCTATATTTGATTTGCTTTTAATAATATCTATCATGGCGTCTATTGGAGCTCTCGGCATTAATATAGTTACCTTCTTTCCAAGTTTGTTCAATATTTTCGAAATCTTTAATAAATGTGCAACACGATTTCTACTAATAGTGCCATCAAAAATAACTAAAATTCCGTTGTCATCTCTCCTGCCAAGCATGATTTTGTCCTCATTTGTATTATTCATTCCCAACTAACGAGAGATATAACTCTATGTATTGTCTTGCAACAGAATCCCAAGAAAAATACCTAGTAGCCATGTTGTATGCGTTTTGTGAAAGCTTTAATCTTAAATTGTAATCCTCGTGGAGAACTCTCAAGGCTTCTGCTAGGTGACTTATATTATTGTATTGAACAAGAATAGAATTAAATTCGTTTACCAAATAGCCCTTATAGTATGGAAGATCAAATGCCATTATCGGTAGTTTTGACGCCATAGCCTCAAGTACTGCTAAAGGTGCTGCTTCAATCCTGCTTGGATGAACGTATATATCGCTTGATGCTAGAAATCTAGCTACTTCTCTCTTTGTTGGTAATTCTACAAATGTTACATAGGGTTTTAGATCATATTTTTGAATATACTCTATTAATAGCCTATGATATAGGTTCTCTCCGCTTTTTCTAAACGTCCCTGAAGTAGGACCTATGAGTACTAGCTTGGTATTCTTGTATCCGTAATTATTTACAAGAGTATTTAATGCCATTATTAGTGCCAATTGGTTTTTATTTGGATGTATTCTCCCTACACTGGCGATCAGTACATCTTTGCCATCTAGTAATTTTTCTCTTAGTTCGTCATTTCGCTTTGCAGGATTAAAGATAGCAATATCAACACCGTTAGGTATAAACACGGTTCTCCGAATTCCCCTATATTTAAGTTGCTCCTTTATATACCAAGAAGGAACAGTTATTATTGTTCCCTTAATGTCAAGATATTTAAAAGCATGTATAAAGATCTCTCTCACTTGTTCCGATTTAGTAGCAAAAGGCGAAAAATGAAGAGTAAAGACATGATTGATTTTTCGATACATTAGTGTGATTGGTAAAGTGGCATAAAGATTATGTGAGTGAATTATAAGGCCATGTTCGCGAATAAGAAGCCTTAACCCTTTTATAGCCTTGTGGAATTTGTGTCTTGCAATGGGATTATATACATACACTTCGGCAAAAGCCTTCAGCCTTCTACTGAGTTGCCATATAATTTCCTCTACGGCACCTTTCTCATTTGGTATCGGAATCTCCATAGGTCCTACAAATAATATTCGCAAGTTCTTATTCAACCTTGCATACACCCTTTAATATCTCCCAAAAACATCGCTAATCTGATTGTGTACCTTAATACAAATGCCTTAATACCATTAGCGACTTTATCTTTTTTCGTAAAGCCGCTATTTAAGGTTATAAACTTTACTAAAGTATATAACGAGAGAACCGGAAAGAATATATCAACATAAGAAATTCTTCTCAAAATTATTTCACTAAGAAGAATTGCTTGTGCTGTTCTATTTAAATCTTTACAAAGACCCTTTCCATATCTGTAGTGCTTCTTCCAATAAGCATTAAGAGTCGGCTCATCGTACTTATAAACTATTAATTCCTTCGAAAACCTCATTCGAGCCCCTTTGACCCTTAATAGTTCTCTCAATAATATATCTTCGAAAATGTATCTTGAGAGTAGTCCCCAATATGGTTTGCCGCGAACAAACTCTGCCTTAAGTATTCTTGGAAAAGTCACTCTTGTACTTCTTCTGGCAATACAGTTTACAAGGATATTAAAAACAAGCGAATAGTCTTTATTCGGAAATACTATATTAAGGGGTTCGATCGCGTCCCAATAATATAAGTTTCTTAAGTACGTGCATAAGTTTTGAGGAAATACACGTGGAAGAATGATGTCTCCATCCAAGATTATTATTATGTCACCTTTGGACTTTTCTATTCCTATTTTTCGAGAGAGCGAAAGGCTTATGCCAGGATCTCTTAATATTTTTACATCGTAAAAGAGGTTTCTACACTTTTCTATTTCCTCATACGCTTTTTCATATGTACCATCATTTGATAGACCATCAACTACTATGAGCTCCGTGTGGACATTACATGCGAGAAGCTGATTAGCTGTTAAACAGATACTGTGAATTACAGGTTTTATCGTATAAGCATTGTTTTTCGTAGAAATAATGAACGACACTAGCATTGTTGAATCTCCTCTATTGATAGTGTCTACTTTCTTCCTTCTCTAAACATTAATTGCAAAGTTGTTAAGAACATATTTAAATACATCAGGGTATCTTAGGGGATAACCCAGCATTTCCATGTGTTGCTTGTATGATGCAATGAATAAGGCGTTGTCGTAATTTGGAAAAGCATATCCATGCATTCCTCTTGGGATTTCTCTTTTCTGGAAAAAGTTTGGATGAAATACTATTTTCTCGTTTAACACAAATATTATATGTCCATAGAGTTCTCTATTTATTCCAAGTAATTCTTCCTCCTCGCTAAGTATTTTTCCATATTCTCCGATGCTTTGCAGTATCTCGTTAATTGTACCTTCGGCTTTCTTATTGAGGATGTAGAATGATGCAAACGTTGAGCCTATGTATGGTATGTAGTCTCTTAATGGCTTTATTCGTGTCTCTTTTTCGAGTATTTCCTCTATATTGATGGTTTTTTCTATCGGGGTCATTCCATGATCGGACATTATTATAAATGAGAAGTTATTTATCTTGCTTTGAAGCATACTTATTGCTTCCTCCACAATGCCATCCAGGTATTTAACCCGTTCTCTAACTTCAGTAGAAAGCGGACCATATTTGTGCCCTAGTCTATCAAGCGAGTTTAGTTTTAATACTATGAGATCGCTTTTCCTAAATAAATTAACCGTGTTCCTCAATACCTGTCTTTCCATAGAGTTCAGTTTAGGCTCGATCCAAGCAGACCTAACGCCATGCTTTCCCAGTATTTGGAAGAGGTCTGGGACATCTCTGCTTTCATGTCTATATGTGGCAAAGTACTCTAGGTACTTGGAGGGTATGAGATGTGGAGTGCCATATTCTTCTCTGAGGATTTTGAATAGTAGGAATCTAAAAGACTTGTTTACATAATCTGTTGGACTCAAAGCGTCAACGAGAGATACAAAGAGCTTCAAAACCCTTATTTTTAAATCTCTTCTTCTGTCTGGAATAAATACCTTGTCATGCCATACACCGCTTTCTCGTATGCTGAGCCCCGTTAATATGGCTACTTTTATTCCTTCGTATGCGAATATGGGTTCTATAGTTGTGCAATAATATTCTTTACATAGTTTGCTTAGGTATGAAGTATACTTCAAATATTTATTTGAGAATGCATCCAGTATCAATACGAGAAGTTTATTGTTTGAAGGCATTGTGATCACTCACTAAAAGGCTTTTCTATGGAAAGATGCATCTGCTAGCCGCATTAGCCTAGCGAGAATCTTCAATACTATCCACGTCTTTACATATTGGTTGATATTCTTTAACTTACTTATAAAACTAGGATCAAGATACGTTCTTAGAAATTCCTCGTAACCATATACTCCATGTTTTTGGTCATTAACTAGAGATTTCAGCACGTTTATTCCAATATATGTGGAGTATACAAACTGGTTTTTCGTGGAGAAAATAAGATTCAACTTGATGGGAAGTCTTTCTCTTCGCGCCCTTATAAAGAAGACAATGTTAGAATGTTGAATATAGACTCTCGATATTATAAGTCCCAGTATTTTCGCGAAAAATCCCTTCGAATCAATGTTTTTTTCTAGGTATCTTGAAAAGAATTCGGCGAGTGCAAACAATCCTACTTTGTCTAGCATAGTATGATCGCTTTTGGAGAATCCTTCTAGAGGTATATTAATTCCATAGCTTAGTTTTATATAAAGCGAGATTATTTTATCAAGGGTTTCCAAAACATGTTTACTCGCAATCTCTAAGTCTATGTTATTGATGAGCAATGGCTCTAAAAGTTTCCTGTTTTTACATGCCGAAGGTATATATAGGTTTAGAGTTGGAACAAGCTCAAACAAGGCTGGTAGCTTTACAGTGTACTCCCTATAAAATTCTTCACACCTTTCTGAGAAAGTAGGTCTGTATATGGATTTATCAAGTAAGCTAAATACGGTTGAAATCTCAGTGTATGTCTTCAATATTTCGTAAACATAATTCAAAACGCGTTTATATGGCCTCGGAGGTAGTGGATAGAGAGCTAATAAACCATTTACCTTAGTGAATAGTATGAGTATTCCATTGTATAATGACAAGTCCATTAATTTTATGTTGATGAGCTTTCTTAGGTCAATACCGTAGAGGTGTTTAGAGGCTATTTTTAGTTCATAATACTTGAGCAAAGGGGCGGTCTTCAAAAGTTCGGAGATAGTAGTATATGTTATCCAAATTGAAAAATCCTCTAGTATGGCCTTTGTCGGGGAAGTAAGGCCAAGTTTTTCATGGATCTCGTCTGTTACCGATCTAATAATATCCCGATCTATATGCTTTATTGTAATAATTAAAACGTCGAAGTCCCTCATGGGTTGCACAACGTCATTTTCACAATATAGAGCACCTTCGTCTTTACCAAAACTTCCTATGAGATAAATGGATACGCAAGAATTCCTTAGGTACTTCAATATGGTTTCCACGGTTATGTCTAAATATTTTTGCATCGTAGGTTTGAATTTCTCAAAACAAAGTTGATATTGTTGATCAATATTACGTGAGTATACATCTTTCATATAATATCCCATTATAAACATGGATTGAATAACTGAGTATTCAATACTTGAAAATACATAGATTATGACTTTACATCATTCTTATATTGTTTCTCCCATGTGATTTCTTTTTTGTCCATAGGTTTCTGATCGAGGGTAGCACTAGTTATAGTTACGTTGCTACCCATGATCTGTAGGGTTTGTAGACTAGTAGTATGCATGCGCACAATTTTGCAGTCTAAATCCTTAAGTCCTGATGCCTCTAACAAGTTTTGGGTACCCAAACTATTGACCCTAAAGGTTTCAAGAGGATCTACAAAGCTTCTGGGAACATAAAATTGAGATACGAGATGAAAGATTACGTCCGGCTGTACTCTATCTAGGGAAAGAGTAAGCTTGTTAAGTCCGTCATGTTGCCTTCAACAAGTCTTTTTGGCACATTTCCATCAGCTCTCCTTCTATACAGGCCATAAACTTCATGACCTAGGGATAGAAGTTTCCTAGCTAAGTATGAACCTACGAAACCAGTAATTCCAGTTATTAGTACCTTCATTGACATCTACCTATTTTTCATCCTTTTAAGTACCGGTGACCTAGAGGATGCTTCATAAAAACTTTTGGATGCAG
>JGI20130J15133_1002760_pt1 | contig 12666 bp, 15 predicted proteins | sample WasSprMetagenome_FD_15133 | JGI IMG/M metagenome (IMG submission 15133) | reverse complement strand
GGTAGACCCCGTGGAGATCCCTTACGGCAGCGACCTCTACGAGAAGTGGATCGCTTGGAGGGCTAGGCAGGTGACGGAGACCGTTAAGCACGTCGCGAGCAAGGTGAAGCGCGCGTACCCGGGACTCGAGGTTAGCGCTGCTGTCTTCCCGCTCAGCGTGTCTCTCAGATATGTATTCCAGGACTGGCCGAGCTGGGGCCTCGACCTCTACCACCCGATGCTCTACCACGAGTTCTACGAGAGGAGCGTAGAGTGGATCGGCGAAGAGGCGAAGGCGAGCGCCGGCAGGGGGCTGCCCGTGTCCGTGGGCGTGCTGGCTGACTTTATGAAAAGCTACAGCGAGATGGAGCAGGCTTTCCGCTACGCGCTGGAGAGCGGCGCGCGGGGGGTTACAGTGTTTGCTTACCCTCTGCCGAGGCCGGAGCTGGAGGAGTGGGTGGCCAAGGCGCTAGCCGGGATCTAGCCTCCCACGCTACGCTTAAAAGGTTCGGTTGAAGGCGCGCTGGATGCTGGGCACTCTCGCGAACGCCGGCGCCGTCGTGATCGGCTCGCTCCTCGGGCTCCTAGCCGGCAGGAAGGTGCCTGAGAGGGCGCTAGTCCTCGTGAGGGAAGCGGTCGGCCTCTTCACGCTGGCCATCGGCGCCGGGATGGCGCTCCAGCAGGTCGACCCCATAGTGCTCGTGTTCTCTCTCGTGCTCGGCGCGCTCGTGGGGCGCGCGGTCGGCATCGAGAAGCGCATCGAGGGGCTCGCGGGGAGGCTGTCGAGGGGCAGCAGAGCGGCGGAGGGGATGGTGACCGCTTTCCTCACCTACTGCGTAGGCCCGATGACTGTCGTCGGCTCGCTGCGTGACGGGATGGGCGACCACACCATCATCTTCGCGAAAGCCATCATGGACGGCTCGGTCTCGGTCGCGTACGCGGCTTCGATGGGCGTGGGCGTGGCGCTCAGCGCGGTACCCCTCCTCGCCTTCCAGGGCTCGCTCGCCCTCCTGGGAGCCCTCCTCGGCGAGTTCCTACCCCAAGCTTCCATCGCGGCGATGACAGCTGCCGGTGGGGTTCTTCTTTTAGGTGTCGGGCTGCGGCTGCTCGAAGTCAAGAAGGTCGCGGTCGGCGACATGCTCCCTGCGATACTCATCGCCCCGGCGCTCGCCGCCCTGTGGCCGGTACTCACCGCCCCAGTTCTCGCAGTCCTGCGGCGCTAGCTACGGGTCGACCCCGCGCGCCCGCGCCCATTCGACAACCCTCAAAGCCAGCTCCTCAAGGTCCCTGAATTTATGCTCCGCCAGTATCCCGCGTACCAGCTGCCTCGATACGCCGGCGTAACCGTGCACTACAATGTTCCTGAAGCCAATAATCCTCCTCAGCGTGGTTGCCTCGCCCTCGCCCAGGGCTCCGGCTCTGGCCAGCAGCTCGGGCAGCGCCGCGTATCTTTCTGGCACGCCGAGGCCGGCTTCCGCAGCGACATGTGCTGCCAAGTCTATCAGGGCTTGCGAAGCCACTTGGAGCACGTGCAGAACCGCGTAGAACAGAAACGCGTCTTCGATCAGCTTATCGGCGCCGAGCTCCTCCACTTTCGCTTCGAGAAGCCCAACATGCTCGCGGATCAGCTGCAGCAGCCAAGCAGCCTTACCCATCCTTCACCCCCCTCTTCACAGCCTCAAGGTACCTCTCCGTCAGGTTCAGCTTTCTCTTGAACACCTCGAAGTCCAGGTACTCGGACACCGCCTTAAGCCTCAAGCTGGCGAGGAGCTCGCGGTCAGCGCAGTACACGACCACGCCCCTAGCCAGCGCCTCGAAAAGCAGCCACAGCGGTGCGTCATCGAGGAACGCGATGTCCACCCGGTCGTCGGGAACCCCGAAGGCCTCCGAAGCTAGAGCTGCGAGGTCGCACGCCAGCAGCAGCTTCTCGTCGAGGCTGCGCGAAGCCGGGAGGACCGCCACGTCTACATCGCTCAGCGGCCCAGCCTTCCCCTTAACCCGGGAGCCGAAAACCGACACCAGCAGAACCCTCCCAGCCAGCTTCTCCGCGACCAACTGAGCGAACCTTGCGAGCTCCTCCACAGGGGTGCCATGTACTTACGCCTAGAATAAGCTTGCTCCATGTAGGGCTTGCGCTAGATGCTTATTCAGGAGAGAAGATGAAGGAAAAAGAGAGAAAAATATTAAAACCGTTATTTGAGCTCTTTGTGGCAGAACCACCAGTCGTAGCACTCGATCTCCTTCCTCGCGGCTCTCTCGAGCCTCTCCTTCGCCGTCTTCTCGTCGGTGGGCGGTGGGATGATCGCGCGGTCGCGGATTAGCTCGTTGTTCGGCCAGTTCGCGGGCAGCGCCACCCCGTACTTGTCGCTGGTCTGCAGGGCTTTCACGAGCCTGAGGATCTCGTCCATGTTCCTGCCGACCTCCTGCGGGTAGTAGAGAACAGCCCTGAGCACGCCGTTGGGGTCGATGATGAAGACGGCGCGCACCGTGTTCGTGCCCTTGCCCGGATGGATCATGCCGTACTTCTTCGCGATCTCGCCTGTGTCGTCGGCTATGATCGGGAACTTGATCTCGACGCCCAGCTTCTCCTTGATCCACTCGACCCACTTGATGTGGCTGAACACTTGGTCGATGCTGAGGCCGATCAGCTGCACGTTGAGCTTCTGGAACTCCTCGTACCTCTTCTGGAACGCCACGAACTCGGTCGTGCAGACGGGCGTGAAGTCGGCGGGGTGGCTGAACAGCACCACCCATTTGCCTTTGAAATCGTCCGGGAAGTTAATCACACCGTGCGTCGTCTTTGCCGTGAAGCTCGGCGCCTTTTCCCCTAATAGAGGCATTCTAGTTACCTCCATTCCCATCGTCTAGGTTAGAACTTTCTAAGTATAAATAGCTTTCTATCTTCAGTATTAACCAATTATTTCATATTATATCTCAGGTGAGAAGCTTATAAAACGTAGTAATTTTATTGCTATACTATGTCATAAAGTTTGTTTTCAGTTCACCCTCCAGCTTTCGCGCAAGCCCGGATTGGAGCGCTAAGGCATAAGTACCCGCTGTACCCGCTCCCCGCGTGGAAACCGCGAAATTAGCGGCCGTTGCATCGCTGCTTGTAGCGGCAGCCTCCCTGCTGGCGGCTGCGTACCTAGCTTCCAAGCTCTCAGCCGTGGTGAGCGAGATGAGCGAGTTGAGGAAAGCGCTTAACGAGGTTGAAGACAGCAGGCAGCAGCTTCTCAAGAAATTGAACGAACTTGAGGAAGCTCTGCGTTCTGCCCAGCAGCCGGGGACCGCGCAAGCCGGTAACGCGTGGTACCCTGCGGTTTCAGGCGAGGTTAGGGCGGTTGCATACATTCTCCCCGCGAAGGCTTCTACGCCCGCCTGGAAGGAGCGGTACGGAGACCGCATCTACTTTTACGTTTACGCGAACCTCAGCGAATACAGAAAGCTAATCGAAGAAGACTTTAAAGTAATCTCTAAGGTTTACAACACGGTAATTGTCGTCGTTCCAGCCGACGACACGGAACTCTTTAGAGCGAACCTCGCGCTTATAGACGCCGTAGCCCGCGTACACGGGCTTAAGATCCTGTGGGCTGTCTTCCCCAAGTGGAAGTACGGGAGCGAGGATGACTACCTTACCCCGGGCACGCCGATGAACCGCCTCGTCGTTGGCCTCATGCGCTACCTAGCTGGTCTCAACTCGACGTGGAAGGTGGCTGTCTGGTACGGTTGGTCGAATAGGGCTAACGCCGACGACGTGGTGAGCTTCTACCAGAGCTTGCCCAGCGACCTCAAACCCCTCTACGCGTGCTGGCTCGACCAACCGTACGCCGAGGTGGCTAAAGGTCTCGCGAGAGGGCGTGTCGATTTCCTCGTGGTCACCGAGCTGTACTCGGAAGCGGCGATCAGCGCCTACTCGGGGCTTCTCGAGCGGCAAATGATCGTCACGGGCTACTACGGGGCCGAAAGCCCGGAAGAATGGTTGAGTGGGATCTCCAGGAAAATGTCGCTTATCAAAGGGGTCGGCCGCTACTTGGGCGTTTGGATCTTCTACGACATCAACGATGGGCAGGGCGAGAGGTACGCCTCGTACAAGCCGGAATGGAAGGCAATACCCGATCCCTACTCCCTCGAAGTCAAAGCCTTAGAAGCTCCTTAAGCTCCTTCTCGACGTCGAAAGCCGAGTGCGGCGCCCGCCGCAAATTCCACTCTTCCTTCGAGTACTTGTGCTCGTAGAGCAAGGTGGCCGCCTCCAGCTCCTCTCTCGAAGGCAGGTCGAAGTAGGCTTCAGCGTTCAGCAGCTCTTCGAAGCCGCAGACGAGCGCTTCCACCACCTCCCTGTAGCTAGGTCTGCGACCAAGCAGCTGGGAGATGTTGACGACCCTGTGCTTAACGTCGGAAAACCCCTTGCTTTTCAGCTTCTCAACGGGCGGCTTCAGCACTCTCGACATGGTTTCCACGTCCGCGTCGACGAGCAGGGTTCCGTGGACGAAGCAAGAGCCCCACCTGAAGCTGGCGGCCGTCCCCGACACCTTCCTACCGCCAGCGACGACGTCGTTGACGTTTTCAACGCGCGCGTCGAGACCTAACAGCTTCAGCGCTTTGGCCAATCCCCCGATCAAGTGGGAGTAAGCGTACTCTACGGGGTCGCGCACCCCCTCCGCGCTAGCGGCTATAGCGTAGTTCACGTTGCCCAAATCGTGGTAGACAGCCCCACCGCCCGTAAACCTGCGCGCTACAACAACCTTTTCTCTCATCGCTCTCTCCAAGTCCACCTCCTCGCTCGCAACCTGGAAGTAGCCGATCACAACCGCTCTAGCGTTCCTCCAGACCCTGAGCGTATCCGGAACTAAGCCCGCGCCCCTAGCTCTCGCCAGAGCCTCCTCGAAGGCTAGGTTCATGTACGGGTCCTCGGGCTCTTCGAACAGGAGAACCCTGAGCTCGCGCACCACCGCTAACCCCTTAGTGCGGCTACTCCAACTTCTGCCGCCGCGGCGAGCGCGAGAGCGGCGAACGATAGAGCCAGGTGCTTGGGAGAGGAACGGAAGCCAGCGTACGCCGCCAGCGCTAAGGCAGCGTACTCGAGCCAGAAGTGAGGAAGGAGGAAGAGGACTGGGCTGATCAGCCTGAAGCGCATCGCCAGAGAGATCGTGAAAACCCCTGTTGTCAAAGCCACAGCGGCTTTACCGGCGTTCCTCGGGATCGCATCTTCGCTGAGCCCCCAAGCCCAAGCGAGGCGGACCATGGTAAGCGAGGCGAGGGCCACGAGCGCTGCTGCGATCGAGTTGTTAGCGAACAGCGCCAGCGCAGCCAGCCAGTACACCCTAACCATCGTCGTGACAACCGCCGCGCTGAGCAGCCTGCCCGAAGCCCAAAGCGAGGGCGGCAGCAGCGCGGCGTTGAAGGCCACGAGCGCCGCTTCCCACTTGGTTAGCAGCCTAACCCGTTTCCTCAAACCGTACCACCCGCTCTCTTAACGGCATCGAGAATCGCATCGGCGAAATCGCTCAGCTTGCACCCCACCAGCCTAGCCCCCTCGAGAGCGGCCGCAACCCTTGCAGGCACTTCTGAGATCGGCGCTCCCTTCAGGAAGGCTTCAAGCCTCCACACGGTATCTTCCGGGTAGGCGATGAAATCGCCCGACACGAGAGCTTCAACGATCCTTCCACTCTCGAAGTCCACGAGAACTTTAGCCCGGACAACACCCTTACCTGCCTTCTTTACCGCTTCACCTCCGCAAAGCACAAGATTTACCAAGGGCTCACCAAATAAACATTCCTCGGCGGTGATGAGCAACGCCTACGCCGAGCTGTGAGGCTCGGCGGGCTTCCTGAGCCGCTTACCCAAGCCCGGAGGCCAGGTACTCTTCGGGCGTCAAAACCTCGAAGGAGTACCTCGACCCGAAATGGGCCTTGTTCCAAGTGAGAAGCTTCTCCGCGCCGTGATCCTCGAGGATCCAACCGATCAGCGCGTCAGCCAGCGGGCTCCTCCTCGCTGCTACGTACTCTAAGGCTTTCTCGACGAACGCATGCTGCTCGAGCCACCGCCTCCAGTAGAGGACCTTGAAATCCTTCCTCCTGTGCAGGTGATCGAAGAGCTTGACCGCCCTAGCGCCCCCCTGAGCAATCGCCATCAAGCCAGCAAGCTCGAGCACGTTCACTACGGTGGTCGCCTTTTCTTCGCTGGATTCCACGACCCGCCTCGCGTACTCGTAGCGCCGATCCCACCTGAACAGGTAGTAGACAGCCAGCACGTCCGTGTCGAGCGCGATCAAGCTCTCGCCCTCACTTTCTTCACCACCTCATCGACGCTGTCAGTCCCGAAGAACTCGAGGATGCGCCTTCTCGCCTCGTCCACGTCGATCTCGAAGGGGGTTCCGGGCTCGAGGTCCCGCTCGAGAGCCCCTTCAGTGTACAGCCGTGCGAGCGACGCGATGCTGCCGGCGGCTCCCGAGTACGCTAAGAGCAGCCTTCGGATCCCTTCCGCCACCGCCTCGCTCCTCGACTTGAAGCAGCCGGCAGCTACCAGCTTGTCCAGTTCCTTCACCAGAGTCTCTGGCACTCGAACCTGAAGCAGCACTGTTCTTCGCATACCAGTATGCTCTTCTCATGCCCAGCATTTAAACTTCTCTCAAGCTTAGGTGGCACTGGGGCTCGAAGGGTNAGCCTGAGAAGCTGCAAGCGCACGGTCAACTCTATGCAGCGCGAGAGTTTCGTGAATTCGGCCTCCATTATCCGCCTCCGAGCGCTGTCGGGGCTGCAGATGGATTAGCCGCTTCGCCTTAGCCAGCGTCCCCACCACGCTCTTCCTCGCCTCAAGCATCGCCTTCGCGCTCTTCTCAGCGTGCTGCTAAGCGCAGAAGACGGCTTGGGGGCAGTCGCCCGCCTCGAAGCCCCCTAGCTCTCGCGAGATCGAGCACCTCCTCGAAGTACTCTCTCGCGAACTTCTCGAAGAGGCTCAATCCCCCACGCGGTGCGGCGAGCGAGTTAATCTCTGCTGCGACCGAAGCTGTGGGCGCGCCAGGCCGGGTACACCGGCTCACCGCCCACATAGGTCGCTATGACGCGGACGCTCCTCAGCTCCCCCGCGGGCGCGTTGAGCGGGTCCCTGTCCACGATCGCGAAGTCCGCTGGGTAGCCGACGCTCAGCCTGCCCAAGCGCTCGCCCAGCAGCTTGGGGGCGGTCTCGGTGTAGCAGCGGATCGTCTCCGCGGGGGTCAGCGCCTCGCGCGCCGTCAGCTCTGCGATCTCCAACCCCTCCAGCGAGCCGCGCGTCACGGCAGCGTACACGCCCTCGAACGGGTTGCACGGCTCGACGGGCGCGTCGGAGGAGAAGGAGAGGTTGATCCCCCTCTCGAGGAAGCTCTTGAACGGGTAGGCCCACCGGGCCCTCTCGCGGCCCAGCCTGGAGACGATCCACCAGTCGCTGACCACGAAGCGCGGCTGGGCGCTGACCCAGAGGCCGAGCTCCGCCAGCTCGTCGAGGAGGTCTGGCGGAGCCAGCGAGGCGTGCTCCACCCTTAGACGCGCGCCCGAAGCCTTGGCGGCGGCGAGGACCTCCTCGAGCGCCCTGTCGCCGATCGCGTGGACCGCCAGCTGGAGGCCGGCCCTCCCAGCCTTCTCGAGCAGTCGCGATAGCGCCCCCCTGTCCGCGAGCAGGATGCCCGCGTTGCCGGGGTCGTCGGAGTAGGGTTCGCGCAGCGCCGCCGTCCGCGCGCCGAAGCTGCCGTCGGCGATCACCTTCAAGCCGACCACCTTCAACGTCCCCCAGCTCTCGGGCTTGGGCTCGGGTGCTTCGGGGTCGAGGTAGGCTCTCACCCTCAGCTTGAGCTTACCTGAACGCGCGAGATTCCGCAGCGCCTCCAGCTCCTCGCGGTCGACGGACATCGCGTGGACGCAGGTGACGCCGCTCGACAGCATCGCCCTCTCCGCCTCCCTCACCAGCTCCTCAACGCCTCCCCTCCGCGCGGCCGAGAGGACGAGCTGCACGGCCGCCTCCTTCAGCACGCCCGTAACTCTTCCGCCGGCCCTCTCGATGCTGCCGCCGGGAGGGTCGGGCGTGGAGTCCGTGATGCCGGCGAGCGAGAGGGCGAGCGTGTTGGCGACGGCGGCGTGGCCGCAGACGCGCACCAGCACCACGGGGTTCCCCGGAGCCGCCTCGTCGAGGTCCCAGCGCGTCGGCCAGCGCCCCTCCTCGAACAGCTCCTGGTCCCAGCCCCTGCCGACGACCCACTCGCCGGGCCCGAGCTCTCCCGCCTTCTCGGCGACCCTGCGCTTCAGCTCTCTGATCGAGCGCACCCCCCTCAGGTCGAGCGTCCTCAGCGCGAGGCCTAAGCTGGCGAGGTGCGCGTGCGAGTCGGTGAAGCCCGGCAGCACCACCCCCTCCCCGACCTCGACGACCTCCGCGCCCGGCCCCGCCCGCTCCTCCGGGTGGGGTCCGAGGTACACCACTCGCCCCTCCTCGACCACCATCCCGTCGTGCCAGATCGGCCGCCCGCCCCCGTCGAAGCCCTCCAGCACCCTGCCGACAACGGCTAGGGTCCGCACACCCCCTTCGCCGGCGCCGCATTAAATATTTAGAGGAGGCGGCGTCGCGCGGAACCGTGGTGCGCCCGGCGAGGAGGGTCGGCTTCGTGGAGTACGCGATCCGCGAGATCGACGCGCTCGCCCGCGAGCTCGAGCGGAGGGGGCGCCGCGTCATACGCCTCAACATCGGCGACCCCGTCGCGTACGGGTTCCAACCCCCCAAGCAGCTCCTCGAGGCTCTCGCGAGGGCGGTGGAAGAGGGCTTCAACGGCTACTCGCCGTCGGAGGGGTTGCCCGAGCTGAGGGAGGCGGTCGCCGAGCGCGAGCGGAGGGTGAACGGCGTCGAGGTCGAGGCCGAGGACGTCGTGATCACCGCCGGCGTCTCCGAGGCGATCAGCATGCTGATGGCCGCGCTGGTCGACGAGGGGGACGAGGTGCTGCTGCCCAGCCCCTGCTACCCCGTCTACGTGCCCTACGTCCGGCTCTACGGCGGCATCCCCAAGTTCTACAGGCTGGTGGAGGAGGGGGGCTCGTGGAGGCTAGGGGAGGGCTTCGAGAAGCTCGTGACGCCGCGCACGAAGGCGGTCGTGGTGATCAACCCGCACAACCCTACCGGCGCCGTGCTGGGGGAGGGCGAGGTGAGGAGGCTGGCGGAGGCGGCAGCTTCGGTCGGCGCGGTCGTGATCTCGGACGAGATATACGACGCGCTGGTGTTCGAGGGGCGCTTCCGCAGCACCGCCGCCGCGGCCAAGGGCGTCCCCGTCATCGGCTTGAACGGCTTCTCCAAGCGGTGGCTCGCGACGGGGTGGAGGCTCGGCTACGTCTACTTCAGCAGCCCGGGCGGCGAGCTCGAGGAGGTGAAGGAGGCGGTGGTGAGGCTCGCGCGCACGAGGCTCTGCNCCCCGACGCCGGCCCAGAGGGCGGCCGCGCTGGCGCTCAAGCAGGGAGAGGGTTTCGTCGAGAGCGTGAGGGAGGAGATGAGGAGGCGGAGGGACCTCTTCGCCAAGCTGGTCGGCGAGGTCGAGGGGCTGGAGCTGGCGAAGCCCCAGGCGACCTTCTACGCCTACCCGAGGCTCGCCGCGAAGGGCGACTGGGGCGACGACCTCGGCTTCGCCAGGGGGCTGCTCGAGGAGGAGGGGGTGGCGGTCGTCCACGGGCGCGGCTTCTACGACTGCAGCGGCGACCGCTTCAGGGTCGTCTTCTTACCGCCGCCCGATGTGCTGGAGGAAGCCGTTGAGCGGATTGGCCGCTACATCTCTAGGCACACTGCCAGGTAGGCTCACAGCCAATCGGTAGCTCTCCAGAGCGGGAGTCTCACTCCTAAACTCCTTTTCTCAGCTTCGCGGTAGAGGCGGTTGGCGACCACGATGTCTTCGCACGCCATGCCGATCGGGCTGAAGACGCGCAGCCCGCCTCCGCCCAGCCTGCCCATGCTGACGATGCGGGCGATCTCTTCGATCCTGCTCTCGGGGAGGAGACCCTGCCTCCACAGCCTAGCGAGCGACACCCACTCCCTCGATTTCACCTGCTCCCAGTAGTCGACCACAACTCTGTCGGCGCGCAGGATCACCGCGTCCTCGAGCTCGTTCTTGCCTATCTCCACGCACAGGCAGTCGCGCTTCAGCCAGCCCAGCTTGACGAACTGGCTGTGGGAGGTCGTCGCGGTGACGACGATGTCGCTCCCCCTCACGGCCTCCTCGAGGCCCCCTGCGACCTTGCCTCCAACCTCCTTCGCGACGGCCTCCGCTTTCTCGCGCTTCAGGTCGTACACCCTCAGCTCGGCCAGGCCGGGGAGCGCGGCCTGCAGAGCGTGCGCGGCAGCTCTCCCCACCACGCCTGCGCCGATCAGCGCGGCGATCTCAGTGCCGTCCGGGGCTAGGTACTTCGCCCCAACTGCCGCCGCAGCACCCGTCCTCACGGCCGTGACCAGCGCTCCTTCCATCACGGCGAGGGGCCTGCCGGTCTCCGGGTCGCTGAGCACGATCACGTCGAGGCCGTGGGGCAAGCCGCGCTCGGGGTTCCGGAAGAAGCCTGCAGCCCACTTCACGCCGGCCACGCCCAGCGGCTTAACGTAGACAGGCATCGCGATAAGGTGCCCCTTCGGGCTCCCATCGTTGAAAAACAGNTCGATCGCGACCTTGGGCGGCATGACAACCTCACCCGCCGCCAGCATCTTGAACACGCTCTCTACATCATCCACCGCTCTCGCGAAGTCGAGAAGGCCAGCGCTCACGAGCGCCTCCCTATCCAGGTAGATCAGTTCAATCGCCACGCGAAGGTAGCCCCCTCTACCCTTTTATTTTTTTACATCGTGTTTCAAAAATTTTCAACTTTCATGGAAATTGATAAAAATTAAGCTAAGGTGCTCTAGGTGGCGTTGCCACTAGGTATGCTCCTCTCTGGCATGCGGTCAGCGCGCAGTGTCAAGCTGTGCGCGGGGCGCCGCAGTAGGGGCACTGGTCTAAGCTTTGAGAGTAAACGGTGCCGCAGTACTTGCAGGTGACTGTACCGGGCTGCGGCTGCTGGGCTAGCTCGCGCGGTACTACAACAAGCTCCACGGTTTTGCTCGTGGCATCAGGCCTGCCTTTAACCGCTACAACGCCCTTCAGGCTCCACTCTACCCTCCTGTCGAGGCTCTTCATGGAAGGCGGAAGGTGGGGCGGTATCGGAACAGAAAAGGGGAAGCTGAGAGCCACTCCCTGGGAGAGGTGCGCGGGACCGGAGAGCTGGGGTTTAGAGGAGAAGAGCACAGCTGAATCCCAAACTTCCTGCTCCACCTCCCTTTTCAAGGACGGATTGTAAACCCTCTTCACCTTGCGGACCCTTTCAGTGCACGCGATCTCGCACCTGATCTCGTCGCAATCCACCTCCTCACCCGGTAGGATCTGGACGGCGCCCTCGAGGTTTTCTCCAATAGAGAAAAACTGCTTCTTCAAAGTTACTGAAACATGAACGTTTGGAGGGGTGACCTTCTCCTTCAGCTTTCCGAGAAACCCCACAGATTTCGAGCTCTCTCCGATAATTAAATTTTTCTTTACAGCTTCAGCGCTAAAGCGGCGGCAGCAATCTGCTGTACATCACGGTGGTTTTCAGAGCTGGAACGCGCTCGATCACCTGAGCTACCATAGCCTCGACCTCCGAAAGCTTTGTTTTCGCTTCTCCCTCCCCCCTGACGAGCAGCAGCCGCCTAGCCTTCGTCTCGGCGCCCGCGAACAGCTTCTCAAGCCGTCGCAAGTACTCACCTACGTACTGGGACTTCTCCAGTTCCGCCAAAACAGCTTCCGTATCGACGCCCGGAACCTCCACCTCTACCACGTCAAAGTCCGTTACCCACTCTAGGCTCGCTAACGCGCTGCTCTGAAGGGGGCCTTCGCCCAGGGGAACAGCTGCTTCGAAGAGGAACACTCGCAAGTAGTTTCCAACGTTTTCCAGCTCCTCTACGACCTCTGGTGGAGCTAAGCGGTGCAGCGGGACCCCTCTCTCCAACGCGCTTCTTAAAACCTCGGGGCTGACGCCCAGTTTCCCCGCTAGGCTGGAGGCTAGCCCTTCCTCGTCAGCGTAGAACTCCACGAACGCGAGAGCGCCGTGGGTCGCTGGGATCGGCGTCAAGCCCTCGAGCTCCACCGGCTTCTCGGATTCAAGGAGAGCGCTGGGCGACAGTACTAGCGGCCAATCGCCCTTGAAGGACTGGATGGCATCTATGTACTCGAAAGCTTCGGCTACGCTCAACCCCCTGATCCTTTCGCTCAGCAGCAGTCGGTACTCTCGAATACTGCCCACTGAAGGATGGATCTCACAGGGAGAAAAAGGTAACGAAACGATTTATCAGCTAAGCTGAGAGGACCCTGTGAACCCGCTCGCTGTCACGGTAGCGTGTCTGCTAGCCGCTGTGGCCACCTTATCAAAAGACCGGAGGGTTGTGTAGGCGCGCGCTAGCCACCGCTGCCGCTCTCTCGCCCATCTCGGTGGCGCTCGCAATCTACGGCGTCGGCACGATACCGGGAACTTTCGGGTAGGGTCTCGCCTCCCAAACCGCTGGAAGCCCGCAGATGTACCTCGTGAGCCTCTCCACGCCGATGCCGAAGCCCGCGCTCGGCGAAACCCCCTCCTTCAGCATCTCGAGGTACCACCCGTACTCGCTCGGATCCTCGCCGCTCTCCTTCAA
>JGI20130J15133_1002748_pt1 | contig 12703 bp, 10 predicted proteins | sample WasSprMetagenome_FD_15133 | JGI IMG/M metagenome (IMG submission 15133) | reverse complement strand
TGGGTATAGCTCACGCCTTAGGCCTATATGAAGGGGTCTTGCCCTACGAATTCTTCACATAGGCCTAAGGCGTGAGCTATACCCAGAGGTTTACCCTGATATATGTAAGTTATCTTCACGTTAAACCTACCACCATCACCATAATACTCTCTAACAAGCTCCGGGTAAGTCTCACCTAAAACCACAGCTATATCGTTAACACCTGAATCCCTAAGATCCTCAAGCACATACTGGCTTACGGGCTTATTAGCAATAGGGATTAACTGCTTAGGACCGCTAAAAGTCAAAGGCCTAAGCCTAGTACCAGCACCACCGTGAAGGATAATACCCTTCATGATTCAGAATATTCTGACAAGATCTTAAAAGCCTTAACATTTTTGTCCATTTTAGTTGAATTTAGCATGCCTTACACTTCTTTAAAGGAAGTACCAAGGCGTCCTAGGCTTCATCAACACCTCATTACGACTGAGCCGGGCACAAGTCTTACTAAATACTGAGTCGCGGGGAGTAAAAGGGGGTGGCCGAAGTCAGGATGCACGTAGCCCTATGCTACTCAGTCATCCTATCAATAGCCATAACAGCCCACAAAACAGGCAAACCAGAAAAGACCCACAGCATAAAACATCCGAAAGAATTATTCACACAACGCATGCGCGAGTTTTCGGTCTTGTGAATTGATTCTTCCCTATCTTTGGCGGTTTTTGGTTTTTGTTGTCGCTTAGTCCACAGGTTGCTAGCATGTTGCGCTTGTAAACTCTGGGCGTTTAAGATCTAGTTTCAATACTCGTTTCATTGCTCTTTTAATATCTTTGTCCGACATTCTCCTCATCAACTGGATTTTTCTCCGTTCTTCAAGAGTAGATTTTATATTTCTTATATTCCACAACATCGCCTTAACTATTGCTTTTGAATAGTCTTTTTGCCCTTTTATGGGCAGTAAGACAGCAGCGCTTATTTCTATCAATATCAGAACTGGTAGAACAAAGATTAAGTTTATAAGAGCATAATTTTTGATTATCATTCTGATAACATTTTTAGCTGAATGAAACATTCCCTCACTTTTTAATTGAAATTTCTTCTTTGTGGGACTACTTCTATGATGATAAACTATTGCCTTGGGACAAAAAACTACCTTATAACCTCTAAGTCTCGCTCTCCAACAGAGGTCCACATCTTCATAATTATAATAGAAGAAGGAATCAAATAATCCAACTTCATTTAAAACCTCCCGCTTAACAACAAGTGCGGCTCCTTTCGCATGAAATATCTCGTCAATTTGATCATATTGATGTTTGTCAATTTCACCTTTGCCTCTTTCCTCGCATAAACCTAAATAGTTAATAAAGCCACCCGTACTATCAATTTCTTCTCTATTGTCCATAAACAATAATTTGCATTGGCACAAACCCACGCTAGGATCAATTTCCATCACTTTGACTATTTCGCTTAACCAATTGGGATGGACCTCTGTATCGTTATTAAGAAGAACAATGTATTCTCCTCGTGCAGCCTTTATTCCAATGTTGTTACCTCCTGTGAAGTGTAAATTCACCTTATTTGCAATTACTTTAACTGACGGAAAATTCTTTTTAACGAATTCAACACTACCATCCGTTGAGGCGTTATCTACAAGTATAACTTCAAAATTAGGATAATTAGTGTTAAGTACAGAACTTAAACAGCGCTCTAAGAATTCTTTGCCGTTGTAGTTTAAAATTATAATTGAGAATTTAGCAAAATTGCTTTTTTGCATTTTTGCTTCTTTCCTTTTGTGAAGATTCTATGGTTGCAAAAACGGTATAAAATGTTGTTAGCAAAAATGCTGTTCCGGACGTTAAAAAAGATAATTCTCGAATGAAAGTATTTTCATAAACAATTCTGATATCAAATACTCCGGGTTTATCAATATAAAACCCTTGAATGGTTTTATCATCAATTGGTTCTGGCAGTATTCTATCAGAACCAAGAAAAACACTCCATCCTGGAAAGTAAGTTTCCGTGTTGATTAAATAAAAAGGCGAAGAGGCATTTACATGAACCACATACTCCGTGGAACTTATCTTTTGGAAGGTGATTTGAACAGGTTCTTTAGGTGTATCTAACTCAGCATAAATTTGTAAGCCAAATATACTACCCCCTAATGGAGCTGAGCTCTCTATTTTTACATAAAATGTTGTGATATTTCTGATAAGCTCTCCACTAATCCAATCAGTCTCTCCAAGCCTTGCAGGATGACCAAGGAACATCCAGCTTCTGTTGTCGCTCGAGATATACAAGCATATATCAGAACCTTCAAGCACGTTTCTGTTTAATTTTGCTCTTACAACGCCTCCAATTATGGGGTAAGGTGCTTCGAATCTCCATACGATGCTTCCCGGGTCAACAAAATATATTCTTTTTTGTTCACTGTCATATTTTATATTTGTTGTATTATAAAGGATACTTTCAAGAACTTCTCTCGTTGAAAAGTTTAGATTAATTGAGTAATGTTTACCCGGATTAAATGTAACAAACTTGCCTTCTAACCAGTATCCTTTTGACGCATAAATTTTTGGTAAGACCTTTTTATTCACAAGAACATAAAGGTCAAGTGTTCCCAAAAATATAGAATGAAAGTTTTTGTCGATTACCTTGTCACTAAGAGGTTTTATAAACAGCCTTACCTCAGTTACTATTTTATTTGGTTGTAAATTGACTGTTAAAGTTCTCCAAATCCATCCAGAATATGTAAAAGTGGTATCCGTATTATCAGAATAAACTATTTTCAATACCATCTGCGTATAGGGATCGCTGACTTTAGCTTTGAAAATTAGTTTCTCGTATTTTGCAGGATTGTTTATGATTTCATAAACGTAGAAGCTCTTTGAAGCTCCTACATCAAACTTAGTACCCAAAGTTAAAACAGAAGCTTTCTCATCATAACTCGCTAAACTATACCCTAATTTTTCGGGAATAGGTCCATAACTAATCTTCACCATAATATCTCTGCCGTAATTGTAAGGAGTCCAAACCTTTCCATCACGAGACCATGAAGATTTTGAAGGTTGATCCGTTCTTTTTTGACCTAAGAGGAAGTAATTATTTTCATTTGCATAAGGGGCTGAAAATATCACACTATAATCTTCGTTTTCGTTGACAGAGATCTCCTTCATCTCTATAATATTCCAACCGTATTTCAAGTTAGACGAATTAACCTCTTTCTTAAACACTGTGGAATTACTTTTTTTTATTTCAACCAATAATATTTGGTTTTCCGGTATCCTAATTAAATAAAACAGTATTTTTGCTTTAGTATCCTTATATAAAGTTGAATACCTACTGCTGATTCGTATGTTTGTGATTTTATGCATGGCCTGGCTATATACTACTGAATAAGATGTTGTCGCGATACTTTCATTCACTTCTCCAAAAAACCAGTCGCTTGAACTAGCGACAATTAATGTAGAAGCATTCATCTCTTGCGACCCATATACCTTTTTAACCTCCCAATCCATCGAATTATTTACTACATTATTAATGAAAATGTCTGGATCTAATCCTCGTTCCATCAGAAGCTCCCTTGTTTTGATTGGATCATATATTAGATACTTAATATTATGAGCCGCAAGTGCTGCTGCAAAATACTGTGTTCCATAATACTTTTTTACAAGATCCCATCCGTAGTACAGACCATGTGTTCCTAGATTATATGTTTGATCAAAATAGTCGCCTGGAACAGTCAGGTCTAGAGTCCTGTAATCATTTATGTCAGGTTGCTGCCTCCAAAATTGTTGTATTGTTGCAACATCATCAGGCAAGATAGTTGTCTCCAATAAGTGAGAGGGGCCAATTGATAGGTTATAATATGTTTCAATGATTAAAGGGAGAATGAGTATAATTACTACAATAGGAGAAAGGACCTTAGAAAATCGGAGTTTAAATCTGGCCGTATAGAGTTGCTGTGAGATCTTGCTAATCGTTAAGCTAGCTAGGTAAGTGAATGCTAAGCAAAAATGAATTTCGAACCTAGACGTCGTCCGAATCGTATAAAAAAATGGTAAAAGATCGTGGAGCCAGACATACGGTTGCACCAACGGAGCTTTAGATCCTAGAGCAAAGAGTATCGATAACAACCCGCTGATAGAAAAAGCAAAAATGCTTCGCCTTACTGCTTTGTTGTGCTTAAAAAGAAAAGCGGGCGCAGCAACTAAGGTTACCATTATAGACAAAAACAATAGCCACGGTTCCATGATTTCGTTAAATCGTCCAGTACTTATTCCATGAATAAGTATTTCCTTGTCCTGAAAAGATAGCACTTCAATGAGAGTTGGAGACCAAACACCCGACAACCCTTCTCGGTATCTTCTTTCCAAATCAATTTGACCTAATGTAGATAGTGGAAAGGGTTCTAGTAATGTAGGGATTACCGTATATGCCGATATTGCGAACGCTATTATAAAAATGGAGAGAGTAATGATTAGCTTTCTAATAACATTTTTAACAGCATGTTCCGATAAAGTTATCTTAATGATTGCGAATAGCAGATAAAAAAGCCCATTTACATATGTATAATTAAAACTTGGTAAAAACGTTGTTAAAGCAACAATTAATCCAGCAGTCATTGTATTTCGAATATTCCCCTTAGAAAGTGCTTTTTCAATTGAAAGGTAACCTAAAGGTAGAAGGGAGTATGCCCAACTTAAAGTATTAGCATGCGTGGCTAGTTTCCCAAGAAAATATGGCGTAAACATGTATAAAATTGCAGTAATAAAACTACAAAGTCTCCCTTTTGTATAAAAGTGAGCAAGCAAGTAGGCTGAAATTCCAGCTATTATAAGTTGAAGAACTTGTAATAGTTTATAATTTAGCCACAAATTTCTTGTAATAAGATATAAGAACGCCTCTAATTGAGCAAAAAATAGAGGGTCAATGTTAAAAGCTGGACGAGATTGCGTACTCCACCATGAACTGAAAATAAAACCTTTCAACAGTTCATTAGACCGAGTAATAACGTAAGAAGCCGAACCTGATAAATCGCTATTAAAGTAATACGGCACACCTTCATCTAATAAATATTTGAAACCAAACACGAGAACAAAGCAAATGATGACGAATAGATCGACGAACCTTGACTTAAGGAAATTCCGCAACTTAATATTCATAAAGGGCTTCAATTTTAAACTGACATTTTCCTTTACTCTGTGCACATTTTTTGCAGTTGCCATTGCCCTATAAAATTCTTTTTATACCGTGCATAATCTCGAACGATATAGAATCTCCGAGATAAGCTTCAGAGGAACCGTGACAGAAATTGTTATGGGGCTTGCCTCTCAGGGGAAACACCAATGGGTTCAACTAAAAGAGAAACGCTCCATTCTTCGTCGCTTTCTGCTAAGGTATCGTAGGTATCCTCAATATTTTCCAAATTCCTTACAGCTGTTTCAAAGATTAGAGTTTCTCCTAGTCTATTGCTTTCTAAACGGCAAATTTTCAGCATCTCCTACCACTAATCTTAGCGTTTGAGTATCTCTTTTCGCAAGTCTACATGCAACTTCAGATATATCAACGCCAAATGACTCTAATCCTCTTTTCTCGGCAGTGTATACTAATGCTCCTTTCCCGCACGCTACATCCAAAATTCGCTCGCCACATTTAGCATTAAGCAAATCTAGCACCCAATTACAATATTTTATCTCCTGTGCATTGATTTTTTCATTCCAATCTTCGAGATATTTTAGTTGGATTCTCCCGATGGCTGCATTAATCGAATTCATTCTTGCAGTATAACCTATACGTTCATGAAAATATGGGTTGTTCACAGATCTACCGACATCTCTAAGCGATTTAACGACCTCAGCGATCTTATCGTCGTTAGTCGTTACCATCCCTCCATCCCCACAAACTGTCATGTTCTTAGACGGGTAGAACGAAAAAGCTCCTGTGTCTCCAGTGAACCAACTCGTTTACCTTCATAAAGAGCCCCGTGAGCTTGACAAGCATCCTCCAAAACTTTAACATCGTATCTTTCAGCAATCTCTGAAATAGCATCCATTTCGCAAGGGTAACCATATAGATGAACAGGTACGATCGCTTTTACTTTATCCTTGTACTTTTTTATCATTTCCTCCAACTTTTGAGGGTCAACATTGTACGTCTCAAGTGAAATATCTACGAAAATTGGTTTAGCGCCAATATTGACTATTGCGTTTGCCGTGGCAATAAAAGTCGCCGGGGTAGTTATAACATAATCCCCTGCTTTTACACCCACAGCTATCAAGCTAAGAAGCAAAGACGATGTCCCGCTATTTGTAGCTAAAGCATATTTTGTGCCAATATATTTTGCAAACTCTTCCTCAAACCTCATAACACTCTCCCCCCTCAGAAATCTATCTTTTCTCAGAGCGTTTACTGCAGCCTCTACCATTTGTTCATTTAAGATAGGTTGCATCAAACGAACTCTTCTATTTCTCTCCATGAAGTCAGCTTCCGTTGAATTCTAATAGAGATATAAGGTTAGCTTGTCCGCTTCTCGGACCAGCAACGTAAGTTTTTATTTGGGATGAGACCAACTTCATAAAGCTTATCGTACCACCTTCCAACATATAGGCGGGTAATGAGAGGAGCATGAGGAACTAGGGTTACTCTCACTCTTCGGATTTGCGGGACCCGGTCTTAAAGTATCTATTTTTATACCACTCGATTGTTTTTATTAGACCTGTCTTAAGGTCTGTCTTCGCTCTAAAACCAAATTCTTTTTCAGCTTTAGTTACATCTAGGCATCTTCTTGGTTGGCCGTCAGGTTTCGTCGTATCCCAAACTATTTCTCCGTGGAAATCTACAAATTCTGCAATAAGATATGCAAGGTTTCTTATCGTGATCTCTTTTCCTGTACCAAGATTGACAGGATCAGGTTTGTTATACTTTTCCGTTGCCAACAAAATGCCTTCTGCCGCATCTTCAACATATAGAAATTCCCTGGACACATTACCGCTCCCCCATAATATTACTTCTCTCTTCCCCTCTAATTTCGCTTCAAACATTTTCCTTATTATTGCAGGAATAACATGGGAAGACTCAGGATCGAAGTTGTCTCTTGGCCCATACAGGTTTACTGGAAGCAGATAAATCGCGTTGAAACCATATTGTTTTCGATATGCTTGGGCTTGAACAAGTAACATTTTCTTCGCTAAACCATAGGGGGCGTTCGTCTCCTCTGGGTAACCATTCCATAGGTCTTCCTCTTTAAACGGTACAGGTGTGAACTTTGGGTATGCACAGATTGTTCCTATCACCGCAAATTTTTCGACCCCCTCTCTTCTTGCTGCTTCCATTAATTGGATGCCCATTATTGCGTTGTCATAAAAAAGTGTAGCAGGATACTTCATATTGTAGCCTATGCCGCCTACTCGTGCAGCTAAGTGAATAACAATATCTATTTCTTTAACGGCTTTTACACAGTTCTCCCATATCCTCAAGTCCATATCTTTGCTTCTTGGAATCCTAATGTTTTCTGGACGAACATGCCACTCATTAATCAACTTTTCAACTAAATGGGAACCTAGAAATCCGGCGCCACCTGTCACAAGTATCCTTTTACTTTGCAAGGAGCTCAATTTAGTCTACCTTCCACCATCTATTTGGAAACTTCTTCCTTAAAATTTCATCGCCTTCTCCGATTGGTTTTAATCCTTTAGCTCGAAGGTCGGCATCAACCATTATCTTAACCAGATCTTTGAACCTTACTTTCGGCTCCCATTGAAGCACCTTTCTAGCCTTCCTTGGATCTGCAACAAGTTCTTCCACGTCAAGCGGTCTGAGATATCTTTTGTCTATCTTAACATATTTTTCCCAGTTAAGACCGACATAAGCAAACGCTTCCTCCAAAAACTCTCTTACAGAATGTGACTCACCAGTGCCGATTACAAGATCTACTGGCTCATCGAGTTGGAGCATCTTCCACATCGCCTCCACGTATTCAGGAGCATACCCCCAATCACGCTTAGCCTCTAAGTTGCCTAAGTAAAGAAACTCTTGTTTCTTTGCCAAGATGTTCGCTATAGCACGGGTTATTTTCCTAGTTACGAAGGTTTCGCCTCTACGAGGAGATTCGTGATTGAATAATATCCCATTACAGACGAAAATCTTATAGGCTTCCCTATAGTTTACTGCCATCCAATAAGCGTACACTTTAGAGCAAGCGTAGGGGCTCCTGGGTTTTAAAGGTGTTTCCTCATTTTGAGGCGGGGGCGAGGAGCCGAACATTTCACTACTAGAAGCTTGATAATACTTGACCTTATTCCCACTTCTTCTAATGGTTTCTAAGATTCTTGTTGTCCCTAGTCCAGTCACGTTCCCGGTATACTCTGGCATTTCAAAGCTTACCTTCACATGACTTTGAGCTCCAAGATGATAAATTTCATCAGGTTTCACATTATAGATTATATTTGAAATTTGTTCCGAATCAGAAAGATCACCGTAATGAAGGAAAAGTCTAGCGTGCGGATCATGGGGGTCAACATATATATGATCTATTCTAGAGGTGTTAAAAGTACTTGCTCTTCGAATTATTCCGTGAACTTCGTACCCCTTTGATAATAGGAACTCAGCGAGATAGGATCCGTCCTGTCCTGTTATTCCCGTTATCAACGCTTTTTTCATTTGAGTTCTTAACTCATAAGTCCTTTACATTTAAATATAGCATAGTTTGAAAGGCTCTGTAGAATACGTTATCCCAAGTATATGTTGTAGCAAGCTCGAGTGCTTTCTGTCTGCATTGGCAGTAAAACTCGTCGTCACTAAGCAGCTTTAAGACTGCATTAGCCATTTCCTCTTTATTGTAATTAATGGCAATACCAGCGCCCCATTTCTCTATTTCAAAAGCAACCTCAGGTACCCTAGTAATCACTACCGGAACACCACACCCTAAGTAAACCTTTGGCTTTCCAGGATCAGCATACCAAGTGAGGCTGATTGAATCAGGAACATAAGGAGCGATCCCGACCCTACATCTCGAAATAATCTTTTCTATTTCTTCGTGATTTTCAACATATCCAAGAAAAATAACATTATTTTTTAAATTATTCTTCTCAACTTCTTTTTTGAAATATTCAGCAAGAGGACCAGTTCCTATTATCAAAAGCTTAACGCCTGGGAACTTCTCAATTAGTATAGGCATCGCTTCAAGTATCAACTCGATTCCTTGCCCTTTTCTTAAGTGACTAAGAAATACGATGCTTCTCTTATCGATTTCTTCAATCGGCACATATCTTAAGTTTGTACCCGTAGGTACTACCATTTGATTCCTACCAAGCATCCCCCTCCTTGCTCTTGCATTAAGCATCGCCGACGTTAGGTTCCAAGTATAATCCGCTCGAGATACACAAACTCTATCAACAAAATGATAAATATTATTCAAAATTGCGCTACTAAAACGAACAGGGGCATAGTCTATGACATAAAAAACGACAGTTCTAACAATACCAAGTCGCTTAAGTAGTAATCCAGCAAAGGCGTTCAGAGGGTCGACTCCGAAGTAGATATCAAACCTGCCTCTTAACCTGAAAATAAAATAGAAAGTGAGGATAAAATCCTTCAAATACGACAAGATCTCATGCATTACGATCTTTGGCGCTTCGATTTTCGATTTAATTTCTCCTTTTTCATACACTAAGGCAAAAGAACTCTTTTGCTCGGCGTAGGTGAAAGGATGGCCTATAAATACTAATCTTTTAACCCTTTTCTTAAGAAAATTTTCTAACTGCTGAGAATGACCCGTAAAAGCCACGTGAGAGACTATTACTACAGACAGAGTAGCTAATGACTCGTTAACAAGTTTAATAACACGGGACACCAAAGATTTCACCTCATATTAGGGTATACCTTAATTTTAGGTAATACGTAGCGTAAGTTATCAGCGTCAACCAGCACGCGAAAATGTGGAATAGCCAAGCCACATCCGACTTTTTAATACATCCCTTCATCACCTGGGCTAACAAAGGTACTACAAGTACGGTATAGATGATAAACTTAAGAAGGCTCATTTTACCAACCGAAGACCAGGGATATCTTCTCAACCCTAATTCTTTGTAATAGACATAATCATTGATTCTTCTTTTCTGTTTTCTGACAAAAGTAGAAACGTTGTTAGAAAATATGTGAACAATTCCGATTTTGACTTTTGCAAACTTGTTGTAACCCTGTCTCACAAGCTCATAAACCACATCTATGTCAAACAAAAAATTCCCGATTGAGCATTCATTAAGTATTTCCCTTCTTATTAGAAAGCCATTAGCACCGATTGTTGGAATCGCCTTTTCATCAAGCTCGATTTTCAAATAGTTTCCTTTATCTTCCTGTTTTACATTCAGCTCCGTCCACTTCCCTGTAAGAAAACAGTATCTATCATAGTTTCCTAAAAAGAGGCAAAGGGGATCATTCATTCCTATTAAAGCGCAGTATCTCGTAATGTATCCATCTTCTTTCCGGTAGGAGTAGTAGAGAGGTTCAGCCCCTACGATTCCCTCGTCTTCAAAGGGCTCAACCATGCACTTAAACCAGCTCCTTCCATCTAGGATATTATCCGAATCTATAAAAGCTACAATTTCGTTTCTTGCTACTTTTACGCCTAGAGCCTTGCCAGCTTCACCCGTTCTTAAAGGATTGTGCAAAATCTTTGTAACTCTGAATTCTTTGGCAATATCAACTGTGCGGTCAGTTGATCCGCCGTCAACAACTATTATTTCAAGTTTATCTTTAGGATATTCTTGTTCATTTATCGATCGTAAACAAAGCGGTAAAAATTTCTCTGAATTGTAAGTTGGAATAACTATGCTTATAGAGGGTAAGTTTTCGGTCAACGCTTTCCTTCCATAAAATTCTTTTATGAGATTCGTAACCTCATGACGAAGCGTAACATCGGATTTTTAACGAGTGTGTTATTTCCTGATAGCACCGAAATTCGTCCCCTTAATTATTATTGGGGTTTTCTGTAGGGAGTCAGCAAAATCGAGAAGAGCGTCGTGTGTCGTTGCGTCATCAGAGGTTAAAACTCCTCCTTGTCTTAGAAAGGGATAGACAGTTCTAAATTCAAACATCATATTACTATAACTATGATCGCTATCATGAAAGAACAAGTCGACCCCACTCAACATAGGTAAGATACGGGGAAGAACAGATGAACTTTTGCCTAAATANAAGCGCCATCTTTTCCTTAATTCATCAGGTACGACCCATCCGCTATCTTTGTGGAAAATTGCTTTCAAGGCTACCGAAGGGAGATCTACGGAGATAAGAACACCTTTCTGATTTTCATCTAATGCTTTCAGTATGTACGCTGAAGAAACCCCGTTTGCCACACCTGTCTCCAACACAATGTCAGGTTTCAATACACGAACTAAGCAGTAAAGAATTAAACGTTCAGTCGGCTCGATATCTCCTGCTGAAGAAACTCCACCTTTTAGAAGATCGTGACCAAAATTTAGGGAATTGTCTATGTAGTTGGAAAATTGAGTATTACAAAAGAAATCATTAAACGCAATATCTACAAGCCTCTGGTCAGCATTCGTCAATTTTATAAGCGCCTCCTTTGTCTCGTAACGAAAGTTATTATATAGGTAGACCCTCTTTTTATGCAACTTGCTCTGCAAATCTTCGATAGAATATTTTAATCTTCGATAGCTAAGAGAGGGGTATCTTAAGCCGAGAAGGAATTTCATAATTAACGAATCATATTTCGCCATAGCTTTATCTCGCCGTCGAAAAGTCTTTCACGTGACCTATGACTTTTTTGATCCCCCTTAAGATAAACCGTATGTCTTCCAAGCTTCTTATAGCTAATATTCTACGTAATACATAGCTAGGCGTAAAAAACAATTGGTACATCTTTTTAGCCATTAGTTCTACGTCTTCTTCAGGCAAAGGGGTCATCAAGACCGGCACCTTCATATCGTAGTCGTCCCAATTTATTGTGCGAAGCCATCCTTCTTTTTTAGCCTGTTCAAACAACTTTGTCCCCGGGTAAGGTATTACTACGGTTACTTGCAGAGTTTTTGCCCATCCCTTTTCAAATAAGTATTTTGCTAGTTTGAACGTATTCCACGCGTCCTCCCTTGTCTCCCACGGATAGCCCACCATTATCGTTATGTGAGGCTCCAACCCTGCCTTAGACGCCCACTGGATTTCCTTCATCATCCTCTCCACCGTAACCCCCTTGTTTATCATGTCTAGAGTTTTCTGGCTCGCCGACTCCAACCCATACAAAAGCATCCTAAATCCCGCCTTCTTGAGCAATCGATAATCCTCCTCCTCTAACGCTCCGAAGCGCATATTACAGCTGAAGTATATTTTCTCATCAAGCTTCCTTTCTATCATCAAGTTAGCAAGCTCCGTTAACCATTTTCCAACAGGGAAGGTTCCAGTATCATCAAAGACCTCCCTTATCCTATATTTTTCAACCAACTCCTCTATCTCATCGACCAATAACTCCGGTTTCCTGACCCTAAATGTTGGATATAACACACTCCACGCACAGAACGTGCAGCCCCCATTCCTCCTCCACCAACAGTCCCTTCCCACCATCGTATACGTGCCTGGAGTTCCCTTGAAGTTCCCATTCTTATATGCGTATAGATACCATTTCGTCCGGTCTCTGTCTATAAAAGGAAGGGAGTTTAAGTCATGGTTGAGGACGAAGTTTCCAGTGCTCTTTATTTCACCACTTTCTCTA
>JGI20130J15133_1002727_pt1 | contig 12766 bp, 15 predicted proteins | sample WasSprMetagenome_FD_15133 | JGI IMG/M metagenome (IMG submission 15133) | reverse complement strand
CTATGCCGACTTTGCTAAGCGTTTTGTCATGCTCATAATAGAAAATATTACGAGAAACAGTTTTTGCTATATTTGCAGAAAATACAAGAATGGTCTTAGTATAACGTATAGAGAAAAAGCGTTTTACGTTGCCTAGCGATAATCAACAAGATTCACAAGATAATGACAATCAAAAAAATCAACACTTGAACAGTTGAATGGCAGGGTAGTATGCTTTCTTTCCAGGTCTTTCTTAGATTTAGGAAGAAAGACTTTGATACATTAATGCAAGTCAAGATTTATGCTAAAAAGAATGGTTTAATGCTAGGTAGGCTAGTTGCTCTTACTCCTCAATACTACGTGAGCAAAGATGGCAAGATATTGCGAAAGCTTGATGAGATTGAAGCATTGCTTAGAAATGGAAATTTCATTATGAAACAACATGTTCAGGCTAAGGTCAGTTATTCCTAGCAATAGTTCCACGAGGACGTGCCTAACCTTTCCTATTTTAAGAATAATCAATAGTTAGAGATGCTAACATAAAGAGACAGAGAGTAGTAAGTGTATAAGTTATAGCTCTAAGTTAAAATCAGCGCTCACGTTTTCTCCTGTTTTTCAAGACTTTAATCTTTTTTATGAAATTAGCTTCTTTCAGAAAAAGAACCTTGGTTTTCCTTAAACTTTACTATAAGTCCTATACTTTGAAGAACTTGCTTAAGTCTTCCAAAAGCTCTTCCCAATTTGGTGCTTTGTTCTCATCTTCTACAGTTTGGCAGAAAGGATAAAAAGAAAATTCTTACTTTCCTTAGGCTTAGTTTGTTCTGCTAACTTAAGTTTTGTCTAAACTTCATCGAAACTCGAAAGAGTTTCTCGTTCAAATGCAAGTTGAAACAAGCTTGAGTTATTTACTCTTGTATCTTTCGGAAAACCATACCTTAAGAAAAGTTTCTACATTTTTTGGGTTGCTAGGCGGAGTTCCCGCAAAGAATATTGAAGGATAACCTCTAGATAACGCAACAAACCATCTAGCTTCTTCTTCTACTTCAGAAGTGTTTCCATAAGACAAAACCTCATAGTTTGGGTGAAGGAAAAATATCCTTGTCTCGCCATACTTTTCCATTATTTTTTTTCAATGTCTTCTTGAGAAAACCTTGGATCCCATTCCGCATGAAAACCACCTACCCCTATTTAAATTAGGTCTTCCATCAAGTTTCTGTAGTCTCCGTCCGAAACAAAGATCAATTTTATGCTCTTGAATGGAAAGTCTTCTTTAAGTTCTTCAAAAGACCCTTCTGCAAGCTTAGATGTTCTACTACTCCATACAACGTTAAAGTTAACTCCAAGCTGGTAAAATAAATCATCATCAAAAGCTTTAGAGATGTTTTTCATTTTTTTCTTTTTGATCTTTTGTTTTAATTTTAGCTCTAAGTTTTCTACAAGCTACATTATAAGTTTTCTGAAGCTTTTCTTAACCTACCGCTAATGTAGAACACCTTATTCTAAGAAAAGTCGAACAGTTCTTCAATTTCTTTCATTTGCTCTCTTTCAAATTCAAACCTCCTTAACTCCCCTTTACTATTCACAACCTCAACTCTTACAACAATTGAATCTTTTATTTCTTTTGCGACTACAGTCGTTAGTTCTCCACTTATCTTCCTTTCTATGAAAGATAGCGAAGGATACTTTAAGTTCAGTTCTAAAGCTATAGCTTCAATAGTTTTTTCTAGTATCTCTTTACAGCTTTCTTTGTCAACGTATGCTTTTCTCGCTAAAGTTAACTTTATAAACAAATCCTTCATTTGACCTTCCAATACTTTTTTTACTTCTTCATTAGATATTGGAAAGTCCAAATCTCTTTTTAGTGCGTTATACCTAGCTAGATGTCTAACTGCATGGTATGCATGAGAAATAGCTTCTTTGTAGTTTTCATGGAAGTAAGACTCGATTGAAAGCTCTAAAGCCACAAATGTGGAATCTCTTAAAACTTTTAAAGTGTGCGCTGTTATATGTGGTTTGTTCGTTATTATTGAGCTAACTTCACCGTCTCCTTCCAAGATCTTACTTTCCCTATATAAGATACAAGATAAAGGATCTCCAACTTCAAAAATTCTTTTCATTTCTTCTATACCTATGACTATAATGTTAACTTCAGATTCGCAAACCTTTAAACCATATCCTCTTTCTCCATGTTCTTTTGTGGTTACCACTAAAACATCGATATCACTTAAGCCAACAACAAAATCTTCTGGTCTAACTGCAGAGCCAAACACCATTATAGATTTTACTTTCTCTTTTTCTTTAATCTTTTTTATCTTTTCTTCAATCACATCAAAACAACGCTTTAAGTATTCATTTACAGAAGATTTTACTTCCACTTTCAGTAACTCACTTCCGCAGTTTTACTTCATCGCTTCTTATCTGCTTAGCCAAGTTCTAGAAAAGATATTTTCCAGTATTGATAAACGAAGATAATGACGCTATTCTCGTAGCATGGTCCCCTATCCTTTCTAAGTATCTTATTACCAGCATATCTGCAACTGCACATTTCGTATCCTTTACTTTACCCATAGCAACATCCTTTAACGCTTCAATGAACTTAGCATCTAATTCGCTGTCCTTTTTAACTATGTTTTTTGCTAAGTCTTCATCCCAACTCTTTAGCGTTGAAATACTCATGGTTAGCATCCATTCTGCAATAGTTAAGGCTTCTTTCACATCCTTAAGGTCGCAGCTTTCTCTGTTTCCAATAGCTTTTTGTATTCCACTTATATCAAAAGCATAACGTCCAAATCTTGAAAGTCTATAAGAAATTTCTATTGCAGACTCTATAAATCTTAAGTCTCTTGCAACTGGTTGATACCTTAATACTAGTTCAAACGCTAAGTCTCTGACTTCATCTTTCATTTTCCTAATTTCTGAACTCATCTTGTAGAGCTCATCGCTCACATCTTTGTTTTCCATGTACGCGTTAACTGAAAGTAGGAAGGCTTCTCTAGCTAGGTTGCCCATTTTATCAAGCAAACTCATAATGTTGTCAATACCTTGGTCTATCAGTCTTGACATTCTCCTAACTTATTTATTCAATATGAACTCTAAGTAATATGTTTTTCTCTTATTTGTTTAGCTAAAAATGTCAAATAAAGTTCTTCTTGATATTGCTTGTATTCTTTTCAGAATATTATAAATAATTTTCCTTTACGTAGCCAAATTTTAAACCTTATGCTTAAGATTTTACAGTTTTTATGTTGCAGGTTCGTGTAATGAAGTTGCAAAGCTTATGGTTTTTAAATCCAATTGATAACCTTCTTTTTTAAGATAAAATTTACTGTCAAAAGTAAAGTCGAACTTCTTAGAACTAAAGTTCTAGACTTCTTATTGATTTTTTGTAAAATACTTATAGCATGCTCCCATCTTACATTTTTCCTAAGTTTGTTTTGTTTCTACTTTCTGCTTTAGTGCTGGAATTATTTCTACTTCTGAACCAGAGGCCCAACCTGGAAGTCCTTTTCTCAACCTTACCCTCACAACTCCATTATTTCCATGAGCAACTACTACCTTTCCTTGTATCTTCTTTTTCCCTAACTTAACAAAAACTGTGCTTCCAATCAAGCTTTTTGCTTTTTCTCTCGTATCTATTCCTTCGAACCGTACTAAGTACTGTTTTTTGTATTGTTTTTTCATTCCGTTTCTTGGCCCTATTAGTATTCCTCTGCTTGAAAGGACTTCCATGTTTTCTTTCACCTCCTTGTTCAACTTTGGCTATTGTTTATATCTTTTACTTTTATGATAAAAAACTTTAAAATCTTTATTCGTGATAAAATTTAAATTTACAACAAAAGAGCAAATGGGTGGCGAACCCCAAATGAAAATAGCTTTTTTGAAGACGAATACTTTGAAAACTTCCTTCCACTAACATACACAAGACCTACATACGACCTAAGGTGTGGAACTAGTAAACTGTACGAGAAAATAGTTGGCTTATTCCCAAGCGTCGAGTACGTATTCTTCACTAGAGACTATTTAGCCCCAATCTATGCTGAACAAGGTGTTCCAACTAATAAACTTGAATCATTGGACGATGACATCTTGCTAATAAACGGAAGTTTACTAGCTTCCAGTAACTTAAAGGGTACCATAGAGTCTTCGCTTGGTAAGAACACGTTGGCATTTCAGAAAGAAAGATTGGCATTTGCGTACTTAAAAAGTGACCTAGTAAAAGAAGTTGGAGAACTCTTCCTTGAGCCAATAGACAAGAAGAGCATTAAGAAGCTTAAGAGTAAAGCAGAGTCTAAAGAAGTTAGCGATTTAAAGCTTCTAGAGTACACGTGGGAGCTAGTGAACAATAATGCTGAAAAAATAAAGGAAGAGTTTAGTTCTATTGCTAAGGATGACTCACAAGGAGAAGTTGACAGCAAGGCTACGATCTATGGTGATCCGAAGAACTTACACGTCGCTAAAGGTGCTTTTGTTGAAGCTGGAGTTGTCATTGATGTAAGAAATGGCCCTGTGTACATTGGAGAGAATACTTACGTTCAAACTCTTTCAAGAATAGATGGACCAAGCTACATTGGTAAAGACAATATAATATTCGGTGCTCAAATAAGGGAAGGTTGTAGCTTTGGAGCCGTTTGCAGAATAGGCGGAGAAGTAGAAGAAACGATAGTTCAAGGATACTCGAACAAGCGTCACTTAGGTTTCATAGGTCATTCTTACTTAGGAGAGTGAGTTAATCTTGGCGCAGGTACTACAAACTCCGACCTTAAGAATACATATGGAACTGTGAAAGTTACCGTTAGAGGTGAAAAAGTCGGAGCAGGACAATTTGTTGGTACAGTTATAGGTGATCATTCAAAAACATCAATAGGCGCTATGATCTTAACTGGAAAGAAAGTAGGAGTAAGTTCTCAAGTGATAGCTTATGCAACAGAAGACGTACCTTCTTTTACTATGTGGGCTAAAAGTCTTGGAGCAAAGCCTACAGAAATATTCTTGGACTCAGCAGTAGAAACTGCAAGAAGAATGATGGCAAGAAGAAAAGTTAACATGACTAAGGACTATGAAAACATGTTAAGAAAGGTTTACGACCTTACAAAACAAGAAAGAAAAGAAGCAAAGGTAAAGAAAGGCAAGTTCAAGCTAGAGTAGAATTTTTGAGTTAACCCTTAAACAGTTTTTTATTCTTTTTTACAAAAGTTATTTTCTAAGTCCTTTAGTCAAAAATGGCATAAGGATAATGCATTTTTTGCTGTAGTTAACAGTTTCAAAATAGGTAGATTAGTTTCATTAACTCTTACAATAAAGTAGAGCAATCTGCTCTTATTTTTTTCCGTGGAGCTCCGCAGTTTGGGCACTTTACTAAAGTTTCAGGATAGACAGTTCCGCAGTACTCACATGTAACAGTTGCAGGTTGCTGAACTAGCGGTACTTGCGAGGGTAACGAGACTTCAACTTCAATAGTTCTACTGGTTGCATCAGGTCTTCCTTTTACTGCAACTACTCCCTTTAATTCCCATGCTACCACTCTATCAACGCTTTTTAAAGAAGGTTGCACTCCTACTGGAGTTTGGATTTTAAATTGATAGTTTTGCGCAAATCCAACTGGAATGTGAATAGGCCCAGCTAACTGGGGTCTAGCTGAGAAAAGCTTAGCATACTCCCACACTTCTCTGTCAACTTCTCGCTTAAGATTTTCATCGTAGACTCTTCTTAACTTTTTCACACGCTCGGTGCAATCAAGTTCGCATCTAATTTCAACAGCATCGAATTCTTCTTGAGAAAAAACTTGAAGGGTTCCTTCTATTGGTTCTCCTAAGACAAAAAATGGTTTTTTTAAGGAAACAGAAACATTAACTCTTGGAGGTGTAACTTTCTCTTTGATTTTCTGAAATATGCTCATCAGGTTACTTTATATTCTTCAATATTTAAATTTTACTTTAAATCCAGCACTTTGATTTAATTGGCTTAAAGTTTTTCTGGGGACAGACAGAGCATACCTACAGTATTTACAGAGAAATGTCTCCATTAGAAAAGCAATATGTTTGGCTTTTTCGTAGACCTCTAAAGATTATTTTTCTCTTTCATCGCTTCAGAAGTATTTTGTTGGTTTGCAGAGTATACAAACTTTAAGATTTATAAATTTCCTTATCTTCCTTTTGAGCTATGCATAAATGTTTTGTTTTTGTAATAACATTAGCTATATTAATGTTGATAACTTACTCCATTGTTATCGAACCAAATTTTATCATAACAACGACTTACGTCAATGTTTCTATCAAAAATCTTCCTGAAAGTTTTAATGGGTTTAGAATCGTTCACATTACTGACTTGCACTTCGGGTCTTTAGGTCTTCCAATAAAGTACGACTACGTTTTAGAAAAGGTGAGAACGCTAAGGCCTGACTTAATAGCCATTACTGGCGATTTGGTAAGCAATGAGGAATCGACTAGAGAGGCCTTAGACTTCATCAATAAGCTTTCAAAAATTTCAGACGTCTACATAGTTTTTGGAAATTGGGATCCTTGGAATGCATTCAACCTAGGTGAATTTGAAGCTGCTATAAATAAATCGAGAATCCACGTACTCCTTAATGAGAATATTGCTATTTATAGAAATGGAAGCTTCATTTATATAGCAGGGGTTGACGACCCATACTCTGGTCGTGATGACTTAGAAAGCGCTTTAAGAAACATAAAAGAAGGAAGCGTTGTAGTACTTCTAGCTCATTCTCCTCAGATAATAGATAAGTGCATTGGAAAAGTAGACTTAGTTCTCTCTGGACATACGCATGGAGGTCAAGTCGTAATTCCTTTCCTTGGTCCTTTGTTTGTTCCTCTTCCAAGCAAGTATAGTAGGTTCACATATGGTTACTTTGACCTTAACGGAACAAAGATGTTTGTTAGCAGAGGTATTGGAACAAGCATTCTTCCAGTACGTTTTGCATGTCCTCCGGAAATTGCAGTAATTGAGCTTACTCGCAGCTAGCTAGAATTTCCTTGCAATATCTTCTTAACTTTTGAAAGTCTTGTTCAAAGTACCCGAATTTTTACTAGCATCTTCCTGTCCTAAAGAACGAGGCTTGCTATTAGCTTCTTGTTCTCTCTGCAGTTTAAACTTGTTTTCCTTTTTTAACTTAACTACATAAGAGGAATGTTTGCTTTCTTCATTAATTCTCTAAATTCTTCTAAGCTTAACCCTGAAATTTTTTGTGCTCTTCTTAAGTCTCCTTTTTCTACATAGTATACTAATGCTGCTCTCAACTTAGGAGGCTGACTGTTTATAAAATCCAAATTGGCCATCTTTTTTCTAATTTCTCTTGCCTCTTTAAATCTATTCGTTAGCTCTTCTATCATCTTTAGTGTTAACTAACAATCAGTGAAATATAAGCGTTTCTTTTAAGAAAGTGAGTCGTCAGGAAGCCTAGAATTTAAAACTCTAAGATTTTTCGCAGAATTCGTATATGATCAGATCTCCTTCTTTTGTTATGGTTTTCTTGTCTGTTTTTCTATATTAATTTAGCAGTAGTTTAAAAAATTACTTTAAAAAATGAGTTTAGGTCGTTTCTTAGAAAAACATTTATATCTTAATTCTTTACTAGAATTAAGCTTGTTCGTTATACTTACTTATTCCAAGGGAACGATTGTGCTTAAAGGCGGGATTCCAACTCCCTATGGTCAATGGGACCAACGAATAAAAGCTTACAGAGCACCCGGCTACTGCTACCGAGATATAATTAGATACCTTAAAAGAAGCAAGATTTCATTCAAGGATCAAGTTTTGAATCCTCCTCCAGCTCCTTCGTTCAATGGAGGCATTGCCCTTTATCCTTTTCAAAAAGAAGCTTTTGAAAGATGGGTAAAGAATGATGGCTGGGGCATCTTGTCTATAGCTACAGCTGGGGGTAAAACTTTCATTGGACTTAAGGCAATCGAAGTTCTAAAGCAATCGACACTGGTAATTGTACCAACATTAACGCTTGTTGACCAATGGGTTGAACGCTTAAAGGAAAAACTCGGAGTTAAGGCTGGTGTTATAGGTGGTGGTAGACATGAAGTTGAGTGGGTAACTGTTTCTACGTACGACTCAGCATATATTCATGCTGAAGAATTAGGAAATAAGTTTGGACTTTTAATTGCTGATGAAGTCCATCATCTGTTTGCTCCTGGCTACAGTCAGATAGCTGAAATACTTGTAGCACCGTATAGAATGGGCTTAACGAGTACACTTTATAGAGCTGACATGCGTCACTTGGACGCGCCTAGACTCATAGGTGGAGTCGTATATGAAGCTTCACACGAACAACTTACAGGAACTTATGTAGCTTCATACGAGTATAAGAAAGTTTTTGTTGATCTTATGCCTAAAGAGAAGGTTGAGTATGAAAAGCTTTGGAGCATATACAAGAATTATATCACAAAACGCAATATCCAAATGAGGAGCGAAGAAGACTTTCGTAAGTTAATTATGCTTTCAGCTTTTGATCCCGAAGCAAGGGAAGCCATCTTAGCTAGAAACAAGGCACTAAAAATAGCTTTAAACTCGGAGGCAAAAATGCGCTTCTTAGCAGACGTGTTAAAGGAGTCGAGAGAAAAGACTTTAATCTTTACACTTCACAACAGCCTCGTCTACAAGATAAGTAAGCACTTTCTCATACCTGCTATAACTTACAAAACACCTGAAAGTGAGAGGAAGCTCATACTCTCTAAATTTAGCACAGGCAAGTATCGTGCAATAGTAACAAGTCAGGTGCTGGACGAAGGTGTCGATGTTCCTGATGCATCAAGAGGCATAATACTTAGTGGAACAGGAAGTCCACGTCAATATGTTCAACGCCTCGGAAGGCTTCTAAGGAGAGGCGAAGGTAAGGTTGCACTCTTGATAGAAGTCGTATCAAGAGAAACTAAAGAAACGGAAATGAGTCTTAGGAGAAAAAAGAAGGTAAAAGGAGTACGAGAGTGAAATGCTTCCAATAGAGCTGTTGGTAGTCCAGCGTTGGAAGGACAGCGTGAGACCAAGATACTCAAAGCTAAGTGAAAGGGATGTTTCAGCGGCTGAAGCAGTAATAAAAGCTTACAGAGAAAGTATAGGTCTTAAGAAGGAAGTAATAAGGGAAAAAATTTCTGAGCTTGAAGATGCATATGGTAATTACAGATTCATCAGAGGTCTAGCAACTTTGGTTGAGCGTAAGTGCATTTTTGTTTCAAATGCTTCTGTTGATCCACTAACAGTTAGACATGCTATTTTTGCTGAAGTTGCAAAGAAAGGCTACCCTATAACCTTAGAGGAAAGGCAAAAAATAGTTGAAACTGTAGCTTCAGCCCTGAAGGTCTCTGTAGACCAAATTGAAACTTCTATGTATGCAGACCTTGATTCTGAAATGATACTTAAAAGCATCTCTTCTGTGAATTCTGTCGATCTTCTAAAAATGTACAACTTAAGTTTAACTCAAACGCTACTCTTTCGTTCGACTGAAATGTCTTTTACTGCTAAGGGAAACTTACAGAAGATTTTTAGAGCTATTAAGTTTCATGGCTTAATGTATACTGTTTACAAGAGAGGTAGCGACTTCGCCATAAGGCTTGATGGACCAATATCGCTCTTTAAGCTTACAAAGCGATATGGCACAGCATTTGCAAAAGTACTTACTGAGATAATTAGAGGAAAGCCTTGGAAGATTGAAGCAAAAATATTGAGGGAGAACAGGCTCCTCAACTTTATGCTGGAGAGTGAGAAGCATGGGTGGCTCTTCCCTGAACTATTGGCTGAAGAAACTTACGATAGCGCAGTTGAAGCAGAATTTGCAATGCGGTTCAGAAACCTAAGCACGCCTTGGATGTTGATTAGAGAGGCTGAGCTCGTTGAAACTGGAACTTCAGTCATGATTCCTGATTTTACCTTTCAACTTGGAGAAACACGAGTTATGATGGAAATTGTAGGTTTTTGGACCAACGACTACCTGAAACGTAAACTTGAGAAGCTTACTGAAATAAGAGGCGTGCCGTTTATCGTAGCTGTAGACCAGGAGCTTACATGTGAAAAATTTTCACGTCTTCAGTTTTCAAACCCAAACATCTGCGTACTTTATTTCAAGAAAAGAATTCCAGTAAAAGATGTGCTAAACCTTCTTCAGCCGTTTGTTGAAGCTGAAGTAAACACTCAAGCTGAAAGTGTTAAGCTTGTAGTGAGAAAGCCAATTGTTACCCTTAAGGAACTAACTAAGGTACATGGCGTAATGGTAGAGGCAGTACGTCGCTCTGCTAAGAAGATTGAAACTCACGTGCTTATAGGTGAAGCATTGGTCGAGAAAAAGCTACTAGAAAACATAAGACAAACTCTTGAGACAACGATAGTTGATGAAGCACCTCTCACGAAAGTTCTTAAGGTTCTTGAGCCGTATGGCCTACCAGACCCGGTTGCAGTAATAATTTATTTCGGTTACGAAATAAAATGGCACGCTCTATCGCCAGAGAACGCCACGGTCTATAAAACTAAAAGAAGTTAGTTTCGTTAGAAATTCTCCTCTTTGTAGCGATGAAGCCTTATGATTTTTATAAATTATGTTTCTTAAACTAATAGAAAAATTTATAAATAATTAGTAATAACTAGTAATTTATGGCCTTGAGCACAATCCCTGTAAGCTCAGAAACGAAAAAAAAGCTTCAAAGTATGAAAGGCAATAAAACGTGGGACGAGTTGTTAAATGACCTTGTAGATATAGCTCAATCTAAAAAAAGAGTTGAGTATAAAAAAAGGTTGCAAGAACTGCTAGAAATGGAGTTTGAAGACGTGAAAGTAAAGAAATGGGCAAGAGAGTACTAATTGATACAGATTGCTTAATCGACTACTACAAGGATAAGCTAGAATTGGCTTCAGAAGATTCGTACTACATATCAGAAATTTCGCTCTATGAGTTTGTAAGAGGAACAAAGAATGTAAAAGAAAGCAAAGAACTACTAGAAAGGTCGTTTCAAATTGTATGGCTTGATAATGAAATCTTGGAAAAAGCATCTGAAATATGGAGATCACTTAAACTTACTGGAGTTACTCTAGACGATAGAGACCTAATAATAGGTGCTACCGCAATAACGAAGAACTTAAAACTACTAACTAGAAACGTGAAGCATTACGAAAAGTTAAGAGAGTATAATTTATCCTTCTTGTAAACTTCTTCGTAACGTTGTTTTTGTTAAATCTTCTATAATTAAATTTCAATCTTAGTATTAAATTAAGCGTTTGTTCGTCTACAGAAAGAAAACCTACTTTTGGTAAAACCCTTAGCACTTGCTTCCAGTCTTTATTCATGCTAAATATATCAATAAGAATTTCTTTCGCTTCCTTAACCATTCCGTGGTTCAGCATCGTAGTTGCCTGCCAAAATTTAAGTTCTTCAATTTCTGGTGCTTCCTTTGACGCTAGTTCGTATTCTTTCATAGCTTCGCTTAACCTTCCAGCAGCCATAAGTTCATCTCCCTTGTTCGCATGTTCATATGCTTTATGAATTCTTGCAAGTCTTTTTAGTTCCCCAATTGGATCTGGATGGTCTTCTACTCTTGGATCAACTACCTTGTCCTTCCATGGTTCGTTACTTGCCTTTGTTTTTACTACTACTATCGCTGCAGATTGTCTTCCTCTTATGTCTCCGCCAGCATATTCTGCTGCTTCTAGAGCGGCAAGCATTCTTTCCACTAAGTTTCCATTTGTTTCGCTGAATGCTGAAGCCATAGCTGGCCAAACTTCTTTGCTTTTCATTAGGTTAGCTTGAGCGCTGAAGTTTTCTCCAACTGTATGACCTGCTTCTTGTATGCAGTTTTTTCCAGTGTGCGTTGCTATATTTCCATCTGCACTTAGCATAGCAACTTGTCTAACTTCAGGGCTTGAGTCTACAGTCATTAACGCTTTGAGGGTTTGCTCTGGGGTTTTTCCATTCTTCATTAACAGTATCCCTAAGACTCCGTAGCTTATTTCTGCAATCGACTGCGTAGCAACTACGCCCACTCCAGCTTCTGCAAGGTACAACTGAGCCAACTGAAAACCAATGTGATTGAACAGCAACTCCCATTAAACCTTCTTTCTTGTCTATTGCAACAATCGAATAAGTTGAAGTTGGTCGTTTTAACGTTCTTGGTTTCATAGCTTAAAGTAATTTCTTAGTTCTTTTTAATTTTATTCTTTTAAGCAGAATAGGAAAGTTAGTTTAGATTATCTTAATGGCAAAAACAAATTAATGTTTAATTTTGCTGATAGGCTATGATAGCTGAAAAAGTTAGGAAGTACCAGTAGAAGATAAGAGCTAAGGGCTCCTATAGCTTCCTAAAGCAATTATACTATAACTTCGAACTTCATCCTTTTGGAACATGAATAAGAAAAAATTAAGTGGCAAAGAGTTCAATAAAAGTATAGTTGCCTTAAATCGGATGTTCCGAACCTGAAAGGGTGTAAGTGTTAATAGACAAACTAGCTCCATGAATGAGAAGTTCATAGGGTAAAGAATCCGAAATGTTTCAAAGTAACAAGGAGGTCGCGGTATAAAGTCACAATCTACGCTATAACTTCACTAAGCTCCTAACAAAACAGGTTAGAAGGAACTTATGAAGCCTAACTGAAGAAAAGGCTGGAGGCTCCTGACTTTAGTCAGGAGGTTACATGAACATTTTAAGGTGAGACTGTCAACTTAAGGCTTATAGGCCTACGCTTACCCTCGAACAATACTTAGGTGATAACATTGAAGGTAAGCATAGGCCAACTATATTCTTTGTTCAGTGATAGAAAAATCTTTCCTAGGAGAAGAGTT
>JGI20130J15133_1002723_pt1 | contig 12776 bp, 16 predicted proteins | sample WasSprMetagenome_FD_15133 | JGI IMG/M metagenome (IMG submission 15133) | reverse complement strand
CTGAGCTACAGGCCCTTTTTAAATTATAGCTTAATTTTGTAAAAGATAAAAGCCCGGACTTTCGTCCGGGCCCAAAAAACTTATGGATCGCAAATGAGCAAGTTTAAGAGAATAGCCCCTATTACTACAGGAGGAACGAAGCATTGCCAACAAACATTAATTTGGCAGCAAGGCGGAGGAGGACAAGGCGGAGTTCTAATAGGAATCAAAATTTGTTCGACCTCTATTCCAGCGCAACAGTAATATGAATAAGTTGTCGGCACCAAACGGTTATCTTTAACTTCCCAAAGACGGTGAGTTGTAACGATAACTTTTATGGGATAAGTGCCTACTAACCAACCTGTAGAAGGAGCAGGGACCGCAAATATCGCTCCATTCCAAACCTTAGCTCCGCCATAAATTACGACGTCTGTGCCCCCATCGTTTCTAACAAGATACAAATATGTATCTGCATTATAAGGAAGGCCTGTGATTTGTAACTTGAGAGGTTCCTGGGTGTAAGCAGCAGGATTATTCAATACCTCAATAGTAGGTTCAAAAGGCGTTCCACAAATGAAAATATCGTTGTCGCTTATAATTGAATCAAGAAAGAGAATTTTGTAGGTATCCCCTGCCACTCCGTCAAAGCCTACTTGCTTTGCCATTACTGGCAAAGCAAGTCCTAAAACCAATACCGCCACTAGGAGTTTACGCACTTTTCACCTCCTTGGCTCTTCCGAGCCAAATTAAATATATCTCAATCAAAAAAATTTGTCAAATCGCAAGGCTCTTTGCTGAGATTTTTGATTTGAATTTTAAGTTAAAGACGAAACTTTCTCTTTCTTGATCTGAGAGGCGTTGGGTTAAATATTTAACTTTTTGTTCTAAATCTGGGATAACTATTTCTTTTAGATAATTTACTCTTCTTCTTGTCTTTTTGATTGCATTTGCTAACTTATTTAAAGTATTTTCTAAAGAAGCTAATTCAATAAATTGAGGAAAAATTTCTTTGAATTTTAAAATTGCGTCAAAAAAACTTTTTGGGCAAATTTCTTTATCAATTTCTTCAAAATGAAAATTTTTTATTTTAAACATTTTAGATTTCACTCCCATTGTAAAAAATGTTGTACTTTCTAATTCAAAATTGGCTCTTGGCTTTGAGGAGATAAAGTCAATTTTTGAAATTGGATTGTACTTTACTGAAAATTCAACTAAACTTATAACCTCTCTTGTTTTTTCAAATAATTCCTCTTTCTTTTTTACAAACTCTCTTTTCAATTTCAAAAATTCTTCAACTAAAGTGTCTCTTTTTTCTTCTAGTAATTTTTTTGCATTTTTGACTTGAGCTAAATATTTTTTTAATCTGAGTAATTCTTGTCTTGTTGTTTTAACTTCTTCCATAATAATATTTTTCAATGTCTTTTTCTTTCAATCTTTTTAATTCTTGGGGTGGCAAAATTCTCAAAATTTCCCATCCCCTATCAAGACTTTCAAAAATGCTTCTTGAGGTTTTTTGATTTACAAATTCTTCTTCAAATTTTTTCACGAGCTGGAGATATTTTCTATCAATTTCTGTTAAAGATTCCTCACCCAAAATTGCAGACAATGCTTGAATTTCCTTTCCTTTTGCAAAAGAAGCAAAAAGTTGATTTGCTATTCTTGGATGTTCTTCTCTTGTTTTTCCTTCTCCAATTCCCCTATCTCTCAATCTTGAAAGAGATTGTAAAACATCAATTGGAGGATAAATTCCTTTTTGATGTAATTCTCTTGATAAAATGATTTGACCTTCTGTGATATAACCTGTTAAATCTGGAATTGGATGAGTTTTGTCATCTTCTGGCATTGTTAAAATTGGAATTTGAGTAATTGATCCCTTTTTTCCTTTTATTTTTCCTGCTCTTTCATAAATTGTTGCCAAATCCGTATATAAATATCCAGGATAACCTCTTCTTCCTGGCACTTCTTCTCTGGCATTTGCAATTTCTCTTAAAGCTTCAGCATAATTTGTCATATCTGTTAAGATCACCAAAACCTGATAATTTAAATCAAAAGCTAAATATTCAGCGCAAGTTAAGGCAAATCTTGGAAGCGCTATTCTTTCAATAACAGGATCATCTGCTAAATTTAAAAACAAAACTGAACGGAAAATAGCTCCAGATTCTTCAAATGCTTTCTTGAATTCCTGAGCTTCTTCAAATGTAATTCCCATTGCCCCAAAAACCAAGCTAAATTTTTCTTTTTCTTTCAAAACTTTTGCCTGTCTTGCAATATCAATTGCCAATTTATTATGAGGCAATCCTGCTCCAGAAAAAATTGGCAATTTTTGACCTCTAACTAAGGTATTCAAAACATCAATGCTTGAAAATCCGGTTTGAATGAAATCTTCAGGATATTCTCTTGCTGAAGGATTGATTGCAAATCCATTAATGTCGCGACTTTCTTTTGCAAAAATTTCTCCCTTTCCATCAATTGGTCTTCCCAAACCATCAAAAACCCTTCCCAAAACCTCTTCACTTACTGGAAATTCTAAAGTTTTTCCCAAAAATTCAGCTTTTATGTTTTCCAAACCTATTCCTTGCGTTGATTCGAAAAACTGAACTAAAGCATAACCTTCGCCACACTCCAATACTTGTCCCAAATAAGAATTACCGTTTTTATCTTCAAATCTTACAATTTCTTGATATTTTGCAGGTCTTTTTGTTTTAATGAAGATTAACTGCCTTTTTATTGACTCTATTGTTTTGTGATAAACTAACATGATTTTAAAGTATTGAAAACTTTTTCAAATTTTTCCTTTAGATCCTTTTCTGGCAAATATTTCATTTTTTTAATGAATTCTTCAACTTCAGGAATTTTTGTTTCTTCAAAAGTTTTTCCTTCTTTTTGAATTTTTTCTTCTCTTTTTTGATGGTAACTCAAAATCAAATTTAACATTAAACTTTGCTTTGGCAAAGAACAAAAAGTATCAATCTCATCAAATGCATTTTGAACTAAAAAATCCTCTCTGATTGAAGCTGCAGTTTCCAAAATTAATCTTTCTAAATCTGAAAGTGATTCAAAACCAACCAATCTCAAAATTTCCAAAAGCCTTTCTTCTTCAGCCAAAATTTTTCTTGCATTTTGAATTAGTTCTGGATACTCAGAAGAAACATTTTCTCTAAAATAATCATTTGCTGAATCAGAATATAAAGTATAACTTTTTGTCCAATTGATTGCTGGGAAATGTCTTGCAGAAGCTAATTTTTCATCTAATGCCCAAAAAACTTTTGTTACTCTAAGCGTATTTTGAGTTACAGGTTCTGAAAAATCGCCTCCAGGAGGAGAAACAGCTCCAATTATTGTTAAAGATCCAGTTCTTTCTGGTTTTCCTTTACATTCTACAAATCCAGCTCTTTCATAAAATGCAGCAATTTTCGATCCCAAATAAGCAGGATACCCTTCTTCACCTGGCATTTCCTCTAATCTCGAGCTCATCTCTCTTAAAGCTTCTGCCCAACGAGAAGTAGAATCAACCATCAAAGCGACATTATACCCCATATCTCTGAAAAATTCTCCCAAAGTAACACCAGTGAAAATTGAAGCCTCCCTTGCTGCAATTGGCATATTTGAAGTATTGGCAATCAAAATTGTTCTTTCCATTAATGGTCTATTTGATTTTGGATCTTTCAATTCTGGAAATTCTTTTAAAACCTCAGCCATTTCATTCCCTCTTTCTCCGCATCCAACAAAAATTATAATTTCAGCATCTGCCCACTTTGCCAATTGATGTTGAATTATTGTTTTTCCACTTCCAAAAGGACCTGGAACACAAGCTGTTCCACCTTTTAAAACTGGGAAAAGTGTATCGATTACTCTTTGTCCAGTGATTAGTGGAATTTTTGGTTCCAAATTTTTATTTACTGGTCTTGGAATTCTAACAGGCCATTTAGAATACATAAAGATTGGAAATTCTTTCTCCCCATCATCTAAAATTGCAATTGGCTCTTCAATTTTCTTTTTTCCAGAAAATATCTTTTTTATTTTAGCTCTTTTTATTCCAAGAGGAACCATTATTTTTAAAGTAATTAAAGGAGTTTCTCTTACTTTTCCAATAATGTCCCCCTCACTCACTATTTCTCCTTCTTTTAAAATTGGTTCAAATTCCCACTCCTTTTCCCTATCTAAAGTTTTAATTTTTGTTCCTCTTTTTATAAAATCTCCTTCAAGAGCTACCAATTTTTCCAAAGGTCTTAAAATCCCATCAAAGATGTTTCCAATTAAACCTGGTCCCAATTCTGCACTTAATGGTTCCTTTGTATTAATTACAATTTCGCCTGGAGAAAGACCACTTGTTTCTTCATAAACTTGCAAAAATACTTTTTCGCCTTCAATTTTTATAATTTCTGCCATTAAACCAGCTTCTCCAACAAAGCAAACATCTCCGATTTTTGCATCCTTTAATCCTTTAGCTATTACTAATGGTCCTGAAATTTTTGCAATTTTTCCTTCTTTATTCATTTTTTAAGAGAAAAACCCAAAACTTTAGAAATTAACCTTTGAACATCTTCAATTTCAAATTTTGATTCTTTACTTTCTGGCACTTCCCCAACTATTATTTCTCTTTCTTCAAGTTTTTGTAAAATTGGTTCAATTTCTTTTCTTTTGTCTTCGCTTAAAAACAAAATTGCCTCTTGATATTTTAGCAATTCATTTTTATCTTTCAAAATTTTAACATTGAAAATTTTTAAGATTTTCTCCCAATTTTCATTTACAAAAGCTAAAACTTCATTCATACTTTTTCTGGCACTAAAATTTTCCAAAAAATAAACCTTTGCTTAAAATAAAAAAATAAAAATTCGAAAGTATCTGTAAAGTAAAAAATTTCTTTTTTGAAAAAATAAGGCAAATAAAATTTGAAAAGTTCAAAAGGATAAAAATTGCCAAGAGGAAGCAATTTTGAGAAAGCCTTTTTTGCTATTTTTTCAGTTTCATTTTCCTTTGCCTTTTCAATTTTAAAATAAAGTTTAATCGATTTTAATTTTAATTTCTCAAAAAATTTTTCTTGGATTTTGAAAACTTCTTTTGTTAATTTTTCCTCTTTTTCTTTTTTAAACTTTTCAAAAATTTTTCTAATTGGCAAAGTCATTTCTTCTGGAAATTTTTTATTCAAAATTTCTTTTAACTCTTCTTTTTTAAGATAACCAATTTCTGATTTTGATGGATTTTTATTAACCTCGCTTGAAAATCTAAACCAGTCAAAAGGCAAAAACAAAAACTGAAAAAAATCTTTAACTTTTTTGTCTTCATCTTTTCTTATTAAGTTAAAATGAAAATTAAAATCTTCATTGAAAAAATTTTCTCTTTCATCTTTTGTTGGAAATTTTCTCTCTATCATTTCTCTAAATTTTTTGTCAAATTCAACAAGATCTGAACTTGAACACAATTCAAAAACCTCTTTTAACTCTGGAAAATCTTTTGTTTTTAAAAAAAGTTTTCCTTGTAAAGATAAAGCTGACATTATTAGAATTTGTATTTTTGAAAGAATTTTTCCACAATAGCTTTTTCTGTCGCATCAATCTCAATTTCAGAATCAGAATAAATAAAACCAAATTCAATCTTTGGTTCAATCTCAACCTTAGCATTTGGAAAATATTTTTTAATCAATTTTGCCCCCTCTTTGTTTGTCCAAAAAACACCTTTTTGAGATCCACTCAAACTCTTTATCTTTCCTAAAATTGCTTTCAAAATCTCCTCTTTTTCTTTTCGTGTAGCACTTTTTAAGCTCTCCTTTAACTCACTTTTTAGTTGTTCTCTTAAATTTTTCTTTTCTTTTTGAATTTCAATTTTCATTTCCATTTCCAATCTTTGTTTCTCTCTTTCAATAAAATCTCTCTTTTTCTCCTCTATCGTTTCTTTTATCCTATTTTTTAATTCTTCAATTTTTTCTTTCCATTCTTTCTCAATTTCTTTCTTTTTTCTCTCAAACTCTTTTTTTAAAACCTCCTTTTCTCTTTCCTTTTCTTTTTCAAGGAATTCTAAAATTTTTTGCATAATTTAATTTTTATTTTATTCCACTAACAATTAAAATGCTAATTAGCAATGCCAAAACTGCATAAGTTTCGATCAGGGCTGCCATAATTACAGGTTTTCCAGATTCTTCAGGTTTTTTTGCCACAACCTGAATTCCTTGCAAAGCTACTTTTGCCTGATAAATTGCTGAAACGAAACCGACAATTCCCATAATCGATCCTGCAATTAAGGCTAAAATTCCTCCCCAAAAAGAAGTTATTTTTTCTCCTCCCAAAATTCCAAATTTTTGCAAAATCATAATTCCTGTCAAAAATCCATAAACTCCTTGAGTTCCAGGAAGAGCTTGTAAAATCAAAACTCTACCAAATTTTTCTGGTTCTTCAGAAATCAATCCAATTCCTGTTTCCCCTACCATTTTTACTCCAAAAGCAGAACCTATTCCTGCTAAAATTACTGAAATTGCTGCTCCCAAAATTGCAAAAATTATTACATCCATATTTTTATTTTTTAGTTAATTTTAATGGTTGGAAGGCTCGACCACCTCCTTCCAAAAATTTTGGAAAAAATTCAACAAACTGTAATCTTGCTGAGTGAACGAAAGCACCCAGCAAGTTAATTATTATATTAAAAAAGTGTCCAAAAATCAAAACAAAAATAAAAAGCAAAATCGAAACTCCAGGAATCTTTAGGGTTTCTCTCAAAATAATTGCAATTAAATTAATTGTTGAGGCAATAACGCCAGTTGCCAAACCTAAAGCATAAAGTCTTGAATAAGAAAGAGTGTCAGAAATAAAAGATAAAGAATTGTAAAAACTGCCCAAGGTTTTTAAAATTCCAACAAAAATATTTCTCTCTCCTATACAATGGAAAATAAATTTTAAGATTAAAATTGTTGCAAAGATTTTTAAAGTTAAACTTTGAGAAATTAAAAATTTGCCAAAAACACTTTCTAAAAAATGAAAGGCAACCAAAACTAAAATTGGAAAGAATGAAAAATCATCGGCTAAAGCTTTAAATAAGTTTTTTCCATTTTTTATTTGATGAAAAAAGCGAATCAAAAAGCCAAAAGAAATGTGAAACAATCCCAAAGAAAAACAAAAACTTAAAACTTTCAAAGGCTGTTTTTGAGGGTCAAACCAAAGGGCAACATTTTTTCCAAAAAAGGTTCCAAATAGTAAGGCAAAAAAACAAGTTGAGAGCCCTAATAAAATTGAAAGAGGAAATAAAATTTTTGTAAGATCAGATTTCATTTTAAAGAAGTAGAGCAAAATTCCCAAAAATATTAAAACCAATCCATATCCCATATCAGAAAGTGCCAGACCAAAAAATAAAACAAAAAATGGAGCTAAAAATGGAGTTGGATCTAATTCTGTTGGCTTTGGCAAACCATAAAGTTTAGTAATTGGTTCAAAAATTTTGGCAAATTTATTTTTTAACAAAACTGGCGCCTCTTCGGGTTTAAAAGGAATTTTTTCAATTAATACAAATTGAAAATTTTTTTCAAGCTCCTTTTTCAATTTTTCATAAAATCTTTCTGGGACCCAACCTTCAAAAATTGAAAATTTCTCAGTACTCTTTGCTTTTTGAAGTATTGTATTAACTTCAATTTCAAATTTGAGGGAGTTTTTAAAGTTTTGCCAATCTGAAAAAGAAGGTTTAATATCTTGCAATTTTTTATTTAAACTCTCAATTTTTTCTTCAATTTCTTTTTCCCTTTGAAAGAGATTTTCAAATTTTTCTTTTGGGGAAAAATCAGGGATTTTTATCTCACTTAGATTGTATTGTTTAGCTTTTGCAAAAATTTGAGATTCTCTTTCTTTTAAAAACCCATAAAAAAAGCAAATTGTTTTATTTTCTGGACCTGTTGTTTCAAAAATTAACTCATCCTTTAATTCATTTTGAAATTTTTGATGTGAAGATAATGTTCCTTCAAAAATGACAAATTTTAAAAACTTCAAATTTTGGAGATCAAAAGAAGTAATTTCTAAATTTTTAATTTTTTCTAAACCTTCAAGTTCTTTTTTAATTGTCTCCTTTTCCTTTTTTAACTCTTCAATTTCCCTTAAAATATTTTTTGCAAAAAACAAAAAATCAGCTGGTAAAATCTTGCTTTCTCTTTTTTCTTCTTTTTCTATTAAATAATCTAAATTTTCAGCCTCTTTTAAAAAATTTTGCAATTTTTCTATTTCTTCTTTTTCTTTTGGAGGGAGTTTTTCAACTTCTTTAAGATCAACACAAGAAAAATCAGCTAATTTTTCTAAAACATCTTTTGCGATTTTTTTTGGAACAAAAATTCTAATCTTTTGGACTTTTTCAATCATAAAAATCTGAATCTTTTATTTTTTCAAAGAAAATTTTTTTAATATTTTCTTTTTCTTCTTCCCAACTTTTCTTTATTTTTTCAACTTCTTTTTTAGCCAAACTTTCCAACCCCCTTTTTATTTTTTCCAATTCCTTTTCGCACTCTTTTTCAATTTTCTCAATTTTTTCTTTCCCTTCTTTTTGCAAGCTTTCATACTCTTTTTGATACTCTCTTTTTATTTTTTCTAATTTCTCATTTAACTTTTTTTGAAATTCAAAAAGCTCTTGCTTTATTTTTTCTTCTTGAGCAATTACCTCCTTTACAGTTTCTGTCATTTTTAATTTTTTATTTCAGTTCAACCTTTGCTCCAACCGATTCAAATTTCTTTTTAATTTCTTCTGCCTCTTCTTTCTTTACATTTTCTTTTACTAATTGGGGTGCAGTCGCTACTGCATCAACCAAATCCTTTGATTCCTTCAATCCCTTTCCAGTAACATCTCTTACAATTTTTATTACTTCAATTTTCTTGTCCCCTACTTGAGTCAAGAAAATATTAAAGATTGTTTTTTCTTCAGCTGCTGGTGCTGTTGGAGCAGAAGGAGCTTGAACAGGAGCTGCAACTACTTGAGGAGCAGCAGAAACTCCAAATTTTTTCTCTAAAATTTTTACCAATTCTGCCAAATCCAAAACTGACATTTTTTCAATTTCTTCAACTATCTTTTTGAACTTTTCTGGTACTTCTATTTTTTCTTCTGCCATAATTTTTTATTTTATTTTTGGACCTTTAATTGGATCTGATGTAAAACAAAAACAAAATTTTGCAAAACTCCATTTAGTAAATAAACAAAATTTGAAATTGGAGCAGAAATTTGACTAACTATTCTTGCTAAAAGTTCTTCTTTTGTTGGCAATTTTGCTATTTCTTCTATTTTTTCTTTTTCTAAAAATTGATTTTGGATAATTCCCCCTTTAATTTTAAAATTTTCATTAGTTTTTGAAAATTCAAAAGCAACTTTTGCAGGCAAAACCTCATCTTCATATCCAAAAATAGCTAAAATCTGCCCTATCAATTTTTCTTCATCTATTTTTATTCCGTGTTTCTCTAAAGCCAATCTCAATAAGGTTTTCTTTACAACTTTAGCCTCTCCCCTTCCTTCTTTTACTNTCTTTCTCAAAACATAAAGATCTTTTGTCTTTAATTTCGTAATATCAGCAAAGACAATTGATTTTTGCCTTGAAATTTTTTCTGNTAANTCTTCTAAAATTTTTTTCTTTTTTTCTTTAGTAATCATAAATTAAAAAAATGTCTGCTTCCGCAGACAAATATAAAAATTAAAAATTTCAACTTCCTCGGTGGGACTTAAAATGCCCACTGTCTGCGGAAGTTCTTTTATTTTATTTTTTTATTGCTCCTTTGTCAAGAGATCCAAAATTGCCTTTCCAAAATCTTCAGCTGCCTGAGGACCATTTGCAGTAATGATTTTTCCATCGACAACCACTGGCTTTTCTTCAAAAATTGCTCCTTCTTTCTCTAAAATTTTTGCCTGACTCTTTGTCCAATCATTCCAAACTGTTGCCCTTTTTCCTTTTAATACCCCAGATTTTGCCAAAATTACAGGAGAAATGCAAATTGAAGCTAAAATTTTACCTTGTGAAACTGCTTCTCTCGCAACTCTATACGAATCTTCATTATCTAAAGCAGTCAAGCACCCTGGTCCTCCAATAAAAATTATTGCATCAAAGTCAGCAACATTTATTTGAGAAACTAATAAATCCACATTTGTATCTCCTCCATCAGCTCCAATAGCAGTTCCCATTTTATTTGATGCTGTTTTTACTTCAACTCCTGCTTTTTCTAAAATTTCTTTTGGCACAAAATATTCAGCATCCCTAAAATCTCTAAAAGCAATTATCATTACTGCTTTTTTTCCTTCTGCTTTTGGCATTTCAGTTTTTTCTGGAGTTTTTATTTCTTTGGCCTTTTTAAGATTTTTAACAAAAAATAAAGCCCCTATTATCAAAATAGCAACAACTAAAATTAAAATCAAACTTTTTCTCATAGGACCTTCAATTATAATTATATTCTCTGATTAAGCAAAAACAAGTAGCGAATTATTTTAGATATTTTGTTTTAGCAATATTGTGTTCTTGTAAAGTTTTGCTAAAAATTGTTTTTCCATCTGGGGTTGATAAATAGTACCAATAATCACTTTCTTTAGGATAAATTGCTGCTAAAATACTTTCTAATCCTGGATTGCAAATTGGACCTGGGGGAAGCCCTAAATATTTGTAAGTATTGTAGGGATTATCAATTTGAGTTTCTTCTTTTGAGATTTTTGTTGTTTTTTTCCCAGTAATATAAGTTATTGTTGCATCTACCTGAAGCGGTATTTTATTTTCTAATCTTTTCCACAAAATCCCCGCTACTAATTCTTTATCTTCTTTTGTTTTCACTTCTTTTTCCAAAAGTGACGCCAAAATCAAAATTTCAAAGATTGTTTTATTTTGTCTTTTTATTTCTTCTCTCAAATTTGGAGTTAGTTTTGAATCAAAATTTTTTAACATTTTCTTTATTATTTCCTCTGAACTTTCCTCCAATTTTACTTCATAAGTATCTGGAAAAAGATAACCTTCAAGAGAAGCATCTTTTGGTTTTTCTTTCAAAAATTCAAATTCGTTAGAAAAATCTTTCTTGGTTGCTTTTAAAAAATCTTCTTTATTTGCAATCCCTTTTTTCTCAAGATAATCAGCAATATCTTTTATTGTCCAGCCTTCCAAAATTGTAATTTTTTCTTTGACAACATCTCCCTTTACGAATTTTTCAACGATTTCTGGAATATTCATTGAGGGAGATAAAAGATAGGTTCCTGCTTGAAGTTTTGGAGTATTGCAAGTAAAAAAGTTGTAGGCAACAAAAAACCAACTGCCCTTTATCAATTTTTCTTTTTCTAAATTTTGAGCAATTTCTTTTACTCCCTCTCCCCTATTTATTCTGAAAATCAAATATTCTTTGCTATTTTTTTCTTTTGGTAAATAGATACCTTGCCAAAAAAATCCAAAAAGTAGAAAAATTGCCGTCAAAAAAATTAAAAAAATAAAAATTTTTTCCTTCATTTTGTAACAAGCGGAACGAATACAAAACCTGGATACTCAATTTCTTCAAAATCCTTTTCTGAAATTTTTTTAAAAAGCCAAATTGAAGTTCCAATTGGAGTTACAATTCTTCCTCCAATCTTTAATTGTTCTTTCCAGGCAGGATAACAAAATTTTGCAGATGCTGAAACCAAAATTTTATCAAATGGCGCCTCCTTTTCATAACCTTTTGAACCATCAGCACAGATGAACTTTGCTATTCCTTTCTCAATAAAATTGTATTTAGCTACATTTTTTTCTCCAAACTCTTTTAACTCAGGGATTAACTCAATTGCAATTACTTTTCCTTTTTCGCCTACGATTTCAGCCAAAAGCGCTGTTGTCCAACCAGAGCCTGATCCAATATCCAAAATTTTTTCTCCAGGTTGAGGCTCTAAAAGCTCAAGCATAAAAGCTACTACTAAGGGTTGAGAAATTGTTTGTCCAAAACCAATTGGCAAAGCTTCATTTAATTGAGCCAAATTTTTCATTCCTTCTGGCAAAAAATCTGCCCTGTTTATTTTTTTAAAAGCCTCAATGATTCTTGGAGTTTTTAACCAACCTTCCTCAATTAAATTTTCAATTAGATCCATAATTTGATTTTTTTGTAACAATTTTGTACCAATCAGGGTAAGTTAGTCCTTGAAAAACTACTCCACCCAAAAAGCCTAAAGTAAAAGAATTAAGAGGTAAAATTTGAAAGTGAAGATTGAAAAATAAAAAACAAATGCCTAAAAACCAATGATGCAAATGAATTCTCCAATTCCTAAATTCGATTATCAAAGATTTAATTTTTCCTGGTTCCCCAGCTTTTTTTCCAGCTAAAGATTTTGTGAAAAAATAACCAAAAAGAGCTGATAAAAATGTTTGAAAAGAAACAAAAGCTAAGGTGATTCCCAAAACAAACTTTGATTTTGATAACTTCATTTTATTTTTAGCGGGGGTACCAGGATTCGAACCTGGAATAAGGGATTTGGAGTCCCTCAGTTTGCCAATTAAGCTTATACCCCCTTACCAACTCTACCTCTGGCGTTATTTAAGAGTTCTTAGTTAAATTTTTACAAAGAAAAAAGTGAAAGTCAATTATTTTGATAAAAAGTGAGGTAAAGAGGTTTATTTTACTTCTTTGTGTAAAGTGTGTTTTTTGCACCACTTACAATACTTTTTNAATTCTAACTTTTTNGTCACTTTCTTTGACTTTTTGGTATAGTAATTTATCCTTTGGCAAACTGAACATTGAAGTTTTATAAATTGTTTTTTCTTTTTTGGCATAGTTTTGAGCCAGGGATGGGAATTGAACCCATGACCTTTCCCTTACCAAGGGAACGTTCTGCCACTGAACTACCCTGGCAAT
>JGI20130J15133_1002708_pt1 | contig 12823 bp, 12 predicted proteins | sample WasSprMetagenome_FD_15133 | JGI IMG/M metagenome (IMG submission 15133) | reverse complement strand
CCTCAACAGCGAAGTCGATGAAGCCGACCACCTCGCGGCCGAAATCTATCAGCACCTCAACGTCACCGCTCTCGGAAGGCCACACCACCGCGACGTTTTCGTTGGGAATGCATAAGTTCTCGATGTTTTCCACAGTAGGAGGTTTACCGGGGATCTCTCTAGCGAAAGCTACTTTCGCGGCCACGTGGTCCGAAGCCGCGTACTCGAGCCTGACCGGCCGGAGGGAGGGAACCTCGCGAACCTCCTCTGGGGTCTTGGCGTTCCAAACCTTTTTGAAATCGGGGTCCTCGGGCGACTCGAAGGGCCCGGCTACAGTCCATGGGGTTTCGCGCTCGCCCAGTGGGTTTCTGAACTCTAGGCCGTCGCCGTCCCAAACCGTTGTGAACCACCAGTCGTGGTACGAACCGGAGATGTCGAAAACCACCAAATTGTCGCCCTTCTTGAGCTTGAGCAGCGCGGCGCCCCCTTCTACGGGTGCGTCCTCGCCGTTGACGCGGACGCGCAGCTCGCCGCCCCAGTAGGGGATGCTGCCGACGACCTTCACATCCTTCGCCTCAGGCGCCCTAACGATTGTCAGAGCCAGCGCGGCGACGCTGAGGCGGTTGGACGTGCGGTCTTTCAGCGCCAGGCTACTGCGCACATCGAAACTGAACACCGCCTCAGGGGGCTTCACCAGGCGCGTGTGCAGCACCCGGGCCGGGTACACCGGCTCGCTCGTGAGGAAGGGTATCGGCCTCTCCTTGAGGCTTGTCCAAGGGTCTGCCGTGGCGTCGCCGATTTCGACCGCGTTCTGCCAGGAGCTGTCGTCGAATTCGCTCGACTTCCACCCCGGATCCTTGGACGCGTCGTAGTGCTCGACGAAACCCTGCTGGCACGAGATCCGCGGGGTGCGACGGTCGTAAGCGGGGCTGACGGCGACCTTCCACGTCCTGTCCGTCGCGACCGTCACCTCCCTCCCGCTCTTGGTCTTCACGTCAAGCTGCGCGAGCAGGCCCCCGCGGCCGAGCGGGTACTGGAAGTTGGACTCGCCCGGCTGCCAAACGATCACCGATATCACGTTCTTGGCCCCCGGCTTCAAGTACGGTTTAACATCATACACGTCGTAAAACCACGAGCTCTGCCAACCCCTGATCGGGCCGTTGCCGACCCTCTGGCCGTTTACGAACAGGACGTACCGGGCGTCGGCGGTTATTCGGAGAAAGGCCGAATCGATGTCGCCGGGCGCTTCGAAAACCTTTCGAGCGTAAACGTAAATGTTCCTAGCATCCTCTTCAGCTCTGCTTATCCAAATCCACTTCGCCCTCCACCCCTCGGGCATCGAGCGTTCGGCAACCCGCTGGTATATAAGCGCGCGCTGCGCGAGAGCAGAGCGAGCGATCAGGCTAGTGCGAATGCCCGAAAAGAGCGCGCGGGTGCGAGAAGGCGAGGAGCCTACGCTGAAGTTTAAGCTTCCGGGGCTGAGCTCGAGCGAGTGTTGGGGCGTTAACCGATGAAGACGATCCTCCCGCCCATCAGCCTGCGCCCGTCTACGGGCGCCTCGTAGTACACGTAGACCGTCCTCTCGCTCGCGCCTCGCCACCCCTCGGCGACGTGCGCCTTTGCCCACTCGGGCAGCTCCACGCGGAGCGCGTTCTTGGCGGTCCTCACCTTGATCGCGCGGCTGCTCACGGCCGTTACCTCGCCGCGCAGGTGAAGGTTCCACCGGAACACCCCGCTGCCCCTCACCTCGTCCTCCACGGCCACGATCTCGGCTCCAGCGTCCACGAGCAGCCTCCGCCTCAAGGTCGCGCCCTCGGCGATGGGCGCCTCGAAGGCCGCCTCCGCGCGCCCCCCGTCCCAGCTGAGCGAGAGCAGCGCGCCCCTGCCGCCCTCCGGGTGGTCGCTCGCGCCGAGAGTGACCGTGTTGTGGGCGATGCTCCTCCTGTTCCACTCCCAGTGCAGCCCGCTGTAGTAGCCGGCGCTCCCCGCGTCCACGACCACCGCCTCCCCCCTCCTGTGCACCTCGAAGCTCAACCGGTCCGGGTGTCCGTGCCAGCCGCCCTGCGGACCGAAGTCGAGGACGACGTAGAGGGAGCCCGGCTCGTCGGAAGCCCTGAACACGAACCTCCCGCTGCTCTCGAAAACCGCGGCCCTCGGCCTGGGCGGTGGCGGCGGGGCGGCCGCGACGCTGGAGAGCGGCGTCCCGCTGTCCGCGAGCGCGAGGATCGCGTAGGGCGAGGAAACCCGGGCGCCCTCCCGGATCAAGCGGCCCGCGATCGACAGGAGCGCGGAGCTCCCCCGCCTGACGCCGGCGATGATGAATGGGTCGGGCGGCGGCTTGAACTCGCCTGAGTCCTCGAGTGCGGGGAGCCTGCCCTCCGGGGTCGCGAGCCCCCACAGCCACTCCAGCGCTTTCTCCACCACCGGCTTCCCGCACCGGCCCTCGTACGCGTAGAGGTCGGCGGCCCCCGAGAGCTTGAGCACCTCGAGCGCCTTGAGCAGGCTCTCCAGCGCGTAGAGGTGGTAGCCGGCCGCCAGCTCGGGCCAAGCGCCGTCGGGGAGGAAGGAGTCGAGGGCGGCGAGCACGGCCGCGTAGGCCTTGAGGAAAGCCGGGTCGCTGCGGCGGTCGCCGCCGAGCTCGAGAGCGAGCGCCAGCAGGCCGGCGGCCTCGGAGATCTCCCAGTTCCCCGCCCACGCGTTCGTCAGCTTCGCGAGCTCGTCCCTCAGCCAGGAGAAGGCCCACAGCGCGCCCTCCAGGAGCTCGACGCCCAGCTCGCTGCCGACGATGTCGAGCGCTAGGGCGTAGTCGGCGAAGCGCGACGCCCCGCCCCCGCCCTGCAGCGCGTTGAACCAGTCGATGTACGTGCCGCGCTCCACCCCCTCGACCATGTAGGCGTAGAGGTTGCGGAGGGCCTTGAGGAGCGCCTCGTCGCGCGCAACCAGGTAGCCGAGCGCCATGAGCAGGACGGGCGCGGAGCTGGCGACCCTGCTGTCCACGCGGCCGGACGCCGCCCTTTCCACCAGCTCCCTCCTCTCCGCCAGCAGCTCGAGCGCGAGCCGCGCGAGCTCGGGGTTGAGCCTGGGGGTTTCGCGGAGGATCCTACCCCGCTTGAGGCTCGAGCCCCTCGAGAAGGCGGCGAGCAGCGGCAGCGAGGCTTCCCGCTCCATGTGCTCCGACTCGACGGGATCGTTGAACTCGAGGATCGCCCTCGCCCTCCGCTTCAGATCCTCGGGGAGGAGCCGGTACGCGTACGCCGCGTCTGGGTTGATCGAGAAGGGCCTCGCGACCTCCTCCCCGCAGACCCGAGCCTTCACGTACGCCACCTCGTAGAGCTCCCTGTCCATCGTCCACTCCAGCGGCTCCGGCGTCTCGAAGCTGGCCGAGCCGAGCTCGAACCTGCGGAGCGGCGGGAGGCTCTCGACCGAGAGGGGCAGCCTCCTGACGCCGAAGGGCACCCTGTCGACGCAGTAGCCGCGCTTCCCGATGCTCGCCATGCCGCGCACGAGCTCCAGCCAAGCCTCGACTCCCCCCTGCAGGTCCCTGAAGGGGAACACCCTAAGCTCGCCACCGTACCTCTCGCCGGGCAGCGCGAGGGAGGGCGACTCGACGGCCACCGCCATGCTGGGGGAGAGGTGGTCGACCCTCGCGAGCCCGCTGAAAGCGTAGAGCTCGAACGCGATCGAAGCCTCCTCCCCCGGCCTCAGCGGCTCCTCCGGCTTCACCAGGTTGAGCTCCAGGTTGAAGAACTGGTCCTCCACAACCCCGTAGCAGCCTGGCGTCAGGCAGAGCACGCCCACCCCCTCCCGCAGCTCTGCATCTACGGCGGCGAACCACCCCAGCTCGGGCAGGGCCCTCGACCTGTACGAGTGCTTCTCGAACGCGAAGCCCCGCGCCCCCTCCGGCACGCTGGTGGTGGAGAAGGTGCCCATCAGCCCCCGGTAGCCGTAGGAGGCGAAGTACCTGCAGCTGTACGTGGCCCCCTCCACCTCGCCCCAAAAGCCGCCGCGGCCGGGAGCCAGGTAGAGGGCCACTCTCAGCCTGACCGGGACCCGCTCCCGCCCCTCGTTCCTAACCTTGAACTCGTAGCGGACCGAGGCTTCGCCAACCTCCACCCGCCGCTCCGCCGCCAGCTGCCCCTCCCTGAACCTCGCCGCGACCCCCCTGCCGCTAACAGCGACTTCGCCGCGCTTGGAGTAGAAGGGCTCCAGCTCCACGATCCCCATGCCCGGCTCCCCTAGAGCGAGCTCTGGCAGCCGCGCGAGCAGGTGGCGCCTCCCGCTCCTCCTGTTCGCGAGCTGGAGCACAAGCCCGCTGCCCGGGTCCACGGCAACCTCCACCAGGTCCCCGCGGAGAGCAAGGAACTTTTCCACAAGCCGCGAGCGCACCGGCCTTTAAAAAGGTTGGCCGCCGCGAAGCCTTTTATAACCGCATGTATATTCCCATGGGAATATTCCCATGAGCCAACTGGTCTTGAGGCGGAGGGAGGCGGAGCTCATCAGGAGGGCGAGAGGCTGGCTCCTCGTCTACGGGAGGAGGAAGGTCGGCAAGACGTTCCTCCTGAGGAGGGAGGTCGCGTGGGACCTCTACGCGACGGTCACGCGCTCGAGGGACTTGCTCCTCGAGAGCGGGAGGGGCTTCGAGAAGGTCGGGCTGGAGGAGGGTCGATGAGTTCCAGAGGCTGCCCGAAACCTACTGGGATCTGCTGGCGCTCGCCCACCCCTCGGGCAGGCTCGTGCTGTCCGGCTCCAGCTTCGGGGTTGTGGAGAGGGTTTTCAGCAGGAGGAGTCCGCTGCTGGGCCTCGTGAACCCGGTCGACGTCGGCATCGTGAGCTACGCGGACGCTGTAGCGTCGCTGGCCGAGCGGATGGGCGCGAGGGAGGCCCTCCTGTGGGCCGTCGTCCTCAGAGACCCGTGGGTCATCCCCTTCGCGGACTTGAGCGCGGACCCCGCCCAGTTTGTCGCCGAAAACGCCGGGAGACTGGCTATCGCCTGCTCGGGCTCGTCGGCGAAGTGTTCGCCGAGGAGGAGAGGAGGCTGACGGGCCTGTACGAGACCGTGCTGAGGCTGCTGGCGGAGGGCTACTGGAGACCCTCGAAGATCGCCGGCGCCCTCGCGCCGCGGGGGCTCCTCGAGGGCGGGACCGCGGCGGCCGTGGGCGTGCTCGAGAAGATGGCGAAGATGGAGCTCGTGCAGAAACTCAAAGCCTGGAGGTCGAGGGGCGCGAGAGTTTACTACAGGCACTACTCCCCCCTCCTCTCGCTGGTCTACTACCTGAACCAGAAGTTCCTGGTGAGCGAGAGCTACCCGGCCAACCCCAAGAGCGCGAGGTCGGCGATGGGCAGGGAGGTGGAGTACTGCGTAGCGCGCGCCCGCGCGGGTAGCCCGCGCTTTTCTGCCCCCTCTGGCCCGCCTGTCACTGTTCCGGCTGGGCCCACGGGGGTGAACCCCTCATCGCTTGGGGTCCGATGCCGGGCCCCTTGGCTCAGCCCCCAGCCTCATCCCGGCGCCTTCTGGGTGCGCCCGGCGCGCGCACGGGCAGCGGGGCAGCGTGCTGAAGCGCGACCCCGCCAACTCGCAGCCCAGCCCCGAGGGCTTTCGGGTCGTACGGTGTTAATTAACGGCTTCAGCTCTTCCGGCAGCTCAATCCTCTGCAGCGGATGCTTCGGCATCGGTAAACCCAGCGCTTTGCACCAGTGGTAGAAGGGCACGAAATCCCTGTCGTCGTAGAAGCCGCAGTTTCGGCAGTAGGCGACCCTTGTCCTCCTCGTGTATACCATTTCAAGCTCCGAGCCGCAGCATGGACACACGGTTGAGGGGTAGCACTCGAATGTGGTGTAGACGCCGAACCATTTAGCCAAGTTGTCAGCAACCTTCCTTAAAGAAAGCAATGTTTTCTGTAAGTAAGATTCCTTGATTGACTCTGGATCAGGTATGTCGAAGTTCATTACCACGCTCCTTCCGCTCGCTCTCTTGAACGCTTTCTTGAAAATCTGCGCGGCGGCAGCCTTCACCCAGCCGCGTGAATCAAACCTCTCCGATAAGCGCGCGAGCGCGTAATTCACGTTCAGCTTGCGGCCCCTCGCTGCGGCGCGTCTCCTTCTAGCAGCCTCCATCAACCGCCTGCTCCTGTTCGGCGGCCGCAGCTTCGGAGTCTCCAAAACCTTCGTCTCACTCCCGTCGAAGACCGCGTAAACGGCGACAATCCCGTAATCCGAGTTCGCGTCCACGTACGCTAGGAGCGCGCCCTTGGGATCCGGCATCACCGGCTTCTGCCGCTCCACGCGGAGGACGATCTGCACCCTGAGGTGCTCCGGCTTATCCTCGCGCCATTGCACGCGCACCGTTTTCGTAACCTTCAGCGGAGCAACCTCCCGCTCCTTCTCCTGAAGCCACTCTAAGGCGCGCTCCGGAAGAGGCAGCTCCAGCCTCTCGCCGTTACCTAGCCTCACGACCAGCATGCCGTCTTTGATGTAGCAGCCGTGGTTGGGGTGCAGCGCATCGACGAGCGGCTGCTTCAATACGATTTTCCTCGGCCTCCTCATCTTTTCGACCTCGCTGAACTGGTAGACTTGTGATCTCTCGTCGAACGCGTGACGGTAGTAGCTCGGCAGCTGGCGAGTGCGCTCCAGAGCCAGCTCCACGCCCTCCTCAAGGTTCAGCCGCTTCGACCAGAAGTGAAGCGCGGCGACAGCGCGGTATGCCCTGAACAGCTCCACCAAGCGCTGGAAGGCGCTAGGCGTAAGCTCGCTAACGCGATACAGCAGCGTCAAGACCCGGAAGCCCTCCACCACACCCTCCTTCTTCCTGTTCCTGCCCCCATAGCCCGCCCCTCGCGCGAGGCGGGGGATGTCGAGCTCGGGGACTCGGAGCGCCAGCCCCCTCATTGCGTGCTCCCTTACCGCGCTTTCCCCGCGGCTCACGAGCTTAAGGCGAACCGGGGCTTTATAAATTCGATGTTGAGAAGACCGAAAGTAATCTTTTCTAAACGGAAAGTTAGAGGAAAGGATAGAGGATACGCAGGAGCGCTGCAGGGAGCGCGCCAGCAGCTATAGGGAAGGCTCCGGTTGAGCTAGGCTGGCGGAAGCGCGCGGACGCGCGCGCCGAGCTGATGGCTGAGCGGGACGGCGGCGCCCCCGGCTTCCACGTTTCGCCGGAGGGGGACGTGGACGTCGTGACCCTCAAAGGCGGGAGGGCCGTGGCTGGGTACGAGGTGAAGGTGGGGGCGTTCGAGAGGAGCGAAGCGATGCGCGCTGTCGAAAGGATGCGTTCCCTCGGCCTACCGCGCACCGGGCTCGTAAGCCTCAAGGAGAGGCCGCCGGAGATCGAGGGATGCCGAAGCGCTGGGGCCTGAAGACCTCGTAGCCGCCGCCGAGCGGGTTAGCCGAGGGAAAGCGTTATAGGCACTCCTTCAGCTGGCGCGGGAGCTCTCTTGGGCAGCACCCCCTCCTGCCGCATCAGGCCGAGCGACTGGCTGGAAGCTGCGTTCGGCGCTAGCGCTGCGCTGGCCGCAGCGTGGTACTACCTAGTGGTCTCCTTGAACCTGGGCGCGCTGGCGGGCTCGGCCTTCTCAGGGGCAGCCATCCTCCTCGGCCTGCTCCTCACGCTGGCGCTCCACGAGGGGGTGCACGCGCTCGCTCTCAGGCTGGCTGGAGTCCGAGCGATGAAGCTCGATCTTTTAGTGTGGCCCCTGAGGCTCAGCTTCCCAAGGCGGCTCCAGCTGAGAGTCCCCGTAGGTGTGGGCATCACCGTCAAGGAGCCGCTGACGAGGAACAAACTGCTGGCCTCTCTGCTGCCTCCTCTCGCCCTTTCCCCGATCCTTCTCCTCCTCGCAGCGCACGCGGAAGGGGTCCTCCAGGGCCTGCTGGCGGTCGCCAGCTTCTCCAACACGATCGGCTGCTCTGGCGATCTAACACTCTTCCTGCTGCTCCTGAGGACCGGTAAAGACGCGGTCATACGGGATGAGGGGCAGGCGCTGGCGATTTACGGGAGCTGCCCTCCGGCTTCCTTCACCAGGGCGCTGAGGGCGCTGGGGGCGGCTGGGGCGGTGCTCTACCTGATGTTCGTGATCGTCTACCCGTGGCTCACGCTAGCAGCGATGCTGAGCTTATCGGAGCAGGTGGGCAAGGCGGTGCGCTCAGCCCAAGCGAACACGACGCTGCTCTACGACTTCTACGGGCTCGTGATCATGAGGGTGGACGTCTGGAGGACCCCCAGCTNTTACGGCTGCCGATACTCCTACGAGCCCGCCCCCCTCCTCCTCGCAACCACCTTCACAGGAGCGCTCGCAGCCGGCCTAGCCAGGCACCGTAGCCTCCAGCGGAAAGCCGACTCCGCGCCCAGGTGAGAGCCCGAGAGACCGCTCCCGAGGTTCAGGCGCTCCGGGGAGCGCGGTGTACCCAGCGCGCGTAGCCGAAGCCGAGCGAATCGACCAGAGAAAAACTCTTTTTACCGCTTGAACGCTTTATCTCTGTGGCTCCCCTGGAGAGGGCGAGGGGCGCGCTGGCCGAGAGTTTCCGCTTCGCGGCCGCGCTGATCAAAGACGTGCGCAAGCTGCTCACGCTCGCGCTCCTTAACATCATACCCATCGTCAACTGGATCGTCACCGGCTACTTCGTGAGGGTGGTGAGACGCAACCCAGGCGAGCCGCTCGAGGTGCGGGAGTTCGGGGAACTGTTCAAGGAGGGCTTTAAGTTCTTCCTTGCCGTGCTACTGTTGGCGATTGTGCTGGCTATACCGTTCTGGCTCGTAGCTCTCGCTCTAATGTTGCTTCGAGTAAACGTGCCCGAGCTCCTTAAAGCAGCTAACGAAAGCCTTTCCGGTCGGCTCCTCTTAACAGCAACAGTAGAATTTGCTATTAACTTGCTCCTCGGACCAGCTATAGGGCTCTACATGAAGCGAGGCAAAATATCGGAAATCTTCGCGTTCGGGGATGCCTGGCGTGCAGTCCTCGGGTTCGGCGTGGCCGATTACGCTTTCGCGTGCCTAGTTGTCATGGCCCTCACATGCCCCGTTACAGCGCTTTCCTCGATCCTCTTGCCTCCGCCACCCCTAACGCAAGGGCGCGTGGGCGGCTTGGCTGAAGCGTTGCTAATAGCTATGGGTTCGATCTGGCGAGCGTACGCGCCCTCGTGGTTGGTGAGCGCCCCCTTAATGGTCCTAGTAAACGCTATCTACTACAAAGTTCTCGCTCAGCTCCCCTACCCGACCGCGGCGCCTCCGCCGCCACCGCCCCCAACCCCGCCGCCCACGATCGAGGAGATGTACGAGAGGCTCGTGGACCGGGTGCTGCGGACGTGGGGCGGCACGCCAGAGCGCGCGAAAGCGCGGATCGAGAGCTTGATCCAAAAAGTGATGGAGGAGCGCGGGGTGAGCCGCGATGAAGCGGTAAGGATGCTGTACGAGCAGCTCTGAGCTCGGCGGCTCTTACTTTTTCCTCAACTCCCGGCCTGCGCGCGCTAAGCTTAAGGCTTCAAACGCGCTAAAAGCTCGTGCTGGATCGTCTGAAGCGGCTCGACGAAAGGGGGCTCCTCGCCCCGCTCCTTGTCTCAGCGCTTCTGATCGCGTGCGCCGGGCCGCCGCTCGCCGCCGCGTATCTTAGGAGGTACTACAGGATCTCCGGCAAGCTCCGGCTGCTGGAGGTGTACGTGGTGGAGAGGCCCCTCGTCTGCGCGCGGGGCGCGCCCGAGCACTGCCTGCCGCCCGCCACGGAGCCGGTGCGCCTCGCGACCGAGCTGAAAGCCCGGGAGTGCACGCTGCCTCCGGCCGAACTCCTCGCTGTCTCAGTGCCGACCGGCGCGGCTTACGCCGTGTCCGTGCCAAGGGGGTTGAAGCTGTTAGCGCCGGTGTGGGAGAAGGTGTACTGGAGCAGCGACCCGCTCTCGGGCCGCTGGGAGGAGGTGGAGTGGACGGTCACCGGGTACGCGGTGATCGAGGCCGAGGGGCTCGCCGAGGAGGTGCAGGGGCCGGCGTCCTACGCGTACGGCGCTGCCGGTCTGCGCTACCGGTTGTCAGCCGCCGTCGAGGGGCCCTGGCCCTACGCCGTGAGGGTTTACGCGTACCCGGCGGTCAACGAAGTGAAGATCTTCAGGTGGCAGCGCCCACCATGCGAGGGCGGCGTGCTAGCTACTGAGGCCGTGAGAGGCGAGATCGGCATCTTCTATTGGCACGTCGAAGTGGGGCGCAGGCCGCTTTCCTTCGAGCTGAGCTTCGAGTACAGCGGCTACAACGGTTCGCTGGTGTTTACCCACCGCTTCGCGGTAAACGAGCCGGTTGCCGTGCGCTTCTCGTTCAAGATGGTGGACTGGGGCGCTGCGCTGCCCAGCGCCAAGTACTTGAAGGTCTACCAGTGCGACGAGAGCAGGCTGAGGTACCGTGCCGAGTACTCGGAGGGGGGCGGGTAGCTAATGCCGCGGCGCGTTCTGAGCCCGAGCTCGTCCCTGAAGCACCAGAGCCCCTCCCCCGCGTCGATGATCACGATGCCGAGCCTCCCGAGGAGCTTGTCGTTGAGAAGCGTGAGCCTCCCCCAATGTACACGNGGGCCCTCACCGGACCCCACCACTCGGTTCTCCTTCATCGCGTAAACCTCCGCAGCTTCGAGAGCCCAGGGAGCAGCGCGCGGGAGCCGTCCGGGAGAACCCTCTCCACCAGCTCCACCTGGAGGTTGGGGCCGAAGAGCGCCTCCGAGACCCTTGGGGAAACGAGGACTTCGGGCTCCGCCCCCACGAAGCCGTTGTTCGCTATTGCGAGCGTCTCGATGCAGGCGCTACCTCTGCAGAGCTTCACCCTGATCCTCAGCATCCCCGGTCAGCTCGGGAGGGAGCAGCGTCAGCATAAGCCCTTCCTCCTCCACAATCTCCTTGGGAAGGACAATCAGTATGAGGCCCTCAGCCTCCTCTATGGTCTCTAGAGAGAAAGTGCCGCGCCCCCCTCGGGACCGTGCTTTGTGCGCCGCAAGGGAAAAAGAATATGGACACTGTTTTTCTTGTGGCAAGAGCTAGCTGTGCAGCGGAAGGTGAAGCTACAAAAGGGGAAAGGGATTACGGATGGGTCATCGGCTTTGCAATAGCCCTCTGGGTCGTCTTTTTCCTGACACTCCCTTTCGCTTACCTGCTCTTCTGGTGGAGGCCGCTTTACTACGAGGGGTTTACGACGGAAAGAGCTATAAGAACAGCCTTTGACTTCTTCGTGGCGCTCACGATCACTCTCGCGCTCCTGTTGGCTCTCACAATAGCGGCCGCAACCGTCGCGATAAAGAATGCCCTGAAGAAGCTGGCTCGGGCGCCGGTCTCACGTACGAGCGGAGAGGCTTAAAGCTGTCTTACAAGATGGAAGACCAAGCGTGAAACGTATCCTCACACCTCTTTGGCGCTCCATGACCAATCCCGCGCTAGAGGTGTGTGTACGCGTGGATGCAACAGCAAAGTATAAAATACTTGGAAGCCCACTCGCGCGCGTGGAGCTGCCCGAGAAAATCGAGAGTGTCGAGCAGTTGGGGGAGCTGCTGAGCAGACCCTACCCCGAGACCGTCGAGGCGATGAGGAGGGTGCGCGGGGACATCGTGGTGCTCGGCGCGGGCGGCAAGATCGGGCCCACCCTCGCGGTGATGGCGGCTAGGGCCTCCAGGGAGGCGGGAGTTCAGCGGAAGGTTTACGCGGCGTCCCGCTTCACGAGGAGGAGCGCGCGCGAGTACTTGGAAGCGAACGGCGTGGAGGTCGTGGAAGCCGACCTGCTCGAGGAGAGCGAGCGGGCGGACCTGCCCGAAGCACCCAACGTCCTCTACCTCGCCGGGAAGAAGTTCGGGACGAAGGGGCAGGAGCCGCTGACGTGGGTCACCAACGCGTACACCCCCGCCCTCCTCGCTAAGCGGTACCGCTCCTCCCGCATCGTCTTCGTCTCGACCGCGCAAGTCTACGACTTTGTCCACGTCTCGACGGGGGGCGCGACGGAGGAGGGTCCCATCAACCCCATCGGCGAGTACGCGATGTCGAGGCTGGGGGGCGAGCGTGTGTTCCAGCACTTCGCGTCGAAGCTCGGGGTACAGGCGATCATCCTGCGCCTCTGCTACGCCTACGAGCTCCGCTACGGTGTCCCCCTCGACGTGGCGCTGAAGGTTTGGAGGGGCGAGCCCGTGAGCCTCCGCGTCGCCTACGTGAACGTGATCTGGCAGGGGGACTTCAGCAACATCGCGCTCAGAGCTCTGGAGCGGTGCGCGAACCCTCCCGAGGTGGTGAACGTGTCGGGGCCCGAAACCGTCTCGATCGAGTGGATGGCGAGGGAGTTCGGAAGGATGCTGGGGAGGGAGCCGGTGCTCCAGGGGCCGAGGGAGGACACCGCGCTGCTCGTGAACGCGGCGAAGTGCTGCGCGCTCTTCGGCTACCCGCGCGTCCCCCTGCGCAAGGGCATGGAGTGGGTGGCGCACTGGGTTGAGATCGACGGGCCCACATACAATATGCCGACGCACTACGATAGTAGAACGGGGGAGTTCTGATCGCGCATAGGCCAACGCTGCCGCTGCTCTCCTATTTGCGTTCGTAAAACCTCAAAGCGTTCTCGCTCAGAATCTTCCTTCTCGCTCTTTCGTCCAGATCGGAGTAGAGCACTTTGAGAATGGGTACGAGGGGGTAGTTGAGCCGCGCGCCTGTAGATAACGTAACGCGGTCCTCGCCGAAAAGCTCGGCGAGCGCTTTCACCCTGTCGTACACGGGACCGTAGACCGTGTTGCTGGCCACGTCGACCATCGCGCCGGCCGATGCGATGGCGCGCGCCAGCCTCTCGAGGAGGCTGAACTCGGCGTGCGAGATCAGGACCCTGACCCCCGCGCGCCCCGCGAGCTCCAGGAAGCCG
>JGI20130J15133_1002707_pt1 | contig 12838 bp, 14 predicted proteins | sample WasSprMetagenome_FD_15133 | JGI IMG/M metagenome (IMG submission 15133) | reverse complement strand
AGGGTTAAGCCTAGTCCTAAGCCATATATTAGGCTTAAAGACCCCGGTCTAGCCAGCATGGCGGTTAAAGCTATTGACCCGGCTCCTAGGATGCTTAGGGCTAACCCTAGTCTGTAAATTCCCTCCCTATTCATAATATAGTGTTCTAAGCAACCGGATATATTCTTTTAGAACCATAAGCATTCCTAACATGCTTAAGCCTAATCCTACATAGCCCCCGTGAACCCTAAGCGGGTCTCCCGGTCCCTCCAGTATCTCAGTATATAAATCATGGAGGGTTAAGCCTATTCCTAGGCCGTAGGCTATGAGCCCTAGGAATAGGGTCCAGCTGAGAAACCAGCCCTTAGGCCCAAATATCCTAACCGCTAGCCTTCTAAACATGCAGCTCGAGCTAGGAGTATCTACCCCGGTCGCATAGACCCTAAGGTTATCCCGGTCCCATGACAGCCAAACCTTACTCCAGGGGTCTTTAGCCTCCCTTATGGCTTGATTAAAAGCTTGTATCATAAGCTCCTTAACCCTTTTCCAGTCAGCCCCCGCATAGACGTAAGCTATTAGCCCCGTGTTAGCAGCCTTAGAGAAAAGCCCTTCTTCCTCCAGGGTAAAGGCAAATTCTTTAACATATCCTACGTAAACACAGCCGTAAACCTGGTTAGCTATGGCCCCCAGCTTATTGGCCGACGAGCAGGCCAGGGTATAGATAACCTTACCCTTAACCAGGTCAATGTTATCCTGGTATAGGACATAGCCCCGGCCTCCTTGAGCATAAAGACCTTCCTCATTACCATGGTCATAATAGACTACTATGTCGGGGTCAAGCTCCCTAACCGCACGCTCGAAATTCTCCCTAGTAGCATCTTCAGCCCCTAGATCAGTAATGTCAGCATAGCCCTTAAGGGAGCCTTCCAACCGGTCTAGCCATAACCTGGAAAACCGGGTAATATCATCGAAAACCGGTCCTATGGCCAGTATCTTCATGGCTAACTCTGCTTTTCGAATAATTCTACTGCCAGTTTATAAACCTGGCTGGTCAATAGTTTCCTAAACCGCTTATCCTTCTTAAACTTTTCAATAGTTTCCGTTTTTGAATACTTTACTCCATCAAATAACCAGCCCCAGCCCTCCGGCCTATTCTCAAGCCATCTTAGGATAGTCTTTTCCAACCGGTCCAACCCTACTGGACCTAGGTTAATAGTCTGATTTAAGTGTTTGCCCTACGGCTAGGGGGACAGCTAGGCGGAATATTAAGGTTAAAACTTATATATAGCCCCTATGCTTAATATCCTATGCCTAAGTCCGCAGAGTATAGGGCTAGAAAGTATGCGTCCAAGATGGACCCGACGGTAATAGGGTCAAGGTTCACAGCAGTCAAAGACTTAGCAGTAGAGCAGACTAACGCAGCCCAGGCCCAGCTAGCAGCCATGGAAAGCCAGGTCAGAACAATACTGGCCAGCCATGCTATACCTACATGGCAAAACCCGGCTTACCTTAATGCAGCTAGGCAAATGTGGAGGAAAAGCAAGAACTTCACCGGGGACACTCTAGTGAACGAGATTGTGGCGATAATAGACGGTTGGGCTGCTAAGGGCCTTAACAGGGATATTCTTGTTGAAATAGCTAGCATCTTCGGCGTAGTAGTCCCAGGCTACGGCGGCGGCGGGACCTAAGCCTAGGTAAAACATATAACCCCCTAGGTTTTTTCTCTACTTATAACCATGGACCTTAGGATATATGGACAGTTAGGGATATTGAGTTTTATTAAACAGGTTGAGCTTATTAAGAGGGCTGCTGAGGACCTAGGATACAGGGTTATCCTAGTGGATATTCAGACCCCGGTTAAACCCTTCCAGGGACATGTTGGAAACCAGATACAGTTTATAGTTGGAATGCCTCACCTTTTAATGTGGGCGTTTAGGTATGGCTGGAAAGCCTACGCTGATCGGAGCCTATGCTACACTACCGTAGAGGGCCGGCCTAAGGTAAACAAGCATGTTCAAAACCTGCTTAGAGGCCTAAGGGTAGTTGGGGTTTCAAGGTTTGCAGCCGAGAGGATGGCGGAGGTAGGGGCTAAGGTAGAAGGATGGGTCCCACATGCTTTAGACCCGGTTGAAATAGACCAGGCCCTTAAGATACCTAGGGAAAAGCATGAAATATTTAGGGTTGGCTATGTGGGTTCTCCAATACCTAGGAAAGGCCTAATGCTTCTAAACGAGGTTGCTAAGATAATAGCGCGTGCGCGCTATAAGAATATAGAGTTTATCCTATGGACACAGAAATGGGGGGACTGTCCTCTACCGGAGGGCCCTAATATTCATATTCAGGAATTGTTTGGGTCTAGGCCTCATTTAGAGGTCCTTTACTTCATGCGGAGCCTAGACCTTTATGTTCAGCCTAGCCTAGCAGAAGGCTTCTGTATTCCTATAATAGAGGCACAGGCCCTAGGCATACCCGTGGTTTCAAGCTCAGGGGGACCTATGGGAGAGCTTAATAATCCTAAAGTAGGCTACGTGGTTAAGCCTACTGAGCTCAGGCTGGAGGACCATGGCATGGGCCAGGACTTTTATTGTTATTATTACTCTCCTAGGGACATGGCGGATAAGATAATAGAAGCCTATGAGAACCCTATGGACCGGGAGGAAAAGGGTCTTAAAGCCCTAGACCAGTCTAAAGAATACTACTATGATAAGGTTTATCCTAGGCTGTTAAGGATGTTATAGGGTTGGTTAGGAAGAAAAGGTCTAAGGCGGGATACCGGTCTAAAAGGTATAAGGCTAAGAACGTAGCCTTACAGACTACTCAGAGGCAGAAGTTTTGGCAATATGTAAGATGGGTCCGGCAGGCCACAGCCCTAGCTAACCAGAACCTTGTTGAGGACAGACTTATAGACTGGCTTATAGAAGTAGGGGCCCCGGCTGAACAAATAGATTATTACCTAGGATACTCTAAGAAGGCTTTCAGCCTAGCGGAGAAATTCCAGGGCTACCCTCTCGAGCTACTTATAGATGAGGTTAAGAGGGAGGCCAAGCTTAGGGGCCTCATACCGGAGCTTATAGAAATATGCTTACTCGAGGGTATTAAAGTCAAGGGCTGGGTAGAAAACGCATGCTACTATGACCGGAATGGCCTAGCCAGTCTAGAGTATCCGGAGGCCGGGGGATGCTTTTGCAGCCTCCCGGACAGCCAGACGCTTGTAAGCCCCGAGCATTATCCTAGCAATAAGCCCCCCTTCCTATACCGGGTTTCTAAAAGGGCCAGGATAATGGCTGAGGACCTTAACAATCTTATCAGGGCCTTGCTATATGCGGTTTTCCTAACCCCGGCCCTAAGGATTTACTACTACCCCCTAGCTTTCTTCCTAGGGGTAGAGGTTGAGGAGCTCGAGATAACCATACCTACCGGGTTAGAGGTCCCGGCTGAGGTCCCTAGGCCATGGAGCATACTTCTTAAAACCTATGAGCCTAAGAGCCAGGTTTACGCTGAGGACTGGAATGATATACTGGATATAGCGGAGATTTTAAGGATTTATTGGGCCCCCGATATAGAGCCCTTCCCCGACAGGGTCCTACCCGGGGACACTCTTAAGTCAGACCTTTACAACCGGGCTGTGGACCTGTTGGAAAGGATTTGGGAGAAGCTACCTAAGCCCCCGGCAGGCTATGTTTTAATACTACTCGAGAGGCCCCCGGCCGGACCATTACCCCCGCCTCCAGGTAAGCCTCCAGCCGGACCTGAAATACCGGCCATGATCCTAGTCTATGCCGAGGACTGGAATTACGGAGGTATTGAAGCCCCCGGCCTAGTCTTTTTCGAAAACTGGAATTACTCCGAGCCCCCGGAGTTTACGCTTAAATATCTGGAAACATGGGGATAATAATAATGGTGTTCGACCCTAACAAATGGGATTTCAACAATACCAACTGGAGGCTGAACACTTCAAACTATAAGAGTAGTCCAAGTGGTCTGGAGTTTACCGGGCGTAATGGAGCATTATGTAAGGACAATAATGCCATGGGGATAAACATGGGGAAAATAGGGACATGGGTTAAAACCCCTTACTACCAGTCTAAGCCCTACATACTTATTCATTTTAGATGTGATGACGCACCGGGGAGCTTTAGCACAGGCTACGTAGGCACGGCACTTTATGGATGGAGCGTGTTCATGAACCCCAGCGGTACGTCCCCATTCGGGGGGGGATTTTACTGGCAAGGCAACAATATTGAGAATAGGGACCCGCTTTTTAATGTTGAAAAACCTGAGGACTGGCATTACGTAGAAGTCTTATGGTGGGTCAGCTCCGGGGTTTTAATCGTTAGGGTCCTGCTTGACGGGATAAAGCTCTATAATGATTTAACGGACAGCCTTAACCGGGGGGATGGAAACCGGGGTAGGGCAGGGATAGGAGGCTGGGTAAACTACACAGGCTTTAACCCCTTTTTCGACGACACAAGTATCTATAAAGCTTCAGAAGGATGATAAGCATGGCTGAGGATTTTGTGTACCGGGGGGTTAAGAAATATAGGGTTGAAACAGACTGGGATAAGCAGCTTAATGTTTTAAGCTCTAGGCTTCCCGGGGCTAGGCTTAGGGGCTGCCTTAGGGCTGAGGAATTGCAGATGATAATAGCCAGGGTTAAAGCCATACTGGCTAGGTTTGGGGTTTGGGCTGAATACTATGCTGCCTATATATCTTATGCTGAGGCCCTTTATAAAAGCCAGCTTAGGCTTAACTGGATGGTGGACCGGGTTAGGGAGCATAGGATACTTAGAGACAAGTGGGAGAGCCGGGGTCTGGACCCGGTTATCCTGTCCGAGATAGACAGAATGCTTATATTTAACAAGACTAACCCTTAAACTATGAGTAGTCAGGATGAGATAACGGGGCTTATGCTTAAGATAGCTTTCGCAGCCATGAGGTCTAACTGTGGATGCGAAGTCTGCGTCTTGGGTAAGAAGCTTGCTGAAACCCTTGAGGACCGGTTAGGGTCCAGCCCTAGGAAGCCCAAGGGTAAGGTGATTAAGCCGGCACCATGAGCATGGTCCAGGTTGAAATAGTTGAGGTTATTCCAACCAGGGACTATATGGGTAGAGAGGTTAAGCTTGTAAGCTATTTCATAAGGGATGGTGATAAACGGATACCGGCCGGGGGTCAGCCGGCCCACATTATCCTAGGACCCGGGGAGGACATTAACAAGAAAGTCCTAGAGCTTAAGCAGGAATACCTTAGGTCTAAGGCGGTGATAATGTAGGATGGGCCTAGAGGATTTGGAGAGCATAGACTGGGAGCTAGCCGGGTGGACAGATCCGGTTGGACAGCTTATAAACTGGCTGTGGCAGCAAATTCAGGGAGCCCTCAACACTATGGCCTCAGCCCTTCAGAACTTCATAAACACGGCCCTCTCAGGGATAAACAGTTTCGTGAACCAGCTTAGGGGCTTCGCCTCAGCCGTAGGGACAGCATTCATAGACTTCGTCAGGGACCCTATTGGCAAAATCCAGGGGGCTTTAAGCTATGTTTGGAGCATTACTCCAGACTGGATAAAGGGGCCTATTAACTTCCTGGCTAACCTAGCCAGCCAGGTTGGCCAGGCACTTCTAGACTTCTTCAGGGACCCGGTTGGAGCCCTACAAGGCTTAGCCAGCTATATTTGGAGCATTACACCAGACTGGTTGAAAAACGTGATTAACAAGCTAGGGTTTATTCTAGCTCAGATTACTGTTTACCTTACCGGGGAGTTCAAGAATTTCATGGCTGACCCGGTAGGGTATATCCAGAGGGGCCTAGCTAGTCTAGCTAGCCAGCTTAAACCCATAGCGGACCAGCTTACAGATGCAGCCAGCAAGATTATGGACCTTGTTAAAATGCCGGTAGATGCTTTAAGCCGGGGTATAAGCGATATTCTAAGCGGAAAGGTTTTTGAATGGTTTTCCACAGCTTTCGCGAACGCCATAGGAGGCATAGGCCAGGCGATAATAGACAGCATAGTTAAACCGGTATCAGAATTTTTTGAGGAGCACATATTCAAGCCGGTTAAGGAATGGGGCTTAAACATTTGGAACATGATTATGCAGGGGGCTGTCCAGGTAGGGGCTTGGGCCAGCCAGAATATTGTAAACCCAATCATGCAGGGCCTCTCATGGATAGGTAAACAGGTTGAAAACCTTATCTCGAGCTTCTACACTAGCCTAGCAGGGATATATGATTTTCTAGCCAGTAGGAGCCCGGAGGAAGCCCTTTCCAGTTGGCCTTCTAAGGCTGCGGCCCTGCTTGTCCCTAGCCTAGGAGCCATAGGGCTACTGTCGGCAGCCCAGGTTAAGGTAGCAGGGTGCGGGCTAGACCTTAAGCCTCTTTCAGACTTTATTAATAAAGTTCTAGACCCCAACCTTATCCTAAACCCGGTTTTAGCAGGCATAATCGGAGCCGGTTTCGGAGCCATGATAACCCGGGGTTTAAACATGAAATACCGGCCTAAATACCCGGATACTCAGACAGCCTACCGGATGATGCGGGAGGGCCTCATAACCATGGATGAGTTTATGAAGTATGCAGCCTACGAGGGCTGGTCTGACGCCATGGCTAAGAAGCTAGTGGACCTGTGGGACTATGATCCTAGCATAGGGGACCTTACAGCATGGGCCAACTACATGGAGATAGGGGACGACATTATCGCTAAAGTCCTAGATCTTTACGGTGTCCCAGACGAATGGAGAACATTCATGATAGACATGTTTAAGCTCCGGCCCCTCCGGAATGAAATCTCCAGCTATATTTCAACCCTAGTCGGAGTTAGGACACAAGGCTACATGACTAAGGAAGCCTACGAGGCTAAGCTCAGCGAGGCCAGAGCACAGAAATGGATAAAAGAGAAGGAGGTAGAGCTTAGAAAAATGCAGGCGGACCTAGGCTTCACACGGGAGCTTCTCCATACAAAGGTTGAAACCTTAAGATATATGTATCGCAAAGGGGCAATAGATGAAACAGGACTGGAAAACCAGCTAGTAGCCCTAGGCCTAGACCCGTTAATGGCAAACGCTATTAAAGAGAACGAGATGGCTAGGAAAGGACTACTAGCAGCCTAAAGCCATGAGAATACTTGAGCTCGGCCCAGGGATAAGGCCCCACCTAAGCGACAAGGATGAAATAATCCATTTAGATAAAGCCCCCCTCCCCCATGTTGAGGTAGTCATGGACCTGAACCGTTTAAGCCCCCTTTTCGGGGGTCAAAAACTACCCTTCCCAGACGAAAGCTTCGACACCATCCTAGCCATAGATATCATAGAGCACGTTATAGACGTAGTAGCCCTAATGGAAGAACTACACCGGGTCTTAAAACCCGGGGGGAAACTGGAAATAAGAACAACAAACTGGAAAACAGCCAACAGCTTCAGAGACCCAACACACTACCACTATTTCACCCTTGAAAGCATGGATTACTTCGACCCTGAAAAACCCCTATTCAAAACCTACGGACACATATCAAAAGCCAGGTTCAAAGTCAAAGAAGCCAGGGAAGACGGACAAGAAATAATCTTCCAACTGGAAAAACAACCGGCAAGCCATTAGGAGCAACAGGCACCCGGTGAAGCAGACTGTAAAAACATAGTTTCATGCTATTTTTATAGACTGCTGCACATGGAGCCCGTTCCTGCTAATGGCTTTCTGGTTTGGGTTTTGATCGGTTTGCTGTTTTTTAATTAAAGTTGGGATGGGTTTTGTTGTTGTTTTTTCTTGTTTTTGATAGTAATGTTTATAAGTAGGTTGTGGGGGTTGTTTATCTAGTGTGGGGTATAGTTTTTTATAGACTTGTTTCTATGTGTTTCTGATTAAGTGTGATATCTAACTTTAATTAAAGTTTATATCTAAGCTTTAATATAATTAACCGGTGAAAATAAGATGGGTAGAAGAAAACTCTCGCGCGCGCTCTCACCTGGACCTAAGATCCTTCTAAGCGTAATAATACCGCTCGAGGCGGAGAAAAACCTGAAAGACATTATGGAGGCTTTCGGAATAACCAGGGCTGACGCTGCTAGACTATGCTTAACCAGGGGGGCCGAGCTTATCTTATGGGAAAGGCTGAAGCAGATGACCGGGGAAACCGGGGGTAAACCCGTAGAAACCGGGGAGGGACAGGAGAATGTCGAGCTTTCTAAAGCCTAAAGATGTAGATGAATTGAAGAAAGGCCTTGAGGACATGTTTTTCCTAAGAGGGCTTAAGAAGGACCTTGAGAACGCTGTTAAAATAGCTAAATTTGCAGAGGAAGCCGGCTTAGATACTGCTGACTTCTACATGGCCAGCCTAGTTATAGTAGCCGGGGTCCATGCTAACCTTAGACTAGGAGGAAAGCAGGAGCTCATAGAGAAAAGCATGAACATGCTTGATAAACTTACTGAGCTCATGATGGTGATGGCCAGCCATGGAATTTAGAAAGGAGAAAGAGCAAGTCAAGCTTATCCATGGACCGGTTTTCGACTGCTACGGTGAGCCCTGGGAAGGCTGCTTAAACAGCCCCAGGTTTAAAGCCTACATGGAGCCATGCATGACCTGCATTAACAAATATGGGAAACACTTGTTAGAGAGGGTCAACTAGGTCCCCATACCCCTACGGATAGTTTTTTTCTCTATTCTACCTTAAGACCCTAGAAAGCATCAGGGTTGTCCCAGACCCGGTTATCAGGCCTATTATGAAGTATGCTAGCTTAAGCCAGTCCTGACCGGTTAAGAAGCCTAGGACTACTAGGGCCGTAGCCATGACTAAGACTGAAACCAATACTACGTAGGTTATAACCTGGTCCGGCACCATTAGGATTAGAAACCTATTCATGATTATGCTTAAGGCTAGGAAGGCTATTCCAAAGCTAGAGAGGGTTAAGCCTAGTCCTAAGCCATATATTAGGCTTAAAGACCCCGGTCTAGCCAGCATGGCGGTTAAAGCTATTGACCCGGCTCCTAGGATGCTTAGGGCTAACCCTAGTCTGTAAATTCCCTCCCTATTCATAATATAGTGTTCTAAGCAACCGGATATATTCTTTTAGAACCATAAGCATTCCTAACATGCTTAAGCCTAATCCTACATAGCCCCCGTGAACCCTAAGCGGGTCTCCCGGTCCCTCCAGTATCTCAGTATATAAATCATGGAGGGTTAAGCCTATTCCTAGGCCGTAGGCTATGAGCCCTAGGAATAGGGTCCAGCTGAGAAACCAGCCCTTAGGCCCAAATATCCTAACCGCTAGCCTTCTAAACATGCAGCTCGAGCTAGGAGTATCTACCCCGGTCGCATAGACCCTAAGGTTATCCCGGTCCCATGACAGCCAAACCTTACTCCAGGGGTCTTTAGCCTCCCTTATGGCTTGATTAAAAGCTTGTATCATAAGCTCCTTAACCCTTTTCCAGTCAGCCCCCGCATAGACGTAAGCTATTAGCCCCGTGTTAGCAGCCTTAGAGAAAAGCCCTTCTTCCTCCAGGGTAAAGGCAAATTCTTTAACATATCCTACGTAAACACAGCCGTAAACCTGGTTAGCTATGGCCCCCAGCTTATTGGCCGACGAGCAGGCCAGGGTATAGATAACCTTACCCTTAACCAGGTCAATGTTATCCTGGTATAGGACATAGCCCCGGCCTCCTTGAGCATAAAGACCTTCCTCATTACCATGGTCATAATAGACTACTATGTCGGGGTCAAGCTCCCTAACCGCACGCTCGAAATTCTCCCTAGTAGCATCTTCAGCCCCTAGATCAGTAATGTCAGCATAGCCCTTAAGGGAGCCTTCCAACCGGTCTAGCCATAACCTGGAAAACCGGGTAATATCATCGAAAACCGGTCCTATGGCCAGTATCTTCATGGCTAACTCTGCTTTTCGAATAATTCTACTGCCAGTTTATAAACCTGGCTGGTCAATAGTTTCCTAAACCGCTTATCCTTCTTAAACTTTTCAATAGTTTCCGTTTTTGAATACTTTACTCCATCAAATAACCAGCCCCAGCCCTCCGGCCTATTCTCAAGCCATCTTAGGATAGTCTTTTCCAACCGGTCCAACCCTACTGGACCTAGGTTAATAGTCTGATTTAAGTGTTTGCCCTACGGCTAGGGGGACAGCTAGGCGGAATATTAAGGTTAAAACTTATATATAGCCCCTATGCTTAATATCCTATGCCTAAGTCCGCAGAGTATAGGGCTAGAAAGTATGCGTCCAAGATGGACCCGACGGTAATAGGGTCAAGGTTCACAGCAGTCAAAGACTTAGCAGTAGAGCAGACTAACGCAGCCCAGGCCCAGCTAGCAGCCATGGAAAGCCAGGTCAGAACAATACTGGCCAGCCATGCTATACCTACATGGCAAAACCCGGCTTACCTTAATGCAGCTAGGCAAATGTGGAGGAAAAGCAAGAACTTCACCGGGGACACTCTAGTGAACGAGATTGTGGCGATAATAGACGGTTGGGCTGCTAAGGGCCTTAACAGGGATATTCTTGTTGAAATAGCTAGCATCTTCGGCGTAGTAGTCCCAGGCTACGGCGGCGGCGGGACCTAAGCCTAGGTAAAACATATAACCCCCTAGGTTTTTTCTCTACTTATAACCATGGACCTTAGGATATATGGACAGTTAGGGATATTGAGTTTTATTAAACAGGTTGAGCTTATTAAGAGGGCTGCTGAGGACCTAGGATACAGGGTTATCCTAGTGGATATTCAGACCCCGGTTAAACCCTTCCAGGGACATGTTGGAAACCAGATACAGTTTATAGTTGGAATGCCTCACCTTTTAATGTGGGCGTTTAGGTATGGCTGGAAAGCCTACGCTGATCGGAGCCTATGCTACACTACCGTAGAGGGCCGGCCTAAGGTAAACAAGCATGTTCAAAACCTGCTTAGAGGCCTAAGGGTAGTTGGGGTTTCAAGGTTTGCAGCCGAGAGGATGGCGGAGGTAGGGGCTAAGGTAGAAGGATGGGTCCCACATGCTTTAGACCCGGTTGAAATAGACCAGGCCCTTAAGATACCTAGGGAAAAGCATGAAATATTTAGGGTTGGCTATGTGGGTTCTCCAATACCTAGGAAAGGCCTAATGCTTCTAAACGAGGTTGCTAAGATAATAGCGCGTGCGCGCTATAAGAATATAGAGTTTATCCTATGGACACAGAAATGGGGGGACTGTCCTCTACCGGAGGGCCCTAATATTCATATTCAGGAATTGTTTGGGTCTAGGCCTCATTTAGAGGTCCTTTACTTCATGCGGAGCCTAGACCTTTATGTTCAGCCTAGCCTAGCAGAAGGCTTCTGTATTCCTATAATAGAGGCACAGGCCCTAGGCATACCCGTGGTTTCAAGCTCAGGGGGACCTATGGGAGAGCTTAATAATCCTAAAGTAGGCTACGTGGTTAAGCCTACTGAGCTCAGGCTGGAGGACCATGGCATGGGCCAGGACTTTTATTGTTATTATTACTCTCCTAGGGACATGGCGGATAAGATAATAGAAGCCTATGAGAACCCTATGGACCGGGAGGAAAAGGGTCTTAAAGCCCTAGACCAGTCTAAAGAATACTACTATGATAAGGTTTATCCTAGGCTGTTAAGGATGTTATAGGGTTGGTTAGGAAGAAAAGGTCTAAGGCGGGATACCGGTCTAAAAGGTATAAGGCTAAGAACGTAGCCTTACAGACTACTCAGAGGCAGAAGTTTTGGCAATATGTAAGATGGGTCCGGCAGGCCACAGCCCTAGCTAACCAGAACCTTGTTGAGGACAGACTTATAGACTGGCTTATAGAAGTAGGGGCCCCGGCTGAACAAATAGATTATTACCTAGGATACTCTAAGAAGGCTTTCAGCCTAGCGGAGAAATTCCAGGGCTACCCTCTCGAGCTACTTATAGATGAGGTTAAGAGGGAGGCCAAGCTTAGGGGCCTCATACCGGAGCTTATAGAAATATGCTTACTCGAGGGTATTAAAGTCAAGGGCTGGGTAGAAAACGCATGCTACTATGACCGGAATGGCCTAGCCAGTCTAGAGTATCCGGAGGCCGGGGGATGCTTTTGCAGCCTCCCGGACAGCCAGACGCTTGTAAGCCCCGAGCATTATCCTAGCAATAAGCCCCCCTTCCTATACCGGGTTTCTAAAAGGGCCAGGATAATGGCTGAGGACCTTAACAATCTTATCAGGGCCTTGCTATATGCGGTTTTCCTAACCCCGGCCCTAAGGATTTACTACTACCCCCTAGCTTTCTTCCTAGGGGTAGAGGTTGAGGAGCTCGAGATAACCATACCTACCGGGTTAGAGGTCCCGGCTGAGGTCCCTAGGCCATGGAGCATACTTCTTAAAACCTATGAGCCTAAGAGCCAGGTTTACGCTGAGGACTGGAATGATATACTGGATATAGCGGAGATTTTAAGGATTTATTGGGCCCCCGATATAGAGCCCTTCCCCGACAGGGTCCTACCCGGGGACACTCTTAAGTCAGACCTTTACAACCGGGCTGTGGACCTGTTGGAAAGGATTTGGGAGAAGCTACCTAAGCCCCCGGCAGGCTATGTTTTAATACTACTCGAGAGGCCCCCGGCCGGACCATTACCCCCGCCTCCAGGTAAGCCTCCAGCCGGACCTGAAATACCGGCCATGATCCTAGTCTATGCCGAGGACTGGAATTACGGAGGTATTGAAGCCCCCGGCCTAGTCTTTTTCGAAAACTGGAATTACTCCGAGCCCCCGGAGTTTACGCTTAAATATCTGGAAACATGGGGATAATAATAATGGTGTTCGACCCTAACAAATGGGATTTCAACAATACCAACTGGAGGCTGAACACTTCAAACTATAAGAGTAGTCCAAGTGGTCTGGAGTTTACCGGGC
>JGI20130J15133_1002692_pt1 | contig 12888 bp, 6 predicted proteins | sample WasSprMetagenome_FD_15133 | JGI IMG/M metagenome (IMG submission 15133) | reverse complement strand
ACTATGAGGTTAGTTGTGAAGAGCTTGATTTTTTTGTTAAAAATGCTGTAGAGTATGGAGCTTATGGTGCTAGGTTAACAGGTGCTGGATTTGGAGGTGCTGCAATAGCTATAGCAGATAGAAGAAAGGCGAGGACTATAGCTGAAAAAATTTTTATCGAGTACTCAAAAAAGTTTCCGTGGAAAGCAAAGTACTTTTTATTAGAGGCTTCAGATGGAGTGAAGTCGCTCTAAAGTATCTGCATAAAGATTGTCTCACCCTTAACAAGCATCGTTCAGACCATCACAACGTAGTGTGCGGCAAGATGCGAAAGCTTTTAAGAACTTATTGCAAAAACCTTAGGTACATCGTGATACACGCTACATGCGCAAAAGCTAGAAACGTTGATGTTAATCTTTCACACCTTATAGTTATTTTTCTGACGATTTTAGTTATGCAAGAGCCTTTCAACTGAACTTCTAACGTGTTGTAGGCTATCTCATAAAAACTATAGGGCTTTCCACGCTTATTTCTTGAGTTTAAAGGTATGTTGGCTTTTATGCACCTTAGATATTCTTTTATCTTCTTTGAGTCTTAAGCTAAGCTTACATATAGTTCTTTAGGCTTATTGATTGGCCTTCTAATTTTACGCTTAACTCTTATGCTTCCTAAAACTTTAATAAATCTTTTAATGTCATCTCAAGGACTATACTTATGGATGAAGATTCAACGATTGCATAAATCTTAAACCTTTCCTATGCTTATTCCCACCCCGTAACATGTAACTGCAACTTTTCCCAGCTTCAACCATCATGCTACCTATGGAGACCAATTAGTTTATATGGAAAGATCCTGTTCATTACAGACTAGATCACGTTTGGAGATGGCTTAACTTGTTTCACTTGTTCAACCAAGAGAAGTAATTAAAATAGTTCAAAAGCTTAGAGGGATGATAGTATGAAGCTTAAGTTAACACTCCGAAGGTACTGAAACGTTTATTAAGAAAGACTCGCTTAAAATAAGGTACAAAAATGGTGAATAAAAATGAAAATGAGAATAAAATCTTAGAGAGTCCTTACTTAAGGTTTGAAGTTTCAAAAGACGGATCCTATAGCATAACGGATAAAAGGACAGGTGTAGTCTGGTATTCCAATCCCTATGTTAAACGCCTCGGCTCCGCAACAGTAGAAATTGAAGGGGGTAGAGCATGGTTCTCCCTTGATAGCTTTGAGATATCCAAGAATGACGAAAGCGTTAGGATGAGATATAAGCACGACAGGAAGGAGGTCGGGCTAACAATAATCGTAAGGTTGTTAGACAGCGAAACGCTAGAGGTTTCCTATGAAACCACGAAGGGCTTAACAGTAGAGAGCATTAGGCTGCTTGAAGATGCGTTGTGGGCAACCGATACTGAAAAAGGCTACTTCGTGGTTCCTGTGCGTGAAGGGTTATTGATCCCATCTGACAGCGGACTAGAATTCACCCATGTCTTCGGAACCTTCGAATACGAAGGTTGCCACATGGAAATGCTGGGAGTGGTTAAGAAAGAGTCTGCAGCTCTGATCACTTGGCACGACCCATATGTAACAGTTGAAGTTAGGAGCATGATTAATTCGGCAGCAGAAGGAAAGCAGATCCTTTCTCTATCGCTAAACTTAAAGAGGACAGCTAGAGCATTCAAAATAAGGTTTCTCGGTAGTGGTAGTTATATCGATATTGCGAAGGCATACCGAGAGGAGGCACTGAGAAAAGGATGGTTAGTAGACTGGAGACAGAAGATTAGGCAAACGCCAGATGCATCTAAACTATTCGGTGCCTCTAACTTCAAGCTTTGGTCATGTCTCGACAGGCGCATAGACTACAAGGGTAATGAAAAATCTCTAACAGTCAATTGGACGTTTAGAGAAGTTGTTGAGATAGCTGAGCATTTGAAGAAGGATCTCGGTATAGAGAAGGCACTCTTCATCATAGGTGGGTGGATACACCGCGGTTATGATAATCAGCACCCAGATATATTACCAGCAAACCCGGAATGCGGTGGAAATGCCTTATTAGCAGAGGCCTCTGAACGTGTGAAAAACCTTGGTTACCTTTTCTGCCTGCATGACAACTATCAGGATATTTATAGAGATGCACCATCATGGAGCGAAAGATACGTCATGAAGAATCAGGATGGAAGCCTTAAAAAAGGTGGGTTCTGGGCAGGAGGGCAATCATGGCTGATCTGTTCAAAGAAAAGCCTTGAGCTTGCTAAGAGAAACCTGCCGAAGGTCAAAGAGCTTTTCGACCCGAATGCCTACTTTAACGATACAACTTTTGCAGCCGGGCTTTATGAATGCTATGACCCAGAGCACCCACTCACGAAATGGGACGACATGAAGTATAAACAAGAGCTGTGCAAATATACGATGACGCTGTTTGGAGTCTTCGGGTCTGAATGTGGAAAGGAATGGGGAATTCCATATGGCCATTTTTTTGAGGGGCTTGCTGGTGTTAGTGGAAAGCCCTACCATACACTGGAACCATCCTCCATGGGAGCAAGAGTAATTCCGTTCTTCGAAATGGTTTATAGGGATTGCATAGCTGTTTACGGTAAGTACGGTTATGATTACAGCAAGGCGGCAGACTATGTCCTTCACCACATCGTAATAGGAAGGCCTCTGCATTACCATTCTTGGGAAAGAGGCCTATACTGGAAAAGAGCCAGAGAAAACGAACCGTCAGGATGGCCCTACGACTTGTCGTGTTTTATTCGCGCGGACGGAGGCTGGGCAGAAGGCATGTGCTTAGCTGATAGGTTTATCAAAAATACGCATGAGATCCTTTCACCCCTTCATGAAATTACTACTGAAATGACTATAACAAAGCATGAGTTCCTGACGCCTGATTACAGGGTTGAACACGTGGTGTTTGGGGAAAACGTGGATGTTATAGTAAACAAGGCGGCTGGAGAATTCGGTTGGATAAGCGGATACGAGGACTACGTATGCGTTTCAAAAATGGGAGAGGAGGTTGTACTCCCGCCATTCGGCTTCCTGATCGAGTCACCGACATTTATAGCTTTCCACGCCCTGAGCTGGGGCGGCATAAAATACAAGAAGCCCGTACTATTCACTATACGGAGCTTAGACGGAAAACCGATTAATGAGTCGGAGAAGATCAAAGTGTTCCATGGGTTTGGCGAGCAGGAATTGAGAATCAGGGGAAGAACGTACCGCATAGCCAAGGAAGAAATACTCATCTTCTAAACATTATCCCAAACCCTATAGAGGTGAAATGGAAACAGGTAACTCCTCCTAGTATTTGCATCCCAGGCACAGAACATAGTATGTATTGCAAACCTCATCTGCCTGGAAGACAATTCTTTATAGAGAAGTTTATCTATTCTTCTTTTTAAGTTCAGAGAACTATTGCTCAATTGAATTCCTTATCCCAAAATAGGAACCTTTGGTTCCTATTTCATTGGCCAGTTGTACCATAGTACTCTCAGTATAAACAGTAGTTTAGTTTCTCTAAGAACTTTAAGCATAGGAACCCTAAGTTCTTATCCCCTAGTAACTTGTAGTGCTACTACTTCTCTAGCTGCCCATAAGTAAGCTTTCTTAGCAAAATTAAAGATTACAGTTTCATCTGCAGCTATAAAGCCTCTTCTCTTTATTTCAACGTTAAGAAGAAGCTCACCAGCTTCTAAGTACCATTGCCTTATTGCTTCTCTACTCACTTTATAACCTAGCCATTCTAAGAATTCCTTTACTTGAGCTAAGCTTAATCCTAGAGTATAAACTTTAACTCCAATTGCCTTTGCAACTCTTCTTCTAGGAAAGATTTTTCTATCGCTGAACAAAGAATAAAATTAGCTATACTTACTCCCAATTTGTTTCACCTAATATTGTTTGAGGGTAAGCGTAACCTTAAGCCTTAAGTTGACAGTCTCTTTTTATAAATCTTTCTGTTTATGAATAGAAAGATTTATAAATACTTATTTATTAAACAAAACATTGGTGAAAAGAAAATATGAGTGAAACAAAAGAAGTTACTAAACGTGAAATCTTTCCATTCCGTGTTCTCATAATCCTCATAATCCTCGCCATACTCGTTATTCCTAAGACCGTTATGGTCAATTGGATTGCTGGGCAAGAAGAAGGTGGCTGGGGTGGAACAGGTACTGAGTGGGGATTTATGCCTTTGGGTATCTTTTTCATTGTTGCAGTTGCGATGAATTTTCTTGGCGATAAAGCATTTTCAAAAAGCGAGATGGCTCTCTTTACTGGACTTGCTGCTTTTGCAAGTGTTCTTATTTCTCATGGGTATCTTTTGGGTGTTGCTACTATGTCGGTAGTGCTTCCAAACTTAGTTACGATTACTAACTACGGTAAGATTATGCAAATGATACCTGATTTTATGGTTGTAAAAAACAAAGCCTTAGTATATGGTGTTTGGACAGGCGGAGCAACAGTTCCAGCAGAGATTTTTCCATACCTATTGTTTGAGATCTTCTACATGATACTAGTTGGCGGTATAATTATCGTTCTCGCATCTATTCTACAAAGAAAGTTTATTTACGAAGATAAGCTACCATTTCCTACTGTACTACCTGCAGTAGTTGCTGTAGATATGTATTCTCAGAAAATTGATGGTGGTCGAGCGTTGTTTAAGAATAAATGGCTTTGGCTGGGATTTCTGTTTGGAGTTATATACATGGGACCAATGACAATAAATATGTTTTACCCCTTAATTCCAAGAGAACATGTATTTGGTAGAATACCATTAGATACTGTACTGGCTCCTATATTCGCTCCGTATCATATAGAAGGGTGGTGGTTCATTGATCCTATGACGATAGTTTGGTATACAATAATGCCAACAGACGTTTTACTGTCAATGTTCATTCTAGACCTTTTAGTTTTTTGGATATATCCTGCCATAGCTACTGCAACTGGACTTATGGCTCCAGGAGTATCTGCATGGTCCTATTATTGGGGTGACGTATCTGGTGGAATAGCTTGGCTGCAGATGGTTCAGACTGGATATTGGATAGGACTAGGTCTAGCAATACTATTTTTTGGTAGAAAGTACTTCATAGATAGTCTTTCAAGAGCAATTAAGGGTGTGTCTTCACCTTATCCCGATGACGTATCTGATAGAGTACTTTGGAGTTTACTTGGAGTTTTAGTTCTCTTGTGGTTAGCAGTATGGTTTATAGCAGGTGCAAACGTGCTCGTTTTAATATTCACGGTTCTACTATTTGCTGTGACAACGGTTGGTCAAACTTGGGTTCAAGCTCATAACTTAGAGTGGCTTGCCTCTCCATTTAATTGGTGGACAGGGAATAATATAGTCTGGCAGTTTGGTCAAACTATTGGTGCATATTCGAATCCATCTCAAAGTTTGTCTGCACTTACTGCTAGAGCTATGCCTTCTGCTCTTGCAAACTCTAATCCAAACTGGGGTGGTATGCTACCCTCACTGTTTGCGTACAAGTTAGCTGAAACTGGTGGTGTTAAACCTAAGTACGTGTTTTACGGTTTATTTATAACTTTAGCAGCAGTAGCCGTAATTGGTGTGCCGATAGTTACTATAATGCTTTATAAATATGGCATTTCAACTATTCTCACTAGATATGGAGGCGATATAAACCCGGTGTTAGCTATGGCTAACAACTCTTCTAACGGTGTTTTTGGTCCATTTACTCCTTGGTCTTCATGGAAGTGGCTATGGACCCTTATAGGAATAGTTCTACCATTTGTACTTTTTATATTAAGAGAAAGATATCCCTGGTTCTTTATTCATCCAGCTGCATTTATGCTATGGCCAATATGCTATGGAATCTTTAGATCCTTGCCAGCTTTACTTGCAAAAGTGGCTGTCATAAGAATTGGCGGTGCAAAAGTTTATGAAAACATATGGGTCAAAATAGTTACTGGATTCATAATAGGAATTTTAGTTATGGATTTCATTGCAATGTGGGCTTTAGCTTTCAAGTACTTTTAAGCATCTATTTTTTATTTTTTATTTTTAGGTGAGGCAAAATGACTAAAGATTTCAAATGTGTAAATCAAGAGTTGAGACTTAAAGTTTTTAGCTTGTTGTTTATATTTTTTGTTACAGCAAGTTCTATTACCTTAGTACATTCTCAGAGTTCAGATCTTGCCACTAACTTTAGCGAGATACTGCAACTAGTTAACTCTTCTTCTTTCCTTAACGATGTGAGAAAGCATGTTGTGTACTTTTCGTCTCTTGGTTCTCGTGTAACAGGCCAACCTGGATATGAGCTAGCTGCAGAATACATAGCAAACAAGTTTCAAGAATATGGTCTAGAATCATATAACGGTAGTTACTATGACTTTTACAATATAACTGTTCCTATAGATAAGAATGTTAAGATAGAACTTCCTGAAAGGAACATCACTATTGATGCTTATGCGCTATGGCCTAACAATGTTTACTCTTGTTATACTCCTCCAGGTGGTCTAAACGGTACTCTCTTGTATTTCAAGAATGGCTCGTATACAGAAATTTCAGAAGTTTTGAAAAAACTAAAACTTAAAGATCTCAGTAGTTGTATAGCTCTTATGTACTTCGACACACAAAAAAATTGGTTAAACCTAGTGAACCTTAAAATTAGAGCTATAATCTTCATGGATCCTGGACCTCAATACATGAATAGAATAGAAGCCGAAACTAAGTTTACTCTTACACCCCTTCTAGTTCCAAGACTCTATGTTCCTTCTAATGATTCTGAAGTCCTAATGAGAAATGTTCTTCACGAAGTTAAAATCTATTCTGATATGAAGTACAAGAATATACAGGCGAAAAACGTTATTGGTATAATTGAAGGAAGTCAATTTAAGAACGACATTATAGTAGTTTCCTCGTATTTTGATTCTTGGTCAGTTGTGCCAAGATTATCTCCAGGAGCTGATGAGGCTACAGGCATCGCTACGATGCTTGAGCTTGCTAGGTACTTCAGCATTCATAGGCCTCTTAGAACTATTTGGTTTGTAGCATTCTCAGGACATTGGGAGGCCTTATCCGGTTCGAGGTATTTTGTCGAAAAGTATTATTTCTCACCAGAAGTGCAGAATGGAACCAAAAAAATATGGGCTCATTTTAATCTTGATTTTTCGACTGACAGCAATACTGTCATGTGGGTTACGTATAGCTCAATGTGGTACGATAATAAGGTCGGAACGTTTTTCCCAGGGCTTTTTACCGCTATTAGAGCTGATATATCGAATAACCTCATTGCTAATGGCTTTAACGTTAGCAGATATGTAGATGATCCTGCAACTCCGTTTCAACTGACCTACTTTATGGCTGACTCTGAACCATCTGTAGTTGCAGGAATTGCTGGTTTAACTTTCAAGACTTCGAGAAGTATGCATCTGAATTGGGGTACTCCCTATGATACTGAAGATAAAGTAGAGTATAAGAACCTAGTACCTCAAATAGAGTTTGCTGCAGCTACAATATATCACTTCGCAAATGTGAAAGAATTACCTTTAGAATGGTCTGTAGACCGAGTTATGCCTGTAAGAAGATATATGGCTTCAGGTGGTAGTCGAGATGCTAAAGGCTATGCTGGAATATATGGAGACGTGGTTAGGTTCGACCCTAACACTAGATGGTATACTCACAAAGGCTTTGAAAATTATGATGTGATAATAGATGTTGCATTGTCTCCGAGTCATTTTCTTCCATGGGCCCATACGATAATTAAGGTTGATAACAAGGACTTAAGTTTTAGAGTACCTGGAATAGGTGCTGATTACATATTTCCTGAGTCAGGTTATGGTGCTCATTATGTAGGAGAGCAAGTAGGAGAGCCGGGTATCCCTCCTGTAAGAGTATATGCTTATGCTCTTAATAGAACAACAGGACAGATAGAATGGGCTCCTGATTTTGGTGTGTGGTCATGGCCACAGAATAGAGGTTTTACCACAGATATGGCATGGAGAGACGTAAGAGTTTCACTTTTCAAAACAGAACCTGTAGTGTTAACCAACGTAGTTGATCCTCATACTTTTGATGAGCCTTGGATAAATCTAAACTGGTACATTTCAGGTTTTGATAGACTTCTAGGTTCAACTGCAGCAACCGACACACCAGTAAAGTACATCCCTTCAATATCTTTTGAACCTAGAGATTTCACTACACATGCTACGTTCTTAGAATGGAGCATTATAACGCCTTCTGAAACTGGAGAGCCTTTTGTTGTACTTTTTGTACCACCTAATTCTACGTTTGAAGTTATACTAAGAAGTGGCGAGGGAATATTAGGTGTGCTAATAAATGCAAGCGAAAAGAATATGGAGGGTGTCGGTTTTAGAGTAAGTCAAACTCAAAGTCTTCAAATTTCAGTACCTACTCAAGTAGCTAACGATCTCTACTGGTTAAATACTAAGAGGTTTGAGATGCTTTATACTTACAGGAGTTATAGTATGTGGGCTCAAAACACCTACACTTCTGAGAAGAACTACTACGAGAATATGTCAAAAGCGTTGTGTGGAGGAGATTACGATTCAATGCTTGGATTTAGCCTTATGTCATGGAGCTGGGGTATAAAAGCTTATCAAGAACTTACGTCGTTAATAACAGGACTTACCTATACCTTTGTATTTTTCTCTGTGCTACTTTTACCATTCGCAATTCTTATTGAAAGACTAATTTTTCACGCTGAGGGTTTTAAGAGACTTGCATACTTAGTAATGGTTTACCTCGTCAGTTGGTCTGTCTTAAGTTTTTGGCATCCCGGATTTCAGATAGCACTTAGTACTCCATTAGCTGTAACAGCGTTTATAGAACTTGTGTTCTCTACTGTAGCCTTAGTAGTAGTTGCAAGTGCTACTAGCGGTTACTTAAAAGAGCTTAGGACGAGATTAGTTGGTTCTCACTTTGCTGAAATTAGTAGGTCGGGCGCTATTCTCATGGCAACTTCTCTAGGAATAGAGCAGATGAGGAAACGAAAGTTGAGAACAACTTTGTCCCTTACAACAGTGGTAGTAGTAGCCTTTTCTCTAGTTTTGCTAACTTCAGCGACTGGTAACTTTGTTTCAAGAGGAGGAACAACTAAAAGTGGTGCAAGTTACGATGGCGTATTAATAAGTAATCAGCTAGGATTAAACATAATTGGTAGCAAAACAGTAAGCGTTGTATCTTCTGTTCTTAACGGAACAGACTACAAAATAGCCAGAAGAGCATGGCTCTACCCTCCGCCTTTTGAGAACACTGATCCATCTAAAAGGCAGTACTGGGTCTTAAAGAAAGATAGTGAGACTAAAGATATTTATGCATTAATTGGATTAGAACCAAGTGAAGTATACATATCTAGTATAAATAAAGCTATTATAGCTGGTCGTTGGTTTTTACCAGAAGATTGGCAAGTATGTATCGTACCTAAAAGCATTGCGATTGATCTTAATCTTAAAGTAAATTCTACTGTAAATTTAATGGGATTAAATTTCAAAGTCATTGGCATTATAGATGACGATAAACTAAGAGCCTTTAAAGATCTTGATGGAGCTATAGTTTCTCCTATAGATTTTACACAAATTAGAATAGCATTAGCAGGAGCACCTGTTACAATAGAAACCATGAAATTTATGTCCTTGGGTTATAGAATTGATTATGGGCACCTCCTGTTCATTCCATACAGCTTTGCTAGCAAAGTTCTTTTTGCTCCAACAATAGAGATTATTGCGAATGGAGCGCAGGAAAAACTTACTACTTTATCTCAAGAAATGTCACTCGTTCAGTATCAGATGGCAAATTTTGTAGGGAATACAAAAGAAAACAAAACTCAAAGCTTTTCTGTTTCTTTTGCTGTAGTCACGATAGGGTGGAATATCGTTATAATTCCACTTATGATAGCTTCACTTATTATTTTAGATACGATGCTTGGGTCTGTTTACGAAAGGCAAAAAGAACTTAGCATATTAAGTGCTGTAGGACTAAGCCCAACGCATGTAAGCGGGCTTCTTATAATCGAGGCTATTTTATATGGGATAGTAGGAACTGTACTTGGTTATATACCTGGTATAATAGGTTCTCAATTCCTTATAAGATCGGGTATGATGCCTCAAGGTTTTGTACCAGGTTTTGCTTCTGTTTACATATTAGTTGTAACTGCTGTAATACTCGCAATGGAACTAGCTGGAGTGGCTTACCCTGTATGGAAAGTTTCGACAATTGTTACGCCAGGATTATTAAGAAAATTCAGATTCACAGTTAAAGGAGAAAGCAAGACTCTTTATGTACCTATGCCGTTCTTTTCACGAGAAGATGAGACTTATGCCGTTTTAAGCTTTATCGATGAGTATCTAACTTCTTGTAAAGTTGAAGGACTTGCTCCTTTCATAGTTCTTGAAGATCCAAAATATGCTTATGATTCTTCAGGGTTCACAAGAAAGCTTATCCTTAAAACAAAGTTGTTGTTGCCACCCTATGATGCAAACATAACTCAACTTGTACAAATCGTAGCTCAAGCTGAAGTAGGCGTAGATCGATATGAATACTCTTTTCATATAGAACAATTAACTGGATCTGTTGAGAGTTGGAAAAAGTCAGTTGGTGCTTGTATTGAAACTTTAAGAAGGCAACTACTTTTGTGGAGAACTTTACCTGATGAAGAGAAAGCAAAATATTTAAAGCAGGTTTCATCAATAAAAAGTAAGATAGTGGGTGAGCAAGAGTGAGCACCACAGAGAAAAAGTATAAAGGTTTAACGTTAAGAGTTTTTCTCATTCTTCTCTATACAATACTGTTTGTTGCTCCATTAGATCTCTTTCTAAACCTAAACCTTGGTGCCTCATACCTAACTGGTGGAATATTTGGTATGATTGCTCCACCATCGATCTTTATTCTGTTAATAACGTTTACAGAGATTGCTAAATTTTACAATAATCCACTTACTACTCAAGAAGTTTTTATATTATACAATCTCCTTGGTGCATCTATGAGCATACAATTCTTTTTAGGCTTTTGGTATCAAGGGTATTTCAGAGCAAGCCCTGTATCGAATGTTTTAATCGACCCTCGTACTGGAAAGACCATACATGAACTTTTACCATTCTGGTATTCTCCTCCTATTTCTGCCTTTATAGCAAGAACTTTTCTAGACCCCTCCTGGTTTCTTATTATTGGAGTAGCTACAGCCTATTTTATATGCTACGTAATGCTTGAAATAGGGTTAGGACTTTTATTGTCGTACTCCTTTGTTTATGAAGAAAAACTACCTTTTCCTACAGCCCCAATAGATGCAAACGCAATAGAAACATTAGCCGGAAGAGATCCTAACAACGTGGTTGTATTTTCCATCGCAGCTGCTATAAGTATAGTTTGGTCTATTATAACCTTTGGTACTCCTTCTGTTCTTGGAGGCGCTTTTGGGGTGAGAGTAGGTGCTGCCACATTTTTTGATCTTACACCTTTTCTTAACAGGTATATTCAAGGACCTGTAATGGCTGTAACTTTTGAATTGTTTCCATACTTATTTGCTTGGATATGGGAAGAACCTACACCCATAATTTCGATACTTATAGGTTCGTACGCTATTTACTTCTTTGGAAACATTCTTGCTCTTAGACTTCCTTTCGATTTTTTGAGAGACTTTCAGCATGATTACAGACCAGGCATGACAGTAGATTTACTTATGTCAAGAAGCTACATCTGGGTTTGGGCAAGTTTTATCTTAGGGGCTGCGTTAGGTTTAGCTATCGTCAATATCATCAGGTTCAACAAATACTTACTTAGATCGCTTAAAAGTCTAATTAGAGTAAGAGGAACTCAAGAAGGGTATCCTTCCCTTTACTTGCTTTTACTGTTGTGGCTTGGAGGAGGCATTGGAGTTATAATCTTAACTTATATGCTAATTCCAAACTTTCCTGTATGGACTTCCTTATTGTTTACGTTAGTTGTTCCATTTGTAAATGCTTCTCTGAATGCTAGGCTTAGAGGTGAAATTGGACTAGGAATGTCCATTCCTTATTTAAAGGAGTCAATGATTCTTGTATCGGGTTATAGAAGTGCAGACATTTTTCTTTCTCATATCTATTATTGGGGTTGGGGCATGGGTAACAATGCCGCTAGTTACGTTTATGTAACCAAAGTGGCTGATATTACAAGAACTAATCTTTTTGACTATTTCAAGGGTTTACTTATAGTGTTACTAATTACATGGGTAGCCAGTTTTATTGCAGTCTCGTTGTTTTTAAAGGTCGCGCCTATACCTTCAGAGGTGTTCACAATGAGTACTAAGTTATGGCCTGAGCAAATAATTGAACAAACGTTTTCAATGATAAACTTTGATAGAATCTATAAGCCACCCTTAATAGCACTCGGATTTATTATTTTTACAATTCTTTCTGTTCTAACAATTTTTGTAAAAATCCCATTCTTTAATGTATCTTCACTCTTGCTAGGACTTACGATTCCTCCGTATTATGCTAATGCAATGTTAGTGGGGTTTATTGTAGGCAACTACGCGATCAGAAAATGGCTTGGAGAAAATTGGTGGAAGAAGTATAGATTTACTTTCCTCGCCGGTGCTGTTGCTGGATTTGGTATAGTTGCTGGAATAGCTGGCGCAATAATACTAATTTCAAAAGTTCTTTGGTATACACAAGCTGTTTACTGAAGATTTGGAATTCTATATTTTTTAGTTTTTGGTTTTAAAGACCTAAAGTCTATTGGAAAAAGATGATTCACGATGCCGTTACAGTCAAATCTTTGCTATTTAAGTATGGGGCTGGTAGCTCTAATCTAAAACCATAAACGTAGTTGAATATCTTAAGTTAGTCTCTTACACGGATGAGACTGTCAACTTAAGGCCACCCACGATGCTATCCATCTTTCTGAAACTCTTGGCTTATAAGTTGGAAAACAAACGTTGAACTGTCTTATCCTTCTCTT
>JGI20130J15133_1002686_pt1 | contig 12903 bp, 11 predicted proteins | sample WasSprMetagenome_FD_15133 | JGI IMG/M metagenome (IMG submission 15133) | reverse complement strand
CCGGAACGCCTTTTAGTTTGGCTCTGCTCACAGCTCTTGCTTATGGTACACCATTCTCAATAATTCACGTCTTATCAAACGCCGCTGTATTTGGCACTCTCCTCTTTCCATTAATTAAAAATGTAAACATTTTGATAGATGGTGATAATAAATGATTGAAAAAAGGGCCTTAATCATCGCAACATTGGCAACATTAGTCTGGGCGTCAATTGCGACAGGCTTCGCAGCATATTATTATTTGGAAATGGTTAGGTATCAGAAAGAGTCCAATGTAAATCGACAGTTACTTTTGGGAGTTGCTAATGGGTATAAAGAAGCATTAGGGAGGCAAGATCTTCTCCTAAGAGACTACAATGATTTGCTCGGAGAATACTACATGTTTACAGAGGAAAATTATTCCATATTTGTCGAAAAATATGTTCAGCTTCTCTCCAATCTTGGCAATAACTACACAGCAACAATCAATGGTTCTCCAGAATTAAAAGAGGCTTATGAAAATCTAATGAATGCAACACAGAACCTTAAGGAACAAAATATAGTGACAAAAGATGAGTTTGAACCTTTACTAATGGAATTTAACAGACTTTTGAAAAGCATAGTAGCGAAAGAGCTTGAGAATCTAATAGGCGAAAACACCACGATAAAAGTGAACTTATGCATAGACTATGGAAATGGAACCGTAAGATGGTACAACGTCTCTACAAGTCCTGGGGTGTCTCTTTTCGAGCTAACAAATCAAGTAGCCAAAATAGAGTACGAATATTACCAAAAAATGGAGCCAGGACATGTTTTAATGAAAACTATTAATGGGGTCGCCCAATCTCCAGCGGAGGGGAAGTATTGGTTCTGGTATTATTGGGATGAAAATAGTGACCAATGGGTTTTCGGACAAGTAGGATGTGACGCTTGGACCTTGAGGGATAATGGAACATACAGGTGGATATACAAAGTTTGGGGAGACTCATAGATAGCAAACCGTGGGTTATCCTTGTAGTTTGAAGCGTAGGATTGCGGCTATCCCGCCAAAAGATTTTTTAAGCATTTGTCCCTCCTCAGTTTCATCAGAGATCATCTCGACCTCCGTGTTTGTGTATTCGGCCAGTTTGGCGAAGTCTTCTATAAGCTCTTGTTTGTCGACTATGCTCAGAGATGGAGCCTTACATTTTGGGCACGGTTTTCCCACAAGGCTTTGTTCAAAGCTCACCAGCATGGGGCCCCTGACGGTTTGCTGCTCTTCATAGCCGCATGCGCTACACCTTATTTTTACACGGGCAACGTCTAAACCTTCAGACAAAAGTAGTGTTTGCACTGCTCCCGCTTCAAGGGCTTTCCTTACGGCTTCTTCACCGTAAGTGGCCAGTCCAGTATCGTGGCCTATCTCATAGAGGAAACGCTGCATTATTTGGCGCTCCTCTATATAGCGGATTTTCCGCATAATCTCCGGCGCCTTGTCCACAACTTCCTTTACTCCTTGCTCGTCCACATAGGCTGTGTCGACAATGTCGATTACTTTCTCTTTCAACTGATAATTTAGGTAGTCGCCCTTCTCAAAGTCGTATTTGGTTGGACCCGGCCCGCCTATAATTATGCCTTTAAGATTTTCTATGGGGAGGAAAACTTCGTTGGCGTGTTCGCCAACCCGTCGAAAATACTCTTGAAGGCGCATTTCCCGCAGTCTCTCAAATCTTCTTGCAGACTGTCCACCAGCCCTTGTTTTGCCAGGAACACCTGAAGTCACCTCCCTCACTATCTCAAGCCTCCTACCCTGCAGAACGGCGAGGTTGCCGCTGTTGCGTCTATAAGGATTATGCCATAAACCTCTTTTTCGCGGAGAAGCTCCTGCAAATGCTCCGTATGAAAACGGGAGTTGCAACGGTAAAGGTAAATGTTTATCGGCTCCGGCGGTATGATCACGTAGGTCTCAATTTTCTCGGTTCCAGCGCCGTTCTGGGGCACTGCGCCACAGAATATCACAAGCCCGGTTTCAGGGGTTTCCTTGAACAGTTTTAGGCGCTGCTGAACCCTGATTATGGCGTCTTGAACGTTCTTGCGGGTTGTTGTAGACTTTATGTTGGAGGCTGTACCATACTCTTCCCTAAGCATGGCCATAACTTCGCTTATCTGCTTGCCAGGCGGAATATACAGCGAAATAAGCTCGGTGCCACGGCCCTCTTTGCTAGCGAGCATGCTAAGTATCTTTTTTAACCTGAACAGTTCAAGGGAGGTTCTCTTTCTAGGCACACTCAAAGCCTTTCACTCTGCAAGTTTTAGGGCTACTAGGTGCTTGCACGGCAATAGCCAAAATGAGCGGGGATTAATAAGGGTTAGGATAATCCTAAAACTTCCTTAAGAAACGCCTTGTATGGACCTAGTTTCCCACCATAGTTGCCAGCTGAAATTCTTAAAACTCCGGGAATGTTTATGGCGGCTTTTACGCCCTCACCCATGGCCTTCTTAACGGCTTCGAGGGTTAAACCGTTGATGACTATTTCATAAACTGCGTTGACATCTTCGGGAAGTTGAGAATTAGCTACAACCTTTTTTAATGTCGGGCAGAAGGGATGGTTCGTGGAGGCCTTAAGCTTATATTTTAACGAGCCAGCCTTTGAGCCTGAACGGCAAACTCCACCAGGGAAAGGCATAATCACCTCGCATGCGCTGTTTTTTATGGCTTTTACGGCTTCCTCAGCAGCCTGTAGTCCAGCGCTTTTATCTTTAGCCAGTATAAAGAAGTTTCCTCCAGCGATGGCTTCAACGGCGCCGAAGGAGTCTTCAACTATGAATTCGCCCTCCATCACGGGGATTCGCCAAACTTTCCTCCCTCCAACCAACCCCTTCTTTTGGAAGCCGTCTCCGAAATAGCGGAGGCTCCTTCCAACCTTCATCCTTCTTTTGGCTTCTGGAAGGGCGTCGAAAGCCGCTGTTGTTGGACAGGTCATTACACATTGACCTATGCGAAGCATCATCTGCGCCTTCAAATCGAATCGGCTGCGGTTGTAGATTTGAATGAGNACNCCAACTCTTCCGTCAGGGGTTTTCTCTTTCGGTACAAGTCCCTCCACACCGGCCTCAGCAGGCGCCATGATGACGCTTGTGGCGAAGCCTGTGGCCACTTCAGCGGCTGTTAAAGCCCACTTCTCGTTGTCGGCTGTTATGAGCACTCTCCCAGCCCAAAGGGGAAACATTTCGGCAAAGGTATCTGCAACTTTCACAGTGTGGCCCATTGGCGCCTTCACTATGAAACACGGTCCAAACCTGTCTTTCTCGTCGTATCCAACAATTTCCAGCTTAGTTTCGCCGTATGACATATTTGAGACCTAGCCGTTGATATTACATAGTCAGCTTTAAGAGTTTTCGTTATTAAACTTCGAAAAGCACATAGAATCGTTTAAAACCCCTAAAATTATTTATCTTTCCAGACTTAAAGCGCTTATTATGAAACCGGCTAGAGTCAGCTTTGAGGAATCTTTAGCTAAAGCGGTTATTGAAACTGGAAGATGTGTTGGTTGCGGTACATGCGTGCTTGTCTGCCCATTTAACTGCCTAGAATATGCTAACGAAAAACCCGAATTGATAAAGGAGTGTAAGGTCTGCGGAATTTGCGCGCAAGCATGCCCTCAGTACGAGTTTCCTTTATCCGCTATTGAAAACCTGGTTTTTGGCAGATCACGAAAAACTGACGAAGCGTTCGGAGTGTATAGACGATTTGTTTTGGCGCGGGCGGCGAACAACCAAGTTCTGGATGTTTGCCAAGACGGAGGAGCTGTGACAGCCATACTCATATTCGCCTTAAAGAATAATTTGATAGACAGCGCAATAGTTGCAAAAAGTGAAAAAGAAAGGCCGTTTCTTCCCCATCCATTCCTGGCAACAACGGTAGAGGAAATTTTGCAATCTGCCGGAACAAAATACTTTTACTCGCCAAACATTCTCGCCATAGCTACGGCTATTGAACAAAAGAAAAACAGCGTAGCGTTTGTGGGGACCCCATGTCAAATCCGCGCCATTCGAAAAATGCAACTAGCTGGACTCAAAAAATACGTTGCACCGCTGAAACTTCTAATAGGGTTGGCATGCTCTGAATGCTTCATCTATGAAGGACTTATGGAAAATCATATACATGGAAAATTGGGCATAGACCCGCATCGCATCAAAAAAATCAACATTAAGGGCAAAATGCTAGTCACTCTGGACCATGAAACAGTGGCAATACCACTTGCAGAAGCAAAGCAATATGCCAGAAAAAGCTGCCACTTCTGTAAAGACTTTAGCTCAGAGTTGGCAGACATATCCATGGGCGGACTAGGACTGGAAGGCTGGACCTTCGCAATTATACGCACAGAAAAGGGCGAAGAATTATTCTCTGCAGCGGAAGAAGCCGGAGCCGTCACAACAAAGGATGCAAACCTCGAACAAAACGCTTTAAACCTCCTAATCAAGCTTTCAACGAAAAAACAAGCCACAGCTAAAGGAGTACCTAAATGAAAGTGGTGATGAAATTCTCAACAAGATCAGTCACATTGATAGCTATCCTCAGTGATCTTGGAAATTGTTTTAGGTTTTTGGCATAAGATTGCCACCAGCACCGGCATGACGTTGATTTCACTTTTCCGCTTTGCCCTCTTTACTTCTCGCTCTTCGGTTGATCCCGTTTCAGAGCGATGACAGGGCTTCTTGATCTCGTAATAACTACTAGTTCAAGTTTACCACCAGTCAGCGGGGCGTTGGCAATGCTGCCCTATACACGTACATGTGATTTGCATGCATGATTTATGGTGTTCCGAAGCTGTCACAGCCTTCATTGTTATGTAAGCTTTCATAGAAGTTCTGCTTTCAGGCGTAATGATAGAGTTGATGCTTCACAGACCTGAAGTTAAAAATTTTCTTGCTAGATTTACGTGTTGAAGCGTTGAGCATGAGTTTAAATGCGCTATGACTAATCCTCAAGGTTAAAACTTTAAGTCTGCAAGCTAATCATAATGCTTATCATTTAGCACATTGAGCTAGAGCCCCATGAATTGAAAAAACATATATCTTTTAACTTCTTTCTCGGAGGGGGTGCAGGTTCCTCGTCGGCATACCCCATGGTAATCATTGCTTGGGGTTCAACATTTTTAGGCAAGCCAAGAATTTTTCTTACCGCGTTCGGGCAAAAAAGCGGAGCACAAACCCAGCACGCTCCAAGCCCGTAGTAATGGGCAGAGAGTAGCAAGGTTTGAATGAAGGCTGCTACGCTCTGGACTCCCATGAGGTACTCTGCTCTTTGCCTTCTTCTATCAGGATATTTATGCATATTTTCCATTGTTAAACAAACTATGATAACGATGGGGCTTTTTATGATTCTCTCCCAACTTTCAAGCCTAACTATTTTTTCAGCTTCTTCTTTAGCAACTCCATCCCTAAACATGTCTGAAAGCCAAACCTTACTCATCTCACTGGCGAGTTTGACTTTGACATTTTCATCGTCAATTACGATACATCGCCACGGTTGAGCATTATGCGCTGAGGGAGCCCATGTTGCCAAGTCGAGAATAGAGTATACTACTTCACGAGAAACCGCAATGGGCTTAAACTTCCTGACACTTCTTCGAGTTTTCACTAGAATAGCTGCATCCAAAGGCGACACCTTTATGTTATCTTCTGACAGATTATAAACTAAGAGAAACTAATTATGATTTATGAATCAACAAGTGATTTGAGGTGTGATGTCTTGGGGAAGATTGTTGCTTTGGCTGGTGGTGTGGGAGCTGCGAAACTTTTACGTGGACTAGTAAAAATTGTCCCTCCAAAGGACCTTGTTATAATAGGTAATGTGGGCGATGACATAGAGCTTTACGGGTTACATATAAGTCCGGATCTAGACATAATAATGTATACTTTAGCCGGAATTGTGGACGAGGCAAAAGGTTGGGGCGTTAAAGGCGACACTTTCCATTGTCTTGAAATGATTGGAAGGCTTGGATTTGAAACATGGTTTAAGCTTGGCGACAGAGACTTAGCCATACACATTGTACGAACCAAAATGCTTAGGGAAGGCTATACGCTTTCCCAAGCTACAGCCAAACTGTGCAAAATGCTCGGCGTAGAGGCAAATTTAATACCAGCAAGCGACGACCCCGTAAGAACGAAGATTCGGTCAGGCCAGCTTCTACTAGATTTTCAAGAGTACTTCGTGAAGAGGGGGACTGTTGATACCGTGAATAATGTGTTTTTTGAGGGGGCCGAGAAAGCCAAGCCTGCACCAGGCGTCATTGAAGCAATAAAGGAGGCTGAACGCATTATAATATGTCCAAGCAACCCAATCCTAAGCATAGCACCCATACTTTCAATACCTGCTATAAGGAGGACTTTGGAGACCTCAAATGCACCCATTGTGGGTGTTAGTCCCATTGTCGGAGGAAGGGCGCTCAAAGGTCCAGCTGATAGAATCATGGTCAGCATGGGTTATGAGGCGTCGCCATATGGAGTTGCTAAATTCTACGGCAGTCTTCTAAAACATCTCATCATCGACGAGATCGATTTGGAGCATGAAAGACGCATACAAGAAATCGGAGTAAAGGTCACTGTAACAAATACCATAATGAAAAGCGTTGAGGATGCCATTAATTTGGCTAAGGTTGTCATAGGAGCAGAATAAAAAGGCATAATTAGACCTATCCATATAGCCGCTAAAAGAGCGATTCAGATGTAAAATGCAACAGCATTTTCGAATCGTCTGAAATGCTTATAAACTTTGCCCCCTCATATGGCTTTTCTGAGTTTGATAAAGGTGTTTCCTTTGAAGAAGGTTAAGGTCGGCATCTTCAAATGTGGGAATATTGGAACCGCTCCTTTGCTTGAGCTACTTCTTGATGAGTTGGCTGACAGGGAAGACATAAGCGTCAGGGTCATAACTACCGGAGCAAAAATGTTGGCTGAAGAGGTTGCAGAAACCTTGCCGAAAATGTTTGATTTCAACCCTGACTTCATCATTTTCATATCACCAAACCCTGCAGTTCAGGGGCCGAGAAAAGCCATGGAAATTCTATTGGAAAAGAAGGTTCCGAGCATATTCATTTCCGACGCTCCTGGAAAACGCTTGAAAGAGGAGTTTGAAAAACAAGGATTCGGCTACATTATTGTCATGGGTGATCCACTCATTGGCGCTAGGAGAGAATTTCTAGATCCAACTGAAATGGCGATTTTCAACTCAAATATCATAAAAGTGTTGGCGATCACGGGCGTCTACAAGATAATTCAGCAAGAAATCGACAGAATAATCCAATGTTGCAAAGAAGGCTTAATATTCGAATTACCAAGATTAATCATTGACACAGACACCATCAGAGATAATTCTGACTTTAAAAATCCTTACGCCCTTGCAAAAGCTATGGCGGCATATGAGTTGACGAAAAAAATTGCGGAAATAAACACAAAAGCGTGCTTTATGGAAAAAGAGAGGGAGAGATATATCCCACTTGTTGCATGCGCCCATGAAATTGCAGAGGTGGCATCATACCTTGCCGAACAAGCAAGAGAGATAGAGAAATACTCGGACACCCTTATTAGGAGACCTCACTCAAAGGAGGGGAAGCTTAAGGTTAAGGAGCGGTTGATGGACTCTCCCATAATTGAAGAAACTCTCCGCTAATGTAAATATATATACGATATTAACATATACATATAATATTTCGATTAAGTATATATTCTACAACTTCTCAATCATTCTCAGGTGAAAAAATGAAAAGTCTTGAAATAAAACCTTTGGAAGGAAAGAAGTTAAAAGTCTTAATAGTTGAAAAGGAGTATAGTGAACCATTCTGGATTGTGGAGCCTCAAAACAACGTGCCTAAAAATATCCTATCATCAAGGTTCAAGCCTTCTTTGGCTTTTTGCAATTTCTTTGAAAAGCTGGTAGATGAAGTTAAGCCCGACTTTATAACCGAAGAATTAGGAAATCGCTCGGCAAAAGAGTTCAGTGAAAGCAATGTTCTTGCCGAGATAAGTCGCAAATTCAATGTCCCCTTCTTCGCTGTCGATATGGATGAAAACGCTAAAGGATATATAGCCTCGCTCCTCGAGGAGAAAAAGCAACTCAGGGATCGCATATTAAAGGCTATAGACGAGTTACCGGAAAACAGCCCCGAAAGAGAGTACTTAATAGCTTATGGTCAATGTCTGCAGCAGGAAATTGAAGAGGCGGAGCGTGAGGTAAAGTTCTCAGTTAGAGAAAGCTGGATTGCTATGGGTATTCTTGAAAATGCTAGAAAAATAGATAAATCGGAAGTTGTATGCGTACATTTATCAAGTCCAGAACACGTTAATGGCGTGAAAAAGCTGTTGGAATCTGTGGATGTCGACGTAGAAACAATTCACCCCACGAAAAAATTATTTTTCACAAAAGAGAAGGTGCCAATGGCGGAAATCGAGGACTTGCTCAAATCCATGCAGATTCAAGTCAAACCGGTTGTTAAGACGTCTGCTGAAGAAGCGCCGTATATTCTTTTCTTCCTTGACACGGATAAAAGGGCCAGTCCATTCGACATCTGCATGGCCTATGACGCTGGATTTAGCGTGGTAGTCCCATACGAAAATGTAACACCCGATGAAGCCAAACGAATTGTGCAAGACGCCATATTCTCAAGGGATCCAAAGGGAATCAAACGTACATGCTTCTTCATCGGCGGAAAGGACATGGAGAAAGCCGAGGAAGTCTTGAAGGTTGTACGAGATTCCATGTTCCCGCCCTTTGAGGCTAACACGATAATTGACCCTGCTGGAGCTTACACTACAGCCGCTGCCATGGTCGCTAAAGTTGAGGATGCAATTGCACGCTCAAAACTTGGGGATTTGAAAGACAAACGCTGCGCCATTTTTGGAACTGGTGCAGTTGGGAGAGTTGCCGCAATTCTGCTGGCTAGGCTTGGATGCGAAGTCACAATAGTCAGTCCAAACCCTGAGCGCACAAATGGAGAAGAATACGTTGCAAACCTATCGAATCTGCTTCGCACTAAATACGGCGTGAACGTGGATGGAGTTTTCGCCCCAACACCAGAAAAGAAAGCGGAAGTCGTGGAAAAGGCAGATGTCATCTTCTGTGCTGCCGGAGCAGGATTTCGCGTAATCAGTAAAGAGATACTGGATAAAATGAAGTTTGCCAAGGTCATAGCTGACGTAAACGCTGTTCCGCCCTTGGGAGTTGAAGGAATAAAACTTGAAGACAACATGAGAGAGATAGCACCAGGGATATTCACTATAGGAGCGTTGACCATAGGCAGATTGAAGTATAAACTTGAGCAGGAGATTCTGAAAGAGGCACGGAGAAACGGCAAAGCAACAGTTTACAACTACAACTATGCGTTTCAATTGGCGAGAAAAATCTTGAAGGGAGAGATCTCAGCAGTCAAACTTGCGGTGACAATAAACTATCCTTCCAAAGAAAAGAAAGGGTCAGGCTAAAGTTAAGTAGGCGGTCTATAAGAGCGAATAATAGTAACCTCTGCGATGTCCGCTGAGTTTTCCGCTATACGCAGTATGCTGTCACGCATGGAACAACAGGCGCATATTACCTCTGTACTTTTCTCTTTTAAAAAGGCTAATGACGCTATTTCCTGATCCAATTTTTCTATTCGCGCTTTACTTTCGATTATTTCGTTTGAGTACTTTACTTCGTTAGATAACAGAGCGTTTACAGCCTTATCGTAGTTGGCAAGTGCGTCACAGCCAGCAGCGTACATTTTTTCTCGTAGAGTTTCAGAAATTTTCTTTTGTCTTCCCTCAAGCATTATTATGTGTTTTGCTATGTTGGCGGCTTGGTCTGCAACTTGTTCTATTAAGTAAACGAGAGTTTCATAATCGAGGCAGTCGAGGGCTTCAAGTCCAAGCTGATTAGCTAGGGCTGGGTCAATTGATGCTCCGCGAATTAGTCGCAAAAGGAAAAATGAAAAGTGGTCAACCTCATCATCGATTGAATAAACGGATTTAGCTAGGGCAGCATCCTGGTCTTTGAGGGCTGTGAAGGCGTCGCGGCACATGGAACTGGATATTTTATACATTCTGTTGATTCCTGTTTGAATGGAGGCTTTGGATTCGTCTATTAGAGTTGCAATATGAATTTCTTTCGTGTCTGCTTCCATTATGCGCATGTAAAGCGTTTGGACTATTCTGCGGATAGCCTTCTGCTGAGCTACTGAGAAGAATTTCTTTGAGATTAACTTGATGTCTGAATAACCGTTTAAGTAACACGCAATTATGCTACGGACAACAAACGTATCCCTTTCATCCGGTTCTACATAAATAGTTATCTTACTTGCTTCTTTCTCCTTCTTTAATCCCGGAAAAATCACCAGTGAACGGTCACGGTTTATAGCCAGCGAAACAACATCACCTGGTTTTAGCTCAGTCAGTTGAGTCCAATGTTTTGGAAGGGAAATTACCAGAGAGGAACGCCCAAGCGACATTATCTTTCGTTGCTCCATACATGCTCCCCGCATGCATTAATACAAGAACACGAATATATATTTTTATATACAATATAACCAGTAAACACCATTTAACAAACGTACTTCAAGTTTAAAGCTTTAAAGAAGCTTTAATCGCCGTTGCCTTCGAATAGTTTAAATATTAACTGAACACCTAGAGTCTTTATAAATGTTAGGAGGGCGTTCGATTGACAGAAGTCGTTGAGAAAGGGTTGAAAAAAATTGGAATAACTGTCTCAAAACCAGTCTTAGCCATCCTCTGCATAATCTTCGGACTAATAGTGATAGTATGGAAAGAATTTCTAAACCTCGTAGTTGGCATATTCCTCATAATAGAAGGCGTTTTGTTACTGACCGAGTATCTGGAGCTTCAGAGACAACAACCGAAACAATCACCTCAGTCCTAAAAATACTTTTATTTTTTACGTGTCTTTGAAAATAAAAATGACAGGTTTAGAGCAGTTGAAGAAAACCGGAATTCGGAAATTGTTGGTACTGGGAGTTGACACGGTTTTCATCGCCGCATCGGCAAAGAGGGCGGGCTACACCGTATATGTAGCAGACTATTTCGGCGACGTTGACCTTCAAAGATTTTGCTCCGAGTTCAAGGCGGTAGTTGAACAGGAAAAAGAGAAAAGTTCTGGAAGAATACAGTTAGATTTCAAACCGGAAGCTTTTCTGGAGATGGCGAAAGCTCTTGATAACAAGCATAAGGTAGATGCAATACTGCTTTCTTCGGGACTTGACGATTATTCCGACGTTCTTTGCGAGTTGAACAGTTTAGTTCCAATATTGGGCAACTCTCCAGAAATTATCAAAAGTGTTCGGGAAAAACCGGAGTTTTTTGACGAACTCGAACAGATGAATATTCCTTACCCCGAAACCACACTTACAAAAGATGTTTTTGAGGCAAAAACGGCAGCTGCTGAGATGGGGTTTCCTGTTGTTGTGAAACCAACCAAGGGCTTTGGGGGCACAAGCATAAGGCTTGCATTGAGCGATGAGGACTTGGAAAAAGCGTTTTCTGAAGTTTCTCAAACGAGTGAGAATGTTTTAGTTCAAGAATTTATTGAAGGAGTTCACGCAAGCATATCCATTTTAGCTGGAGATAAAGGCGTTAAAGTGGTATCCATAAACGAGCAGTTATTAGGTTTACCCTCCGTTTTCCAGAGCGAGCCATTTGGGTATTGTGGTAACATCGTCCCTTTACGCGTGACTGATTCAATCTTCGAAAAATGCAAGTCCATTTCCGAGAAAATCGCCTTACATTTTAGCCTTAGAGGTTCTAATGGCATCGACATAGTAATTTCAAAGGACGGAACACCGTATGTTGTGGAAGTGAACCCGAGGCTTCAGGGAACCTTGGGATGTATTGAAAGGGTTTTTGGAATAAACCTAGTAGATGCTCACGTTAAGGCTTGTCTTTACGGTGAAATGCCAAAAATAGGGAGAAGTTCAAAATTCTGTACTCGCTTAATCTTGTACGCTCCTAAACGTGTTATCGCTCCGGACTTAACGGTTTTTCAAGAAGTGTGGGACATCCCACTGCCAAACAGCATAATCGAGAGAGGAGAGCCCTTATGTTCGGTTTTAACGGAAGGAGAAAGCCGTGACATCTCTCTTCAAAAGGCTGAAGAAACAGCCAAGCTAATTTATGGTAAGCTTCATCCAGCCTAAACACGCAAACCCATCTTTCTAGCAACGGAGATTATCGGTGGACCTGTTAGAGCTGTTACGAGAGTAGATAATCCAGCTTTTATTGGGGTTTCAACAGCACCCGCAGCCCACATTACTTGAAGAGAGCCTACATCTAGACTGTAAAAAAGGCTGTATGTTTGGCATGGTACAAATATAAAAATGCGGAAAAGAACATCGGCTTCTAAGCCTATGAAAGCGCTTAGTGCAAGAATGTAAACGAGACGAGCGCTTGATTCAATGTTCCAAAAACCTTTCCATTTCGTCGCTACGATAGATGTAGCGACGAGAATGGCAAATGCCAGATAGACATCCCACATGCCCCATAGAGGAAGCTGCCAAGCAACAGGTACAGCAAAATATCCTATAAGCAAAACCAAATAGTATGCAATAGGCATCTTCCACTTTCCACGAAAAATAAGAGCAGAAACCGCAGCTCCGATTGGAGCGCCAAGCGTGAATAAAAATTCGTAAACATCCTTGAAGTTTATGGAGTGGCCGATCATAGCCCCGACAAGATTTGAAAAGAACCCAACTAACGGACCAAGCATTATCCCTGTAATTGGTTCGGATATGAAAATCCAACTGTGCCAAACATCAGTGGATAGGGGCAGGTAAGATGCGGTTAATGAGTCACAAATGATGATGAAGGCTGCGAAAACGGCTACCAACGAGATGAAAGTTGAGTTGGTTAACTTTTCAACGTTCACACCTATCGCCGCTTTTTCCTTTTGGAGCTTTGAAGATA
>JGI20130J15133_1002672_pt1 | contig 12954 bp, 8 predicted proteins | sample WasSprMetagenome_FD_15133 | JGI IMG/M metagenome (IMG submission 15133) | reverse complement strand
GTAGGCTTCGGATCTATTTCTTTTGCTCAAAGAAAGAAGTACAATGAAGCTCCAATGCTAGCAGAACTAGTAAAAGCTGGAAAGCTTCCACCTGTAGAAGAAAGGTTACCAGAGAAACCTGTAGTATTGACACAGGATTGGAATGAGATACCTTCAAATGATATGAAGTTAGAGATAGGTCAATACGGTGGAACCTTAAGGTTAGCTGACCCAGCTCCAGAAGGTGGCGCAGCTCCAGAGATGTGGTGCTTTAGTCGTGAGCCTTTATTTGTTACCCCTGGGATAGATACCTTAGGTGAGTGGAGAAAAGGTAATTTAAGGGGTAATGTTTTTGAAGGTTATAAAGTATCAAAGGATTATAAGACTTACACCTTTTATCTTAGGAAGGGACTTAAATGGTCTGATGGAACTCCTGTCACCACAGAAGATGTAAGATTTAGATTTGAAGATGTCTATTTAAATGAGAAACTAACTCCTACTTTTCCTGCTTGGTTAAAGCCTAATTACAACCCTAACGAAGGGCAAGGAAAGCTCAAGGTAATCGATAAATATACTTTCATTATTACTTTCCCTAAAGCTTATCCGCTTTTTATTGCTTACCTAGCGTTAAGATGGAATTCCTGGGATACTCTATTAATGCCATCTCACTATATGAAGCAATTTCATGCAAAATATACACCACTTGAGAAACTAGAGCCGTTAATTCAGAAAGAAGGTTTTGGTAAAGGAGAGTGGTGGAGACTATTCTGGGCTAAGAATAGCTGGTCAGGTCAACATGGAGGTCCCGCATTAGGATTTCCAACCCTTGATCCATGGGTATATAAAGAACAGCCAGCAAAGGGAATATTTGTTTTTGAACGTAATCCTTATTATTTCAAGGTTGACGCTGCAGGTAACCAGTTACCCTATATAGATAAAATAAGGGTACAATGGGTCACTGATTTGAAGATGCAGACGATGAAGATAATAGCTGGAGAGGTAGACTTTGCAGTAAACAGGACAAATGTCACAGATTATCCATTATTTAAAGAGAATGAATCTGCAGGACATTACAAGGTAGCTTTGCTTAAACAACATGTTACCCCATACGATATATTCTTGAATCTCACTTATAAAGATCCAGTTTGGCGAAGTGTTGTAAGAAATAAGAAGTTTAGAGAAGCGTTGAATCTTGGAATTAATAGGAAGAGAATAATAGAAGTAGTGCAGTTAGGACAGGGTAGTTTACCGACAAAAGCTAAGGTTCCGTTTGAATATAACCCAGAGAAAGCAAATAAAATCTTAGATTCCATAGGACTTAATAAACGTGATGCTGAGGGGTGGCGTCTTGGCCCAGATGGTAAAAGATTTGTTATTCCTTTCGAAATAGCTTTATGGACTGTAGGGACAGATAAAGTGGCAGAACTTGTAGCAGAGGACTGGAGGGCTTTAGGTATTTATACTACTGTAAAGGTACTTGATATGTCGCTAGTTAATACTAGAAGAAATGCGAATGATATTAAAGCTCAGTGCTACTGGTTAGACTGGGCGGTTATTTGGTCAATGAATCCAATTGCCTGGTTCTGTTCCATTAATCAGTTATTCTTTGACTGGGCACCATTATGGAGAGATTGGTACTATAGTCAGGGTAAAACTGGAGAAGAGCCACCTCCTGATGTAAAAAGATTTATTAATGCTATAGAGAAAGTTGTATCTACTGGAGATGATAAAGTTAGAGAAGGACTTATAAAACAGGTGTATAAGATGCTATATGATAATATCTACTTCTTTACTATAGCTGAAAGCTATTATCCAATGATATATAATGAGAATATGGGTAACATCCCAGTAAATACTGAGTATGGTATTGCTGCCGCATATAGCGCGGAACAATTCTTCTTTAGAAAGTAAATCTCGGAAGAGGGGTAGAGTTTATCTCTACCCCTTAGTTTAACCTTATCTTAATCGGAGGCAAAAAGGATGTTAGAGTTTATTATTCGAAGATTGATCTTATTTATTCCTCTATTATTTGTTGTCTCTGTAGTTTCCTTTGTTATTATTCAACTTCCTCCAGGGGATTTTCTTACATCTTACATTCAACAACTAAGAGCTACTGGTACAGATGTTTCTGAAGAAACAATTCAATCTTTAATAAAGATATATGGGCTTGATCAACCAGCGTATATTCAATATTTTACTTGGATAAAAAATATCATTTTAAGAGGAGATTTTGGGAGGTCTTTTCAGTGGAATAAGCCCGTTAAGGAGGTAATAGGGGAACGTATAGCTCTTACCGTGTTTATATCACTTTTGACTATGTGTTTTACTTGGATAGTGGCTATTCCTATTGGAATATACTCAGCAACACATCAATATACTTTTTTTGACTATTTCTTTACCTTTGTAGGCTTTGTAGGTATTTCAATGCCTGGATTTTTACTAGCTTTAATAATCATATGGATAGCACATCTTTATGGACTTAATGTAACTGGCTTATTTTCAGAAGCATTTATAGAAGCTCCCTGGAGTTTAGCAAAAGTAATAGATATGCTCAAACATATTTGGGTAGCCATAATAGTTATAGGGCTTTCTGGGACAGCTGGACTTATCCGTATAATGAGAGCTACTCTGCTGGATGAATTAAGAAAGCAGTATGTGATAACTGCTAGGGCTAAAGGTCTTCCTGAGAGGAAGTTATTATTCAAGTATCCTGTTAGATTAGCAATAAATCCTCTTATAAGTACAATTGGGTGGATGCTTCCTAGTGTAATATCTGGAGAAACTCTAGTCTCTATTGTTTTGAATCTTCAAACAACTGGTCCGGTCTTATTAAGAGCTACTATGCAGCAGGATATGTATCTAGCTGGTAGTTTTGTCTTAATCTTGAGCGCCTTAACCCTTACTGGGACATTAATATCTGATATATTACTGGCTTGGGTAGATCCTAGGATACGTTACGGAAAGGTGGGAGAGTGAAAAAATGGGTAACTATAATTTCGAGGAAGAAAGGGTAGAAGAATTTAAAGAAAAATTATATTTAGCTTCTCAATGGCAGTTAATTTGGTGGAAATTCAAAAAACACAAATTAGCAGTAACTGGTCTAATTATAATTCTTATTTTATATATACTAGCTATATTTTGTGGCTTTTTTGCTCCATATTATCCGACTACTGTATTCGATGAGTATACGAGTGCTCCACCTCAAATTGTACGTATATACTCTAGGGATGGAGGGTTACAGAGGCCTTTTGTATATAGGTATAAAAAAGAGAGAGATCCAGTAACATTAAGATTAAGATATGTTATAAATTACTCTGAAAAATGTCCTGTAAGATTTTTTGTGAAAGGTAAACCTTATAAATTGTTAGGTCTTTTCGATACTGATATACATCTTTTTGGAGTAGATGATGGGACAATATTTTTATTTGGGACAGATGATATGGGAAGGGATATATTCTCTAGAGTACTCTATGGAGCTAGGATATCTCTATCTATAGGTTTAGTTGGGGTGTTTATCTCTTTCCTATTTGGGATGATAATAGGAGGTATATCGGGATATTTCGGTGGAGCTATAGATAACTTTGTTCAGAGAACCATAGATTTTCTTATTTCTATCCCTACTCTCCCCTTGTGGATGGCTCTAGCTGCTGCTCTCCCTAGAGAATGGTCCATAATAAAGACATACTTTGCAATTACGATAATATTATCTTTGGTGGGATGGTGTGGACTAGCTCGTGTAGTAAGAGGGAAGTTGCTTGCTTTAAGGGAAGAAGAATTTACTTTAGCGGCTAGGTTAGCTGGAGCAAGTGAATTTCGTATAATAACGAGGCATTTACTTCCTTCTTTCGCTTCATATCTTATAGTTTCTATAACACTTTCAATACCTAATATGATTTTAGGAGAAACAGCTTTAAGTTTTTTAGGCCTTGGTATGCAAGAACCAGCAGTAAGTTGGGGTGTTTTACTACAGAGGGTTCAAAATCTCACTATAGTAGCTCATCAGCCATGGCAATTAATACCATGTATATTTGTCATTGTAACTGTTTTATCCTTTAATTTCTTAGGTGATGGCTTGCGTGATGCGGCAGATCCATATGCTAGATAGGAGGAATCCATTATGACTATGAGAGAGCGGATGCTAGCTGTAATCTATGGAGAAAGCCATAACCGTATCCCTTTTGTTCAGTACGATGGACTTGCTGGGAACAATGATGAGATATGGAGTATCTTAGGTCGAGATAATATGGGACTCTTGAGATGGTCCAGGATATATAGATTTGAGCATCCGCACTGTTATTTTGAAGTAAAGCGGATAAAGAGAGAAGATTTTAGTGGATTTCTAACCACACTTCATACTCCAAAAGGAGACCTCACTGAGGAATCCTATAGGGAACCTGTGTATAAGAGCATCCATATTGAAAAACATTTTATCCAGAAGACTATGAGATCTTTATGACGTATCTTAAAGATATTATTGTTTATGAAGATATAGAAAGATTCACAAGGGATGAAGCGGAGCTTGGAGATGACGGAATAGCTATGGTGACAATGGAGAGGACACCGTTTCAGCAATTATGGATACAATGGGTCTCTTTGACTGATCTTTCCTTCCATATGGCAGATTACCCTGAGCTTGTAGAAGAGTGCATAAAACTGCTAGCAGAAATCCAATATAAGACATTTGAAGTTGTTAAGAAGGCTACAGAAAAAGTTTTTATTCCGTTTGTTAATTTTCCTGATAATATTACTGCCTATGCAATAGGAGAGAGAAACTTTCGAAAATACTGCATACCATTTTATAATGAGCTAGCAGATCTCTTATCTAATAAAAATATTCCGGTTGTTGTCCATATGGATGGGGATCTTAAACCCTTGTGGAAAGACATAAGAGAATCAAAAGTAAAGGGATTAGATTCATTTACTCCGGCTCCTGATAATGATACAAGTGTAAAAGAAGCGATTTCTTTCTGGCCAGATAAGAGGTTATTCTTGAACTTTCCCTCTTCTGTACATTTAGAAGAGCCTGAAGAGATCTACAGAGAAGCAAAGAAAATTCTTGATGGGGCTGGACATTCAGGAAGGCTCTGGATTCAGATCTCGGAGAATGTCCCCCCTGGAGTATGGAGAAAGAGCTTTCCCCAAATAGTAAAGGCTATCAAAGAATTCGGCTCACCCAGAGTTATATAAAGTGTCTGATTTTCAGCTGTATAACCAGCATCTAACCCAGTGCTTTTCCTTTATCTCCACCTCTCGTGGCCTTTCTTTGGTACATATATCCTTTGCATAAGAGCATCTTGGGGCAAATCTACAGCCTGGAGGAGGATTTACCAGATCTGGAGGTTCTCCAGGTGGGACTTCTTTAANTATATTTCTGTTTTCCGGGTCTGGTTCTGGTATCGCATTTAACAGGGCATTTGTATATGGATGCAAGGGGTTAGAGAGTAATTCCTGAGTAAGAGCTCTCTCTACAATCTCCCCTGCATACATAATAAATATCCAGTGTGTAAACATCCTTACTGTAGCTAGGTCGTGAGTTATATAGATAAGGCTGGTTTTATGTCTGTCCTGCATATTCTTTAAAAGTTCCAGTATCTCTACCCTGACAGATGCATCCAGCATAGATACTGGTTCATCTGCTACTACGAGTTTGGGCCTCATAATAAGAGCTCTTGCAATAACAACTCTCTGCATCTGTCCACCACTTAACATATGCGGATATTTGGGTGCGAAGTCTTCTACAGGTGTAAGTCTTACCTCTTCCAGTGCCTGATAGATCATATCCCTTCTTTCTGATTTATTCCCTATATTGTGTATTATTAATGGTTCTTCCAGGATCCTGTAGATAGTAAAGTGGGGAGGTAAGGCTCCAAATGGGTCCTGCTGAACCAGACCTGTCTCTTTCCTGTACCATCTTATATCCCTTAGATCTGAGTCGCTTATATCTTTCCCATCAAAGATGATCTTCCCACTCGTTGGTTTATATAGTCTTAGTATCGTCTTACCAAGAGTCGTTTTCCCGCTACCACTTTCTCCAACAAGCGAGATAGATTCACCAGTATTTAGCGTGAAGTTTACCCCATCAACCGCCTTTACATATAAAGGTTTAGAAAATATTCCTTTTTTTATCTCAAACCAGACCTTTAAATCTTCCACTCTGAGCAGTTCGTTATCCATATTCTATTTCCCCTCGTTTAGATAACATTTGGCAAAGTGCCCTTCTTTTATCTTATAGAAAGGTGGCTCCTTAACCTTACATATATCCATAACTGCTGGGCATCTGGGATGGAATCTGCAGCCAGAAGGAGGGTCTATTAAACTTGGAGGAGATCCGGGGATAGATTTCAGACTTTTATCCTTCCTCAATGTAGGTACACTATCTAGCAGTAGTCTGGTATACATATGAGAAGGGTTATTATAGAAGTCCTCTACCGGGCTTATCTCTACTATCTCTCCAGCATACATAACTGCCATTCTATCTGCAAGCTCACTGGTAAGTGCTATATCGTGAGTGATAAAGATATAAGTCAGATTGAGTTCCTTTTTCAGCATCTTTAAGAGATTCATTATATTTTCCTGAGTTATTATATCCAGGGCAGAGGTTGGCTCGTCTAAAAGCAATAATTTTGGATTTGTTATAAGAGCCATAGCTATAACAACCCTCTGCTTCATACCACCACTTAACTCAAATGGATATCTTTCTGCAAAGGCAGAAGATATCCCGACCAGATTTAAGACCTCTTTAGCCTTCTTAAACGCAGATTCTCTATCAGTACCAAAATGGACCATAAGAGGCTCTGCTACCTGGAATATTACCTTTAAAACAGGATTCAGAGAGTTCATAGCTCCCTGAAAGACCATCGACATCTCTTGCCATCTTATCTCTCTTCTAAAGGTCTCTTCATCCAGAGATAAGATCTCCCTACCGTCTAATGTTACCTTCCCTTCCACCTTTTTTATGTTCCTCGGGAATAGTCTGATAAGTCCGCGGGCTAAAGAGCTCTTCCCGCACCCCGATTCTCCTACGATAGCTAGGGTCTCTCCCTTTTTCAACTCAAAGCTGACATTGTTTACTGCTTCTACATCCCCCTTCCTGGTTCTATAGGAGATGGTAAAATTCTCAACCTTTAACAGATTGTTATTCTCCATAGTCTTATAACTCCTTCAACTTCGGATTCACTATCCTATCGAGGACAAATCCAAGTAGAGAGAATGAAATAGCGGTAAGTATTAAGAGGAATGATGGTATTAAGACCCAGTAGAAATACCCTTTATATAAGGCACCGTTAGAGAATGCATCTTCTATAACCCTGCCCCATGTAGGCTGTGTAGGGTCTAAGACCCCAAACAGGGCAAGAATAGCCTCAAGGAATACATATACAGGAACAGATGCAACCAATCCAGGTACAACAGGAGGAAGTATCTTGGGGATTATATACAGGAATATTATCCTCCAATTGCTTGCCCCATATGTTTGAGCGGATTCGATATATGGTAGCGTCTTGACCTGAAGGACTAATGCCCTGGTCGTTTTTATGCCAAAACCAAATATGCTCAGCAGTACAACTACAACAAGTAGACTCCAGAGACTCAGTTTATAGAAAAGGGATATCATTATCATAATCGGTAGGAACGGCAGTACCATATATATCTCTGTAAGTCTCTGGATGAGAGCATCTGTCCATCCTCCAAACCATCCACTTATAGTCGCTATAATTAGCTCTATAATGGTAATACTCAGAGATGCCCCTAACCCAAATGAGAGGTCTAGAGGCGCCCCCCAGAGAAGTGCAATATGGATGGGTCTTCTCAAGTGATCTGTTCCAGCTATACCATAGACCGAACCATAAAATACGGTATCTGCTGTAAGAGAATCTTCCTTATCCTTTAACTCTGCCTCTATGAGCAGTGAATAATTTCCTTTAAGGACCTCTAACTTCTTGGTATATTTCATAAACAATGCCCGGGTAGTAGTTATAGAGAAATCGATAGGTTCACTTATTTTTGATCTTACATAAGTATCCAGTTTGTTTTCAATTGAAAAGTCATTACTGAGGTAAAGCACATCATCTTGTGATCTTAATTCATGTTCTTTCAGGAGTATCCTGTCTCCATCAGGCCTGAGGAGGTATATCCTTACTAGCGGAGCACTCCTCTTATAATTCGCCCTGAAAAATATGTTAAGTTCTGTTGGGAAGTCGTCATAATCAAAGACGAAATCTTTTTTTGCCTCCCCTTTCAAAATACCTCCCTCTTGAACGAGATTACTGCCATTTATTTCTATCTGTAGTTCTATGTTCCTCGGCTTTTTCTTCTTTGAAAATATATTCCACCATACTGGCTCAGCGTTTCTTGGATTTTTGAGAAAGGCAGTACTGCTATTCCAGAGAGCTATCGTCTCGTCGTATGGCATCGCTATCACTGTATACAGAATAAGAACTCCAAAAAAGGCTAATATGATAAGTGCAGAAACCCCCGCTTTATAACTCAGTACCTCTTTTAGAATGCCTCTAAAGCTATACTCAGATATAATCTCCTGTCCTTTCATCTTTTTTTACCCCTGTATCCTCATTCTTGGATCAACCATTGCATATATGATATCTAGAGCAAGAACAGTTATAGCTAGAAGATATGCATATACAACTGTTACTCCAACTATTACCGGAGCATCAAAATAACTGATCGCCTGGGATATAACCTGCCCCAAACCTGGCCAGTTAAAAACTGCCTCAGTGACTATGGCTCCTGTCCAGGAAGATATAACACTGAGTGCAAACCCTGTAATCACTGGAGGTAATGCAGGCCTTAAAAGATATCTATTCTCAATCTGTCTTGGTGTAAGCCCTTTAGCCTTTGCAACCTCTACATAATCTTCAGTAGAGTAGATGAGAAAGAATGTCCTCTCCTGATATATTCCCAGGAATAAGCTGGCTATGATCCATGATGCCAAAGGCAGTATCATATGCTTCAATACACTCAGAAAGTAAGGGATGGCTCCAGAGGGAGGTGGATAATCTACCAATCCACCTGCTGGAAGTATGTGTAACCAGGAGTAGAAGATCATTATCATAAATATCCCATAGAACCATCCTGGAATGACTGATGTTGGTGAGAGTGCTATAACTAGCTTATCCCAGAATGAACCGTACTTTCTGGAGAGTCTCAACCCCAAAAATAGATGTAAGAAGAAATTGATGACTGTTGCAGTAGTAAAAAGTAAAACCGTAACAGGAAGCCTCTCCAGGATTATATTTCTTACAAGAGCAGAACCACTATCACTTGTCATATACATAGCCCTTCCAAGATTTAAAGTTATTGCATCCCTCAGATGGTACATACTCCTGATTGGAAATGGCATATCTAATCCACGCCTTTTCATTTCATGCTTGAATCTGCTCTCTATAAGTTCCTTCTGCTGTGCTTCTGATAAGTTTCTAAATGTTGGATCATCTTTAAATCTCATAACTATATTAGACATAAGCTCGGTCTCTACTATCTTATCTACATATCCACCTGCATTAGCTATTACTATAGTCAGGTATACGGCAACAACTACCGTAAGAAACAATGTCAAGCTACGTTTCAATATATACTTTAATAAACTCTTAATAGATAATCATCCTCCTTCCTTTTTGCATTCTATTATACAATTAAAAACCCAGAGGGGCAATACCCTCTGGGTCATAGTCAAAAGTAGATGAAAACCTTATCTAGTTATTTGAGGAACTTGGAGTTTTTAAGCAGTGCGGTATGGGCAACTACATCTACCTTATCCAGATAGTAGGGACCATTACTTACCCAGAAATGTCCATACTTTTCATAGAACTTCTTAAGGGATGAGAACCTCTCCTTGGCTACCGATGGGTCTACATACTTTCCTACGAAGTTCTTAAATGGTACATACCCTTCCTTTTCACATCTCTCCACTACATCCTTAAGGATAGATAAGCTTGGTCCACCAATGTAGTTCATCCATTCTACATTCTTCTCCTTAGCCTTGTCTGCGCTGAATGCAAGCTTGCCCTCTTCTTCAGCCCTTATTCCGATAGCATAAAGGTGCCAGGGATAATAGGCAGAAGCTGCAAAGTCAGTTGCAGTAAGTTCTGCATCAAGCTGGGAGTAATTAATATAGTATTCGATAACCAGAGGATTTGTCTTTACTATCTTCCATGCCACGAATTGATCTCTCCAGGAGTTAAATGTATCTACAAAGGACTCGTCGTAAAGTTTACTGTCTTTGCTGGCTCTTTCAAATCCTAAGATCCAGTCTACTATGAAGTCTGCAGGACTCATAACCGAACCATCGTGATATTTGTCCTTACCAATAATGTCTTCATAGTTTACAACCACTTTCACCTTTGCCTCTTTTACTCCAGCCTCTCCTGCGGTTACCACATCCTGTTTCTTTACATCCCATCCATACCATGCATCTGCAGGAACGGTAACCTTGTCGACCTTTGTGAGTTTGAGCCACTTGGTGTCAGGATTCTTAAATGTCGGAACATCTTTGTTGACCGTAAGTTCTGCTGATTTAATCTTTAGAAGGATTGGTAGTCCTGTCTGTGGATGCCAGATAACTGCTCTGCCCAATGTTGATTCAACTAACATATTATCATAGATCCAATTAGATCCGGCTACCGGATTCCATGGGTCTATGATAACCTCTGTACTGCCTACTCTCATCCTTCCGCCAGTCTTATCGGTAAACTTCAGCGTGTAGGGCCAGACCCTCGCGGAGTATCCACCAGCATAGTCCGCCACTGCATCTACTCCTTTACGCCTGACCCATGCAGAGTTCTGATCAACCAGCCATATTCTCACTGAGTCTTTCATAGCAAGGTATAGCGCCTTGGTCATAAGCAGGTTTCTCTCTTTCATACTTGTAAAGTTCCTATTGGCAAGCTTATTACCGATATCCCTGAATTCTTTGGTTGGTTTATAAGCCTTCCATAGAGGAGAGAAGGACATACTTGAATCTGGTAGATAGAAGAATTGGAAGTTATCTGCATTATCTCTTGCTACTACGGTAGTAATCCAGCCACCGGTATATATATCCCACTGTCCTTCTGCAGGGTCTCCTCTCATCCATATAGGAGAAGCCTCTCTAGATGTCTTATACATCCTTTCTACAGTGAATCCTAGTTTTTCTAGCTGGCCAGAGACATAATCCCCTATAGCCTTTCTCCTATCCTCAGTCCTTATGATGAACTTTACCGTGACCGGTTTTCCTTTATAGTACCACTTACCACCTTTTAATTCTGCTCCCATCTTTTTGAGTTCGTCTGATATGATCTTCTGTCCTCTGGCAAAACTGTACTTATAGGTTGTTTCTATTGTGGATATGGTAGATTTATACCTCTCATATTCGGGGAAACCCTTACTTAGAGGTACAAACTTTGGTGTGGCAAGTCCACCCATTATCTCATCTACGATGTATTGCCTGTCTATAACGAGATTCATTGCTTCTCTTATCTTGGCGTTACTGAATGGATTCAGTCTGCCATCTTTGTACTCCGGTCCCACAGGATTGAATGTCAGTTCATTATAAAGCCCGAAAGACATCGAGTAAGCAAGCTGTGGATTCTCCTTGATCCTCCTGAAGAGAACCGGGTCATCGATGTCCTTGAAGAAGACATCCATATCCCCCTTAGTCATCATATCGATGGCTTTAGCTAGATCCTTCTCAGGGAAGAAGACTACCTCATCCAACCAGCCATCCTTGTTCACATTGACCGTCTGGGCGCTGGTAAAAAGTGGCATAGAGATAAGCATCACTGTTACCAACAGCCCAATTACCCTTTTCCACACTCTATTCATCGTTCCACCTCCAATTTTGATTTTTGTTTTTAAGATAATACTAATATACTAAATTAGTATTATCTTGTCAATTGTTATACGACTCTTCAACTTTTTGCATGGTAAATAAGTTTTGAAGATACTGGTTGGACAGGCAAAATGCCTGTCCAAAATAATCCACGCTAGAGTTTATAGAGTTTTGTCTAGATGGTTCTTCGACTTCCTATTGACAATGAAGATATGGGTAGTGTATACTTTTAGCAACAATTGTTAATGTTAACACATAGGGTAGACCGATGGCTACAATAAAAGATGTTGCGGAAAAGGCTGGAGTATCTGTAATGACAGTCTCCAGGGTGATAAATAATAGTAGATATGTAAGCCAGGAGACCAGGGAAAAGGTGGAACGTGTAATGGAAGAACTTGGTTATGTGCCTAATGCTCTGGCTCATGGTTTAATCACTAAGAGGACTCATATTTTAGGACTTATAGTCTCAGATATTACGAATCCATTCTTTACAACAATTGCTAGGGGAGTAGAAGATACCGCTATAAAGAATGGATTCAATATTATACTCTGTAATACGGATGAGGATGTAGAAAAAGAAGAGAGATATATTGAACTTTTATTGAGAAAAAGGGTAGAAGGGATCATCTTAAGTCCAGCTGATTGTCGCAGAAAAAATGGTATAGAAAGGATAATATCAAAAAATATACCGATTGTTTTAATAGATAGACATATCAGGGAGTTAAAGGTGGATTGTGTATACAGTGATAGTATAAGTGGAGCTTACGAACTAACGAGATATCTGATTAATCTTGGACACAGGAGGATAGGGATTATAGTTGGTCCCAGGAGGATATCCACAGCAGTAGAGAGGGTAGAGGGTTATAAGAAGGCTCTAAATGAGGCACATATACCCATAGATGAATCTCTTATCAGATGGGGGGAGAAATATAGCAGAGCAGATGGATATAAGAATACCATAGAGCTCCTAAAGATAGACAATCCTCCTACAGCTATATTTGGAGGGAATAGGCTAATAACCGTAGGGATTCTCAAGGCGATTAGGGAGTTAGGATTAAAAATCCCTGATGATATTTCAGTAGTTTCCTTTGATGAGGTTGAAGACTTTTCAGCAGCGAATCCTTTCCTAACGGTGGTAAGCCAGAACTCATATA
>JGI20130J15133_1002666_pt1 | contig 12979 bp, 11 predicted proteins | sample WasSprMetagenome_FD_15133 | JGI IMG/M metagenome (IMG submission 15133) | reverse complement strand
TCCCACATGTTGAGCGCGACCACAACGTTCGCCTCGAGCTCGAGCAAAAGCAACGTTAGGTAGAGGTTTCTCTCAATGTTGGACGCATCGACGATATCAACAACGACGTCGGGTCTTTCTTCAACGATGTAGTTCCTAGCTATCCTTTCGGCTATCGACCGGGCCGTTAGACTGTAAACCCCCGGAAGATCTACAATATTCATTACCGTACCTTTGTGTATGCACACCCCCACCTTCTTTTCCACGGTGACCCCTGGCCAGTTCCCAACGTGCTCTCTTCCGCCGGTGAGGTTGTTAAAAATGACTGTTTTTCCAACATTCGGGTTTCCTATCAATGCGACTGTTATTGCCATGTCTCCCTCACCATTATTTTCATTGCTATCCCCCTACCTAACGCGACCCTTGAACCCTTGACGTCGACTAGGATTGGGCCGGGATACTGGGAGCACGATATCCTTACTTTCGTTCCAGGGGTGAAACCCATCTCGGCCAATCGGTGTCTCATGCCTCTGCCGCCTGTGATCGCGACGATTTCCCCCTCCGTGTTCTCCGGGAAAAAGGCCAAAGGCACGACCGCCCCAAGGTCTGCAGAATGTTGCATCAGCTCGTGCAGGTGCTTGTCAACTTCTTCTAGATGGGCCTTGGTTTCAGCATCGGTCACGTGTGTTTTCATTGTGTGTTCTACATCCCTGTGGACATGGACTAAGTCCTGAGCAATGTGATTGACCTCTCCCAAATTAATCCCTCCCTTGCGTCTTAATCTCTTCATGGCATAACTTCTACGTACACATTTTCGGCTTCATTTTTTCTCAACGATAGGTGATAGTCCTTCAGGAGAAACTCAATTGGGTCTCCAAGGGGGGCCCGCCTCACTACCTTGATCTCCGTTCCCTGGACGATGCCCATGTCCATGATCCGACGACGCAGTAAGCGGTCTCCGGTGACTTTCGTGACCCTCCCACTCTCGCCGGGACGCATTTCGCTCAGACGTTTCTCTGGCATGTGCTCTCCTTCCATGCATGCGCGTAGCAAGAAATTTCAACATTAGAGGATCGCATTCCGGTCATGTTTTCCATGTTTTCCGCGTTCTCTTCGCCTTTCTCAGCTTTCTCGAATACCTTGACGTTAATCGCGCCAGCAACCGTCAATCCAATAATCAAGGCCAGAAACAACGCTATTTTCCAGTCCATTTTCTCCCCCTCCTTAAGTTAGGCATACCTAATTTTTTTGCGCAATATTTAAACTTTTCGATGACCAATTGCAGCTGCGCCAAAGGACCATGCGAATGAGATGGATGGATCGAGAAGGTGGAAAAAGTTGCGCGACATCTGCTACGACTCTCGTTCGGGACACACATTGGATTGGTAAAAGCTCAGGGTCGAGCCCACATACTCATTGAGCATGTTTTATAGCGGCTTATGCAAACCTTTGAGGCACTTACTTATCTAATTGCTTCGTTTCTCAAACAAATTCAACGAATCGTCAATGAATAAGTTCGTGCCTAGCTGATGGCGAGTGTTTCATTAATCTACCCGTTTGAGTCTCTCGATCTTTCTCTTTCCAACTACCCTACTTATCTTAGGTTTTCTCACATCGTAAACCGACCGAAAGTTCATCCCCTCGAAGCTCTTTTGAACCTCTTTTAGCTCGTCCTCAGTTAAGGGTCTCACCGGACTAGGCCTGAGCGGAGTATTTATCTGAACTTCATTGGGTTCTATGATTCTTAACACCTCTGCGATTTCTTTGGAGAAATCCTTGTTGTCTGGGACAAACATCACCTCTACAGCAAACTTTCCCTTAAACTCCCCACGAAATCTTTTCATCCCTTCAACAATATCCTCAAAGAGGATTCCCATGTGCGGCCGATTTATCTGCCTTAGGAGTTCCATGTTGTGAGCATCCAGCTTGCCCTTTACTATATCCGCCTCAGCGAGGTCCCTCCTTACATCTTCCCTTATCATCAGGGAGGAGTTCGTCAAGACAGCAACTGGAAGGCCCGAGACTTTCCGAGCGATTTTTATAGCGTCGCCTAGATTAAGAGCCAGAGTCGGCTCGCCCGTTCCAGAAAAGGTCACGACATCGGCCTCGACTTTCCCCATAACTTTTTCGAGCTCTCGCGCTACTAGCTCGGTAGGGACGAAAACCCTGCGCTCGATGATCAGCTCCGTGGTTCTCCCAAGCGAACAATACACGCAGTCAAACGAGCACGTCTTTCCTTTCTCGCTGCAAATCAGATCTACGCCCAGCGATTTTCCAAGACGCCAGGACGAAACTGGGCCGTAAACTATTTCACCTCGTCTCGTTTCTCGTTCACCCAGTTTCTGCGCCCGATTCAAAATTTCAGGCGATGATTTTCTCCCACTTCACATTTTCCTCAAAGAGTTTCTTTGCTAGTTCAAGTCTTGTCTTGTCACTAGGCTTGATCTTCCCCATTATCTTTTGAACTTGCTGGAGAGTCGTAAACGTATCGTGCGGAACGAGAATTATAGGTACATTCAATTCATCAGCCCTTGGTAGCACCTTGACGCTTGGATATAGGCCGCCCGTAGCAATTATCGCAGAAGCACCCGTTTCGAGTGCAGCCAGTATTATGTCGGTTCGGTCTCCGCCTACTATTACCAGTTTGTCGGTAGTTCTCCTGAAGTATTTGATAGCGCTCTCCATTGACATGGCTCCCACCAAAAAGTTCCGTACCAGTTTGTCCATGCCCCTCTCCCCCGCTATAACCTTGCCGCCAACCAACTCACATATCTCTCTAACCCTAAGTGCACCTAGGATGTCACTGCTGGGTATCGATCCAAGCACTTCAACTCCTTCCTCCTCCAGTACTGCTTTTGCTATTTTTTCTGCTTCCGGGTAATCTGCTGGAACTCGATTTAGAACAACGCCCAACAGTGATACCTTCGTTTTGTGACAGTAGTCTACCGCCAGGAGCAGGTCGTCTAAAAACGTATCGTCTCTAATCCTCGATATTAACACTACTCTCGCTCCTAGATCTCTCGCCAAGCTCAACGCTGAACAACCTAGGAAGGTACCACCCGAAATTGTATCTGGTCCATCGATAAACATAAGCTCCTTGTCCTTCGAAACCATTTTGTACGAGTTCATCACTTTTTCTCTTATCCCGGATGGTCTGGCTTCAAGGAATTTTGTCAGGAATCTGAATTTCTCGAGCGTAATTGGACAGATGAGGCTCAGGTCCTCCTTCAGCTGCAGGATTTCCCTCATGTTTTGCGCGTCCTCGTCAACAAGCTCGCCCGAAGAGCCGACGATGGAAGCAAAACCAACAGGCTTGAAGTATCCTACCTTCCTTCCCAACTCCTTGGCCTTCATTGCCATGGACATTATTAGAGTCGTCTTGCCTGATCCTTCGCTAGGAGAAAGTACATAGATTGAGACGCTCATTATTTCTTCTTCTCCTCTGCTGATATGGTTATTCTTATGTCCACTGCAAGGCATCCTTTCCCCTGCTCGTACACAAATAAGGGATTCAATTCCATCTCGACTATTTCATTAAACCTGCTTACGAGCTGGGAAACTCGTAGAATGACGTCTACAACCGACTTGATATCAGATGGGGGTTCCCCCCTTACTCCTTTCAGAAGTATGCCCGCTTTCGTTTCGCTTATCATATCTTCCGCTTCGGAATAAGTTAGTGGACAAAGTCTATGCGATACGTCTCTTAGAAAGTTCACATAAACTCCACCCAGACCAAACATCATAACCGGACCAAACTGCGCGTCTCTTACCGAACCTACTATAACTTCCTTACCGGGTGGAGCCATCTGAGATACCAATACGCCGGTAATCCTTGCTCGGGGAACTGCTAACCTCACTCTTCTCAGGATTATCTCATAGTTTGTTCTCACCTCTTCAGCTGTTTTTACATTGAGTGCTATTCCGCCCACATCCGTCTTATGAATTATCTCCGGTGAAACGACTTTCAGGACTACAGGATAGCCTATCTCATCGGCTATGCTTATCGCTTCGTCCGCATCTCTTGCTATTTTAGCAGCTGGTATCGGAATCCCATAGGCTCTGGCTATGGTCATACATTCCTCTATGGTTAGGTTCACTCTTCCCTCAGCCTGGGCTTCGGCTATCACCTTTCGAACGACCTCGTCGTTTACATCCATTTCAGGTACAGGAGTTTCTGGCTGTAGAAGAGACTGAGAATAGCTACACATTCCTCTCAGAACTCGGACCGCAGACTCAGGAAATTCATAGTTAGGGAAAGCATTTCGCCTAAGGATAGAAATGGGGTCTCCACTTACCCCCATGAAAACCGGAAGGATTACCTTATCTGGAAATCTCTTTCTGGCCTCAACAATTTCCATCGCTATTTTTTCCAACGGAGTCATCGCTTGTGGTGTCACAATAACAATGGCACCTAACACATTTCTGCTCGAAAGACCCAGTTCTAGTCCAATTCTATAGCGTGTTTCATCCGCGTCCCCCAGTATGTCTACCGGATTGTTCAGACTTGCATGGGGTGGCATCGAGTTTCTTAGCTTCTCGCGAACTTCATATTCTAGCGGCGGTAACTTGAGTCCCTCTCTTTCGCAAGCATCCGCGGCCAATACTCCTGGACCACCTCCATTGGTGAGGATAAGAACACCATCACCGCGGGGGAGTGGCTGGCTTCCAAACCCTGTCAAGAAATCGAAGAACTCCTCAAGATTCTTCGCCCTGACAAGATTGGCTTTCCTACATGCTGCAGAGAAAGCGGTGTCCGAACCCGATAGAACACCCGTATGTGACAAAACTGCTCTGACTCCGACTTCGGTCGTGCCAGATTTTAGAACCACTATTGGCTTCCTGCGGCTAACCTTCTTGCACACCTCCAAGAACTCTTTTCCGTTCTTCACTCCCTCTACGTAGAGTCCTATCACTCTGGTATCCTCATCTTGATCCAAGACCTCAATAAAGTCCGAGAAAGTGAGGTCGGCCTCATTCCCAAGACTTATAAAGTGTGTGAACCCAACTCCCTCCCGAAGGGCCCGGTTTAAAATCGCGGTTCCAAGAGCCCCGCTTTGCGAGATAAAGGCAATGCTCCCCTGCACCGGATTGGCACCGGCAAAGGTCGCATTGAGTCTCATTTTTGTGTTGATTATCCCCAAACAGTTGGGACCCAAGAGTCTCATTCCGTACTCTTTACAAATGGAGACTAGCTCTCTTTCTAGCGCGAGACCGCCGGGTCCGGTTTCGCCAAATCCTGCAGCTACTACGACTACTCCTTTCACACCTTTGATACCACACTCCCTTGCAACTTGAGGAACCAATTTTGCTGGCACTGATATGATGGCAAGATCTATTTCCCCTGGTATTTCTGTTACTTTTGCATAGCACTTGTATCCCAGAACCTCAGTTGCGTTGGGGTTAACAGGGTAAAGCTCGCCTTGAAACCCAAAATCCACTATGTTTCTAAAAATCCTGTGACCGACTTTCTGCGGCTCTCGGCTCGCTCCTATGACTGCAACCGATTTTGGTTGCATAAAAGCCTCAAGCTTCATTCATAGAAGGTTGCTTCAATATCTTAACTAGGCGCTTGTTGCCTTGTAAAGCTAAAATTCAAATAATTGATGAAGAAAAAACGTTGGGAAAACCTCTACGACGAAAGAAAAATGAGCTTAGAGGAAGCGCTCTCATTGATAAAAACTGGAGATCACATCTTTGTTGGATCCGCTTGTGGTGAACCACAGTATCTTGTTAGGGGACTTATCGAGAAAGCAGACCATCTTTCCGATAACGAGATATTACATTTGTACACACTTGGAGTAGCCCCTTACGCGGAACCGAGGTACTCTGAGAAGTTTAGACTTAATACTTTTTTCGTGGGAATAAACACCCGACAGGCCGTTGCAGAAGGCAGGGCAGATTACACCCCCGTGTTTCTTTCTGAACTACCTCGCCTTATTTCAAGCGGGAGGGTTCCAATTGATGTCGCCCTGATACAGGTTACTCCTCCAGATCAACGCGGGTTCTGTAGCCTCGGGGTCTCGGTAGAAATAACCAAAACTGCAGCTAGAGTTGCGAAGCTCGTTATAGCTCAAGTAAACCGATACATGCCAAGGGTTTTTGGCGATAGCTTTGTTCACGTGAGCGAGATTGACGCTTTTGTGGAGTACGACGAACCCATCCTTGAGGCGCCTCCTCCGGAGGAAGACATAGTCTCGGAGAGGATAGCAAGGTATGTGGCCGAGCTTGTGGAGGATGAATCTACACTTCAAATTGGAATAGGAACCATACCTAATGCAGTTCTAGGGGCACTTAGAGATAAGAAGGATTTGGGAATACACACGGAGCTTCTAACAGAGGGGGTCGTTGATTTGGTCGAGGAAGGGGTGATTACCTGCAGGAAGAAAACTATAAACAAGGGTAAGATAGTGGCTTCATTTGCCATGGGGACTAGGCGTCTGTACGATTTCATAGACAATAATCCAATGGTAGAATTCTATGAATCTGACTACGTCAACGATCCCTTTGTCATAAGTCAACACGATAAAATGGTTGCAATAAATCAAGCGCTAGAAATCGATCTCACCGGACAAGTTTGCGCGGACTCCTTAGGTTACCGCTTCTACAGTGGGCTAGGTGGTCAGGCAGACTTCGTGAGAGGGGCCATGAAGTCTAAAGGGGGAAAAGCCATTACTGTTATTCCTTCTACCGCTAAGGAAGGGAGTATCTCGAGGATAAAATCCGTGCTGAGTGAAGGAGCAGGGGTGGTGCTAACTAGGGGGGATGTGGACTATGTAGTTACTGAGTATGGTGTTGCGTCGCTTAGGGGAAAAACTGTTCGAGAGAGAGCAATTTCTCTGATTAGTATTGCGCATCCCAGGTTCAGAAACGAACTCCTCGAATGGGCAAAAGAGAGGAAGCTTGTACCTCCTGAAGTCCTACCTTTCCCTGAGGTGGAGTACCCGGAAGAGCTCAAAAGATATGTGAAACTAAAAGATGGAACACAAGTCCTCCTGCGTCCAATCAGACCCTCCGATGCAACGATGAAACAACATCTTTTCTACGCTCTCTCGAAGGAAAGTGTACACAAAAGATTCCTAGGTTCCTTAAAAGCGATGCCCATGAAGAGGGTGTGGCCGTACGTAATCGTCGACTACGAAAACGAAATGAGTGTGGTAGCTACTATCGAGGAGGGGGGGCAGGAGAGCATGATAGGTATAGGAAGCTATGTTAAGATACCTCATACGAACTCAGCTGAGGTTTCCTTTGTGGTTAGAGATGACTGGCAAAATAAGGGATTGGGCACCTTGTTAGTTAACTATCTTATTGACATTGCAAAGAAAAAGGGAATAAGCGAGCTTGTCGCATGGGTTTCTGTTGACAACAACAAGATGATACATATTTTCAAGAAATGTGGATACCCGATGAGATATAGAATCGAAGGTAATCTTTATTACGTAACGATAAACCTCAAAGAGGCCCTCAAGAACTCCGGAAGAGAGAAATTTAACGAATGCAAATCGGGAAGCAATAGTTAAACGAAAAATTTTTTTCGAGTCTAGACTATATAAAAGAATTTGATGGGGCTCCACATTATCGCAGAATTTTTGGGGGTAGAAAAGGATAGAATATCCAAGACCGGACAGGTCAGGCAGATAGTTGAGGAAGCCGTGAAAGGGAGCGGTCTGAATGTTATACGCTCAGCTTATCATCAGTTCAAACCACATGGTGTCACATGTTTCTATCTACTTAAGGAGTCGCATCTTGCGGTTCATACTTGGCCTGAGGTGGATTACGCGGCAATAGACATATTCACCTGCGATAGGAATGGAAAGGCCAAAAAGGCGTTGGAGCTTCTGAGAAAGGGATTTTCGCCAAGGAAGATAAAAATTCGCATGTTGAGGGAACTCCAGTATGAAAAGCTACTGCGGAGAGCAAAAAATAATCAGGGAGCTTATTAGTGGCAGAAAAACTCTCTGGGAACTTCTTGCAAGCTATCACTGGACGCTTCGGGATTTCGTTAACACCATAAATGAACTGTACGAAGAAGGGGTAATCAAAACAGACGGGAAGTATATCTCCCTGAAGAAACCCGTACCAAAAGAAGAAATCTTCGCATCTGTTCGTTGTCCCAAATGTCTGGGGAGAGTTCTTCTTCCAAAAAAACTGAATCCCCTTGTAAAAAGGTTTAAGGAATTGACCTCCGAAAGACCAAAGCCATTGGTAAGTCTTCTTCAGGGATACATGAGGCCCGAAGATGTATTCGCTAGGATAGCACTCATGCACGAATACAGCGATGTGGAGGAAAAATCTATAATACTTGTCGGGGACGATGACCTTGTCAGTATAGGATTGGCTCTCACGCGTATGCCACGAAGGATAACGGTTATTGATGCTGACAAAAGACTAGGAGATTTCCTCGAGAGAATCTCGAAAAATCACGGACTGAATATAGAGTTCATAAATCATGACGTGAGAAATCCTCTCCCGAGGGAACTGCGACAAAAGTTCGATGTATTTGTAACAGATCCNCTCGAAACCCTCTCNGGCTTGAGGGCTTTTCTAAGCAGAGCAGTGAGTGCCCTTAAACCCTGCGGGTCCTCGGGTTACTTTGGTTTAACTACTCTTGAGGCCTCCCCCACCAAGTGGCTCTGGCTTCAGAAATTTCTAACTAGGATGAACCTTGCAATAACCGACGCCATTAGAGAACATTCCAGCTATCCAACAAAGGATTATGAGATAGGTTTTCTTTACGAAAAGGCACTTTTGAAAAATCTAAGGTTTGAGTATAAGCTTCTGCCTCCAAACGTTGATTGGTATAAATCTACTTTCATCAGGGTTGAGGCGGTGGGCAGGCTGAAGCCTCTAGACTCTTCGAAGAAAATCGAGCTGAAAGTGCACGACGATGACGATGTAACGTGGCCGGGAGACGTGTCGTAGATCTCACTCCTTTCTGTTTTAAAAGAAGGGTGGGCCCGGAGGGATTTGAACCCTCGACCTCCCGGTTATGAGCCGGATGCTCTAACCTGGCTGAGCTACGGGCCCCTCAAATTATTTGCAGTGACGAGTTAAATCGCGAAATGCTTTTTGTTGATGAAAATCTTCGCTCACGGGGATGCAGATGGTGTTTGTTCGGCCTGTCTTATTAAGCTTCTTCATCCAGAGGCAGAGGTTTGGTTTGCTAAACCCTCCTCCCTTTACACCTATCTAAAAGAGGTCCAACCAGGGACTCCACTCTTTATTTTGGACATCGCCATCAACGAGCTATACAAGGAGGAAATCTTCAAAAAGTTGGCAGAGCTTTCAAAAGAAGCGGACGTCACATATGTCGACCACCATCCTCTCCCGCTACAGGTATTCAAGAGCGATGTGCCGTGCAATTTCGTACATCAGCTTGGAATGAGTACGTCTGAGCTGGTTTTCCGATATTTCTCCGTTCCGGAAGAGTACGATAAAATTGCCCTCTGGGGCGCAATAGGTGACTATTGTGAGGAAACCGACTTCGTAAGAGAGCACCTGAGTAAGTACGATAGAAGGGCGATTTACATGGAGGCCGGATTGCTAAGCGAGGCCTTGAGCGAGGCGGATTTTGATTACAAACGTTCAGTAGTAGAAGCTCTGAGCAGGGGAGCAACTCCAGTGGAACTACCCGGGATTTTTGACCTTGTTGTTAGGGCTAGCCAGAAATCTAAGGAGATTTTGGAATATGTCCGACAGAACGTCAAGGTGGAGGGCAATTTGGCAATAGTCTATGGCCTTCCATCATTCTCAAGTGGGGGGAAGGCGGCTTTCAATGCTCTCGGGTTAACGGGTGCTGATGTGGGGATATGCGTGCTGAGGAAGGGGGATGAAATGGATATAAGTATGAGAAGGAGAGCAGGCGTCAACCTCAACTTAGATTTACTGCTTAGAAAGGTTGCTTTGAGGTTTGGCGGATCTGGAGGGGGACATGAGGGGGCAGCTGGGGCCAGAATTCCCGTCCAGAACTTTGAGGCTTTTATGGAGACTCTAAAGCGTGAAATTTCCCCGATGCTACCTCGTAATTCTTCCCTTAGGAGATAAGTCTTACTTCCCTCCCCACGCCTTTTTCTCTCGCTCTCTTGTAAACGGCCCACGCCACTGCCACATCCTGAATGGCGAGACCCGTGGAGTCAAAAACTGTGATTTCTTCTTCCGATTCCCTGCCTCTCTTTTTACCGGCTACAATTTCTCCCAGTTCTGCGTAGATATCCTCCCGTCTAAGAATCCCTTTCGAAAGAGGGACGTTTATCTCTCCACTGTGGCATGCTTGCTCATAATCGTCTACCACGATTTTAGCTCTTTTCAATATAGCAGGATCTAACTCCTCCTTGCCTGGGGCGTCGGCTCCGATGGCATTTATATGAGTCCCTTGCCTAATGTCTTTGTCCATAACGATTGGCCGCGTTACTGGGGTAGTTGTAACCAAAATGTCGGCGTTCCGAGCAACTTCCTCGATATCCCTCACTCTTACGTTAAAACCTTTCTCCCGCATCTCCTCTGCATAAATCGAAGCCTGCTCCTTTGAAGCAACCATGACTTCGTCTATTTTCATGATTTCTGCAAGTGCTAACAATTGATACCTAGCTTGGACACCTGCTCCCACTATCCCAACTTTTCTGGAATCCTTTCTGGCGAGGTACTTTGCCGCTATGGCTCCAGCCGCCCCGGTTCTGGCGGCGGTAATCCAAGTTCCATCCATGATGCTTAGAGGAACACCTGTCTCGGGATCGAGAAGAAGAATGGTTGCCATAACAGTAGGAAGATTCCTCTCAGGATTTTTTGGATGAACGTTCACAATTTTGACTCCCGCGGCGCCCATGAGCGGTAGATAGGCAGGCATGGTTCTAAAGTCACCTTTCTCGAAGGAAACGTAAACCTTCGGCGGCATCTGAACCTTTCCCTCCCCTTTCTGCCTGAACGCTTCTTCAACTACTTCAATCACTTCCTTGAGGGTGATCAATTGCTGTACGTCAATTGCATCGAGTATTGTCACCATCTGTCTTTTTTAGCTCAAAATAATTGAACAGGCGCCGGGGGGAGGACTCGAACCTCCGACCACCCGGTCCCAGCACGGGCATGGAGGCTCGTTCTTCATGGCACCCGTTTAACAGCCGGGTGCTCTACCTGCTGAGCTACCCCGGCACCATATAACTTAGCTCCCATAGCATAAGAATGCAGTGGCTTGAGAGATTCCAAAACCCGCCAAAAGAGTACACGATCATGCCTTTCTGGTTTATCAACAAAGTTCCGACTCGTGAAGAAATAGTCAGGCAAATCAGGGAAATGAAGGCGAAGGGCGTATATGGCTTTTTCATTCATGCTCGCAGAGGGTTAGAAGTTCCTCCCGTCAAAGAACCGAAGCCTTTCCTACCCCTTTGGTCCTCGCTATCCATAGGATTGGTGGGTGTAAGCTGGGACAAGTACTTTACGGAGCAACGCAAAGTTCAGCCCATACCTTACCTCAGAGAGACTTGGTGGGAAATAGTTTCCATCATCTTACAAGAGGCAAAAAAGGAAGGAATGCTGGTTGGTATATATGACGAGATAGATTGGCCCTCCGGAACAGCGGGTATGTTGGTGACTAGAAACAAGGAGTTGAGAATGAAATACCTTCTTCCCTCCGGTAGGGTCATAGAGGACGATAACTATATCGACCTGATGTCCCCCAAACCAACCGAAGAATTCATTAAACTCACCCATGAAGCCTACTGGAAGAGGTTTGGTAAAGACTTTGGAAAGCTCATAACTTCATTTTTCTCAGATGAGGTTACTCTCATCCATCACTTTAAGTTTATCTCTCCGGTTTCAGCCGCCCCTTGGAGCGATAGCTTGACTCGCGAGTTCGAAAAAGAACACGGATATAAGCTCATCCCAGCGCATCTTTGGAGAGATTACCCTGGAGCTTGGAAAACGAGGATAGATTACTGGAGTACCGTTACCAGACTCTATGTCAACAACTTTCACAGCAAGATACGGGACTGGTGTCGGAAACACGGGGTAAAATACACGGGACACGTCCTGGCGGAGGAAGCTAGTCCTCTGCAGGTAAGAGCCCAAGGGAACATTTTTGAGGTTCTAAGGCAGATGGACTGGCCAGCGGTGGATCACTTGACTAAAAAACAAGGGGGATGCTTTCCACGAATAGCAGCGTCTGTGGCGCACTACTTGGGTAGCGAAAGGGTGCCATGTGAAGCTTTCGGGGCCTCGGGATGGGGGCTCACCTTGGGCGATATGTACCGCATCGCAAACTGGCTGTTTGTAAATGGAATCAATATGATCGTTCCTCACGCGTTTTATCTGTCCACTGAGGGCTTTAGATATTACGAGTACCCACCTAGTCAATTCTTCCAAGCGAAGTTCTGGCCCAAATACAACAAGTTTGCGGATTATGTAAGGCGAGCCTCGTATCTGCTTTCTCAGGGAACCCACGATCCGGACGTCGCTGTTTATTATCCGGTTCAGTCTCTCTTTGCCCACCAAGATTTCTCCATTTTCAACAAGTTTGCCAATACAATCTCGGCCGAGCTTGAGAATCTTCATGTCATGTTAGGAATACTACACCTTGACTACGATTTCCTCGACGAGAAAATGCTACTAGAGTGCAGGGCAAAGGCTGGAAAACTGATTTTAAGAGAGGAGAGTTACAGAGCTCTTATTATCCCGACTGCCAGCTATCTCCCGCCGGAGGTGCTAGACAAGGTAGATGAAGCTTTGGAGGCGGGAGTTAAGGTTGTTTTTACCACTTGGCTTCCCTTCCTGGGTGAAGGAGCTGAGTGGAGCAGAAAACACTTCGGAATGGACAAACCAAGGGGTAAGTTTATACTTCACAACAAGCTTCCTTGGCTTATACTTTACCAGTGGTTGGGGTGGAACTTAGAATATGTCCTCATGAAGTTTCCCTTCCCCTCGGTAGCGAGAGTTTATCACGGTAAAAATGGAGCCATTTTTCTCTACACTTCCTCCGGTTTATCTGCGACAAGAGGAAATGTGAGGATTCTGA
>JGI20130J15133_1002661_pt1 | contig 12984 bp, 9 predicted proteins | sample WasSprMetagenome_FD_15133 | JGI IMG/M metagenome (IMG submission 15133) | reverse complement strand
CAGGAGGGTTGCGAGGATGGGGGATATACCCCGCCTAGATTTTAAGAGGGTTTTGGTTTTCATTGTGTTTGCACCTTCTGCTGGTTTATGAAATTTGAGGAATACTTATTTAACTTGTATGAACTTTCAATGTGGATTTCAAGTAAGTTTGGCATTAGGCGATTACCTCCACTTTCGGCGGATGCTCGACAACAACCCACAAACCAACCCCAGCCTTGTAGATAAAGTCTGTGTTTTGCTGTATGGTTACAACGGAGCCAAACCATGCAACATCAAGCGGGAACCTGAATGAAACTTGCCTAATTCTAACTGGGGAAAGCTCAAAAACAGTTTGTGTTTGTTGTGCCTCCACTTGTACCTCGTATAGTCTTTGGTTAGCAGAGTTACTTTTGCTAACTAGTTTTATGTATCTGCCGCTCGCCTGAAATGTTCCGCTGTTAACCCAGCTATCGCCCCAAGTGTTGTCGATTCTTCCAGTCCAAACCGCAGAGCCCCAGTTTTGAGGGTTATTGCTAACGTAGACTTCTATGCCCGCTGTGCCTCCCCAGTCGTCGCCACGTTGATAGATTCTTATTCTTGAGATGTTCATTGTTTCGCCTAGGTCGTAGATTATCCAGTGGTAGCATGTTGAACCATGCCGCCAGTAAGTTGAAGTACTTCCATCTATAGAGTTCGCGGCGACATTGCCGCCGGATTCACCACATTTATCGTAAACTGTTTTGGGAGTTATCCATTGTAGGCTTTGGGTTGTTGCCACGTTTAGGATTCCGGTGTTTTGCCCTATAAAACTGTCGAAGAGGTAGAGTTTTAAGTTGTTTAGGTCGTTGAACATTATTCCGGCTCCAGCGCTGCTTGTATAATTATATTGAGTCCAATGGTGCTGCCATTTTCCATCTGAGAAATTATAAAATGAGTAGCTGCCAACATAGGTTTCAACTGTTACGGGTATTCCGTTGCTTGTTCCATTTTCGGTTAGCACTTTCATCTTTGTTTTCCAGTCGCTGGAGATTGTTATTGGGGTTAGGTTGGTTATTACTCTGTTTTCTGGGCATGTTGAAGCATTTACGAAAATAAGTCTTAAGGTATATGTGTAGTATGTTGCGTTTAACGGAAGAGTTAAGACTATTTGGGCGTACGTGTTCGGAAAGCCCCAGTCGTCATATCCTGACCATTCAGCTTCCTGCTGTATAATATCCCTTACAGTGCCATTAATTATGGGGAACGATGGTGAAGCGTAGAATTTTGCAGAATGCCCATTTATCTGCATAAAGTCAGCTCTGCTTGTAGCAGTTTTAATGTAGAAAATTCCGCTGCCACTGTTATAGGTTACGTTCACCTGAATTGCACCGTTATTTAAGACTGCTACTGCTTCACTACCACCGGTGCTTACTATTTTATCATTGAAGTTTCTCATTGTTGCATATGGTGTTTGTTGGGCGTTATCGCGTCCATCCCACCATATAGTGACGTTTCTTATGTTGTGGTCTACGAGGAAGACCATCATGTTTCTGCTTGAAAATAATGTTTCGCCGTTGCTTCTGCCAAGTGGAACCTTGTAGTTGGATGCCCAATCCTCAACTTGGAAGGGTATCTGTTTCGCTTCTAAATGAGCGGAGTCTGCGTTTGCGCTTACCCTGAGACATTTAATTGGCAATGGTGGAATGGGATAGCCATCCAAAAGTTTTTGTCCAAGCCATAGCAGTGTTCCATTTTGGAGAACCTCAACAACTATCTTGTCGTTTCTCAGTTGAGAGTAAATGTTTCCCATTCCAGCGGCGTTCCAGTCGAAAACATATGTTATTTGTGGTTTTTTGCTTGTTGAGTAGAAGTTGACGGTTATTATTCCCCTAGGGTCAGAGACTTGCAGAAGGAAGCATTTCTTATTCACATTTGGCGGAATTCCCAAGACGTATAAGTTTTCTGCGAAATTGGAGTTGTAAGCTGTTTGCTGTTTCCATTCAGAGGTTCCATTGTCATAGTAATAGAATTGGAAGTTTTCCTTACTAAGCCCGTAGTAGGGACGGCTTTCATCCATCGTGACATTAACCTTAACAGTATTGTTTGTAACATCCACTATTTCGACTCTTAATGCACAGAAAGTCGCATAGTTTATGTTGCTTAGGCGTAGGCTTAGTAGGTCGTATATTGCTTTTATGTTGCCCATACTGTAGCTGGAGCTTTCATACCAGCGCACTGAAAAGTTCATGCTGGATATTCTAATTGAAGGATTGAGTTCCGGATGGGAATTCGCTATGAATTCAAAACCGCTGCTTAGATAATTGCGTGCTAGGTTTTGGGCAAAGGAAGCGTTGCCAGTCACTTGCAATACTGAACAGTAGTAGCCGACGGCGAACTCTAACATTTGCTTTAAGGAGTTGTTGATCTCGTAAACTGATGATGAGACGTTTGTCTGCTCCTTAGGAAGGGAGAAGTTAATTATTGAATATATGACGGCTACAGCGGATACGAGGATTATAGCTAACAGGACGGCGGCAATTATTGAAAACTGTCCCTTAACAGCCCTCATTTTATACGCCTCCCAACTGTGCAAGCTGTAGGATTACAAGCCTAGACTTTCCGGGCGCGGTGAAAGTTTCTTTGAAAATGTTGGGCTTATAATAAATGAGGAGGGCTAGGGCTGTTATTCTAATGTCAGGTGTTCGCGTCAAGCCTATGGCTATCAGGGCACCTTTTCCACTATTATGTTTGAAGGTTGCAGCTGCATAATATCCATAAACTGGATTAAAGACTGGAGCAATTATGGCAAGATTGTATCCACGAGTGATATCGTTTGGTGCTCCTGGACCGGGTAAGGCTCTGCTAGCACTTTGTTCTGATGCGGGGTAAATTCCATAATAATTGGAACGATAGTAGGCTTCTGCGGTAAATTGAACGGGTACACCGTATTCCGTGGTTATATCTTTAGTAATCCATGTTGGATTATAGACGTAGTTCGAGTAGTTTAACCCTTGCAGAAAAGCATTTAAGCCAGCCGCTCCAACGCTGACTATTCCATATATTCCATAATTGTTCTGCCTACTGGAGAATTTGATAGTGTTTGTTACGTAGAAGAATGGGTATCCAACTATGCTGATCCATTTCCAATTGTACTCCCTAACTTTTTTGCCAAGCGTGTAGCAATAGCGAGCATAAGAGCTCTTGTCTGAGTCATAACCTTGCCCCTGCCGAGAACCTCCCTCAGTATATTCCTGCGGAATTGGAACAACTTCTCCAAACGTGTTTATTATTATAGCGTCTGTAACGCTTTCTGACGGATTTGTTGTCAGTTTTACCCCATCGAGCAAATTGAGCAGCTGGGCAGTACTGTTTACAAGGATTATTGTTTGAAAGTATGGCTTAAGCAGGTTGTAGACGTCTTGGGCTAGCATCTGCGCCGTGTAGCCCGTAATCCACCATCCGTTGGCGTCCGCACAATTCAATATGTATAGGGTTAGGTTTTTCCCTCCTTCAGAAATTTTTTGGGCAACAGTCTTGTAGGTTACGTCTGGAGAGCTAACCATGTAGGATACGGATTCTGTGAAGGAAACCCTCCCACCATAAACATTGGATACACTTTTCTTCAGCATATAAACGCCATCTTCAGTAATTTCGTAAACCGTTAAGTTGTAGGCTATGTGGGGTGGAAGGCTTGCCGAAAGAACGGTCTGCAACTCTTTCCATGCACTGCTGTCATCAGAGAAAACGACCTCGCCGAGATATCCGTTAACATCCAAGTTCTTAAGAACCGTCAGCGCCAAAGCCCTCAAGTTCATGGGTGAAACCTCCCGCGGGGAAGGAAGCACTATAAAGTAGGAAGCCATGAAAAAAGCTGCAAACATTATGATAATGACTATTACGGCTTCAATAGTCCTCATCATGGCTCATCACCACCCATACCTCGCCACCTGATAGCCCATCAAACTCCAAAGAGCCAACTTCGCCGTGTATGGAACACCACCAATTAAAACATGCCTAACATCAGTAGCAACCCACTCCCAACCAGAAGGATTACCACCAAATTCCACACTAAAGCTTAAGGATTGAATTTGCCAAGGCATAACAGTAACACCATACTCATTACCCGTACGGCAAACTACAACAAGAATCCCCGGTCTACCCAGATACTCCGGCGGAATTTGTGTCCTATTATAGGTTTTACCTTGCGTTCCAGAAGCATAATTCAAGAGACCGTAATAATTTCCCAGCAGTCGAACGTTCATAAGATTCCAGTCGTCGTCTAAAGCAAAGTAAGTTGCATTATAAAATAGGGCACTAGTCTTGTTAAATTGTTTTACATCGTAGGAGTGGGCAAGTATTATCATACCATTTTCCATGTTTTCAATGAAGGGGATAACGTTTCCAGCACCCGTTAAAGCCTGCTTGTATATGTATCCAACACCATGAAAGTGTGCGGCATCAGCATTTGCGACAACCACATAGTTTCTGGAAACATCAACGTCGCGGAAAGTAAACTGGGCTTTACCGTTTGAGTCTGTGATTTTAGACATGCTTGTAATACTAATTGTAGGATAATTGCCGCCGCCTGCTCTCACGTAGAGAAGCCTACATGTTATATTTGCATTGCTAACAGGTGAACCGTAACCTTCAACAACAACCGTGAAGCTTAAAGATTTGCCATCCCTTCCTTCTTGGATGCTAGTGAAGCTTACGCGAAAAAGTGGAGTTAAAGACAATCTAAAACCATACAAACCCTTTAAGCCAAGCAATTCTTGGGCAGTCTCATAATCAATGCATTGCCTTACCGGAACCAAAAAGTAGTCTCCAACGCCGAAAGAGATATTGCTATACTTTATGCCCGAGCCCGGAGGATACTCCACAATGGGTCCAGACGCTGATAACAGCTTCATGACTAAGGTTGGGTCTAGGGTGTAGGGTTCAAGGGTGTAGTCGCCGAGCCCAAATATGCCAGGCATATCCCCAAAGCTGAGCAGTATGTTATCAAGGGTGTCGCTGCATTTTGTTGCAAGGTGCATGTGAAACTGGTAGAGAAGCGCATTCTGCATTATTTGGCTAAATAAGCCCATGGAAAGGGTGAAAGCCACTATGAGAACCGTCGTCGCAACTAAATGGTCAATAGTTGCACTTACCATTTAGCCACCTCCAAAACGGAAAAAGAAAAAGCCACTCGAGTTCTTAGTAACCTCTATGCACGCCTCCGTGGAGTTGCTAACAAAAACTGAAGTGGTATCCCAACTCACATTAGGTCCAAGAGTGGCATAAGCAGTCACTTTAATGTTCAAACCAACAACCGTCAATGTAATATTAAGCCTAGTCGCCCCGCCCTCCCTTATAGACGTTAACTGTCCCCTTGCAACATAATGGTAACTATCAACATACTTGGGCAAACCAGGATCATAAGTCACAGTGCCCGGCGGAACCGACTCATGGTTTAGGGAGAAGTAAAGCTGCTGAATTGAGCTTGCCAAACGGCTGGCAGCCGTCTCAACCACCAACCTTCTCGTAGAGTCAACATAAATACTTGTGAGAATATTGGCGGCTAATGGAAAAAGAAATATCTGCGCTATCAAAATTGGAACCATGATTACATATTCAATTGCCACATGCGGCATCTTCAATCACCTTCCTATGGATTAACACCAAGGGCAACCTCCACCCGACTAAAGTAAAAGACAACAGTTGAAGGACCACTCAAGTTAATCTCCTCATCAATGATTTTATCCGCCCCTAGAGGAGACTTTACAAAGAAACTAGCGCCATAAACTTGAGAAAGGGCAGTTACAACAACCCTTATCTTTGTCGCATCTTTCACGTTTTTCGAAAAAACTTGCGTAGAAGTGAATGTTACTGTCGGGTTGTTTCCTCTAGAACCGGACTCGTACAAAATTGGAAGATAAAGCCTATACTGCTTATTCCCAGAAACATTCGCCTCAACAATCCTTACACAAGGATTCATAACCAGCCTCACAAACGAGCCAGTTGACAACTTTTCGATGGCATAAACCCTTGCAACCGGCGCAGTAGCACCCTTAAAAATGAAACAATCAGCCATTGAGCTATCTGTTGGGTATATCAGCTCAAAATAACCATCATACACATTGTATTTAGAAATGGGCATGTTATATGCAAGAACTCCGGAGGCATAGGAACCCAGAGGATACTCACCAGAAGCATTTCTATAATAGATTGCGAAGTTCAGCATGTTAGGCATAAAATTCATACTCCCATAACCTCTCGAATATCGGAAAGTTTGAGCCCTCCACGGAACCCATGCTATATCATCAACTTGGACAGCAGCAGTCTGTATAAACTGCCTAACAGAGGCGAACTCGTTCTCTGCAATCTTCGAGTCACGAAGATATATAGCGAAGTTCATCGCTACAAGTACAAGCACCACCACTGCTGCTGTAAGAATCACGGATGAAATCGCCGGACTAACCGCTCTCCTATTTCTTCTCAGTTCAGCGTTTTTCATATATTTAAACTTCAATTCTTCCCCCTCTTTCGGGCTACATGAACATGGGTACGAGTTTCGCGGCTAAAGCAGCGATTATCACCAGTATTGCGCCATGCTTAAAGCCGGCAGCCACAGACTCCTCGCTTATCTTGCCAGCCACTATGCCTATCAAATAGCTGTGGAAAATCACGGATGTGGTGAAAATCATTTTTATGCCTGTCATATCTGCCGTTTGACTGCCTCCGGCAACTTCTCTTGTGGCGGTGGCGAAGTTTAGCATCATGATTGTTGTTGCCACTAGTAGGATTGCCGCGAAGTAGGGCATCATCACATATGGGCGAGTAGCCATCTTCTTCTCTTTCTCAACCTCCTGGGTCAAATTGTTGAATCTTGCAAGGGATTCGATCATGGCTATCGTGCCGCCGCCCACATCTATTGTTTCCACAAGGAGGAACATGATAAGCTGAGCCATCCAGCTTTTTGTTCGCTTAACAAAGTCCATAATCACCTTCCTAACAGGGACACCCCACGATATTTCGGAACTAATTTTCCGCAGTTCCTTGCTGAAAACTCCATAATCACGGTTTGAGAGGCTTTCAATACATTTCTCCGGCGACAAGCCAGTCTTCCTAACCTCTGTCAAGTCCCTTAGAAAGCTGTTGATTCCCTGCTCCATGCTTGCCCTATAACTGCTAACCTTATGGTATACTACAGCTGCTGGAGCCGTCATCACAAATAGGGCTATTGCTATGGCTGTTGGCAAGTCCACCAAATTTTGAAGCTGGCTGAAAAACGGAATCTCAACCAGCCCAAAGAAGTTTGTCAACAACAGCAGCATCACTATCCCGAATATACTGCATATCCCGAAAACCTTGTAGGGGCGCATATCCACAACTGGTGTTTTAGGCTGCATGCTGTGCGCCAAATAAATAAAGACAAGCGAAAGCATCGGCGTAAATATGTAGGTGTAAAGGATTATACCAGACTGCATGGAAACTCCGCCTCCGCCACCAACGCCAGGCATACTTTCTACAGCGAAGAGAATGAAGAAGCACATGGACATCAGAACCATGACGATTATGAAGGTTTCTAGGAGCATTCCAAGCCTTTCGGCGGCAGCCTTAACACGCATAGCCCTCGTTTTAAAAATGTCCTCAGCTTTTCTCTCAAGGAAGTGTCCGATGTCTCCGCCTATTATGACAGTTGAGGCATAGCCTGCCAAAAAGTCTTTGAAAATATCTAAGGGGTTTCTTTTAGCCGCGTTTTCTATCGCCGTCAATGGGTCTATTCCAAAGATTTCCACATCCTTTATTATTTCTCTGGCTTCGCTTCGCATGGCTGGCATTAGCTCAACCTCGGCTAACCGCTTAAAACTCGTGTATGGGGCTATGCCGCCAGAAGCCATAACGCTGATGTACGCCGCTACGAAGGGCATTTCTCTCTCAAGGTTTGAAGCCCTCTCACTAGCCTTTGACAACGGTATTAGGAAGAACCCTATCATCACATAGATTGGAAATGGAACAAGGAATATAGCTGGCAGAAAACCGAAAAAGTACAAAACTATTATGGAGATTATGGTCACTGGAATTGTTAGAACTGATACGAAAAGCATCAGTGAAACGTAGGTTTCAGGGTAGATTTTTATTTTCGCCCTTTCCAAGTAGTCCTTAAACTCAACAACATGCTTTAGGAAGAAGGGCGCCACTCGTCCAAAGATGCGGAAGGACCATGCTTCAAGGGTTTCTAGAAATGGCAACAGCCTTCACCTCCTCCCCAGCGAGAACCTTCTCATAGAACTGTTTTGGACGTGCGTAGTATTCTGCTATTATTGCGGCTACATCCCGGTAGCTTCTTATGTTGCGCTCCCGCATCCAATGCAAAATCCGTTTGCGCCTATCAATTTCATCTAGCAAGTCCTTCTTGCTTACTCCTAGGCGTTCCGAAATTCCAGCCAGCATTACGCTTTTGTTTAATGATGGCAAGTGCTCGTCTTTCACCGGATGCCATTTGAACGTACACCTGTAATCCTCGTAGTCGGCTATCTCATTCACGTTCATCACACGTCTGTAGGCTTTCCGTTCGCCAGATTTCTGCAAGTGCACCCTCTGAACCGACAGGACAATGTTCATTAGTGGAATGTAGGCTGGCGCAATGTCCATGGGCTTCTGTGTCAAACGCTTTATGGCTGAGTCTAGGTTTTCAGCGTGCATCGTGCACATTCCACCGTGACCGGTGGCAAGCGCCTGGAAAAGCACATAGGCTTCTTGTCCTCTAACCTCACCCACTATGAGCACATCGGGGCGGTGCCTCATAGAGGTTTTAACAAGGTCGAAGAGAGTTACCTCGCCAACGCTGCTTCCGCCAAGCCCATAGCTTTGTCTGGCTATGAGGGATACCCAGTTTTCGTGGGGGAGGTTAAGCTCCGCCGTCTCCTCTATTGTGATTATTTTGCTTCCAGGTCTAATTAAGCACGCCAATGCGTTTAGGGCTGTTGTTTTCCCAGCTGCTGTTCCTCCCAAAACCATTATTGAAGCTCTGTTTTCTAGGCATAGCCAGAAGTAGGCAGCCATCTCCTCGGAGAAGGTGCCAAGGTTTATGAGGTCTACTATTGAGTAGGGGTCTTCCCTAAACTTCCTAATTGTGAAGGCTGTGCCGAAAGGTGTAATTTCACGTCTATAACAGACTGCAAGCCTATGCTTTCCCGGAAGTGAGGCGTCCACAATTGGGAAGGCTGAGCTTACGTGTTTCCCAGCCATATGGACAAGCTTAACAACCATGTTGTCAAGCTCTTCATCATTTTCAAATTCCAAGTTTGTTTCAATGCTTTCGTAATTTCTATGCCAGACATAGACGGGTTTGTTCACACCGTCGCATGAAATGTCCTCAATGTTTGGGTCCCGCATTAATGGGTCTATTCTTCCAAACCCTACAAGGTCTCTCTCGGCGTGGTAGAGAATTTTGTACCATGAAACGTCTGGAAGCCATCCTAGGCTAATGCGGTACTTGTCAACAATTTTTTTGGCTTCTTCGGCGAAAAACTTTCTAGGATCGGCTATTTCCTCTTTAGGAGACTCTATTTCGGCGAGAAGTATCTCAAGGATGCGGTTGTAAACGCTTCTCTCCAACGGGTCAAGCTGCAACTCGTCCAGTATATACTTGTACTCGCCTGTTTTAGGGTTTTGAACTATGGCTACGTGGGCGAAGGGCTCGTAAAGTGGATATCTCTCCACAACTTTGAAGCCCTTTGGAATGGGCTTTGGCGGGGGCGGTGGAATAGCCACCTTCTTGGGTTTTCCAATGTTGATTCTTATTCTCATTTTCCTGATTTTCGCGAGTCTATCTTTGAGGTGTAGTTTGGTCATGTGTCCTCTCCTGTACTTATGTTATATATCTATACACTTTGGTTATTAAATATTACGTCTTACGAAACGCTACCTTCCTCTTCCTCGCCGAGTGAAACTTGAATAATCCCCTGTTTTACTAACACAACAATTACAACCACAAGCAACACTGGAATGAGCACAAGCAAAATCGTCAGCCAAGGTATCCCCCCAGCCTCCGGAACAACATCGAAGAAAGCACAATTCGGCAAGTGCACACCGTTATACCCAACTTTGGCTACATCCACCGTAATGCCCACATTCAAGGTCCTACTTGTTTGGGGAGCAGGAACATAAAACTCACAGTAGCCATTAACATCTGTCAAAGAAGTCATTGAAGGAAAGCCCCCCATCGTGGCGGTTATAGTAACGTTTGCATTCGCAACAGGTCTATCACCACATGTAACATAAACAATAACTTTGGAGAATTCCCTCGGCTTGACGGTGGATGGAACAGCATAAACAACAACTGTTAGGTTTCCAGGTCTAGCCACCAGCAAAAGCGTGTCATAGTTTTCGGCATAGCCATCCTTGCTGGCCGTTGCTGTAACGGCGATCACCATGTCGTGGGGGATCGCGGTCATGTTGAAGGTGAAGGTTACATTGCCATAATTGTCTGTGAATTTAGTTAAAGGTGGGAGTGCGGAAAGGTTAAAGGATAACGTTACACTGGCATTGTTTATGGGAACTCCATCATACTCTACGTGGACAAATACGTTAATTTCCTCCTCAGAAACTGTAACATTACGGTCAGCGGTTACATATACAACCAGCACTTTAGGCACAATCCTAATAACAGTCCAGTTTGCACCATTAACGTACCCATCCTTTGTCGCAGTGACAACTAGATTGGCAGTAATGTTAATGGCTGTTTTCGGCGCTATGAAGTTGAACGTTGCCACACCAATCCAATCGGTCATGGCAAATGCTCGGTCAAAACTCCCATAATCAACATGCAAGGAAACATTAGCATCTTGAACAGGTTCGCCTCTCCAACGAACAAAAACTGATACCGGTGTGGATTCCTCCGATAAAACTTCTTCCTTGCAATAAATTATTACATCGAGTTCCTTTGGCATCACCTCAATTATACATGCATTGAAACCTTTTGCATACAAATCCTTGATGGCTTCAACACTGATAGTCAGTATTGAATATTCATAAACTAAGGGCGCGGTAAACTCGAATATGACTGTCCCATTAACATCGGTCAGCCCCCCACCAATGAGAGAGTCGTTCATAAACGAACGAATTTGCACGTCTGCAACGGGCTCCCCATAAGCATCGGTTACATTCACCCTAACAGTCATTTTTTCTTCAGAGAAAAGTTTCTCACGGTCAGGCTCCAATGCAACATTCAATGGTGGAAGAACCCTCAAATAATTGTAGTCTGATCCGTCGGCATATCCATTCTTCGATGCTCTCGCTATAATTCGGACGTCGGTGACATCCTTAACGTTTGGAGCAACAAAAGTTATTGTGGAATATCCCGAGGAATTTGTTNANCTAGTGAGGTTTACGAAGAAGCCCTTTGCAACAGCGAACAAAGTTACATTAGCTGAAACGGGGTGTGTACCATTTGTAACGTAAACTGTGGCTAAAACCGTAGAGTTGTAATCAACTATATAGTCGCTGAGTGTTAATGCCGCCTCTAATGGAGGAAGATTCACAACTCTTATGGTTGTTAAGGCAATCTCACTTGTGCTGTTAAAGTCATCTCTCACCTGTAAGCTTGCAATGTATTCGCCAATCAAATTGTATGAGTGGAAGAACATGGATAAGGTTGTCCAACCAGTTCCGCCGTCTCCAAAGTCGTATAGGTAGTAGTCGACTCTTCCATGCTCGTCTTCATCAAAGGAGTTGGTGCCGACAAAGGTAACGTTTTGTCCGGGCGCCACATTTACTTTGTCCGTCCAGAGAATAGCCTTCGGCGGATGGTTCTCATGATCTATTGAGGCTGACAAGAAGAATATGAAGCGCACATTAGCTGCATCGCCACTTACGGGGTTACCCTTGCCCCGTGGGTTAAGTGACTCATGATAAGGTCCACTCCAATGACCCCAATAGTTATATGTTGCGTCTGCAGTGGCGTTGGCAACGTCAATACCGCGCGTATTGTTATAAATATCGTTGAAATGGGCATCGTGTTTTCCTTGCTCATAGAAGATTCCGGCTTCGCTGTTGTTGTAAATGTAGTTCCTTGTTATGAATGTATTGTTTGCTGAAACATAAAAGCCATAACCGTTAGAGTGCACTTTGTTCTTTTCGATGACTATATTCCCGTTATCTTCCATATCCAAGTTTATTCCGTACGTATTGTGGGCTATGATGTTTTGTGTTATGTTGATGTTGAATGTTGTTAGGTTTCCCGTTAGGGTTATGCCTTTTCCATTAAATGTTACATTGCTAGCGCTAATTGTTATGTTTCCTCCTGATATGAAGATGCCGCTTGCAGTATTATTATATATCAAGTTGTTATGCCCAATGGTTGCTGAACCATTTAGTGCCATTACCCCGTTTTCAGAGTTTAGGCGTATGACGCTGCTCCGAATGATTAGTTCTCCATCCGCTATTGTTACGCCACTTGCTGCGAACTCTACCATGCAATTTTCCAGCATCGAAGGAGACTGACCGGTTCCATTAAAATAAAGTGTCCCCCAATCTCCCGGTTCAGGCGCCTCCTTGTTTGAGGTGAATTTTATCAGCCTATTAAATTCCGATGTTCCTTTTGCGATTAGTCTCCCATTAACGATGATTGAGAACTTTCCACCGAATCTTACCTCAACTCCAGGCTCAATAGTTAGTGTTACGCCTTCACGGACTGTGACGTTTCCAGATAGAATAAATGGACTATCAACAAGAGTCCAAACAGTATCCATGGTGATTTCACCCTCAACATAAGTCGCCCTCGCGGTTGGGAGTAAACCGTTAAGCGGGAAAATTGCCAAACTGAAAATTACAACGAGTGTTAAGGCTATAACTTTGCTTTTGCTCTTCATATGGATGCATCCATATTATTGTTGTTAAGCTATCCTTTCACCAAGGTTTGCTTAAGCATTATGAATTCAAAATAAAACTTGGAAATACACCATGCAAATCTGTTTTTAGAAGCTGGTGGAAAGCAAGAGTTTTAACATCGAGAAGGCACATCATTTAGGAAAGCAAAAG
>JGI20130J15133_1002659_pt1 | contig 12991 bp, 13 predicted proteins | sample WasSprMetagenome_FD_15133 | JGI IMG/M metagenome (IMG submission 15133) | reverse complement strand
ATTTACGGGCCCATGGCCTCGGCGACTATCTCGACCACGTCCCTGACCCTCAGCCTCCCCTCGAGGCCCTCGTCCTTGAGGGCGTCTTCGAGCATGATCGCGCACATGGGGCAGGCCGTGGCCAAGACGTCGGCCCCAGCCTCGTAGGCCTCCCTGACCCTCAGCCTGCTGGAGCTCCCCTCCCCTCCCAACATGCCCGTGTAGAAGTTCCCCCCTCCACCACCGCAGCAGAGGCTCCTCTCCCTGCTCCTCTCCAGCTCTACCAGCCGTACTCCAGGGATGTTACTGAGGACATGCCTAGGGGCCTCGTACTCCCCGCCCCGCCTCCCCAGGAAGCATGGGTCGTGGTAGGCTACCACGGCCCTCACCTCCCTGGAGAACCTCAACCTCCCCCCATCCACGAGCTCCCTCAGCAGTTGCGTGTGGTGGCTGACCTCGACGTTGGCGCCGAGCTTCGGGTACTCGCTCCTCATCGTGTAGTAGCCGTGTGGGCAGGTCGTCACGACCCTCGCGACCCCGAGTTGCTCGAACTTCCTCGAGTTCTCCTCCGCCAGCAACTTGAATAGCTCGACCTCCCCAAGCCTTAGCACCTCCCCTCCGCAGCAGCTCTCGTCGCTCAGGACCCCGAAGGAAGCGCCGGCCTTGGAGAGCGTGGAGGCCATCGCCCTCGCTATCGCCCTGCCCCTCGGGTCGTGGGAGGCCACGCAGCCTACGTAGTATAGGAGCTCGTCCCCCCGCCTGTACTCCCTTACGCCTAGGCCCTCCGCCCACGCTCGCCTCTTGTGCCTCCCCTCGCCGTAGGGGTTGCCGTACCTCTGGACGTTCTCTAGGAAGTCCCTCACCTTCGAGGGCACGACGCCTTCTTCCACGAGAACCCTTTTCACTTCTTCGATGACCTGTAACGGTCTAAGTCCCATAGCAGCACTACAATCGCTATCACAGACACCACAGCTTGTACAGGTGAAGAAGCGTAGAGCCGTTTTAACGCTAGGCTTTAGCCTTTTCTCAAATATGGCTTTAGCTATTTCCATGCGCCCAATTGCGTAATATGAATCAAAGCCAAACCTTATGCCCGATGGACAAAGCGGTTCAAATATTTGATAGCTAACTCTGCACGCACCACACTTCAAGCAGTAGTAGACGTGCCGACTGAGGTTCACGTGGGCCCCTCCTAGGAGGTTACCTTTCTGATTTCCTTTTTAAATTTTTCAAAGCTTCCTTCATATAAGGAACGTGTCGCGAGCAGGAACAGACGTGGCATCTAAATTCAGTGTTCATTGCCGACGTGCTGTTAAGCCAAGCTTATTGAGCGGATATCAAAGATTGTTAACATAGCTCTTACACATAGCCTGACGCTTCATTGCGTCTTGATTTTGCATCCGATTAGTTATATCCAAGCTTAAAACCCCCAGAGGTTGGGCATCAGTATGTTATTGGGATCCAAAGCGCTCTTTAGTCGACGCATGAATGAAAGATAGGAGGGAGACCATGCAGATGCAGTCTTAAGTGCTACATCTCCCTGATGCGCTTCTAGGAAACCGCCAAGTTTTTTAATGAGGAAGTCACTGAACTTCTCAGAGACTTTGTAAAGTCTCATACCAATGTCTTTAGGGGGTAAGCGAGTGCCGAAATACAACAATACCCCCGTGATAGTCATCGTACGAAGATATGGTACTATAAAGTCGACCCTCTTAACTATCTCTAAGTCCTTAAGCTCTTCGTCTATGAGTTTATTTAGGAAATTAAGGTATTCGAGCGAAGAGCTTCTAGGAACTAAAGCCTCACCAAAGTAGGTCATCGATCCTTTGCTGGCCACAACTTTACCGAAGTCGCGAGCAGAAAATAGAGAAGCTATCTCCAGAGCCTTACTCGAGAACGTCTCCTGGCCGTAAGAGTCACAGATCTTCTTTAAAATCTTCAGCTTAAAATTCACTTCTTCATCGAAATGTCCTCTGATCACGTATGTAAAAAGCCATTCCGAGGAATCGTACTCTCGGAATGCTAATACCCTAGTGTATGGAAAGGGTTCCGTCGAAACAAGTCTGCAGAAGGCCTTCCACATATTCTCGGTGTCGCTAAAACTGTAAGCTCCGACTTTATAGACCTTAGGAAATGGGCGAATGCTCAAAGTTGCTTCAACCTTTATCCCGAAAATCCCTCCATCACCAATAAATATACCTGTGACATCCGGAGAACCAGCTTCTCGATGTAAGACTTTACTTTGGTATATGTTGGTTCCTGGCCCTGATCCTGTTTGTATGACTTCGCCCGTCGGAAGAACGACCTTTAACCCCAAGACGTAGCGGTTCATGACTCCGGCCGTGGCAAGGTCTGCAGGCTCTCCACCGCCCACAAATCCGCTTAGTACACCACCAAGTGTGTCCATGTGATAGGGGACGTCAACGGTATGTACATGAAAACCTCTTTTTTGAACTTCGGCTGCAAGCTTTGACAAGAGAATTCCGCACTCGGCCGTTACTGTCATATACTCTTCGTCGATTTCTATAATTTTATTCAGCCTTGTCATATCGAGGAGGATGTTTTTCTCAGGAACACCTACGTGCAATGGTGGGAAAACAGTAACACTTCCTCCGCCGCCTCTGGGTATTATCGGCACACGCTCCCTATTGCATAATCTGACGATCTCAACTATCTCGTCAATGCTTCCTGGCCTAACGACTAAAGCCGGCGCTCTTCCTCGTGTACCTCCGAATAGGGCCATAAATGGACCGCGCGTGTAACTTAGCGCAACGAATTTCTCATCAGTAACGTATTTGGAACCAACGATATTAGCCAGCTCGTTTCGCAACTTTTGTAAGTCTGCCATTCAAACCCCTTTGAAAGATTGTTTACAAAGACTAAGAGAACACAATACGTAAACCATTACAGACATCAGGTCGATCTCAACTCTCTATAACGAATTCACAGCGATCGTTCCCCCAAGGATACGCTTTTGTCATCGTAAGCTTGAGAGCAGGGGAGAGTTCTGTTAAAAGTCCTTTGTACTCTGCAAAACAGGACCTACTACATGGTAGTTTTTTCAACATTTCTACAGTCCCACTACGCTTAGCGAGTTCCCATCCTCTACAGACTAGGTTAGCATAGACCCCCCTCTTCGGGCCTTCAAGCTTGGCTGAGACGTACTCCGTCGCTCCATACCCCCAAACTTCACAACTATAGAGGAGGAACAATTTGAGCGCGTCTTCAACAGTTGGCTTTAAGTTGTACTTTTGTATTAACCTCTTAGCGCACCCCCTACTGAAACTGCTATGGATCGTTTCCACCATGGCCCAAGCCTTCTCCTGGTCCTCTACATTATCGTGGATTAGTTGGTCAGCGGTCATCACTGCAGTATAAGCGATATCTAACATTCGCCTATACCTCTCCTCCCACGAAAGCTTGGGAAATTCTACATTTATTTCTCCCATATCCAGCCCCCGCAAACTTTAGGTAATTAAGTAAACTATTTAAGCCTTTCTTGTTGGAGACCTTTGACACAACCATCACTGCTTCCTACAGTAAGCCATATTTTTTGTATATTAGCTCGTTATCTTCACCGACGTTGCATTTTATCCATTTAACTCGGGGCGGCGTCTCGGACATTTTCGGTACTGGCGCTGGAACTATGAATCTCCCTAGACTTGGATGGTCTACATGAACGAAGGTGTTACGAATATGCCAATGTTCCTCTTTTAAGACTTGGCTGGGAGTTAAGGCCTTTACGACTATGGGAAAGCCTCCAGCTCGTAATCTACTGCGTGCGCTTTTTGCGCTATAATCCAAAGCCTTTTTTACTATTTCATCTTGTGTAAAGTTAGCCATTGCTTTATTAAGCTCCTGGTTTAAGGATTTTAACCGGTCAATATCGTCTGTGATCCTGTCAAGCAGGTATTTCCAGTCGTCCTCGAGACGCCATAGCTTAAGAATTTTTAACAAACCCCTAAAATCTTCGTCGCGTACACATGCCACGGTGACAAGCCCGTCTTTACATGTGAAGAAACCGTACGGATACAACGTCCAATCGAATTCGCCTATTCTGACCCTGGGACGTTTGAATAGAAAACCCCATATCGGCGAAGCACCAATCCAAGAAGTTATAACATCGTGGGATGCTATGTCGATAAACTGCCCTTCTCCTGTTTTGAATTTGTGGAACAATGCGACGAGAGTACTCGCAGCGGCTAAGAGTGCGGTCATATACCATGCAGCCCAAAGCCCCGCTCTCAGAGGATAGTTATATGGCTCTGGCTCTTTGGGATCTCCGAAGGTCATGGGGTATCCTGATCCGGCCTGTGCCGTTAAATCGGTATCCGGGATATTTCTAAGCTTTTCTCCCCTTGACGTGGTATGGCCATAGGGAGAAATGGCTACGTATATTAGTCCTTTGTTTAAATTTCTCAGCTCTTTGTACCCCACCCCTAATGAGTCCAGGAAGCCTGGCTTGAAAGCATCGATTACGATATCGACTTGGCTGGCTAATTTTTTGAATTTTTCACGCCCCTCTTCATCATTTAAGTCTAAGGTTACGTAATATTTGTTCCTGCTCTCCATAAGGAATGGTATTCCAATACCGTTTACATTGACACCATAAGGCGTGATTCTCCTTGCTGGGTCTCCACTAGGCGGTTCGATCTTAATGACTTCTGCGCCAAGCTCCGCTAAGATAGTTCCAGTTATTATCCCGGCAAAGTTCGCGTAACTAAGCTCAACCACTTTGACACCCTCTAAGGCCTCGGGCTTGCCTTCAACTGAGCCAAATATCGTGGACAGGGCCTTTTCGAGTTCGAGAAGGCGTTGGAGAGCCCCTCTCTTAGCCAAGTGCCGTGAAAAAACGGTTACCCTTTTGGTCACTCCTCTCCCTCCTTGTAATTGAATATTGGGTCCCTCTCTATGTCATAATAACATGGAGGTCTAAGGCCGACGACATTATCCCAGTATCCTATGACCCCCTCTTTTTCAAGACGTTTAATGTCTTTCTCGCTCAAACCCAGAAGCTTTTTGAGCACATATCGATTATGATAGCCCACGGGCCGTGCAAGCCACTTTATCTTAGCAGGTGTTTTTTCGAATGTTGCAGGGAAAATGGGGATCACCACACGTCCGTACATGTGATCTTCGACCTCACCAATACTTCGCCTCTCCTTTCTCCACTCCTCGTTAATTATTTGCCAGTCATCGACGACCTCTGACGCTGGGAACCCATACTCATTTGCTAACTCTATTACCTCTGTTGCTTTTTTCGTCTTAATCCACTCCTCTACGATTTTATTTATGTAGGCAGCGTTTTCAGGTCTTAGCCTTTCAAGTGTCTCTTGGAACCTCTTGTCCTGGGCTAAGTCGTTCCTTCCCATAGCCTTCATCAATGCCAAGAATTGTTCATCAGTCGCTATGGCAAGCGCAATAAATTTGCCATCGCTCGTTTTGAAAATGCCTGATGGTGCCATAGTTGGATCGACGTTCCCGCTACATCCTAAGTCCTCACCCGTTATGCTCAAGTACGTCCAATCGTGCATGATTCTCATCATGCACTCTGCTTGTGCGATGTCAATGTATTGTCCCCTTCCAGTCTTTTCTCTGTAGATTAGGGCCGCCATGACCGCGACCGCCCCTACCAGCGCGGGCAAATAGTCCCCATAGTAATCTTGAAGCTTGTATTTCTTGCCTCCAGGGAACCCGGTCTTCAGTGCTACACCTGATACCGATTGTGCTATTAAGTCAAAACTCGGGAGGTATTTCAAGGGCCCCCACTGACCATATCCACTACAACTTACATAAATCACCTTTGGATTAATTTTTGAGACTTGAGAATAACCAATCCCCCAAGCCTCAGCTAACCCAGCCCTGAAATTCTCAACTACTACGTCAGAGATGCTGGCCAGCTTTAGAATCAAATCCCTTCCTTTCGGTTTCTTGAGATCGACAGCTATAAAGAGCTTGTTCGCATTGCAATGGTGGAAAAGGAGATTCGAGTCTTTCCAATACCTCCACCAATATGGCCCAAGCCTCCACCTATCTCCCTCATCGGGTGCTTCGACTTTGATGACCTCCGCGCCAAAAAGAGCCAAGAACTCGGATATCATCGGACCAAATATGAAGTGCGTTAAGTCAAGAACTCTAATCTCTCTGAGTGGTTCGGAATCTCCATATAGCTTGTTGAAAAGCTTACTTGATAATTGATATCCATCATGCATTTTGTCAAACCCCCAAGTACGCCTTTTTCATGTAAGGATCATTTAAAAGTGTTTCGCTAGGACCCTCTAGTACGATCCTCCCGTTTTCAAGCACATACCCTCTATCCGCTATTGTCAACGCTACGTGAGCNTTTTGCTCGGCTAGTAGAATGGTTACCTTTTCCTCGCGAAGACGGCTTATGACATCATACACCATGGAGACGACCTTCGGAGCGAGCCCTAATGATGGCTCGTCTACGAGAAGGAGCTTGGGGAGTGCCATCAGCGCCCGCCCGATGGCAAGCATTCGTTGCTCTCCTCCGCTTAATGAACGCGCCATAGACTTTCTCAGCTCCCTCAGTCTAGGAAATAAGTTGAAAACTCTCTCCATGGTTTCGAACCTCTTTTCCCAAGCCTCTTTCGAACGATAAGCCCCCACTAGGAGGTTTTCCTCCACGGTCATGTAGGGAAACACCTTCCCTCCTTCAGGCATTTGAACTATTCCAAGTTTAACGACCTTGTGAGCAGGCATTCTCTCGATGCGATATCCGTTGAAGGAGATGATCCCGGATTTGGGTTTAATAATACCAGAAATGGTGTTGAGGATTGTTGATTTGCCGCTACCATTAGATCCAAGCAATGCTACAAGCTCACCCTTTTCAACTCTAAATGACACACCAAATATAACTTGCATATTGCCATAGCAAACTTCAAGGTCCTTAACCTCTAGCACGCCTCTCACCCAAGTACGCCTCTATGACTTTCACATCCCTTGCCACTTCTTCGGGAGCGCCTTCAGCGATTTTCATACCATAATGAAGTACTACGACTCTTTCGGCGGCCTTCATGATAATTCTCATAACGTGCTCGATCCAACATATCGTTAGTTTAAACTCATCTCTTGCACGATTGATTAATTCTAGTGCACGCTCGCATTCGACAGGGTTTAACCCAGCCATGGTTTCATCAATAAGCAATAATTTAGGGGTCGTAGCTAAAGCTCTTGCAAGCTCCAATAATCTTAGCTCGAATGGTGTAAGATCGCGTGCCAAGACGTCCCTTTTACGAAGTAGGCCTACAAACTCTAAGTAGTGCGCTGCATCAAGCAAAGCGTCGCCTAAACTCATATTTGCTCTGTCTTTCCCATACATTACTGCAAGGGCGACATTGTATATTGCCGTGAGGTCTGGGAAGGGCCGAGGTATTTGAAATGTCCTGCTTATGCCTAGCTTGCATATTTCATAAGGCTTCATACCAGTGATGTTTCTACCATCGAATTCTACTTTACCAGCGTCAGGTTTGTAAAAACCACATATGATGTTGAATAATGTAGTCTTTCCAGCACCATTTGGCCCTATCAGCCCTACAATCTCTCCTTCCTTTATCGATAATTCTACGTTGTTGAGTGCGACGAGTCCGCCGAATCTCTTAGTAACACCTTGGACGTTTAGCAAGGCCATTTCTTGCACCTTCATCTACGTATACGTATGGTCGGATAGATTTCCCTATACTTATGTTTACGGTAGATCCCCCATAAGCCCTCAGGGAGTGCTACTAGTAGCACTAAAAGTATACTAGGGAAGACAAAGTGACTAATATTTCCGAGATAACTACGCAAAAGCTCGTCAAGTATTGAAACAAAATAAGCACCAGCAATAGTGCCGTAAGCTTGAGCTCGCCCTCCGATCAATACGATGAAAAGTATCTTTATCATAAAAGTGAAAGGGAGGTATGTAACTCCCGCGAACGTGCCAAAGTAATGAGCAAAAAACCAGCCAGCTATCGCAGTTAGAACGGAAGTTACCGTAAAAACAAATATCTTATGCCTGTTTATGTCTACGCCCATCATCATAGCTACATCTTCGTCATTGTTGATTGCCGCGTAAACCATCCCCCACCTTGACCTCAAGATCTTATCGACCAAAAACAAGTACAGGGTCAAGATCATTAAGGAGGCGTAGTAATAGGCGATAGAGTTGATGAGATGGCTCCCAAGTCTAAATAGAGGGGTTATTCCATAAATGCCTGTCTCTCCTTTAAATACATCGGAAAAAACAAAAGTTATCTCCATGAAGACTAATGGAATAATCAGCGTTATTAGCGAGAAGTAAATCCCTCTTGCGAGTATGGTTAACAGGCTTAACGATAGTCCAACGAGAAGAGCTACAACTATAACTATTGGTAACGTCTGGAGAGCCTCCATCTTGTAATTAATGCTCAATAAACCAGCAGTATAACCCCCTAGAGCCACGAAGAGTTGAGGCCCAAGGTTAACTCTCCCTGTTCCTATAATTTGCAAGAGCAAAGGTAATGCGATTGTTGCACACAGATTAGCCGTAGTGAATATTGACAGCCATTGTAGGCCTCCCATTAATGACAAGAGCGGCAGAGCGCAGAGCGCTAGCCAAGCAAGCAAGGGATTTCTCCAGTACCTTGGTTCTATGGTCCAAGCGAGCTTCAATTTCTTATAGTCTAGGCGTACTTCGAGGCGAGATCTCTTAAGCTCGATTTTCACCATAACGATTCACTTCGAGTTAAGCCCTCACTTCTGAATGATAGAAAGGCTAAAGTGAATACCAACGCCGCCAAGTTCATTAAGCGCGGGTTTATTAAAAAAGACACAGATGAATGAATTAATCCAATTAAATAGCTCGCTATGATAGTGCCCTTGAGGTTTCCAACGCTGCCTAGGATGGATATCAGAAGCGCAGTTATGAAGAATGAAGAGCCCATGTATGGTTCCACACTCCATAAAGGAGCCAGCAATAGTGCACATATAGAAGGCGGGATAACGGAGATCATCATGGCAAGAGCGAAGAGCCTATGAACATCTGCACCCATGAGCATCGCCGTCTTTTGGTCTTGGCTCAACGCACGAACAATAAGTCCCAACTTGGATTTTAATAGAACAAGAGTGATAATCGCGGTAAAGAGTATCGCTACTATAGCAGATATGACGAGCTGAATTGAAATGGATGCGCCCCCAACACTACACAAGCCAGTTAAGATCATAGTGGGGATGCTGACCCCAGTGATTGCTGGGTATTTGTAGTTTATGGCTTCTTCAATTATTATCTGAACTAGCAACAGTGCTGTTACAAGAATTTCTTCGGAAGCCAAGTATCTCTGAATTAGTCCTCTGTAAATGAGAAAGCTAAAGGCCAGCTGAACCACTATCATGAGAGCAATAGCTATGTCAAGTCTTAGCTTAAAATCGCTCAGAAACATCCACGTTACGTAGATTGCCATAGTAAACGTTATGCCATAGCCCAAGTAGAAGATGCGTAACACGCCACATATCAGTGAAAAGCCAATTGATACCAGTAGCCACAAAGAGCCTAACACAAGGCCATAAACTATTACTGCGCTTAAGGTCTCCCACATCTTGGTCCTCTTCCTCTAATAACTGATCTTTTTCTAAGATAATTCTAACCCTACCCTTTATAAGCTTAACGAAGAGCATGCAATAACAAGTTTAAGTAATGATGCAATTAAGTAATGATGCAAAGCCGAAGCATCAGCTGATGATGTGTAAAGTCTTCGCTATTTGCAACAACCTTTCAGATATCCATTGCTATGCAAGAGGGCACTTAAAGCTCAAATCAAATTATCTGAAGACTCGACCTAAGGAATTTTGACGAGTTAGGGCATTGGATTAAGTCATTCAAGCATAGAAACTACAATCATAGAAACTACAATACTCAAGGGGAAGATGTTAGTCTTGTTTCACGAGACGTAAAATCGTCTTTAAGAAGGCCCTCTTCTATATCGCTTTAAAAAAGGTAAATTAGGATAAAGCAAAGATGTGTGAGCATGTCATCCTTTTCTGAACTCCCACTCACAACAAACGTCGCTACCTATGGTCTCAGGCGGTATTCGCAAGGCTCTTACGGATATCTTCGGGCTGAAGAACTTGGCGTAAGCCTCAAGCATTGGCTGTTCTACTCTTTTACAGAAATACTTTTCCCTTCCTTCTCCCTCTTTCATTATGGCCGTCAAAGTAGGGCATTTTCTAACTTTCAAGACTCCCCAGTTTTTATCCTTTAAGTCCACCTCAAATTCGAGATTGTGGGCCCAAGGCGTTACACCGAGCGCTTTAAAGAGCGTCTCTACGTCGTCTCCCTCGATTTCAAATAGCCTTGTGATTCGCTTGAGCTCATACTTAATGTACTTACCCCAGACCCAGAGGTCGCGATCTATAGCCACGTCGTCTCCGAAGCGTTCTTTCACAGCGAGGTACCAAAAACCATCTATTGCGAGAAAAAGGTTGCTATATAATCTAAGGCACTTTAGCAATACTTCTTTTGGAAGCTTCTCTAAATCGAAGCCCGACATTTAAAGCCTTCCTACCTTGATCGCCTAATTATGTCCTCTGCCACTTCCTTTCCGGTCATGGCGGAGCCGTATAGTCCCCAGCTTACGGCATCTCCGACGATGTAGAGGTGCTTTATCGAGGTCTTCGTTCCTATATTGTAGCCGTAGTAGCTTCGGTACATCGGCCACTCCTGCCTTATGTAAAATCCTACGTGTAAGATTCTCTCGAAATTCCTCCATCGTGGCCCGCAGATGTCTCTGAAGTCCTCCATGATCATGTTTAGCCAAGAATTGAACCTCCATGGATTTCGCTCTGACGGTGGTATCCAGCCACCTATGTAGGATATCTCCTTCCCCTTAGGGCACACTCCTGTGTCTCCCCAGCTGGGCCAGCAAGTCCAATTAGCTATGCGCTTGCCAACTATGAACCCTAGGCTACCAGTATCGAATGGAAACAAGGGACCATTGCTTACGACTTGAACGGCCAGCCACGGGAAGGTCCTAATCCTCTCTCGCACTTCTTTCAAATATCCTACGTCGAATTTTTCCTCTCCAGCCAGCTCTATCGTCTTAAACGGGCCTGCGTTGCTGACCACAAACCTGCTTCTTATCACTGACCTCTCTTTGAGCTCTCCTTTCTCTCTCTTCGCGACCTCTACTCCTCTCACTTCGTTCTTCTCGACTATGATCTTAGTGACTTCACACCTCGTCCTCACTTCACCTCCTTTGCTTCGGATCAGCTCAACCATGGGCTTCCACAAAGCTTCGTAATGGCCTCCCACGCTGTAACCATATGGCGTAGGTCCCAGTTGTTTTATCGCTCTGATTATCGAACCCGCCGTGGACTCGTCTATGGGGAAGGACGCATCAAAAATCCCCAAAGCCGTCTCATTGGTCGTGTACTGAAGCAACCAGTCCCTGAACGTAATAGAGTCCGAAGGCTCACACCAAGTAAGCGCCGTTGTTAAGGCGTCCATTATTTTTTCTGCTTCCTCTCTTCCAACTGTCTCAGTTAGTATCGCACGCAACTTTCCCTTTTCCGGGACTTCATACCACTTGTCCTTTACATAGTACATGCTGTTTGGCTTTGGTACCCTGACGTTGAAGGGAAGACCTAGTGGGTCGTAGACGTCTTCTTTTAGTTTAAGTTCTGGCGCCCCCGCACCTACACTAACAATATAACCTTGTTTCTCTATAACTCCTCCGCGGCCCCCGACGAATGGCAATCGTTCGGCGACGAGGACCTTAAGACCAGCCTTTGCGAGGAACGCCGCGCAGGTTAGCCCACCAGCGCCAGCTCCGATAACTATAACATCAAATTGCTCTTCCTTCCCTCCCATCAGGCTCCCTCCTTGACAATTTCTATGGCCCCTGTAGGACAATGCTCCCAACACCTCCAACAATCAATGCATTTTTCTCTCTTCACGTTAGCTATTTCTTCGAGAGTCCATCCATCAATAGCGCCAGTCGGGCAGACCAAGTGACATATACCGCAAACGGAGCACCTGTTTTTTGCTATTTTAACCGGCATATGTGCTCACTCTCTTAAGGATCTTTTACGAAGACTTAAAATTTTTGCGCGTAACATTATGACCAACTTCGTCACCTTATACCCTGCACCCCTTAATCGGTATGTCATCTTCCTCCTTTCGTTTCTGGATGATATTTGAGGAAGGAATATGGTTTTATCAGCTTCTGCTTAGCGCACCTTACCCTCACTATAAGTAAGGTGCTAAACCGATCAAACAGCATGACTCTTGGAGGTCCTCATGCCTCAACTCGGTCCCTAGCGAGAACGTCACGAGCAGGTTGGTTAGGCTCGCGCTGACGTCCGATGTGGACCATAGGTACGCCGAGGACAAGCTGTTCAAGAGGTACTACCGCGAACTAATCTCATAGACGAGGTCGAGTACTAGAACACAGAACCAGCGAAGGGCTCTCCAATCCCCTCGCGCAGTCTTCGAGCTTCTACACATTTACGAAAGAATTCGATGTAGAAGCTGATGAAATTACATGTTCAAATACAACGCTAAAGTTATTAATCCCTATGTCTGCATAAGGCCAAATGAAGAGCCATCAAAAGAACAGAGGTCTTAGTGAAGAGGTTAAATGGGGGACGGTTTTTACGTGTATGGCGACCATTTAGCAGATAATTACCCCTCCCTCCTTTAGCTCACGATTCGGGTCTCCTTGGCTTCGATACTATCTTCTTGACCAGACTTTAATGAGAGGTTGCTTAAACGTCTCCACATAGCCAACCTCGCAAAAGCTGTCATGGCATTTATCAAGAAAACGAGGGCGCTGAATTTTGCAGGTCTATAGAGGCGCAGAGGTATGATGCATAGAAGAAAATCTTAAGGTTGTAGGAACCCGAAGACTTGGAGGGGCATGCCTCATTGCTTTTTAAAGTAATCCATCACTTCTTTGATGTAAGCATATGAACTTCTCACCTTGTTGAAGTCTGCTATGAAGGTCTCATTCCAAATCACTATGTGCTCGCAACCAGC
>JGI20130J15133_1002657_pt1 | contig 12993 bp, 12 predicted proteins | sample WasSprMetagenome_FD_15133 | JGI IMG/M metagenome (IMG submission 15133) | reverse complement strand
CGTACTCCTCCAAGGCTTTCTCCCAGTCTCTACGCAAGCGGTGGTAGGCGAACCCGAGGTTCCTGTAGAGGACCGGGTGGTTCCACCCACTCTCTTCAGCTTTGCGCCACTCCTCCAAAGCTTCATCGAACCTCTCGAGGTGGAAGAGGAGGTTACCGAGGTAGTACCTCGCTTTCGGGCTACCGGTAGCTGCTATAACGCTCCTCAATATCTCTTCCTCCTCCTGTCTATGGGGGAACACGTAATCGGGTTCCTCCGCGTTGCCCTGCTCGTAGCACTCTACAATCTTACCGGTGTCACCGAGCTTCCCGTGGGCGAAACCCAAGTAATAGCGAATCAAGGGACCATGGATACCCTGCAGCAGCCCTCTCTCGAGAACTTTTACGGCGTCATCGTAGAGCCCAACTTTCATGTACTCCGCGGCAACTTCGAGCAGTCTCTGCCCTTCCGCTGCAACACGGTTGTCGAAGCCCTCCCACGTACCATCGCTAAGCGCGAGTTCCGCAAGCAGCGGGTAGTAGAAGGGGAAGTCGTCCAAAGCTTTCGCGGCGAGCTCTCTCGCTCCCCTCACCCTCCCTTGCCTCCTCAACAGGGCTGACAGCAGGAACGCGCACTTCAGGTCGCGCGAGTTCCTCTCCAAAGCTTCTCTGAGAACCTCCTCGGCCCCCTCGTAATCCCCTCTCCGCATCCTCACGGCGGCGATCCAGTAAGAGGATTGCGTGAAGAAGCGCGGGCAGCTCCTCGCCTTCCAGAACTCGTACTCCGCGCCAGAGGGGTCGCCGAGCTTCAAGCGGCACAAACCCAGGTAGTAGCGGGTCTCGCAGCATTCAGGGTCTCTTTCCAGGGACTTCTCTAGGAGCTCCGCAGCTTTCGCGTACAAACCCCTCCTATAGTACAAGGCGGCGAGCGAGTTCAAAGCCCTGGTGAAACCGGGGTCGGCTTTGAGAGCTTGCTCGTACTTGAGCTCGGCGAGCAGCGAGCCGCCCATCCGCTCTTCCAGTTGCCCGTCGATGAAGAGCTCCTCGGCGCTCCTTCTCTCCCACGCGCGAGCCTCCGGCTCCCTCGGTCGATGGTACACCGTCACGTCGACCTTCGTCCTGTACTCCCTACCTTCCCAGGATACCACCTCTCTACCCTCCTTATCCAACACTCTGACGTAGACGCTGCTGCTCTTCGACTTGAACGTCTTCACGTAGGGGCTTTCGGGCGAAAGGTCCACCTTTTCCTTCAAAGTCTCCTCCCCCAGATTGAGGATCACTGTAGACTCGGGGAACGAAGCTGTAGCGTACACTCCGATAAATGCTTCGAAAAGTCCGTCGCCGAGCGGTTCAACTTTAAGGTGCACGGTCGCATCCTTATTGGCGAACGAGATACCTTCGATCGCAGAGATCGGGTACCACCACTCCCTCCACTCGTCGTAAAAGTGGGGATCGATAGAACCCACAATACCTTGGGTCCTGTACTTGCCAGTTTGCAGCTCTATGTACGGTATCCCCTTATCCGAGAGCACAGGCGCCCAGAAGAGCCCATCCTCGCTCGTCCCCCACGTGAACCTCTTCTTCCCAGGCACTCTATAGTGGTCGGCGTGCTGCACCACACCGTAGCGCAAGTTGTAGTCGTAGTACCCGAAGAAATCCTCCTCGCAATCGATCACGAACGCGTCCACCGGGAATTTGCAATTCTTATACCAGCTAACGTCCGCGCCGTCCTTCGTCACAGGGAACGTGTCATCTACGGTGTGTCTACCGGGTATGAAAACCCTGCTGCCCTCGGTAACCGGCACGGCAGCGTTCGTCCAAAAGTAGTACTTTGTAGGAAGCTCGCGGCTGTTAAACGTCCTCACCACGGTTTCAAGGAAAGCCCTACCGGGCCTAAGAGTGAGCCCTACAGCGTAGTACACTCCCGTGATCAGGTTCAAGTTCCCGATGTAAACGGTAACGCTACCATCACCCCCTTCTCTCACAACCCAATCCACGGGAGAGAAGTTGTCCGAAGTATGATGCCCTCTATCCAAGCAGTTGAACTCTACACCGCATGCTATCCAAGCCCCCCTCAGCGCGATGTTAGCGGGCCTGATGACATCGATGTGCTGGAAAACGTAGCGATCTCTAACCTTATCGTAAAGGTCGTACAACCTAGCTCCTAACGAAGGTATGATAGTCACTCTCAAGTACTCGTTTTCCACAACCACAGCTTTGTACCGAACCAGTTCAGGTTTATCGCCGAAACTGTCCAGCCGTGTATACGGGTAGTGCTGAAGGAACCTAGGTAAGGGGTCCTCACTTTCAACTTTATATGTTGGAACTTCTATTTCTTCAAGAAAGTGCGAAGTTTTATGCTCCCCGTGCAGATCACCACCCATACAACGCGCGCCCTGTGATCGATATAAACTGCACGCTATGCTCTGCATAACGCTTTGTGGATTTAGTTCATTCTCTGGGGAAAGTTATACGATAACTGTCGAGTCGATTAACGCGGGTTTGCTAGATGCGCCATAGAGTTTAAGCTAAAGCTAAATTTATAACATTAGAATGCAGTGTTGCACGTGGCGCGAGTACTGTACGTAGGAGATTCGGGAACTATGGCTTTAACGTATGTTGGGTCCCCCTTCTGGATCGAGCAGAAGAATTACGATGTGAGAAACTTCGCATTACCGCTTCTGCGTGCTTTGGAAAAAGATCCCGAGATTAAGGTAACCTACATGCCGACGTGGGAAGCTTACGCCCGCTTCCCCAAGAGCCTAGAGGAGCTGAAAGAGTATGACGTGGTCGTGCTTAGCGATGTGGAGTACGAGGCTCTCATCTACTACCCCGAGTTCTACACCCCCAGCAAGTACGGTGAGCACATAACGCTGCCTAATAGGGTGAAAAACATCAGGGAATTTGTTAGGGAGGGCGGAGGTTTAGCTATGCTAGGCGGGTGGCAGAGCTTTGCCGGTAAGTACGGTCACGCGCTCTGGCAGAACACCCCCGTTGAAGAGGCTCTTCCTGTTAAAATGCTGGATAGAGACGATCGAGTTGAAACTCCCGAAGGGGCTCGGGTGAAAGCTGTCGATGAAGAGCACCCAATCATGAGGAACATCGACTGGAGCGCAGTACCCCCATTGTTGGGTTACAATAAGGTCCTGTTGAAGGAGGGGGCTCGGCTCCTAGCTACGGTTGGCGAAGGCGACGTGCTGATTGCAGTGCAGGAGTTCGGTAAAGGGCGTAGCTTCGTGTTTACATCCGACCCGGCACCGCACTGGGGCATCAACTTTATGAAGTGGAAGTACTATGAAATCTTTTGGAGTCAAGCTATAAAATGGCTAGCTAAAGAACTGTAAAATTACAAAAGTTTTGTTTACATTTTTTCCAAAATTCTGCGCATGGCGGCTAGGGCTTCGTTGAAGTCTCCTCTGAAGCCGTAGAGGTAGTACGTGAAATACGTGGTCGTGCCATGATCCGCGCGCGCGCTAAAGCAACATAGTAGCCTTCAAGTTCTAAGAACTTCTTTAAAAATCCGCTTTTCATCCAGAAAGTTCCATAACCTTCAAGTTCAATGTTTCTTTCAGTGATCTCCAGAGCTTTGGACTTCGGGTCTTGGAAGCTAAAAGGTATCCCTCCATACGTTCCAACGCACCAGTACAGTTTCCTCCACTCCCCCTTCGAGTAGCCCTCAAACCAGTCCCTGAAAAAGGAGAATTTTGAAATATTGGCTTCTTCTTCCCGCACGAAGATGCGTGAGGGGCAACGCATATGAACTTTACGTTGCACCATTGAGCACGTGAGCGTTGATCGCCCGACGCCGGGCGAGTGGAGAGACAGCTACCTGAAAGCTATCGAGTTCAAAAATCCAAAATGGATTATCGGTAAGGTTGTTGTGCAAATGGACGCGTGGTACAGGTACAAGGAACTAATGGAAGAAATCGTCCTAAAGCACCCGCTTGTCTTCCCTTTCTACAAGAAGGGTAGTGTAAATTTCGACGACTTCGGCTCGAGGAGGAAGGGTTGCACGTTCATTGACCCGTGGGGCTGCAAGTGGGCGTTTCTCCTGGACGGGCTGCAGGGCCAAGTGGTNGAGCACCCGCTGAGCGACTGGAGGATGTGGGAGAGCTACAGGCTGCCCGACCCGGAGGAGGGGATACCCCAGGAGGGCTCGCCCACTGTGCCGTGGAGCGCGATCGAGGAGAGCGTGGAGAGGGCGCGCGAGGTCGGCGGGCTCGTCGAGATCAGCATGGGCCACGGCTTCTTCTTTCAGCGCCTCTACTACCTGAGGGGCTTCAGGAACCTGTTGAGGGACTTCGTGCTCAAGCCGCCGCGGATCTACGAGCTAATCGAGGCCCTCGAGAGCTTCTACATGGAGCTCACGCGCCGGGCTGCAGAGCTGAAGCCGGATATCGTCAGCTTCGGCGACGACCTGGGCACCCAAACGGGGATGCCCATCAGCCCCAAGACGTTCCGCGAGTTCATCTTCCCCGTGTACAAGAGGATCTTCGGCTACTTGAGGGGGCGCGGCGTGCACGTGTACTTGCACACGGACGGAAGGGTCGTCGAGGTCCTAGACCAGCTGGTGGAAACGGGGGTTTTCGGTGCTGAACGTCCAAGACCGGGTGAACGGGCTCGAAAACCTGAGGAGGCTGCTGAAGGGGCGTGTCTGCATCGACTTGGACATCGACAGGCAGCGCCTGCTGCCCTTCGGCACCCCGAGCGAGGTGAGGGAGCACGTGAAGCATGCAATCATCGAGCTGGGGTCGAGGAGGGGCGGGCTCATGTTCACAGCTGGCATCTACTCCGACGCGAAGCTCGAGAACGTGGATGCTTTAGCGTCAGCTTTCGAGGAGTTTGCGCAGCTCCACCTGGAGCTGCCCGACTAGCGATCGCTTTCTCTCTAAAGCGGAAAACGTAGCAAGCAGGTTTTCCTACGAGTGCACAAGAGAGCTTAAGTTGAAGGGAGGGCGAGGTTAAGGAGTTTCTGAACGCCTGTTTGAAAGATCCTCCAAGCGACCTTTATCGCGTCCTCAGCTTCCCAGTGGCGGTCCTCAACCTCCCTCCGCAGAACTTTAGCAATACTTCCCTCGCGAGCCTGAGACGCTGCATGTGCTCTCTACGTGACCGTAATCCGCGCATAGGCGCCCTAGACTTTTAGCTTCTCGAACGGTTTCACAAGCTCCTCTTTCGCTCCCAACTCCTTCAGCAGCTTTAGGAACTCCCTATGGAGCCTGCTCACCACATCGCTGCGCTCCTTAGCCAGATCCCTCGCCTGACCCGGGTCCTCCCTGAGGTTGTAGAGCTCGGTCTTCACGACGCCGAAGGGTCTGAGCACCCTCTGCCCCCCGTCGACGACCATTGTGTAAACAACCTCCTCGAGGCTCGGCGCCTCGGCTGAAGCGACTATCAGGCTCCAGCCGTCGTAACTCGTCACCGTGGGCCTCAAGCCGCCCCGCGGCCCCCTTATTATCGGCGGGCTTGTCACCGCGGCGCTCCTTAAAGGCTTCTCCGCCTCCCCCGTGATGTAAGGCAGCAGCGACCTACCCTGCAAGCCGAACTTGCTCGGGTTCAAGCCGGCCAGCTCGAGCACCGTGGCGGTGATGTCGGGCGGTTGGGCTAGCTCGTCGACCTCGACGTGCTTCGCGTCTATCGAGTCTGGCAGACGGATCAGGAGCGGCACGTGCGCGACCTCCTCGTAGAGGGGTGTGTACCCGTGGTAGCCGCCCATCACGATCGACTTGCCCACGAGCCCGTGCTCGCCCAGGTAGAAGCCGTGGTCCGATGTGAAGATCACAACCGTGTCCTCGAAGAGGCCGAGCTCCTCCACCTTCTCGAGGAGCCTGCCGACCCACTTGTCCACGAGCAGGGCCTCGGCGGCGTATAGCGCCCTGGTGTGTTCGAGCTCGTCGCGGCTCAGGTAGTCGCAGGGCCCGTAAACCGGGTAGATGACCTCTTCGCCGCTGTAGCCGGGATCCAGCGTGTCTGCGAGCCACTTGGGCGGGTCCCAAGGCTCGTGCGGGTCGAAGAAGTCGATGTACAGCAGGAACGGCTTGCTCCTGTAGTTCTCCTCGAGCCAGTGCATGGCTTCGGTAGCGGTTTTAGCGGGTATCCAGTCCTCCTCCCTGAACCTGAGCGCGTTGTTCCTCAAGTGCTGCAGGGTGGTTTCCACGCTCCTGAGCTTGGAAGGGTTGCAGGGCAGCTCGACCTCGCGCGGGCTCGTCCTGAACCGGTCGTTCTCCTGACCCCGGACCCAGATCCAGCCGTCGAATCCCCTATCGTAGTTGTAGCCGTCCTTGAGGATGTGGGGCGTGTCGGCGACCATCATGCTCACGTACCCAGCTTCCCTGAGCATCATCGGCAGCGTGACCTCGCCCCTGGGCAAGGGCTCCCAATCGCTGTAAGTGAACGTGAACCTACCGGTTAACAAATCATGCCGGTGGGGAACGGTCGGGAACGAAGCGGTGTAAGCCCTACTGAAAGCCACAGATTCTGAAGCGAACTCGCGCAGACGGGGGACCTTGACCAACCTGCCCCTTACCCTGAAACCGCTTAGCAGGTCGTACCTAAACGTATCGGAAATTACGATTACGAAGCTTAATTTACGCTCGGCCACAAGGACTGCGCAAACATCTTGTATAAAGAGCTTGTGCCAACGCGCTCCGCGCGCTGAATACTAAACAACAGTAATTAGCAGAGAAATCACGATTCCGCACAGAACCCTGGTTACTCGTTATTCTTCATTCGCATCGGAATTTCGTGCGAAAGTTCGAGTAATTCTCGAAAGGATTGGGAAGTGATCCGATCTTCCCGAGCGGGACGTTGCGCATGACTTTCGCACTAAAGAGGGACCTCCTTGTCTCTAGTACAAGCCGCTTTGCGCCATTTTTTACGTTAGCGCGCGATCCTGCATAGGATTAGCTTCCGAGAAGTTTGCGGGCACACTTCCCTTCGCAAACGCTTGACCCGCCGCAAGCATCTCTCGCTATCGCGAGAAGATTCCCTTCCTCTTCGCGTATTCGATCATGTAGATAAAGTTGCGGGCGTTCGTGTTCGCTGAAACGTTGGCTGAAGCGGAGAGCACGTAGCCCTCCCTACCCCCTTCGCGCAAGCACCGGTCCACCTCCCTCTCCACGTCATCCAGCGTGCCGAACTCGATCACGCGGGGGTCCACGTTCCCCACAAGGCAGAGCCTGTCGCCGTACTTCCTCTTGACTTCTGCGAGGCTCATCCCAGCCATCACATCGATCCCCTGGTACGCGTCAACGCCCGCGTCGACAACGTGGGGGAGTAGCGGCGCGATGTTGCCGTCTGAGTGGAGGACGACGAAAGCCCCCTTCCTCTTAAACGCGTTAACGTGGCGCGCAAGCGCGGGTTTCACAAACTTCTCGAACATCTGCGGGGAGAGCCAGGGGCCGTTCTTGTTCCCGTAATCAACGCACAGCTGGATGGCGTCAGCCCCCTCGTCGATCGCGTACTCACCGTATGCGATGGCGATTCGCGTGTAGTAGTCGATCAAGGCTTCAACAACGTCTGGGCGCTTGTAAACCCACACGAGAACTTTCTTCAAGAGAGGCGGGGAGGAGACGATCGGCCCCCACGTGCCATCGGCATCGAAAGATAGAAAGAACTCCCCCTTCACCCTCTTTACAACCTCTCTTAGCACATCGAAAACCTTTGGATTTACCTCAGGCTTAGCGCTCCTGCAGTAGCGCAGCAACGAGTCTGCATCAGGGACGCCGCTAGCGTCCCAAAGCATCTGAGGATCCCACAGTGTCTCCCCGCTCCAAACGAGCAGCCGGCCATCCACCAACCATTCCCTCTCCCCCAGCCGCCTTACTTCCCTAGGCACGTAGGTGTGCGCTCCCACCACGCGTATCCAGTCTATCCCGAGCTTTACGTACAGGCTGACGAGCTCGTCAGCAACCTGCTTATTGACCCTGTCCAGATCGACGCGCCTCTCGGCAGCAAGCTTGAAGAAGACTTCGGGGTTGTGGAGTACCACTTGACTGGGGTCTTTGCCCAAGATCACACCGGCGATCTTGGGCGGGATGTGCATCTCGTATAGCGGAACCCGATCGGGCACCGCATGCTGCATAGCCTTAACAACGCGCTCCCAAGGTTCCATCGCGGCACCTTACATAGTTAGCTGATAATAAGCCTAGCGGGGGCGGAAAAAGGTTAGACAAACGCGAAAGAAAAAAGTATACGTTTAGCCTGGCATGTACGCCGGGATCGCCGGTAGGGCTCTCGTGAAGAAGGCTATCACCGCTGTTATCCAGTAGAGTACGCCGTGGCCCATCGCGAAGCCGAAAGCCGCGGGCATATAATACGTTTCAAAACCCTTCGGACCTAACAGCCGAGTGAACACTTCTCTCAGCACCCACGCCCAGAGCACGAAGATACCGTGCTCCAAGCCCCACACGCTCACCAGCGCGACACCCACAGGGTTTATGAAGAACCACGGGTACCGCATCCTCGCGAAGTAGCACAGCAGCGTGAAGATCACGGCGGAGACCGTGTAGAGCCCCATCTCCCCCGCGCCTACTGGCGGCGGGGTTCCGCCCGTGTACTGCCACAAAACAGGCCAGTTCCACACGTGGTACTCTACGCAGCCCTGCCTCAAGTAGCCTCCAAAGTACGTGTACCACCAGGGTGTCAGCGCGGCGACCGTTATGGCCGACGACACCATGGTCAGCGCGGATAGTATGAAAACATCCTTCGGGTCGACGCGGTTCACATCAGCGACCTTGTATATCTGGATGTGGTTCGCCGGGCCTATAGCCGACTGCCTGAGGAACCCGGTACCGCCGAAAGAGGCGAACCCCAGCATAGCGGGTAGCGCGTGTATGTCAGGTCTCGGGCCCCACTGCCCTAGCGCGGTTCCGCGCGCGCGCGGGTTTAGCTTCCTCTAAGGCTTCGCGCGCTCCCTTCTTAGATAAAATCCAGCCGGTGATGCATAAAGCCCCTGAAAGCAAAGCTGCCCAGAAGCTGAGAGTGAGCTGCGACTTGAAAGCCAAGTCTAAGTAGCTGTTTACTCGCGTTAACGGGTACAGGTTGACTCTAAGGTACCCGCTCGAGTAGGGTGTGAGGGCTTCGGCAAGGTTGGGGGCTAGCTGCGCTAGCTGAGGCACGGAAGAGAGCGCGTAGCGGGGCAGCAGCATTGTAGCGGCGGCTACGACGATCGCAAACCCGATCGACATTGTGAACGGCCTGAGGTTGAGCAGCCTTCTAGACCAGGGTTTACCAGCCAGCAGAGCTCCAGCTGTTATCGTGGAAGCACCAAGCACGGCTAACGCTCTCAAAGCTATGAAAAGCGCGTTCAACGCTGGAGGAGCCCCGATGGCTTGCGAGCCTAAAAGCTTTGTTTCGAAACCGAAGGGCGATAAACCTACGTAGAGCACGGGTTTCGCCGGCTCACCTAAAGCGAGCTCCCACCACGCGCTTCCGAGCAGCGCTACCGCTAAGAACAGCAAGCCGCTCGCCAGGTAGACTACTCTAAAAGCCTCCACGCTCCCCCACCTCGGATGGCTTCAACACGGCGGTAAAGGAAAAGGGAAGCTCAGCGTCGCTTAAAGTGATGGTTGCCCGACCAGTCACGTTGAAGGCTTCATCGCGGGATAGAGCGTCCTCGAGGGTCTTCAGATCACCTTGAACGGGAAGCAGCACCACGCGAATGCTGCCTTCTCGAGCTGGTGACAGCACGATCGGGGATTCGAGCGAGAACCTTCCCTTGAAATCCTGGTTTACCAGGCTAACTTCCCCTTCAATTCCTGTAATACCGAATGCCACGTTGCCGGTATTCAAAAGCTTCAAGTCTAGAACGTATCCGTTATTACTCTTGCTAACATTGTAGGACAATACATCGAATTTCAAGTTAGGCAGCTGTATATCTGTTTTTGGAAATAGGAAACCTTCAAGGGATCCTGTGGATGCGTAGTAAACCGCGAAAGGCGTTATGACGGCTGCAGCGGTGGCGATTCTAAGGAAGAGTACCACAAGGTTCAAGCTTTTTAACGCACTCATAGATATCTCGAGACCAAGTGGTTAATAAGCGTTCCTATTTGATCTTCGACTTCTGCTTTTTATTTTCTGAATTAGAAACAGCTCGCTAGCTGTAGTTGCAGCTATTCTATCTTCATCTTCGCTGCACACCCATTCAGGTGCGAGATTGCAACATAATTAACAAAGGGCTTTCTCTTCACCGCCTACAGTCTGAGCTTTAGCTATGTTTTCGCCGTTAGCACGCGAGCTACGTTTTTAAGCATAAGCTCCGATAAAATTTCTGTGGAGGAGCTGCTGTACTACGTAATCGGTTTCTCGCTGACGATAATCGGGATGATCGCTAGCGTGGCCTACTGGCTCGGCAGAAAGTTCGCTTTGATCGACAAGAAGTTCGAAAGTTTAAGGAACGAGTTCAGGGAAGAGCTGAGGGAAGTAAGGGCGGATCTTGATAGTAAGCTTGGGGGCTTGAAGGCCGAGCTCGGCAGCGTGGAAGCGGAGCTGAAAGCCGAGATCGACGGCACGAAGGCTGGGCTAAAAGCTGAGCTCGACGGTGTGAAAGCCGGGTTGAAAGCGGAGATCGATAGCGTGGAAAGAGAGCTGAAGGCCGAATTAGGCAGCGTGGAAACAAAACTAAGAGCAGAGATCGGCGACGCGAAGGTGGACCTAAAGGCTGAGCTCGACGGTGTGAGAGCCGGGTTGAAGGCGGAGATCGATAGTGTAAAGGCGGAGCTGGGCAGCAGGCTGGACGCGCTGCAGAAGGAGGTGCGGGAGCTGAGGGGCCAGTTCGCCAGCGCGCGCGTCGAGAGAAGGCTGAAATAAATCCTTAAGGGCTCGAGCGCGGAGTACCTGTGCCCCCGGTGGAGCTCCTCCAGCGAGTTGTCAAGCGGTACAAGCTTCGAAAGCGCGTAGGCAGGGTCGCGAAGGAGGTCGCGCACGTTGCGGTGAAAGCCTTCGACCTCCTCGCCAGCTTCTCGCCCATTAGCGAGGAGGCCTTTGCTGAGCGCCTCAGGGAAGCCGTGATGACGGCTGTTCACGAGCTCTCCCACGAGGTCCTGCGCTCCGTTCACCCTGAGCTGGGCACCCTCCACGACCGGGATCCGCTTCGCGAGTGCGTCGACGAGGTGGGGGCCAGGATGCTGGAGGTTTTCGTTGCGAGGAAGCTCGGAGCGCGGGCTCACAGCTTCGAGGATCTCGCTTTCGAGCTCGAGCACTACCCGAGCTTGAGGGGAGCGCGCTGGAGCGCGGGGGTGCTCGAAGAGCTGTACAGCAGAGCCGAGCCGCTGCTCGAGAAGCGGGAGCTCAAAAGCTTCGTAGGCGTGGTCGCTGGGGAGTGCAGGAGGTTGCTCGAGGAGAAGCCGGAGAGGAGGCGTGAAGAGTCCCCGTAGGCGCGCTGGCGGTGCAGGAGCGGGAGTACTCTGCGCGCTGGTTCCGCGAGGGTCCTTACATCAGCCGTAACTCCTGCGGAACCTGAGAGCGCTGGGGTTCCNGGGTGTGCAGGGAACTTTTAAGCCCTGGTGCGCACAGAGTGCGGAGGCCTGTGGAGGAGCTGCTGTACTACGTGGTCGGCTTCTCGCTGACGACGATCGGGATGATCGCCGGCGTAGCCTACTGGCTCGGCAGGAGGTTCGCTCTGATCGAGAGGAGGTTCGATGCGTTAAGGACAGATTTCGAAAATATGCGAGGGGATTTCGCCAGGGCCTTCGAGGGGTTGAGGACCGCCGTCTCCTCGACCCACGCGCTGACCCTCGACTTCCTGGCGCTCAAAGGCCTGCTCGACGAGAAGGAGGCGGGTTTCGTGAAGGCTGAGGTAGAGCGCGCCGTATCCACGGTCGAGCTCAACCCGATCACGAGGGAGGAGCTGGAGTTCCTGAAGAGGGTGGTGGCGAAGGACGTGAACGAGATCACGCTGGAGGAGGCGGAGAGGATGGTGGAGATCGGGAAGCGCTGGTGGTTCGAGGATGGGAGTGAGATCGCGTACAAGGTGTACCTGGCCGGCCTGGTGATCCGGGGGTACCTCATCTCGAAAGCCGTGAGGGAGGGCAGGAAGCCTTGGCTCGAGCCACCCTTTAAGCGATCTGATGGGGTTAGCTCAGCATTAGCCTAATCCGCCCGCTTGTGTAGGGGTTTTGTGCTCTTCGAGGAGCTGGCGAAGCTCGCGAAAGCTCTCGAGAAAACGTCTTCTAGGAGCGAGAAGGTGAGCTCTCTGGCAGCTGCCCTCGGGAAGCTCGACCCGAGGGAGGCTGCAATCACAGCTAGGCTGCTGACCGGCGAGATCTTTCCAGCGTACTCCGGCTTGGAGCTTGGGGTCGGTTACAGCTTGCTGAGCGAAGCTTGGAGGAGCACTAGGGGCTTGACACCCCTCGAGCGCAGGAAGCTGACGGTGACCGAAGTTTACGAAGCCCTTGTTAAAGCCGCTGTAGCTGCGGGCAGCGATTCGAGGAGAAAAAAGCTGAAGATCCTCCAATCCCTCTTCGTCGACATGAGCGAGGAGGAAGCGGAGCTACTGGCTCGCTTCATCATGGGCGAGCCGAGGCTCGGGGCGAACGAGGGTCTCCTCCTCGAAGCACTCGCGAAAGCGGTCGGCGCCGACCTGGAGAGCGTGAGGAGAGCGTACATGTTCGCGGGGGACATCGGCGACCTGGCGGAGCAGCTGCTGGGCGGGGTCAAGCCGGAGAGCGTGACGCTGCAGCTCTTCAGGCCGGTCAAGCCGATGCTGGCGGAGATGGCGAAGGACGTGAGGGAGGCGTTGAAGGAGTGCGGCGGGAGGGCGGCGCTCGAGTTCAAGTACGACGGCATCCGCCTCCAGATCCATAAGCGGGGGCGGGAGGTCCGCCTCTTCACGAGGAGGCTGACGGACGTGACGGGCAGCCTGCCCGATGTTGTCGAGAAGGCGCGAGAGCTTATCCGGGCGGAGGAGGCGGTTGTCGATTGCGAGGCGGTGAGCTTCCGCGGGGTAAGCCTCTCCGCTTCCAAGACCTCGTGAGGAGGGTGAGGAGGAAAGAGAGCGTGGAGAGGATGGCGAGGG
>JGI20130J15133_1002656_pt1 | contig 12997 bp, 17 predicted proteins | sample WasSprMetagenome_FD_15133 | JGI IMG/M metagenome (IMG submission 15133) | reverse complement strand
TGCCCGTTGATGTAGGCTAAGCGTTTCGCAAGGGAAGATGTGCTGAAAAGGAGTTTTTATGGGCATACTGGAAAAAGCCCTAAAAATGCTTGAAAAACACTCCCTATGTGACCATTGTTTAGGTAGGCAATTCGCTTTTCTTGGGCATGGCTTAGAAAACGATGAAAGAGGAAAAGCCATAAAAAATGTTCTGCTAATGGAAGCCCAAGCCTTTCTCCGCACTAAGAGTGATGAAGGTTTAAGAATCCTCAAAATCCTTACGACAAATGGCTTCTGCGAAAACGCTGCAGAAGTCCTTCGCAAAATGGGAAAACACTTGACAAAGAAAGTGGCAAAAACCTGTTTTCTATGCGAAAACAGCTTCGAAATGATTGATGATCTGGCAAAAGAGGCTGTTAAAAAGCTGGGGGAATACGAATACAGCAGCTTTTTAGTGGGCATAGAGCTTCCTGTTGAGGTTGAGGAACGAGAGGACGAGTTTAAGGCTCGGTTTGATGTGGAATATGGTGAGAACATTAGGCTGGAGTTTGGAAGGCTTTTGGGCAAGAAAATAGCCGCCTATAGCCAAAAGCCTGTTGAGTATCGCAAACCAGACGTTGTGGTGCTTATAAACCCCATGACCAAGGAAATAAGTGTTCAAGTTAATCCTCTTTACATTGCCGGACGATATAAGAAGCTTGCTAGGGGGATACCGCAGTCCAAATGGTTCTGTGCAAACTGTCGGGGAAAAGGCTGCGAAAAGTGCAACTGGACGGGTAAGAGATATCCAGAGTCTGTCGAAGAACTAGTAAGCGAGCCTATTTTGAAGGCGACTGGTGGCACTAAAACGTCGTTTCACGCTTCTGGAAGAGAAGACGTGGATGCACGTATGCTTGGCGAAGGCAGACCCTTCGTCATAGAAATAGCGCAACCGAAAAAGCGATTTTTAGACCTTAAACAAATCGAGCAAGCCATAAACGATCATGCAGAAGGCAAAGTGGAAGTTTCAGGGTTGCGCTTTGTTGACAAAGATTATGTGCGGAGGTTGAAAAGGGCGGAGTCAGCGCAAAAAGAGTACCGTGTGACAGTTGAATTCGAAAAAGAGGTTACAGATGAAGACTTAAAACTATTAGAGGAAAAACTCACAAGCATTATTGTTAAGCAGAGAACACCCCTTCGTGTTTTGCACAGACGTGCAGATTTGACACGGGAAAAGTACATATATGAGGTTAAAGCTAAAAGATTGTCACCAAATAGGGCTGAACTGAAAGTTAGATGTCAAGGAGGACTATATGTAAAAGAGCTGGTGACTGGTGATGAAGGAAGAACAACCCCAAGTGTTTCCGATATTCTCGGAATTAAAGCGAAGCCTATAAAACTCGATGTTTTAAAGGTAATTATGAAGGAAGGATGAAATTTGAGGAAGTCAAAAGGGTATAGAGCCAAAACACGCCGCCTCCTTAGGAAAAGCCCAAGGGAAAGAGGCAAAATGCGACTTAGCAAACTGCTCCATGAATATCAGCCGGGAAACAGTGTAGTAATAAAAATTGATTCGAGTGTTCAGAAAGGCATGCCCCATAGGCGTTACCACGGCAAAGTAGGCACGGTCATTGGTATGCGTGGGAAAAGCTATGTCGTGAGCGTTACGCAAGGCGATGCTGTAAAGGAGATTATTGTTAGACCGGAGCATTTGGAGCCCTATAAGGGTGATTGAGATGTTAGAAAAGGCGGAAACTGAAAAGGTTAGAGAGAAAAGTCTCACAGTTCCACAAGTTAAGAAAATGCTTGAGGAGATCGGTGAGGAAAAATTAGACCAGTTCCAGAGACGTGTGCTTGACTACGCATCCAAGTTTTCAAAGGTCGAAGCAGAAACCGCTGAAATGCTCGTAGAAAAACTTGTTAAGGAATTCGGTTTAGAAGAAGCCGAGGCTGTTCAAATCGTTAATTGTATGCCAAGCACTATAGAAGAGCTTAGAGTTTTCCTTGGGGGCGGTCGCAAAATTATTGAAGCCTCTAAGTTGGAAGCTATGGTTAAACTTTTAAATGAACATAGACTGAAATAGCTCTTAAAACCGTATTTTAGAATGTGAGAAGTTTAAAGGGGATACAATGGAGAAGGAGAAACGCTACGAAGAGTACGCCTACGTTCTAGACTTCCTCCCCCATGGACGCCCCGGAGTTCGAATTACGGGAAGAGTCGGCTACAGGGCTGGCGCCCTAGTCCAGCTTGTTGGCGAAGAGTTCTTTACGCTTTTGGAAGCGCTGGTTAAGGAAGGCGTCACCCTTAAACCTCACGACCGCGTTTATGTTGGAAAGGAAGCTCGTGAAGAAATAACCTACATCATTGGGCGGATAGGTTATGACGAGCTAACTTCAGCCGCGAAAATGGAGCTTCCAGCCGTTATCAGCCGCATAGTGCTTAATCGTGAAAAATGGTTTGTCAATTTCTTTAACACTGCAAAAGCCATAACCCCTCGAATGCACGCATTAGAGCTAATACCCGGCATAGGCAAAAAGTATATGTGGCAAGTGATAAATGAGCGGGAGAAAAAGCCCTTTGAAAGCTTTGAAGATCTGCAGAAGCGCACTGAAATTCCCAACCCCGTTAAACTTCTCACCAAAAGGATTTTGGAGGAGTTAGCTGGCGAAAGCAAATATAGGCTTTTCACAAGGGCGCGCTAGGCTTATGGCTGGTTAATGCCTTTATGAGCTTACTTGAGGAAACGAAGCTACTTCTTCGAAGACATCGAATATTTCCGAAAAAAAGATTGGGACAACACTTTACGATTGAGTCTTCAATTTTTCAACGATTAGCAGACTACGCCTCGCTTGGCAAAGACGATGTAATCCTAGACGTTGGTGCAGGTTTGGGTTTTCTTACTCGGTTTTTAGCCGAAAAGTGCGGAAAGGTTTTGGCTGTTGAGCTGGATGCTAGGCTTGTTAAGGTCTTGCGAGAACAGCTTAAAGGTTTAGCAAACGTTAAAATAGTCGAGGGCGACGTGCTTAAAATACCACTGACCCCCTTTAATAAGGTTGTTTCCATACCACCATACAACATTTCTTCAGCTTTAATCCAATGGCTTTTTAAAAGAAATTTTGAATGTGCCGTCATGGTCTTGCAAAAGGAGTTCGCGAACCGTTTAGTGGCGCCAATTGGAAGCGAAGACTACGGTTGGCTGACAGTTCTAACCTATTACCATTTTGATGCCGAACTTTTGGATGATGTACCAAAATGGTTCTTCTATCCACAGCCTGAAATAGACTCCGTGATTGTTCGCCTAAAGCCAAGACCTATGTCACCTTTCAGATTGAGGGACCAAGTTTTCTTTGAAAAGTTAGTGCGGACACTTTTCACGCAACGCAACAAGAAAGTTAGAAACGTTGTCCAACAGTTTACTGAGAAAAAATGCGCTGATCAACTACCTTTTCGTGACAGACGTGTGCGGGAGCTAGCCCCAGAAGATTTTGGTGAGCTTGCAAATGTTCTCGCCAAGTAAGCGAGTGTTTTTTGGCAACTATGTTTTCAATGTTTGGGAAGACGTCTATGAACCAGCAGAAGACTCATTTCTTTTTGCGGAAAACCTATCTGTGCGGAAAGGCGAAAGCGTCCTCGACATGGGAACTGGATGTGGAATCCTCGGCATAATTGCCGCAAAAAACGCTTCGAGTGTAATCGCCATAGACATAAATCCTCATGCTGTGCGCTGCGCAAAACAAAATGCTAAAATAAACGGTGTTGCCGACAAAATGTTATTTATCCAGGGAGACTTGTTCACGCCAATAAAAGCCAAGGCGATGTTTGACCTAATTCTATTTAATGCACCTTATCTGCCAACGGAACCATCAGAAGGCACAGCTTTGATTGAAAGGGCATGGGCGGGCGGGGCTAATGGCAGATCGGTCATAGACCGCTTTTTGCGTGAGGTTAGCGGGCATCTTAAAATTGGTGGGCATATCATGTTAATGCAGTCTGCGATTGCCGATATGGAAAGAACCATGAAAATTTTGGAGGATAAAGGTTTTAAAGCAGAGGTCATTGCAAGTCTCAGTCTTCCGTTCTTTGAGACGATAGTGCTCATCGAGGCAGAAAGGTTAGGCTAGTCTTTCTATATATTTCTCAAGTCTAGAGTTTCTAGGCTCTTTATAGGATTTTGTTAAAAAACTATATAACGTGAAGGCTTTACTATTGCTAGAAACACTACGTGAGGGCGAATCCGATTATGTGTATAATTGGAAAGGACAAGTTGAAAGAGCTTATTGAAAATTATAAGTGCATATACCCATATGATTATAATCTTCTCGATGGAGACAGCTATGTACTTACAGTCAAGGATGAAACGACACTAAATTATTTGGAGCACAAAAACCTAATATCCTATGAGATCGTTTTCACGCTGCCAAATTATGTTGCTCATTTAACAGCTAAAAGCAAGTATGGGAGGATGGGTTTATCCTTCCTTAACGCGGCGAAAGTTCACAGTGGTTTCGTGGGTAGACTGGCCCTTGAAATTGTAAACTTAAGCAATGATCGTTGCCCCATAACCATTAAGCGTGGAGACCCTTTCATGCATATAGAGTTCATAACAAGGGAAGGTGAACCGTCGCCTTACGTAGGCGAATATCAGTTTCAATATCTTACAGACGAAGAGGTGAAAATGTACATTCCTATTTTGAAGCGGGTCTTCCCAAACTATGACGAACTGGCAAAAATATGGTTTAAAAACAGACCAATACCTCCGTAATTATGAAGTCATAGCTTTAAAATGAATTATGAATTCATAATGTTAATCAAAGATTAGGGCTTTTATATGCCTTTAACAAATTGCTTAAATACCGCTATTGTGTATGCTGAAAGGGATGCATTATGCGAGCGCGCAACTACAGGGAGGTTAAAGGTCAGCCTTACACTAGAAGAGAGTTTGTTAAGGGTTTCCCCCAGCCGAAGATAACAAAGTTTACTATGGGAGACCCTAACGCCAAATTTGAGTATGAGGCCAGGCTTATAGCCTTGGAAAGAGCCCAGATTAGGCATAACGCTTTAGAAGCCGCCCGCGTGGCAACAAACCGACTCTTAATGGATAAACTTTCAAACAATTATTGTTTGCAGGTACATCCTTATCCTCATGTTATTCTTCGCGAAAATAAAATGATTTTTGGGGCTCATGCAGACCGCCTTCAAGATGGTATGAGAAGGGCTTTTGGAAAACCCATTGGCACCGCGGCGCGTGTTGAGCCGAACCAGACCATTATGACTGTTAGGGTGAATGCCAACGGCGTTGAAATTGCGAAAGAAGCCTTAAAACGGGGAGCTGCAAAGCTTCCAACACCTTGCAGAATGGTTGTTGAGAAATTGCAGGTCGAGGAGGCGAAAGCATAATGGCTGAAACGAAAGAAGACATTGTAATATGGTTTGAAAACCTTAGGAAAACCGACATACCCCTTGTTGGAGGGAAAAATGCAAACCTAGGAGAGATGTTAAGTGCCGGCATACCTGTTCCCCATGGGTTTGCAATAACAGCCTACGCCTACAAGCGTTTCATAGAGGAAACAGGCATTGCCAACGAAATCTATAAAATCATTAAGGAGACGGTTAAAGACCCAAACGACCCTAAGCAGTATGAGGAAGCCTCGAAAAAGATCCGCGCCCTAATTGAGTCTACACCGATGCCTAAGGACATAGAGGAGGTTATAAGAGCTGCTTACAGAGAGTTGTGCCGAAGATTGAATTTAAGCGATGTTTTTGTGGCTGTGCGGTCCAGCGCAACAGCTGAAGACTTGCCAGACGCATCTTTTGCCGGGCAGCAAGAAACATACTTGAACGTTAGAGGCGAGGACGAGGTTATTGAGAAAACAGTTAAATGCTGGTCTAGCCTTTTCACGCCCCGTGCCATATTTTATCGCACTCAGAAGGGTTTTGCTCACGAAAAAGTTCTCATAAGTGTTGGCGTCCAAAAAATGGTTCACGCCAAAGCCGCCGGAGTCATGTTTACAATAAACCCCGTCACTGGAGACCCAAACCACGATTGTTATTGAGGGCAATTATGGCTTAGGCGAGGCTGTTGTTTCTGGAGCTGTAACTCCAGATGTGTTCGTTGTTGATAAGAGAACCATGAAAATCGCTGAGAAACGCATCGCCACAAAAAAGGTGATGTATGCCCAAGATCCGAACACAGGCAAGACCGTGCATTTGGAAGTGCCGGCTGAAAAGCAGAATTTTCCATGTTTGACGGATGAAGAAGTTCTTAAGCTGGCTGAATTGGCTAAAAAGATTGAAGAACACTATGGCAAGCCTCAAGACATTGAATGGGCTATTGACAGCGAACTAAGCTTCCCAGAAAATGTTTTCATTGTGCAGTCCAGACCAGAAACTGTTTGGAGTTTGAAAACTGTTGAGGCTGCACCCGAAAAGAAGGTTGAGGCTGGTTTAGCCATGCCAGCTGAAGAGTTAAAGGTTGTTGTCAAGGGTATACCAGCGGGTAAAAGGGGAATAGGCTTCGGTGTTGCAAAGGTCGTCTTAAACCCTGAGGAAGCCGCGAAAGTTATGCGGAAGGGCGACATCCTGGTCACGGATATGACTAACCCGGATTATGTGCCCTTCATGAGGCTTGCAGGCGCTATAGTCACAGATAAAGGCGGTATAACATGCCATGCTGCCATTGTTAGCCGTGAGCTTGGCATACCATGTGTTGTTGGCACTGAAAGTGCCACTAAGCTAATGGTTAGTGGCAAAGAGTATACTGTTGATGCGAGAAGCGGAGTTGTCTATGAAGGCATAGTTTCAGCTATAACAGAGCATCCAACCGCGACACCCGCTGGAGTGGGTGTTCCCTCAGCGGCTTTTGCTGGGGGCATTTTCCAGTCTGTTCCAGTGACTGCAACAAAAATTTACATGAACCTTGGCGTCCCAGAGAAGGTTGAAGATTATAAGGATTTGCCCTTTGAAGGCATAGGGCTTATGCGCATTGAGTTCATTTTAGCCAGCTATATAGGGGAGCACCCGCTTTATCTAATCGAGATTGGGCAAAGCCAGAAGTTTGTGGACAAACTTGCTGAGGGCATAGCCACAGTTGCTAGAGCTATACAACCCCGTCCAGTAGTTGTCCGCTTCAGCGACTTCAAAACAAACGAGTACCGCGAACTGAAAGGCGGAGAAAAATACGAGATTGTTGAGAGCAACCCCATGCTGGGCTGGCGGGGATGCAGCCGCTACATAAGCCCATGGTATGAGAAGGCTTTCCGCCTTGAATGCCAAGCCATAAGAAAGTGTCGTGAAGAGTGGGGACTCAAAAATGTCTGGGTTATGCTCCCGGTGGTACGCACCCTTTGGGAAGCCAAAAAATGTCTAGAAATAATGCGTGAAGAAGGCTTAGAAAGGACAAAGGACTTTAAAGTGTGGTTCATGGCTGAAACACCTTCCATAGCCATACTTGCCGACGAGTTTTCGAAACTTTGCGACGGCTTCTCCATAGGCTCAAACGACATGACACAAGGCATACTAATGATAGACAGAGACTCGGAACGTCTCGGTCAAATGGGATATTTCGATGAGAGGGATCCGGCTGTTAAAAGGATAATAGCCCATCTAATCAAGGTGGCTCACGAAAATGGTTGCACAGTCTCAATCTGCGGAGAGGCACCATCAAACCTTCCAGACTTCACCGAATTTCTAGTGAGAGCCGGAATAGACAGCATTTCAGTAAATCCAGACGCGGTAATAGCCACAAAGAAACTTGTTGCAAGCATAGAGCAAAAAATAATCCTTGAAAAGCTTGCCGAACAGCACGAGCGAGCCCTAGGGCGTCCGGTTAAAAGACCGAGAGAGGACTGGGAATGGACGCCCCAATGGGATGAAAACATAAAATAACGTCACCGAATAACTTTCTCCATTTCTTAACCATGTTCTCTAAAAGGGTGTTTGGTGTTTCGCCTTGAAAATGTTTGATTTTGAAGAAGAAAGGCTAAAACAGGAAATCGTTAAACTTGGAGCTAAACGTATTCTTATACAGCTTCCTGAAGGACTGAAAAGCGAGGCTCCACGCCTTGCAAAGATTGTTGAGAAGGTTGGCGCCTTGCCAATTATTTCCGCAGACCCATGTTATGGCGCATGTGACTTAGCAACTTCCGAGGCTGAAAGCTTAGACGCAGACTTAATAGTGCATTATGGTCATGCTAAACTTTTGAAGTATGAGAAGGTGCCAACCATATACATTGAGGCGCGCGCCACCATAAATGTCGCCGAAGCTGTTGAGAGGGCATTACCCTTAATGGAAAACTGGCATAAAATAGGTTTAGCCACTACGGTTCAGCATGTTCAAACTATTGATGAGGCAAAAGAAATGCTTATTCGCGCTGGAAAAATAGTCATGGTCGGCGATGCTGGACGCCTAAACTATCCAGGGCAAGTCGTCGGATGCAACTATAGTAATGCAAAGTCCATAGCAGGGGATGTTGAAGGCTTCCTTTTTATAGGAGGCGGACGCTTCCACGCTCTAGGCTTAGCTATTTCAACTTTTAAACCCACGGTGGTTGCCGACCCATACGAGAAAAGAGCATACTCAATAGATGAGGAAGCTCAGAAAGTTCAGAGGCAGAGGTGGGCAAGCATACAGGAAGCCCAAAAAGCTAAAATCTTCGCTGTTCTAGTCGGGCTTAAGCCTGGACAAAAAAGGCTTGAAGAAGCTTTAACCATCAGGGAAAAGCTTGAAAAGTCGGGAAAGGATGCCTTTCTCTTCGCTGTTAGAGAAATAACTCCAGAGGTAGTTATGAATTTTCCCACTGTTGACGCTTATGTTAACACGGCTTGTCCTCGGGTATCCCTCGATGAGCCTTCAAAGTTTCAGAAGCCGATGCTGACATTGAATGAGGCACTTGTTGTGGTAGGCGAGGTTTCATGGAAGGAACTTTGTAAGAAAGGATTTTTCTAAGGATTGAAAATTATGGCTAGGAAAATAGCTGTATGCCTTGAAGTTGGCCATGAAGGTACAGGCGCCTTCGTCCCAGAATGTCCGGGCTGCTGGGTTTTTGGGCGTTCTCCAGAAAGTGCGCTAGCCAAAGTGAGAAGCGCTGTTGCTGAATGGTTTGATTGGTTAGAGAGGCATGGCGAAACTGTATCAGCCGAAGCAAGAGATTTCGAAATTGAAGTTGGAGAGGTTCTGAGGGTTAGCTACAATCCGGTTGAAGCTGGAAAGCCTGAACCCCTTTTCTGGTCTGAAGTGACACCTGTCACTAGGAAGGATATTGCAAGAACTTTAAAGTTAATGGAGTATTCCCGCGAAGACTTGCTGAAACTTGTTTCAAACCTAGGCGATGAAGTTGTCGATTGGCTTCCTCCGGGAAAGCCGCGCACCATTAGGAACTGTTTAAGACATATCGCCTACGTTGAGCCTTGGTATATAACGCGTTTAAACGTTAAATTGCCAGTGCGGTATCCCAAGAACTTGTTTAAACTGTTAAGTCATACCCGAAAAATTGTTGTTGAGTATTTGAGAAGCATGCCAAGAGACAAGCTGCGAGGTGTCTTCCAGCCTAAAAAGGACAGAAGCCCGTTATGTGATCTTTGGACTGCTCGAAAGGTTTTGAGGCGACTTGTAGATCATGAGAGGCTGCACACGCGATATATCGTTAAAGTGCTGCAAGACTATGGCGAAGTGGGAAAGGTTTATTGAGCTGTTTTAGGGTAATTAAATAACCCTTGTAATTTGGGTGCCAACAAATGAGTTTGGAATCTTCAAAAAGGGATAGTGGGCAACTAGTTTTGCCCGGCGAGCCCTTAGGCGTTATTGAAGAATTTGTTCCAGACGTCGGTACATATGTTAAAGATGGAGTTATATACTCAAAAATTGTGGGGAGATCCCTTTTAGACCTTCTTAACAGGCGAGTTTCAGTCTTTCCTTTAGTTCATGGAGCAAGAGTCCCGAGGGTTGAAAGCATAGTTATAGGACAAGTTTCCATCGTTCAAACTCAAATAGCCACTGTTCGTATCTTTAAAATTGGAAAGAGGTTTCTCTCTGGATTTTTCACTGGTTTACTTCACGTTTCTGATGTGCATTTAAGATTTGTTGAGTCTATGTTTGACGTTTGCAAGCCCGGTGACATACTGCGAGCCAAAGTTATAAGCGAAAAGAATAGGGCTTACCACCTAACCACTAAAGATAAAAGCTTAGGTGTTGTTTACGCGTTTTGCTCCCAATGTGGTGAGGTGCTGGAGCTGAAAGGTCGGGGCTTGCAGTGTCCAAGATGTGGGAAGATTGAAAAACGCAAAATAGCCATAGACTATGGAAGAGGAATAATTTGAAGCGGATGGTGAGAGCGAAATGAAAGTTAATGTTTTAAAAAGAACTGAAAACGAGCTTAAAATTGAGGTGGAAGGGGCTAGCCACACCATATGCAACCTTTTACAGAAAAGACTGTTGGAAGATGAGAACGTGGAACTGGCGGGTTATGATATCTCTCATCCCCTAACGCCGACACCAGTGATTTATGTGCGTACAAAGGGCGATGTGAAACCAGAAGAAGCCTTACTAAAAGCTTTGGAAAAAGCCCGTGAAATGAATGAGGAGTTCGGGAAAGCCCTTAAAAAAGCCCTTAGAGTCTGATTCTATCCCTTATTGTTGATAACAGTCGAGTGAAGCCTTCAACCGAGTCTTCAGACTTGTGAAGTATTGATACGCACTCGTTCAGTGGCATATGCCCATTGAGCCAAGCATAGACTATTAGGGCTTCAGCAGCGTCAGCTAACATGTGGCTTGAAACTCTTGAAGGCATGTGCTTTCTTAAACCAGCCCTTCTGAAAGCTTCCGCCAAAACAGACCCTTTAACTTTTGCTCCAGAAGGCTGTCTTTTCTTCATGGACAAAGCCAAAGAATAGGCGAAGTTTATGTAGGCATCGCCCAAAGCCGCCAACGTATGGTCTGTTAGTACTTCTGTTAAGCTTCTATAGGGTTTGATGAACGGAAATGCTCTGCTGAGGTTTTTCAATTCTAAACCCTTAAAAGTCCTTTTGGATTCTGCCTAATTTATATTTAAGTACAACCTTTTATGTATCTCCGTTGGGTGCAAAATATGGCTGGGATAAAAAAACAAGGCAGTATGGGCCGCATTGAATTTTCAGAAGCCGCCCTTCGGGAGTATCTTTCTGGTTTATATGGCTCTGATGTTGAGATTTGTGGTGTTTGGAGGCTTGGAGAAAAGAAAGCTGAAGGCGTTAAAGATTTGAAGGGTTTCGGCTATGGAGTCCCCTACGTGATTGAATTTAGGGTTAAGAATGAGGTTCGACGTGTTGTTCTGGAGACGATGCGTTCAGAAGGTTTTGGACACGACTTTCCATCAGACCGCGCCCAGATTCTCCTTTGGCAACATTCAGCCTTTAACAAGCTTCCAAGGCATGTGCGTTCAATTGATGTTGGTGCCTTCGCAGTCGATGGTAAGGACATGAAATCTCTTGGGAAATGTGGAGAATTTTTTCTGTTAACTGAATATGTTGATGGGGTTCTTTACCATTTTGATTTGGACCGTATTAAGGCGCACGGCGAGATGAGTGATTTAGATGAGAAACGGTGTTTGGCTCTTTCAGATTACTTGGTTGAAATTCATAGCGTGAAGCGTGATGCACCTTGGCTTTATATAAGGAGGGCACGGGAACTTGTTGGGCATGGCGAGTGCATAATGGGATTGCTTGATAGCTATCCCCCAGAACTTGATTTCGTACACGAATCCGATTTAATTGACATTGAAAGAGACTGCGTTGTTTGGCGTTGGCGTCTCAAACGGAAAGCCCATAGGCTTAGTCAGGTCCATGGCGACTTCCACCCATGGAATGTCATGTTCCATGAAGGTACAGACTTCACAGTTCTTGACCGTAGCAGAGGCGAGTGGGGTGAACCAGCAGATGATGTGACAGCAATGACGATAAATTACATATTCTATTCACTGCAGAAGTATGGCGAACTGGCAGGCGTTTTCGATAGGTTATTTAGGCTTTTCTGGGAAAACTATCTGTTGAAGACTGGAGATTGGGAGATTTTGGAGGTTGTTCAACCTTTTTACGCTTGGCGTGGCTTGGTTGTGGCTTCGCCGATATGGTATCCAAACCTAAGTCATGATGTTCGGGTGAAACTTCTAAACTTTGCGCGTAACATATTGCAATATGAAAAGTTTGACTTGAATGCTGTTAACTCTCTAATACGGTCTGGTTAAAGCTTTTGCTAAAAGCTAAATAATCTAAAAACATAAAGGATGCATTAATGGTGGTATACTCGCTTGGGCGAGGATTTGAGGGATTTGCAAACAGTGCTTAGGCTGATGGGCTATTCTGAAAGGGCTGTTAAAGAGATTTTGAAATGGTATGAAAACAGTGGTTTGTGGGCGGAGGGCTGCGGTGAAAGGGGTTTACGTTCTGGTGATTCTGGTCAGCAAAAACATAAGCGTTAAAGTTGGCGGATTGAAGAGGTTCATGCTAAATAATGGTTTTTATGCTTATGTGGGTTCCGCTCAGAAATATCTCGATAAACGTTTAATGAGGCACTTTAGAAAGGCGGGTAAAAAGCGGTTTTGGCATATAGACTATTTAGTTGCTATGGACTGTGTAAGTGTTGTGAAGGTTTTCTATAAAGAGGCTGGAAAACAAGAAGAGTGTGAGACCGCGCAATATTTTAGCACTGTTGGCTTTCCTGTAGGCGGATTTGGCTGTTCTGACTGCAAGTGTAAAAGTCATCTTTTCCGTTTTGAAAGCCTTAAACCGTTGGAGGATGCTTGCATAAAACTGGGTTTTAAACAGTTTTCACCTAGCTAATGAGTCGCTGTATTGGGAAACGTCAGAGGTTTGGAGGATTTCCCTTTTCTTAACAACCTCTTCAAAGCTCATGTAGTCTCCGCCGACGATTTTGAGTTTAGCCTCAACCCTTTTGTTTTTCACTTCTATCACGTTGTAGGAGTTGAGGAAAAAGCCTCGTAGTCTTTCGCATGAGACGCTTCCGGCGTGAACCACTTGCATATCCTCTATTCGCCACCTCCACGGTCT
>JGI20130J15133_1002653_pt1 | contig 13006 bp, 12 predicted proteins | sample WasSprMetagenome_FD_15133 | JGI IMG/M metagenome (IMG submission 15133) | reverse complement strand
AACTTTGATAAAACTAAAATGGATCTCTATCTTAAACAATTCAAGATGATGTATTATTTTCAATCTTTCGTCCTTCCGCTTAAAAAATTACAAACTGTTTCCAACAATATCAACCTCTCAATTTTTAACATCCCATGGCTGTAGCTGAGGGCTTCATATTCTATTTGATTTCTTGCCACAAATGTATATAAAGCATGGAATTTATAAAAATCATACTCTAAATAAGAAATTGACGGTTTTATAAACCTTGAACAAATGAAGGTCTTAAAGTTGAACTAAAAGCTTTATAAGAAAGTAAAATCATTTTACAAATTCAGAGAAACAAAGAGCTTAGTAATTTTATCAAACTATCACAACCGGCACGTGTGGGATCTTTAAATTAATAATGACAACTTTCTCTTACAGCTCTCAAAAAGTATTTAAAAAACAGATTAACTAAAAATTCAACATCTTAACAACAATTAAGAATTATTCATCATAACCTTAAATAAATTTTTGAATTTTTAAAATAAAACAGTGTTTAATTTTATGTAGTAATGTGTTAATATAATTTAATAAAATACAAGGAAGAGGTTTTGCATATGGAGATGCTTGGAACGATAATAGGTCTAACGATTAAATCTCTTGTCTTTGTTGTTGGAATGTTTTTAGCAGCGGCATATTTAACTCTTATTGAAAGAAAGTTTGCAGGTCATGTTCAGCAAAGACCGGGACCTCTCCATGTAGGATTTCATGGACTTCTTCAGCCAATAGCAGATGCTCTCAAAGTTTTAACGAAAGAAGATTTAGTCCCAAATAATGTTGACAAAGTTTTATTTTACCTTGCTTCGCTTATGGCATTCGTTCCAGCTATCATGATACTTGCGGTTATTCCATTTGGGGAGCCTATTCAGGTTTTTGGATTTGAAATAAAGCCATATATTACAGACCTTAACATAGGATTAATCCTTGCCCTTGCGTTTGGTAGTATAAGCATTTATGGAGTCATCTTTGCCGGGTGGGCTTCAAATAGTAAATATCCAATGATAGGTGGTCTNAGAAANGCTGCTGTTTTAATAGGTTATGAGGTTGCCCTTGGATTTGCNATGGTTGGACCAATTATGTTAGCTGGTTCTTTTTCTCTTAAAGAGATAGTATACGCTCAAGATGGATTTTTTGGTGCGTTTATCTGGTATCAGCCAATCGCGTTTATTGTTATTCTTTTTGCCATATTGGCGGAGACAGGAAGAACGCCGTTTGACGTTCAAGAAGCAGAAGCAGAACTTGTATCAGGATACAACACAGAATATTCAGGAATGAAGTTTGGTCTATTCCCATTGGCAGAATGGTATATAGGTACTTTTGTACTTAGTGCCATAGCTGTAATCCTATTCTTTGGTGGCTGGAAAGGTCCTGAGATCTTCGGACCAATATCACCATTTATATGGTTCTTTTTAAAAGTATTTATGATGTTTATGTTCTTCCTATGGGTGCATTGGACGCTTCCAAGATACAGAGTAGACCAAATTACTGAAATTGCTTGGAAAGTAATGCTTCCATTGTCATTATTAAATATTTTCATCACTGCGATAATAATTTTAATCAAGGGTTAGAATGGTTAAAATAAAGTATTTAGAAAGACCAAGCTTAAGCATATGGGAAAAAATATTTTTCATCGATTTTATTAAAGGTTTAAAAGTAACTTTTAAAAACTTGTTGCAAAAAACAATTACAACCAAATATCCTTATGAGAAATTGACTCCTCCAAAAAGATTCAGAGGTGTACATGCTCATAGAGTAAAAGATGGAAATGAACCACCATCGTTTAGCGTATTAGAAAAATTTATGGATATTGAAACAGGTGAAAGTAGGTGTGTTGCCTGTTATATGTGTCAGCAAGCATGCCCGATGCCTTCATTGTTNGTAATAGAAGCAGAACAACTTCCAAACGGAAAGAAAAAAGTTAAAAAATTTGAAATGAACTTATTAAACTGTCTATACTGTGGATTGTGCGTTGATGCATGTCCGGTAGATTGTTTGATTATGACAGATATATACGAAATGGCACAGTATCAAAGAAAAAATTGCGTAATTCATATGGAAGATATGAGCGAAAGAGGAAAAGATTTTGATAGAAGAAGATTAAAAGAACCGGATAGAATATGGATTGATGACTCAGAAAGAATTAAGTTATGGGGGCAGGTCAAATGGAGTTAAGTACAGTGGCTTTTTGGGTTTTATCTACAATAGCAGTTATATCAGCCATAGGTGTTGTTTTCTTTAGAAATATTGTTTATGCTGTACTGTCGTTAATCTCGACATTAATAGCAATTTCGGGACTATTTTTCAACCTTGGAGCGGAGCTTGTAGGAGCGCTCCAGATCTTAATCTATGCGGTAGCAATAGTTGTTTTCTATGTTCTTGTGATATCAACAGTACCACAGTATAAAGGTCAGGCTATCGACCCAAAATATACTTTACTTTCTCTTCCATTTGGATTTATTCTATTTTTAGAACTTGCCTATGTGTCTATTTATGGTTTATGGGCATCTAATAAAGGCATATTCTCTCCGGATATTTTTACAAAAGTATCCAATGCAAAAGCTGTAGCATCACTTTTATTTACTAAATATCTCTTCCCATTTGAAGTTGCCTCTTTAATTCTTCTCGTTGCGATGATTGGTGCTATATTACTTGGAAGAAAAGATATAGTTGAAGATGAGAAAGGAGGGCAGTGATGGTGCCATTTGAATACTACATAGCTTTGAGTGGACTTCTTATGGTTCTTGGTTTAATTGGCGTGATAGTTAGAAAAAATATTATTGCGATGCTATTATCAACAGAGCTTATGCTAAACGCAGTAAATATAGCATTTGTTGCCTTTGACATGAAGCTTCATGAGGTGATAGGTCAAGTATTTGTATTTTTTATCTTGACTATAGCAGCTGCTGAAGCGGCAATAGGTCTTGGCTTAATAATGGCAATCTACAGAATGAAAAAAGACGTTGATGTAGAAAAACTAACAGAGCTAAAGGGGTAGTAGCATGGAGTACTTATGGATTATACCGTTTTCACCTCTCGTTGCATTTATAATCATAGGACTTTTTGGTTACAAGTTTTTAAAAGAACCATTATCCGGAATCGTTGCTGTTATAGCAGTTGCCATCTCAGCAATAGCATCGGTAAAAGGTTTTATTGATGTTGCCGGGTCTGGAAAGTATTATGATTTAAAGCTTTTTAATTGGCTTACCATCGGCGACTACTCAATATCTGTTAGTATATTTTGGGACCCGCTTTCGGCTTTAATGACCTGCGTCGTTACATGTGTATCAACCTTCATTTTTATATTCGCAACCGGTTATATGAAAGGTGACGAATCTTATCCAAGATTCTTTGCATATTTATCATTATTCGTATTTATGATGCTTATGCTTACACTTTCTGATAATTTGGTTCAGCTGTTCTTTGGATGGGAAGGTGTTGGTTTAGCATCATACTTATTAATTGGTTTTTGGCATTATAAAAAATCTGCGGCAAACGCTGCTATGGAGTCATTTGTTGTTAACAGGGTTGGTGACTGGTTATTCTTACTTGGAATATTGCTTGCATTTACAACATTTGGAACCTTAGATTACCTACAAATTTTTAATAAATTACATGGAACAGATTATATAATCATTACTGCTATAGCGTTGTTATTATTTGGTGGTGCTGTTGGTAAATCTGCACAGATTCCATTGCATATATGGCTTCCAAACGCGATGGAAGGTCCAACTCCAGTTTCTGCATTAATTCACGCTGCTACAATGGTTGCAGCCGGTGTTTACATGGTTGCAAGACTTATGCCTGTCTTTGCATCTTCAGAAATTGCATTAGATACAGTTTTATTCATAGGTACGATGTCTGCATTCCTTGCGGCTACTATGGGACTTGTTCAAAATGATATTAAAAGAATCATTGCATACTCAACATTATCCCAGCTTGGTTACATGTTTGCCGCTGAAGGTTTAGGTTTATTCAGTGAAGGCATGTTTCATCTTACGTCCCATGCAGTCTTCAAAGCATTACTTTTCTTAGGTTCAGGTAGCGTTCTAATAGCTCTTCACCACTTGTTAGACGTTCAAAAAATGGGTCAAATTGGGAGATTGATGCCTATCACAATGGGAACATTCTTAATTGGCTCTCTTGCATTGGCAGGTATACCTCCATTTGTGGGATTTTTCAGTAAAGACCCAATCATTGAAGGTGCTTACGAAATTAATACTTTTGCCTTCACATTTTTATGGCTTGGAGCTTTCTTGACCGCATTCTACATATTTAGATTGTTCTTCCTTACTTTCTTTGACGGAGACAGACTAGACCCTCATATTAGAGAGCATGTTCATGAATCACCGCCAAATATGACAATTCCATTGATCGTGTTAGCAGCTGCAACAGTTATTCTTGGTTTCTTTAGAGAGTTCTTTATAAACTTCCTAAAACCATCATTAGACCCTGCACATATGCCTTTCTTATCTCCAGAGGTAAAAGCACTGGTTAATGAAGGATTGAGTAGGTCTCACCATGTCCATATAGAGGCAAATGCTTTTGAATTCTTAGGACACTCCTTAACATCTTTCTTAGGGATACTATTGTTGGCAACTGCTTTAGCCGGCATATTTACTGCATATACAATCTATCAAATTAGAAAAATTGACCCGGTTAAAATTGGAGACATGTTTAAACCTTTATACATCCTTTTTTACAACAGATGGTTCTTCGATAAAATTTACTACGCAATCTTTGTATATGGCTATTATAAACTTTCTAAGGCGATGTGGTTTATTGGCGATAAAATTATCATCGACGGAATTGTTGACGGTTCTGGAAAAACTTCACTTTTTGCAAGTGATATATTTAGAAAAACCCAAATGGGAAGAATTAGTGGATACGTAATTCAGATGTTAATCGGCGTAGTAATCTTTTTATCCCTATTCTTGTTTTTGAAGTAGGAGGAGGTAGAAAATGACAGTAGAGTTTGTAAAGGCTGACATTCCACTAATAAGCATCAGCATAATCATTCCAATTTTAGCCTCATTTATAGTATTTTTTGCGAACGAAAAACTTGCTAAGCCGATTAGTATCATAACGTCTATAATAGTTTTTATAATAGCTTCTTATATGCTTTTAACATACGACCCGACAGGTTATAAAATTCAATTTTATGAAAAGTATACATGGATTCCACAGTTTGGAATAAGCTACGAAGTTGGAGTTGATGCTCTAAGTTTAACTCTTGTTTGGCTTACAGCTCTATCTTTTGTTGCTGCTTTTGTATGGAGCACAAACATAGAGAAAAGAATAAAAGAGTACTTTATAGCATTTTTAATTCTTGAAGCTGCTTGCGTTGGCGTATTCGTTGCCTTTGACCTTGTTGCGTTCTATGTTTTTTGGGAAGTTATGTTAATTCCAATGTTTTTAATCATCGGTGTTTGGGGTTATGCTGAAAGGATTTATGCAGCAACTAAATTCTTTATATACACATTCTTTGGCTCTCTTTTCCTTCTAATTGGCGTCATTGGAATGTACATTTACAACTACATGGAAAACAATATACTTTCTACAAGCTACTTTGATTTATTAAAATTACACTTACCTTTTAACCTTGAATTAATCTTTTTCTTACTTCTTGCCCTTGGTTTTGCTATCAAAGTTCCTATGTGGCCATTCCACACATGGCTTCCGGCTGCACACGTTCAAGCTCCAACAGCAGGCTCTGTAATACTTGCGGCAGTTTTGTTGAAAATGGGTACTTATGGATTTGTAAGATTTAGCCTACCATGGTTCCCGGAAGCATCTAAGTATTTTGTTCCGGTAATCTTTGCTTTAAGTGTAATAGCTATTATTTATACTGCAATGATGGCAATAGCTCAAACACATATAAAAAGGCTTATTGCATACTCTTCTGTATCACACATGGGATTTGTGACGATGGGTACATTTGCATTAAATCCTGAGGGTGTAAACGGTGCCATAATCACAATGATTTCTCACGGTTTAACGTCAGGAGCGCTATTCTTGGCAGCAGGATTTATATATGAAAGACTTCATAGCTATGAAATGAAAGACCTTGGCGGAATGGCAAAATTTGTTCCAGTTTTTGCAACGTTATTTATGATATCAGCCATGGCTTCGGCAGGATTACCAGGGTTGTCCGGGTTTGTAGGGGAGTTTTTATCACTGCTTGGAACGTTCAAAGTTAGCATCTTAACCGCTGTTTTAGCCGGTCTTAGCTTAGTAGTAGGAGCTGCATACACACTATGGTTGTACAAGAAAACAATGTTTGAAGAAGAGCTACTATCTGAAGAAAAAATAAAACAGTATTCAAAGCTAAAAGATTTAAACACGGCAGAGCTTTGGTCTTTCTTGCCATTTGTAATATTTATGTTTGTAATTGGTATATACCCTAATTGGTGGATCAATCTAATTAATAACACTACCCAATTTGTTTTACACAAGATAGTAGGAGGGTGATCAAAATGACTATTGTTCAGCAAATTGTATCAGACTTTGGAGTTCCAAATTTTAATGTTTTACTTCCAGAAATAATTGTTTTAGCAACTGCTATATTAGCTTTTGTTTTAGAATTATTTACAAAAAATAGAAGCGTTCTTCTTATAACTTCAGTATTAGGTCTTTCCATAGCAACCTTATCAACGCTGACCATTACAGAAGGAGACATTACTCTTTTTGGATTGTATATTGTAGATAGTTTTTCATTAGTATTTAAATTTTTCTTACTAATCTCAACTATTTTAATCATCATTAACTTACAACCTTATGTCGATAGNAAGAAAACATCTTACGGTGAATACTATTACCTGATTTTATTCTCACTTCTTGGAATGATGNTAATGGTCTCTTCTCCAAACCTTGTAAGCTTCTATATTGGCTTAGAGTTAATGTCTGTATCTATATACATTTTGGTTGGCCTTTGGAGGAAGGATTATAAATCTAAGGAAGGTGCATTCAAATATTTAATCATTGGTGGTGCAGGTACTGCTGTAATTAGTTATGCAATTGCACTTTTGTATGGNAAAACCGGAAGNTTTGATTTTGCAAGAATATTTAATGAAGTTCAAGATAAAGCTGATGTAGGTTTAACAGCCGGTTTATTACTTTTAATTTTAGGTCTTGCATTAAAAGCATCTGCTGTACCACTTCATTTCTGGACACCCGACGCTTACGAAGCTGCGCCAACGCCAATTACTGCATTTCTCGCGAGTATTTCAAAAGTTGCAACGTATGCATTAATTTTAAGAGTTATGGTGGAAGCTTTTCCACTTGTTAATAGTATATGGTCTTATGCATGGGCAATTTTAGCAGCAGCTTCGATGATCGTTGGAAATATCATCGCTTTAAGACAGAAAAATGTTAAAAGGATGCTTGCATATTCTTCCATTGCACACACAGGATATATCTTAGCTGCATTAGCTTCTCCAAATGGAATGGGCTTTACAGCCTTAATATTCTATTCTTTAGTGTATATGTTCATGGCAATTGGTGGATTTATATTCTTGTCAGCTTTTGAAAAAGACAGTAGATGGACTAACGACTTTGATAATTTTAAAGGTCTTGCAAAAAAACATCCAATAATGGCATTATTTATGCTGATTTATATGTTTTCTATGCTTGGAATTCCACCAACAGTTGGTTTTATGGGTAAATTTGGTGTATTTATGGCTTTAATATCATCCAATGTTTGGTGGCTTGCAGTAGTTCTTGTTATTACAAGTGTAATATCAGCTGGATACTACCTAAGAGTGGTTGCATATATGTATATGTATGAACCTGTAATCGAGGGAAAATTTAATTTAACGGTTTCTGAGAAATTCACCGTTGGATTTCTTGCAATAGTTGTTTTAATACTTGGAATATATCCAAGCGTATTTTGGGAAATTTCTAATATATTAACATCAATACTTATTATGAATGTGGGAGTTAGATGATAAAAGGTGAGCTTTTTATAATCTCNTCTCCTGCCGGAGCTGGAAAAACCACTTTAACAAATCTTTTGCTTGAAGAAGATGAAAAATTAAAGAGAGTTATTACTTATACAACAAGGAAGAAAAGAAAAAATGAAATAGATGGTGTTGATTATGTTTTTGTTAACAAAGAAGTTTTTGAATTAATGATCAAAGAGAATGCTTTTTTAGAGTACGCAATCGTTCATGGAAATTACTACGGCACACCTAAAAAAGAAACGTTTGAGCTTCTAAATCAAGGTTTTGATGTTATTTTAGTGATAGATGTTCAAGGAATGAAGCAAATAAAATCAGTCATTCCTGAGACTATTTCAATCTTTATTCTTCCACCATCTTTAAAAGAGCTTGAAAGTAGAATGAGAATGAGGGGAGAGAGCGAAGAAGAAATACAAAAAAGATTAGAGACAGCAAAAAGAGAAATTCCTCACTGGAAAGAGTATGACTACGTAATAATAAATGAGAACTTACTCGAATCTAAAGAAAATTTGAGCCATATCATTAAATCTCAAAGATTTAAAAGACAACGATTTGATTTGTCTTTAGTAAAAGATGATGAGCTAAGGTCTCTTATGTTATAGTTACTTAATACCTAAAGTGAGAAATTGAAAATCTTTATAAAATATTGAACAAATTATCCTTTGGGTTTACAGCGTTAGGACGACAAGGAAGACATTAATATTGTTATTCTTAGACAAGCTGATAATCTCAAATATCTTTAAATATCCTACATTAATTGAGAGTGTTGCAAAATTCCTGTAAGTTGTATAATGTATGTGTAAAATGAGTTTACTTTTATCCGTCATTGAATGTTTATGCTATACAACTTTACATGAATTTTAGAGCGTCCTTAAAGCTACATATAAATAATCTGAAAAACTATCGGGATTTCTACNGTTATTCTTTTTGGCGGTTTTTTGTATGGTTGCAATTTCTTTAAGATCTCAATNGCTCCTTTGTCAAGAACGTTATACCCGCTTGAATCTACTATTTTTATAGAGTTTTCGTCTATTGTTCCATCTTCGTTTATAGTTACCCTTACAATCACTTGACCTTCTATCTTTAATCTTTTAGCAATTGGCGGATATAAATCTCTCTCTCTTGCCTGCTGGTTTAGATATCTTATTAATTCTTTAAGGTAGCCGTCTATATCTTCTTCTTTTTTTTCCGGTTGCTTAAATTGGTCTGGCCTTCCTTTTGATAAGTCTATCGGCGTTGGTTCTGTCTTTGGCGTCTGTGTTGCAGCAGGTTGTGTTTGTTGAGTTGTTTGAGTTGGTTGAATTTGTGGCGGATTTTGCTGTGTAGGTTGTTGGGTGCTTTGTTTTTCCTGCGGTTTTTGAGCTTCTTGTTTTGGCGCTTCCAATTCTGGTTTGATGATAGGTTTAGGTTTTTCCGGCTGTGGCTTTGGTGCAGGTTGCGGTGGTGGCAATGTTTCTTTTTGCTCCACTATCTTTTTTTCTTCTACCTTTGGTGAGGGTTTGGTTTTGGGTAATGCTTCATTTTTCTGTATTATCTTTTTCTCTTCTACTGGTGGTTTAAACTCTTTTTTAAAGTCTTCTTCAAGACTTACTGTGATTATTTTTTCTTTTTCTTCTTTTGGCTTTGGTTTAAGCAGAAGAAATGAGCCAAAAAGCAGTGCGTGGATTAATAAAGATAATGCCAAGGAAATAACTAAAAGTCTTTCTTTCTTAAAGTTCATACTATTCTTTTTTTGTCTCTATAATGTACTTTTCTAATCCTGCCTGCCTACAAACATCTATAACTGTTACAACATCTTGAAAAATTACATCTTTTTCTGACCGTAGAGCAACTACTTGGTTTTCATCTGTTTTTACTGATTGGAGTTTATGCTTAAGCTCTTCTGGACTTACTTTTTGCCCTTCAAAGTAAATACCATCCTTTTTGATTGTTATTTCTATTCTTTTTTGTGTAGATTTGGCAGGTTCTCCTGTTTTTGCCTTTGGAAGGTCAAGGGGAATTTTTCCTTCTACCATAAATGTAGCAGTTGCCATAAAAATAATTAGGATAACTAAAACTATATCTACTAAAGGAATCATGTTTATCTCAGATATTTCTTTCTCGTTTTCGTCAATAAGCTTCATCTTTAGCTCCTTACTTTTTAGACTCTTCGTAGACCATCATTAAAAATTTTGCCTTTCTTACAAAGTAGTTATAAGCTATAACAGCCGGAATTGCTACAAAAAGACCCATCGCGGTTGCTACCAATGCTTCTGATATTCCTGCCATTACAACTCTAACTCCAAACTCTGTTGAGGTTGAAAGGCTATGAAATGCTTTTATTATTCCTAAAACTGTTCCAAACAAGCCTATAAACGGTGCATTGTTTCCAAAAGTTGCTAAAATTCCAAGCCTTTTTTCTAAGGATATTTTCAACTCTAACGGTTCAAACTTTGTTAAGTTTTTTTCTATCGTTTTGTAAGTGATAAATCTCTCAATGATTATCGCAAAGTTGATTATGCTCATGACAAGCAAGATATAAAGAACGGGGTCTCCCCCGATTAAGGCAAGTTTTAAAACTATTTCTGTAATACTCATTTACTTCTCCTTATAGAAAATTATAAATCAATTATACCATCAATGGTGATGGTGATGGTGGAAAGTTGGCGGATAAGCCATAAATGCGTACTGCTGAAATACGCTTAGCAGAATATAAAATATAGGAAGTGCGGAAGCAAATAAGAATGCTATCTTGAACCTTGGATGCAGATTAAAACCAAACAAAGACATTCTTCTATAAATCAAGTATAAACTCCAAAAGCCAGCTACGTAGTTAAAGATTGTAAAGACCCTAAGCCATGGGTCTGACCTTGAAGCAAGAGGTTCTACAGTTATATTTAAGAAAAACGCTTGGGATATTCCATTTACAAAGTGTGGATAGTAATCAAAGAAGAAAAATGAGAGGGCATGAGACAATCCCCCAACAATCATGATTGGAGCAAAAGCATAACCTATGTTGTTAAATAAGTTTGTATAATCGGTGTTTAAAATTTTTGATGCTATATAAAATCCAACTGTACTAAAGAGTAAAGCCGACCCGATACCCATCAACAGAGCAACAAAACCTACTATATCAACGCCTTTTGGAAAATGAAAGATGCTATCTAAATATTTACCGATAATTGTCCAAGGTAAAGAGTCAGCAAGTCCTGTCCTTGACAAGCCATGATGAAACTTCATGGTAATTGTTATCACGCCAATTATTAAGATGTATGTCCAAACTTCAAAGCTTTGAGGTTTTGGTATTTTTTCATACAGAGAATAGCCCCATTTTCTAATCTCCCATCTTACAGAGCTGCATGCGTTTGCACATTCCATGCAGAGAGTACATTCTTCCATTGAGTTTTTGCTGTCAAACTTAGATGGGTTAAATTTATACGGACAAGCTATCGCACAATCAGGCTTTTTACACTTTGAGCAGTCTTCATGGTTGGTAGAGAGCCATGTAAAGCCAACTCTATTAAAAGATGTACAAATGGAGCCTATTGGACAAAAATATTTACAATAAACACCATTTCTAAATACAAACGAAACAGCAATAGCTAAGATCGTAAAGGCTAAGAAAAGTAAAGCTGTTGGAAGTGGATTATTGTAAACAGACGGGAATGTATATACTACAAACCAATAAACCAAAATCAGTACAAATAGACCGATTANAGGATTTTTCAGCTTAACCGGAAGGTTTCTGTTTAATCCTATCTTAGTAAAGAATCTAACTANAAACCCATGGGGACAAATGGTGCAAAAGAATCTTCCAACGGTTGGAAGTGTGATAACCATGAAAAATGGCCAAAATAGACCCCAAAAAAGACCGGTTGTAAATAAGTTTTCTTTAGTAGGATTAACAAAGCCATAAACAATTGCATAGATGACTAAAAAAAGTAAAAACAACCTAACACCGTTTAAAAAGTTAATATTTCTTAGTAGATTGCCAACAACAGGAATGTCAAAAACATTCCTTCCCTCTTTTCTAAAATCTTTTAATTCAACCCTTGCTTCTTGCATATCACCAACACCTCCTAAATGTTGTTAGAATTTATAACTACCATAGACAAACCAAGTTCTTGGAGCACCAGGAACATATGGAGTAGATGAATCTCCTTTAACTTCAACTGCATATTTCTTATCTGTTAAGTTGTAAACACTAAAACCAAGCTCTAAATTCTTCTTTTCATAGCCTAAAAACAGATTTGTCAAAAATTCATAACCTTTGTATTTTTCTGTATTTGCTGCATTTGTGTAGTACTGACCCCAAGTGTTAGTGTCTATCTTTGCCTTAAATCCAGATGGATGGAAGTAATAAACATATAACGTGTATTTGTGCTTTGGAATATACTCTAATCTATTATTGCTTCTATCATAAACGTCTTTTCCTTTAACTTCTTTATATTCTTTATAAATAAAATCGCTATATGTATAAGACCCGCCTATATACAAGCCATCGTATACTTTAAACCTTCCGTCTATTTCAACGCCTTTTTTATTAACTTTACCAGCGTTTGCATAAGACAAATTTTTTGACTGATCTAACACTTTTATTATCTCGTCTTTCGAGTCTATGAAGAAGAACGCTGTGTTGAAACTGTATTCGTCTGACTTAACCGTCTTTGTTCCAATCTCATACTGGTAAGCTTTTGTATTTTTTAAATTTGGATTTAAGCTTAATTGCTTCCACGAAGGTGTCTGGAATCCTGTACTAAAAGATGCATAAATATTCGTTGTAGGCGTTACTGCATAGCTAACCCCTATCTTTGGGCTTATAAATCTAAATGTTCTGCTGATTTGTGTGTTACTGTTTGAGGTTTTATATATTGCATATTTATTATCATAATCAATATACTTTTGTTGATTTAGGTCAAATTTAACAGCATCCCATCTAAGCCCAATATCTATTAGGAGATTTTTTGTGGGTTTAAGGGTTTCTTGAGCGTAAAATCCGTATTTAAGAACTTTGTAATGTTCTGTTCCTGCCAATATTCCTTTTTGGT
>JGI20130J15133_1002647_pt1 | contig 13031 bp, 13 predicted proteins | sample WasSprMetagenome_FD_15133 | JGI IMG/M metagenome (IMG submission 15133) | reverse complement strand
CTCTCTTTCCTTCTCCTCCTTCCCTATCAAAGCCTCCTTCTTCCCCTCCTTTTGGGAATCCTCCTTTTAGGGATTGTGATTGGGATGGGGAGCAGTTTCTTCTCCGCTCGCTATTTCCTGAGCAGTAGGAGGGAGGAATTTGAATAGAAAGCTCCTTTTCTTATTGATTTTTCTCCTCTCCCTCCCAGTAGCCTCCCCAAGCGTTCTCTCCGCCCTCAAGGCTAAACTGGCGGAGTTAAACAAGAAAATATTTCATATAAAGAGCAAATTGAGCGAGACGAAGAAGGAAGAGAAATATGCTTATCAGAAGTTGATAGAGACGAGCAGAAGGCTCAATAGGGCGGAAAACGAATTGAGGAAAAGCGAGGCGAAAATCCAGCATCTCCAGAGGAATATAAGCTATCTTAGCCAAGATATACAAAAGAAACAGATACAGCTATACAAACATCAGCAAGAAGCTGGAGCAGAGGCTCGTTGAATATTATAAGCAGGGAGGAAGAGGCAGTTTCCTCGCCGTGTTCTTGGGGGTTACCGATGCCTTCACCGTGCTCTCTCGTTCCTATTATATGAAGCAGGTCCTGGAGGAGGATAAGGCTCTCTTTGATGAGATAAAAAGGGAGAAGGCTATCCTGGAGCAGCAGAAGGCGGAACTTGAGAGGGAGAAGCAGAAAGCCCTCATCTTGAAACAACAGCAGGAGGAGAACAAGAGGCAGATTGAGATCGAGAAAGCGAAGAGAAGCGCCATCTTAAAGGACATTGAAAGCGAAAGGATAGAATACGAGAGGGCGTTGGAGGAACTTGAGAGGAACTCAAGGGAGATAGAGCAGATGCTCTTGGCATTGGAGAAGACGCCTGAGGGGCAAAAACGCCTCGCTCATCCCTGGAGGGGAGGTTTCATATATCCCGTAAGAGGACCTATCACATCTGGCTTCGGGATGAGGACGCATCCCATTTATCATATAACCAAGATGCACACGGGGATAGATATCTCTGCTCACTCCGGAACGCCGATAAAGGCAGCTGCGGGTGGAGAGGTGGTTTTCGCCGGTTGGTGGGGAGGCTACGGCAATGTCGTTATAATAGACCATGGAGGAGGAATATCCACTTTGTATGCCCATTGTTCAGCTATATATGTGAGGAAAGGGCAAAGCGTTTCCCAAGGGGAAGTGATAGCAGCCGTGGGAAGCACGGGGCTATCCACCGGTCCCCATCTCCATTTTGAAGTGAGAAAGAACGGGAAGCCTGTTGACCCACTCGGATATCTTTAAAGAAAGAGGTGAAGATTTATGAATAACAAAAGGATTCTTTACGGTCTCTTCGCTTCAATTTTAATCCTCTTGCTCTTCTCTTCCTTCCTCGCTGGCTTCGTCCTAAGGGGTTCATTGANGGCGGGTCCGATATTCATAGCGCAGGAGCCTTCATCCGGTTTCGGCGTTAGCCTTCAGCCCATAGAGACGCTCTGGAAGGTCCTCAAACTCATCAAGGATAACTATGTGGAGAAGATAACNGATGACCAAAAGCTGATTTACGGGGCTATAAGGGGGATGCTCGGCTCCCTCAATGACCCNTATAGCCGATTCCTTGATCCTTCCCAGGCGAAGATGTTGGAAGAGGAAAGCAGTGGAGAGTTCTACGGGATAGGTGCTCAGCTCGGTCTTCGCAGGATAGAGGTTAACGGGAAATGGGAGGATAGAGTCACCATAATCGCTCCCTTGCCGGGAAGTCCCGCAGAGAAGGCGGGTCTGAAAGCGGGGGATTATATCGTTGCCGTGGATGATAAAGATGTGAAGGGATTATCAGTTGATGAGGTAGCTTCTCGCATAAGGGGGAAGAAGGGGACATCCGTGAAGATTACGGTTGAGAGAAGAGGGGTTAAGGAGCGTCTAAATTTCATTATTCAGAGGGAGCTGATAAGGTGGAGCCTGTGGAGAGCAAGCTCCTTCCAGAGGGCTATGGCTATATAAAACTGCAATCCTTCAGCGAGAATGCTGGTGAGAGGCTAAGGGATGCGGTGGAGAAGTTATTGAAGCAGGGGGCAAAAGGGATTATATTGGATTTGCGCAACAATCCTGGTGGATTGTTTGAGGAAGCTGTAAAGACGGCGAGCGTCTTTATAAAAGATAGCCCGGTCGTGATAATACAGGAAAGGGGCGGGAAGAGGACGCCTGTGAGCCCGGAGAAATCTCTATATGTAGAAGGGAATTATCCTCTTATAGTTTTGGTAAATGAGGGAAGCGCGAGCGCATCGGAGATATTGGCGGGCGCGATAAAGGACCACGAGAGAGGGAAAATCCTTGGGAGGAAGACATTCGGAAAGGGTCTTGTCCAAACCGTCATTCCCCTTGGTGATGGCTCAGCGATCTCCCTCACAACAGCCAAGTATCTCACTCCATCGGGGAAAGACATAAATAAGGAGGGCATTCAGCCCGATATAGTGTTTGGTCCCGATGAGAGTAAGTATGAGTTTTCCTGGAATGGCGCCATACTTCGCTGGGAGCAAAAGCATCTGCGCATCCTCTATCTCTCTCCTAAATCCCCATTATTTAAAGCGGGGTTCCAAGTTAACGATTTAATCACCCAAATAGATAACAAAATCGTTGCCGCAAACCCTCTTGTCAATATAACCAATCTCCTTTTTGATGAAACTCGCAAAAGCGTTGTTCTAAAATGCCTGAAAAATGGGAAGCTTTTCAGCAAATCCGTCCCCAAAGAGGAGATAGATTTGGAGCTTGAGAAGGCAGTTGAGGTCCTCAGGGGAGGTGGTAAATGAAAAGAACGAGAAAGAGGAAAACACCTATTAATAAAGTTTTAAAGGGTTTTCTCTTCTTTATAATTTTTCTCGCATTCATTTTCGCCCTTTATTTTATACAAAGGGCTTTTTTAGCATCGCCACTTCAAGTGAGGAGACCTCCACAGGCTATCGCCAAGCGTGCTCCTTCCCTGAATCGCTCTGCACGCCCTCCTCTGCCGACCCCACCCCAACCGCCCCAATCCCCTCCCTCACAACCCGAGGAAAAAGCCCCAAACTCCATTCCATCCCATCCCTTGCCCTCCTCAACCTATAGAGTAGCAATCGTCATAGACGATGTTGGCTACGATATTCCCTTACTTCAAGAATTTCTTCAATTGGAGATTCCCCTCACTATCTCCATTCTCCCCAACCTCCCTCATTCAACCCAATCCGCCCAGCTCGCCTCCCAAGCGGGAAGGGAAGTAATCCTCCATATGCCTATGCAGCCCGAGAGGAATCTGCCTATGGATTCTTCCTTTATCACCGTTGACCTTTCCTCTGAGGAGATAGAGAAAAGGATTGAAAAGGCATTGAGAAGCGTTCCGGGAGCGGCTGGGATGTCAAATCATATGGGCTCTTTGGCAACGCAGGATAGGAGGGTTATGGATGCGGTTATGTCAACNATNGCCAAATATAATCTCTTTTTCCTTGATAGCTTGACTTCACCAAAGTCGGTGGCTTGTGAATCAGCGAGAGCGAGAGGTGTTCCCTGTTTAAAAAGGGATGTGTTTCTGGATAATCTTGATGATGCCAATTATGTATTTAATCAGGTGAAGAAGTTGGTAGCAGTGGCGAAGAGGAGGAAGAAGGCGATAGGGATAGGGCATTTAAAGAAGACGACGCTTGAGGGATTGAAGCTGGCAATGCCCTATCTTGAGGAGGAGAGAATAGAGGTAGTTCCTTTAAGCGATTTATTGAGATGAAGAGAGTGAAGGCGGGGGCTCTCCTCTGGAGAGCCCCCCGCTTTTTCCTCTTAGAAATCTAATATAGCCTCAAATGCCTCCCTATCATACTCGTGGCACATCGGTATGCCCAAAACATCCCTCGCACGCTCGGTCAGGGATGCAAGGTCGCTGCGGTCTATCAAATCCAACCTGAACTTCCTGCATCCCGCCAGCAACTGCTGAAGCCCTACCTTCAACCTCTCGGAGAAGTAGGTGTAAACTCCTACCGCTCCCCAAGGTATCTCCTTCCCAACAGCATCTCCATACTTCTCCTTCAGCTCTTCATAGGTGATGAACCATGTCTCAGGGGAGGAACCATACTGCTGGATGAAGCTCGCGGGAACCTTCCCATCCTTCAACGCCTCAACGAAATATGTCGCCTTCATCGCAGCTGTGATGGGAGCACGCGCCATAGATATAGCCTTTATGTAGGGACCATCTCCGAAGTTGCTCAAGGCTATCGCCTTGAATATCTGCGTCTCGTTAACGAATCCACCCGCGAAGGCTATATCGGGAATATATTTGCCCTTCTTCTTCAGGATTTGCAGAGCCTCAAGCACTTGAGCGATGAGGTAGAGAGTGGGGGTGGAGCATTCCTGCATCATTGGAACCGGGCTCATTCCCGTTCCACCGCCACCACCATCAAATGTCACGAGGTCAATTTTGGCCATTGAGGCGCATTTAAGCGTGAAGGCGACGACGGCGGGATTATAGGCACCGGTCTTGAGGAAAACCTTCTTCGCTCCCTGCTGGCGCAGCCACTCAACATCCTCAACGAAGGAGCGTTCCTCGGGCATTCCTACTCTGCTGTGGCGTTCAAATGTCTTGAAGACGCCCATCTTAAACGCTTCCTGAACGCCCTTATCCTCGGGGTCGGGAATGACGATGTAGCCTCTTCTCTTCAACCTAATTGCATCCTCTATGCTGTAAAGCCTTACCTCTCCTCCAATTGCCTTCGCTCCCTGTCCCCACTTCCTCTCAATTATGTTCACACCGAGCTCCTTTAGAACATAGAGGTCAACCCCCGCTCTCATATCCTCAACATTCGTCTGCACTGCTATATCGCCGTGCTTGCCGTCCCAGAACTTCCTGTATGTCTCAACCCTGAATCTCATATCGGGTGAATCCACGACCTTGCCGTTCTCATACTTTGAATCGGGGTCCATACCGCAGACATTCTCGCCGATGGTCTGGATAACACCAGAGATGGCGGCGCCGATAGCGAGGCTCTCCCAATTCCTCTTGGCGACGGCAGTGGAGCCGAGAGCGGCAATCAGCATTGGCACTTTCTGGGGCACGCCACCGACGACCGTTGAGACATCCACATTGGGGAAGATGGCTTTATCGGGGTCGGGTTCTATCCCTTTCGCGCCTCTCACCTCAACCATAATTTGGAGGTGAGACCAGTCAAGGTAATAATCCTTGTTAGAGGCGGCGGTGCTATCCCCGAAGTATTCGGGGCTGGGATAGAGGACCTCTCTGCCGCGGAAGGCGGACTTGCTGATTTCACAGAGGACGGGGCACTCCTTGATGCAGATTGGGCACATCCCGCTGAGGGGAGCTTGGTCTCTTGCCCTCAGGGCAGTGCCCGTTGAGGAGTGGAAATTCTCGTTATACCAAGGCATAAGCAAATCCCTCCTTTAATGGATTTTTTGGAAATAAAAGACAAAGGGCGTCCCGCGAAGCGGGACGCCCTTGTCCCTTATTGTTTATAATAACCTTAAATTAAAAGCTCGTCAAGAAAAAACTTTTAATTCAAAATTTCTCCCTTTCCGTGGCTCCATATGCTGTAGCAGGCGACCCCATCCTCAATCTCCTCAATACCTCCCGACCAGCTATAACACCGGAAGCGGCTGCCTGCACTAAACTCCTCGTTATCCCCGCTCCATCACCAACCGCAAACAGATTCCTAATCGGTGTCTCCATTGAAGGAGAAACCGTTATCCGCGAGGAATAAAACTTGACCTCCACTCCATATAAAAGGGTATGGCGAGAAGCTATCCCGGGAATCAACTTATCCAAAGCGAAAAGCATCTCCATAATATCCGATATATACCTGTAAGGAAGAACGAAGGAAAGGTCGCCAGGGACCGCATCCTTCAGCGTTGGGCTCACTAACCCCTTCTCAAGCCTCCTGAATGTTGAACGCCTTCCCGCCTCCAAATCCCCCAATCTCTGCACCATTATCCCACCTGAAAGGAGATTCGCCAAAGAGGCGATATACTTGCCATAGGCGATTGGGTCTTTGAAGGGCTCGGTGAAGGAAGTGGAAACCAATATGGCGAAATTAGTGTTCTCCGTGGGTCTATCCGCATAGGAATGTCCATTGACTATAGTCACTCCATTATTGAATTCCCTCACCACTTCTCCTCTGGGGCAGACGCAGAATGTCCTCACTTTATCATCAAATCTCTTGGAATAAAAAATCAGCTTCGGCTCATACAAAGTTGAGGTCAAAGGCTCCATCACCACCGCTGGAACCTCCACCCTCACCCCAACATCAACGGGATTTGATTTCAAAGGAATGCCCAATCTCTTGCATTCCTCAACAAGCCACTCCGCACCCACCCTTCCGGGAGCAACTATCACATAGGGAGCAGAGAAAACCTCTCCCTTCTCCGTCTCCACTCCCTTCACTTCTCCTCCCTCTACAATGAATCTCCTTACGGTCTCCCCCGTCAACACTTCAACGGACTTCAATGCCCCTCTCATATCCCTTAAAATCTCCCTTGCCTTTTCCGTCCCTATATGTCTTATCTTGTTGGGAAGAAGCTTCATCTCCGCAAGGTTAGCCTTCCTCTGCCATTCCCTGAGAACAACCTCATCCTCTCCATAGACCTGACTGGGAGCGCCGAATTGAAGAAACACTCCGTCCACATAATTTATAATCTCGCTGAGCTCCCTTTCCCCGATAACCTCGCTCAGCCAGCCGCCCACATCTGGTGATAGGGTGAGCTTTCCATCCGAGAAGGCTCCTGCCCCTCCCCATCCGCTCAAGAGATTGCAGGGCTTACATCTCAAGCAATCCCCACCCTCTATGGCAGGACAGACACGCTCGCTAATATCTCTTCCCTTCTCAATTATTAGAACCTTGAAGCTATTTCCTCTGCTTATCTCAAATGCGGAGAATATCCCCGCCGGTCCCGCTCCGACGATTATCACATCATACTTCCTCAAGCTCGCATCTCTCCTTCAAACCTTCCAGCATATCCCGAGCGCTCTCCTCAACTTTCCTCCTTATCAATCCCTGAAGGAGGGCGCCGATTAAGGGGATATGCATCTCGTATTCTATCCTAAGGGAAACAATCGTCGTATCTCCCTTCCTTTGGAAAAGCCATATCCCCTCATATTTGTTGAAATCTCCCTCCAAGCTCCGGAAGCGACACTCTCCACGCTCCTCATCCCAAAAATCCTCCTCCTTCCAGCTTATCGTCCTGCCGAGCTCCTCAACCCTCCCTATCCATTCCGTTACCCTCCTATTTCCTTCCTCCTCCAAGACACGAACCGACTTTATGCTGGGCATAAATTGGGAGTAATCCTCAACATTCTTCGCTATTTGGAAGACCTTCTCAAAGGGAGCTTGAATCTCTATCTCCTTCTCAACTATTGGCATTCTCATTACCTCCTTTTTATAAGAATAACTATCTTCCCCTCATTAATCAACTTTTTGTATACTCTCCTAACATTTTAGACTCCTTCTAACCCTCTATCCTCTTCATTGTCGTTGCGAGGAGCGAAGCGACGAATACTTTTGTCATTGCGAGCCTGAACGCTTTAGCGTTCAGGCGTGGCAATCTCGTATTTGTGATTATGTTCGTTTCAGAAGCAACCCCTTTTCTTTTTAAAGAGATTGCCACGCCCGCCTTCGGCGGGCTCGCAATGATAATGAAGGTCCTTCTTAAAAAAGAGATTGCCACGCCTCCCTTACGGGAGGCTCGCAATGACAGAGGGGTTGTCGTTGCGAGGAGCGAAGCGATGAAGCAAACTATACTTTTGTCATTGCGAGCCTGAACGCTTTAGCGTTCAGGCGTGGCAATCTATGAGTATATATCTCTCTGAGATTATTCACTTTTAGAGAGAATTAGCGTTTTCCCGTTTAATTTCTATAATTTCAAATGGAATGAACGGAGATGCTATTGCGGTTTATATTCATATTCCTTTCTGCTTGAAGAAATGCTTTTATTGTGATTTCTATTCTATAAGATATGAAGAAAGGAGGGCGAGGGCGAACGCCCTCGCCCTCCTTAAGGAAATCCAATCCTTCAAAAATATAAAGGCTAAGACCCTCTACTTAGGCGGCGGAACGCCCTCCTCCCTCCCAATCCCCCTCCTCAAAGAGATAATCTCTACCGCCAAAAAGAGCTTCTCCCTCCACCCAAATGCGGAAATCAGCCTTGAAGCCAACCCGGAAGCGCTTGATGAGGAAAAGCTCGGCGCCCTGAGGGAATTGGGAGTGAATAGGATAAGCATCGGCGTCCAATCATTTGACGATGAGCTCCTCCGCTTCCTTGGACGAATCCACAACGCTGATAGAGCGAGAAAAGCGATTGAAATGGCAAAGGAAGTGGGATTTGAAAACATAAACATAGACCTCCTTTTCGCCATCCCCGGACAGACCATCCAAAATTGGCAAGACACCCTTGAGGAAGCGCTTTCCTTCAAGCCCACCCATTTATCCTGCTATTCCCTTACCATTGAGGAAGGAACGAAGCTGTTCAGGGACTTTAAGGCGGGGAAAATCTCGCCAGTGGATGATGAGATTTCCGCCGAGATGTTTGAGCTTGCCGATGAAATCCTCACTTCAAACGGTTATATCCATTACGAGATTTCCAATTATTCCCTTCCCGGCTTTGAATGCCAGCACAATCTCTCTTATTGGCGGGATGAACCCTATCTCGGGCTCGGTCCCTCTGCGGTTTCCTTTCTTCCTCCTTATAGATTGAGAAATCCTTCCTTGAGCGATTATCTTAAGGGAAAGGAAAAGATTTTGGAGGAGATAGTGGATGAAGAGGAAAGGGAGAAGGAGAGGATAATCTTGGCTCTGCGTTTGAGGGAGGGAGTGGAGAAGGAGAGATTGAAGAAAGAGGAGAAAGTGGATGAATTGATTAAGGAGGGATTTATGGAGGAGGAGAATGGGAGAATTCGCTTAACGCTCAGGGGAATGTTGGTTTATAATAGCATAGTGGCTGATTTGTTATGAAAAGGAGATATCCGTTATGAAGATAGCTTCAGGAGGATTGTTAGCGGCAGTTCTCGCGATTTTGGCTTTGATGTTGCCATCCCTGGGCGAGGCGGAAGCTGGGGAGAAGCCATTGCTAACCATCGCCCACTGCAGCGACCCTCATATCGCGAAGGATAAGGGGGAATACCAGAGGAATTTCTCCGCAGTGATTGATTATCTCAATAAATCAAAGATTGATGTTGTTGTCATCACGGGCGATTTGGTTGAAAGCCCCAAAAAAGAGAGCTTCCTCCTCTTCAAGGAATATATCAAGAAGTTAAAGCCACCAGTTCTCTATGTTCCCGGCAATCACGATATAGGGAATAAGCCGAGCTTGGAGGGAAGAGTTACAAGGGAATCGCTTTCATTTTATAAGAAGATTATGGGTGAAGACCATTGGCATTGCATCAAGAATGGTGTCCATCTAATAGGGATAAATAGCGAGATATTAAATAGCGGTTTCCCTGAGGAGGAAGAGCAGAGGGTATGGCTTGAGAAAACCTTGAAGGGGATACCTTCAGGCGAGAAGGTAATCCTTTTCGCTCACTATCCCCTGTTTCGCAATGAGTTAGGGGAGGCTCCCGCGAAGGGGAATTATTGGACAATTGACCCACCCGCTCGGGATGAAATTCTCTATTTATTGATGAGATATAGGGTTGCGGGTTATTTTTGCGGTCATTTGCATATCCCAATGAGCAAGGAGGCGAAGGGAATTAAATTCGTGGTGGCGCCAGCGGTTTCCTTCAGCGTCTCGGAAAATAAGGAGGATATCGGATTCAATATAATCAGGTTATTTCCCGATAAAATCTCCCTTGAAACGATTAGAATCAAGGATATCTTGAATAAATGATTAAAGGAAGGTGTAAGATGATGGATTTTAAGAGAAAAGAGTCCTCTTTTATGAAGCAAAAGCTGATTCTCTTCTTATTGCTTTTCGCTCTGACCTGTTTCCCCTACGACTTGAGGGGTCCGATTGTTCAGAATGTTACGCCTTATTCAGCCACAATCTCCTGGTGGACGGATGAGGAGGATAGTGGGAAGATTATCTATTCCGATGGTAGGGAAACATATGAGGCGCAGGCTCGCAGAGGCACATTTCAAAGGGTCAGATTGACCAATTTAAAGCCTTCCACTCTCTATACCTATCATTTGGAGGGGAGCGGCTATAAGGCAGGACCTTTTTCCTTCCGCACCGCTCCCATGGGGTTTAGGCGCTTCCGATTCGCCGTTTACGGGGATACGAGAACGCAGGACGATGTTCATAGGGCGGTTTTGAAAGCGATTGCCAAGCATAAACCCGAGCTCGCCCTTAACACCGGCGACCTCGTCGTAGCGGATGGGAGGGTATTGGAGCTATGGAAGAACTTCTTCTCAATCTCCTCCATCCTCGCTTCCTCCGTCCCTCTCTACACGGTTTTGGGAAATCACGAGCAAAATTCTCCCCTTTACTTCCGCTTCCTCTCCCTCCCGGGAAACGAGAGATACTATTCGTTTGACTGGGGAGATTGCCATTTCGTAGCCCTTGATAGCGATGAGCCCTATTTGAGCGACAAAGCTCAGCTGAAATGGCTTGAGGAGGATTTGGAAAGAAATAAGAAAGCGACATTTATAATCGTTTTCTTCCATCATCCCGCGCACACTCTTGTAAAAGGTAGGGAAAGTTATGCGGAAAAAGTTAGACGCACATTTTGCCCCATTTTGGAGAAATATAGGGTTAGCGTGGTATTCAATGGACACGACCACAATTATCAGCATTTTCTCATAAATGGAATCCATCATATCGTAACAGGAGGTGGAGGAGCACCCCTTTATGCTATATCCTCGCCTGATAAATACACGATAAAGGCAGAGGTAACATATAATTATCTCATCTGCGATGTTGAGGAAGATGAGATGATTTTGCGAGCTTATAGATTGGATGGCTCCTTGCTGGATGAGATAGCGATAAAGCCGAGAATAAAGGTTGGTCCCCCTTTCATTGAGAAGTTTCCCCAAATGGATTTGGGGAAAAGACCAAAGGTCATTGATAAGCGCAAATAAGTGAAGGGATTTACTTTTAAAAAAGCTTGTGAGTATTTGGAAAATTTATCCCGCCTGGGAATCAGGATGGGATTGGAGAATATCAGGAAGCTGATGGAGCTTTTGGGTCATCCTGAGCGGGCTTTCAAGGCGGTTCATATAGGCGGGACAGTGGGGAAGGGCTCAACTGCGCATCTTCTCGCCTCAATTTTGCGGGAGGCGGGTTTTAAGACGGGGCTTTTCACCTCTCCCCATATCTACGATGTGAGGGAGAGGTTCAGGATAAATGGCGAGATGATTGGGAAGGGGGAGTTCGCCACCCTTCTTTGGGAGATAAAGGAAAGGATAGAGAGCGTTGAGAATTTTCATCCAACGCAATTTGAGGTGCATACCGCTTTGGCATTCCTCTGGTTTGCCCGAAAGGGATGCGATTTCGGTGTGGTAGAGGTTGGTTTAGGTGGGAGATTGGATGCGACGAATGTGCTTATGCCTGTTTTAACAATCATAACCGATATCGGGATTGACCACACCGACCTTCTCGGCTCAACGATTGAGGAGATAGCGAGGGAGAAGGGAGGGATAATAAAGGAGGGGATTCCCCTTCTCACATCCGCTGAGAGGAGGGCGCTGGAGGTTTTGAGGGGGATTTGCGAGGAGAGGGGAGCGAAAATTTTCCCCTTAGGAGAGGAGATATTTTGGGAGGAGGAGCGCTCTGTTCGTTCTCCTTGGGGGGAAGTGAGGGAGATAAGGAGCGGGTTGAAGGGGGAACATCAGAAAAAGAACATAGCGCTTGCCGTCGCTGCCGGGCTATATCTCGGCTGTCCTGAATGGGCGATTAAAGAGGGAGTAAGGAAGACGAGGATTAGGGGGAGATTTGAGGTGGTGGGGAGGAATCCGGTGATAGTGTTGGATGGCGCCCACAATCCTCCCGCTATGAAGGCGTTAAGGGAAGCGATTAACAAATATTTTCCCCGAAGGAAAATAATATTGGTTATAGGGATGTTGAGGGATAAGCCGATTGAGGAGACGATGAGGGAAATCGTTCCCTATGCGAAGACGGTTATCGTGACGCCTCCTCCCTCGGAGCGCGCGGCGGATTTAGAGGATTTGGTGAGGCTTGCGAGGAGCTTCAAGGAGGATGTGGTGGGTGTGGAGGATAATGTTGAGGCTCTTAAGATGGCTCTTAAGAGAGCGGAAGGGGAGGATATCGTGGTGGTCACGGGTTCATTTTATCTCCTTGGGGCATTAGGAAATGTGAGGAAATTAGCAAATGGATAATTTTTAAGAGAGGTGATTAGCTTGTTGCTTCTACTAATCTTTGGAATAATGGCTAACGCATTAGGGGAGGAATTGCTCGTCTGGACGGAGCCCTCCTGCATCAAGATATTCAAGGAAAGTGAGCCGAAAATGGGGAGGTCAAGGCTTATTCTCCAATCCGCAAGGAACGAGTATGAATCCGGGCAGATAGTGCTCAGAGCAGAGGATAAGCCGATAAAGGTCAAGGATGTCATTGCCTCTCCTTTGAAAGGACCGAGCGGCTATTCAATAGGGAGGGAAAACATCCAGATTCGCTTGGTTGAATATGTTCTCGTCAGACACGAGAACAGATATTATCCCGACCCCCTCCCTCCCTTCCGTCCATTTGAGCTCAAACCGAGGGAAAACCAGCCTCTATTTATAACCGTTTATGTTCCCAAGGAGGCAAAGGCGGGGAGATATAACGGCGAGATAAGGATTTTGCTTGAAAATGGAGAGATAAAAGTTCCCATTTCCCTTGAGGTGTGGGATTTCCTCCTTCCCGATAAGCCTTCCTGCGAGACCGCCTTCGGCTTATGGGAGGATTCAATAGAGAAGTTTGAGGGAGTTAAGAGGGGAACACCCGAGGGGAAAGCTATGTATGAGAGATATTATTGGTGTCTCGTTGAGCATCGTCTCAGCCCATACCATATCCCCGTGGATGTATTATCTCCTGAGGCTGATAAGTATCTCAACGACCCTCGCGTGACTACCTTCATCATAGATTACAGCGAGGATGTGAACGAGATGAGGAAGAGGG
>JGI20130J15133_1002643_pt1 | contig 13035 bp, 14 predicted proteins | sample WasSprMetagenome_FD_15133 | JGI IMG/M metagenome (IMG submission 15133) | reverse complement strand
TTATTTATTAACTTCGCTTTTTTAATTTTTAATAATCCTGAATCCCCCATCCATTCAATTTCAGACTCTAAAATTGAAATTCTTTTTTTAAACATTGGGCCATCTAAAACAAATGTTTCAGCTTCTCCCCCTTCAAAAATTAAATTAAAACCATGCTTTTCTGATAAAATTATTAGTTTTTGAAGGTTTTCTTCATCAATTTTTTTTCCAAGCCATTCCCTATTTAATCCTTTAGCCATGCAAGCCGTAATAATAATTTCAAAACCCGATTCAATCTCTTCTTTCAATAAGCTTTTTTGATTTTTCATCCATAATGGAGTATAGGAAGCTAACCCTAATTCTTCACAAATAAACTCTAACTTGGTTTTTTGATATTCACTAGCTACAACTCCAAAACCTAAACCTTTAAAATAAAGTTTTTCCTTTAAATTTTTTAATTGAAAAAGCAAATCTTTTAATTCCTCATTTTTTCCTTCTCTAACATTTATAAAATTTATTGGTAAATTTAATGCTTCAGCTTGCAATTTAGTCCATTCAACATTAGGATAATGAAACATATATGAATTTAAATCCTTAGGAATAACTGTAATTAAACTAGTTATTTCAAATCCCTGTTGCATTAAGCACCAAAGCGCATAGTTACTGTCTTTTCCACCACTAAATAAAACTGCAATTCTCAAAATTTTTCGCCTCCAATAAAATTAGCTTAAAACTTTATGGATTAGATTGCGCTATAACAAAAATTTCCAAACTTTTAATTATTAATATGGCATCTATAGGGATTATGCTTTCAAATTTAAAGTCAAACCTTAAAACATCGCCAATTTTATTTATTCTTTCATCATCCCAATTAAGAATTAATTGTGTGCCAGAATCTTCTTTTGGAACACCTAACATTTGGCTTCTATCAAATCGCCCATTTAAATAAATATTTATTTTCCATAAGCTTCCCCAATTAGTACCATTAGGACACCAAATATTAAAAAACCAAATTTGAATATTAAGAATTTTCGTTAAATTAAATTCTGTTCTATTAAAATGAGTAATTCTTAACCATAAAGTTAAATTATCACCAGATTTAACAACAATTAATTCAGGTTTAGATTCATTGTTATTTAATTCAAATCTAAACCATCTAATTCTAACTTTTTCAGGATTAAACCAATTTATATCAACGCTTTTTTGAAGAGTTGGCTTAATATAAATAATGTTAACTTCATTCTTTTTAGCTTCTTTAAACCATAATAAATAAATATATGGAAGTTGAACAGCAGTAACTAAAGCAATCAATAAAATTATTAAAGCAAGCTTTTTCATCTTTTATTGCCTCTTTAAACTGGATTTTTATCTAAATAATTCAATTAATTTATTTGGTAATTCATCTAAATCCTCTATAAATATATATTTGCCTTGACCTATTTTCGCTAATTCCTTGCATAATTTAATGCTTTCTTCGCTTCCTCCTCCAATTCCAGTTTGAATAACATGAAGTTTATCAAATTTTTCAACAATAGTTTTAGGGTCATCTCCTGCTGTAAGCCAACCATCAGTAACTAAAACTCCTATTTTTTCTAAAGTTAAATCATTTAAAGAGGTAAGCTGGTTTACTCCCTCATTTAATCCTGCTTTTATATTAGTTAATCCACCTACATTAAGAGATAAAATTCTTTCAATAACTTCATTTAACTCGATTTTTTCATTAATTAATTTAATTGGGGCAGCTTCATTTTTAAATATAACTATGGCATAATAATCTTTTTCAAGTTTGTAAGCTAAAGCTCCAACAGCTAATGCTGCAGTAACAATTTTAGATCTTTGCATTGAATTGCTTGCATCAAGAATTAATGCAACAGCTATTTTTTTAGGTTCCTTTTTAATAGTTATTAAATCTTCATTGCTATAAACTTTTTTTCCTAAAATATTTTCAAGTGTTAAATCCACATCTATTTCTTCATCACCAAAATTATATGGGCCAAAACTTTTTTTTATTTTACGTTTTCCCTTTTCACTTATTTCAGAAGCAATTTTAACTATTAAATGGGCAACATAATTTTTTACAATATTCTTTTCTTCATCACTTTTAAGCTCATCAAAATCTTCAATATAGATTTTAAATATTTCATTAGGCTTCTTATTTTTAAGAAATTTAATGTTTTGATTTAAAAAACTTAATTCTTGAGTGAAAATTTTGCTTATTTTATCTTCTTTATTCACTATTGATATATATGGTAAATTAATATCTTCATTTTCATTATTATTCTTTATTGTTGATTGAAAAAAATTTTGGTTGGAATTAATGGAAAAACCCATTTTATCTAATATTGAAAAAACAATTCTTTTTATTAAATCTTCTTTTGTTTCTTCACTTCTTAAAGCAACTTCTATTTTGCAATTTAAAGCCATCACAGCAGCTTCAACAACTTCCTCCCTAGTTAAATCTTTTTTATTTTTTAATAAATCAACCATATCTATTGCTCCTCTAATTGATGGCCCTCTTTTAACATTTGGATCCTTTCTAATTGTATTGATAATTTCAACAGCTAACTTAACAAGTTGCTCATTAAAACATTTTGTTTCTTGCTTAACTATTTCTTCCTCTTCTTTTTTAGGTTGATAATCCAATTTAATCCAAACAAATCTATCTTTTAAAGCTTCGCTTAACCTAGTTGTTCCAACATATTCTTCAGGATTTTGGGTTGCTATAATAACAAATCCGTTTTTAGCCTTTACTTCACCTACTTTAGGAACAATTATTGTTTTTTCATCCATTGCTGGAAGAAGAACGTTTTGGGTTGATTCAGGCATTCTATTAAGCTCATTTATAAAAAGTATTCCTCCATTAACCATTGCAAGATACAATGGTCCGGGGATAAATGCTTCTTTTACATAACCTTTACTAACAAGAATTGGTGGATCAAACCAACCAATAAGCTTATTTTCAGTATATCTTTCATCCCCATCCACTCTATAAACAGGTCTATTTAAAAATTCAGCTACAGCTTTAGCCAATTTTGTTTTTCCAACTCCAACAGCTCCTTCAAGCAGCACATGCTTTCCAATAGAAACAGCTGTTAACATTTTTTTTAATTCTTCTTCTCGCCCAATAACTCCGCTTCTTTTTTTAATTTCTTTTAAAGCATCCTCTATTTTCATATTGTTTCTTCACTATTTGTGTAAATTAAATAAAGAATAAAATAAATTTTTGCTAAGCTTCAGAAGCTGTAACGATAATTATTCTAGCTAAATCTCCTGTATCCTCACACCAATCTGTTATAGTTTCTAATCCTCTAGCTAACTCATTAATAAAAACCAATTGAGATGGTTTCACTTCAGAATTATAAAGAAGCTTTCTTATTAAATCGTATTTTTCATCAGATTCTTCTTCAATTTTCTCTACTTCATCAATTAATGAAAGAGTTACATTAAAATCTTTATTCATCCAGGAAAGAGCTTCCACAAGCTTTTTAACGCATTCAACAGCTAAATTAGAAAGATTTAGCAATTCATCCTTAATTTCTTTAGATAAATTATTGAATGATATTAAAAGAGCAAGTTTTGCAGTCATTTTAGCTCCATCAGCAATTCTATCTAGGCTATCAGTTAAATTCATTAAATCTTCTCTGCTAAGAGGAGGTAATACACCTTTAGCAAGCTCTCTCATTTCACTTCTTCTTTTAGCATCAGCCTCCTCCTCTAATTCTCCTGCTTTTTTCAAATGTTTAATTGATTCTTCCTCTTCTTCATTAAGCTTAAATTTTATTCCTTCATGCAATTCTTTTACAGAGTTGAAAGTTAAATTTAAATGTGGTTCAAGCATTTTTATAGCGTCTATTCTTCTTCCTTTACTAAACCATTTAAGGATTTTACTCATTTTTTATCACATCATATTGCTTTTAAATATAGAGATATATAAAACATTTACTTCAATATTTTTTCTAAATCATAATTAATTTAAAATAAAGCGCTATTTTAGTAAGTAATATAGCTAAAAATCCGCTTACTGGAAAAGTAACTATCCAACCAAACATTACTTGCTTAACAGCTGATAAGCTTATTTTTGTTTTTCTAGCTAAAGCTGAACCAATAATAGCAGCTACAAGAACATGCGTTCCAGATAAAGGTAAACCAAGCAAAACAGAAACTGTAGCAATTATAGCTGCAGTTGCTTGAGCAGCTAAAGCAGATGAAGGTGTTAACTCAACTATTTTTAAACCAACAGATCTAATAACTCTTCTTCCAAGAATAAGCAATCCGGCAACCATTCCTGAAGCAGCTAAAGCTCTAATTAAATACTGCTCACCAGTTACAGTGCTTAATAAAGCACTAGCATTAGCAACATCATTTCCAGCTCTTGAAAAAGAATTTGTAAAGGCTGCAAAAGCTAAAATTAATGCGGAACCTCTTTCTATGCTTTCTCTAGTTCTTAAACCCTTCACTCTTTTTAAAATAAATTTGCTTATGGCTTTAGATAAAATCAATGCTGTTATCAACCCTATAAATGGAGAAATAACCCAATTTAACAATACTATTGAGACAGTTTTTAAATTTATAGCTTCAAAACCCTTAAAAAATAAAGCTAAACCTAAAACTGCCCCAACCATGCTATGAGTAGTTGAAACAGGCCAACCCCAGGTAGAAGCTATTGTTAACCAAATAGCTTCAGCTAAAATCACAATTAAAGTTATTTCCAATGTTATTGGAAAAACCTTATTGTTAATTATACCTGTGCCAATAGTTTTTTCAACCTTCGCTCCTAATAAAACTGCGCCAATAAAATTGCATATAGAAATTAAAATCACTATTCGTTCCACAGTGATTAATCCACTTCCAGCTAAAGGCGCCATAGTTTCATCATTAGCTCCAACTCCAAAAGCTATATAAAGCGCTATAATAATATTTACAATAAGTAATAATTCTATCATGAACAAGATTTATATAATATCCTATTTTATATATTTTTTGTTAGAAAAATTTAAAATTAATCAAATTTATAATTATAAAAAGGGAAAAACATTGCAATTAAAAAATAATATTTTTAATGAACTTTCTAATGATGAAATTGAAGCTTACTCTAGACAAATAGTGCTGGATGAAATAGGTTATGAAGGACAATTAAAAATTAAAAATGCTAAAGTTCTTATAGCAGGAGTAGGTGGCTTAGGAAGCCCAACAGCTTTAAAATTAGCAGCTATGGGAGTAGGCTTTATTAAGCTTGTGGATAGAGACATAGTTTCAACCTCAGATTTGCATAGACAGCATTTATATGATTTTCATTCAATAGGGTTAGTTAAAGTTGAAGTTGCTACTGAAAAACTTAAAGCTTTAAACCCAAGAATAACTGTAATCCCTATTCCCATCTCTATTAAACAATGGAACGCGCATGAATTAATTAAAGATGTTGATTTAGTTATTGATGGTTTAGACAGCATTGAAGCAAGGTATATAATTAATAGAGCTTGCATAGAAAGGAATATTCCATATATTTATGGAGCCGCTATAGAAAATCAAGGTGTTGCCTCTACAATTATTCCTTATGAATCTGCTTGCCTAGAATGTTTTAATCCAGGATTGACTGATGAGGAATTGCCTAAATGCTCTATTGTTGGTGTCCACCCATCAATATTAAACATAATTTCAAGCATTCAAACTTTTGAAGCAATTCGATTAATAACTGGGAAAAAACCAAAATTAATAAATAAACTTTTATATGTAGATTTAAATGAGCTCTCCTTTGATGAAGTTAAAGTAGTAGTTAGAAACCAAAACTGTCCTTCATGCGGAAGCAAGCAAATTAAACCTCAATTAAAAGAGGAGCTTATTGAAGAGCATTGCGCCAGAAGCGGAAAAAAAGTTTTCATCATCACCCCAAAAAAATGGTTAACAATTGATTTATTAAAAGCTTCAATTCAATTAAAAGAGTTTAAAATTGAAAAATTTGGTAAATTAGGAGCAACTTTTTCTAGAGAAGATGGCATAACATTAAGCATCCTTAAAACAGGTGTTGCAATAATTCAGGTTCCACCAAATTTAAATAAATTAAACTCAAAAAAAGATGTTTTAGACCTTTATAAAACTATTTTTATTGATAAGCTTAATATGCCGATTGAAGCTTTACCTTTATAAAATTGTTTATGGCGGTGTAATTTTTATAGCTTGGGTTGGACATTGAATTTCGCAAGCCATGCATTGAATACAATCCTTTTCTCTTACAGGATCAGATTTTTTATTTGAAGTTGGATGACCTGGAGAAGGAATCATTTCAAAAACGTTTACTGGACATACACTAACGCAAACTTCATCTCCATTGCAAATATCTTGATCTACAGCTACATTTGTACCATGAATCCCAAGTTTTTCTGGAGGTTTAACTTCACCCCAAACTTTATGACCGGCATGCTCCCCGCTTATTTTTAATTTATTCATAAATTCAGGATCTATAGGCAATATTTTTCCCTCCATTAGATTTAACGGCGTTAATTTTTATTTAGATTCCAAAATATAAATTTTACCCTTAATATTAATGCTTGTTGCTAGGAAAACTTTTTTTAAATCCTATTCAACCTTTAATAATAGTATTTAACAGGTATCCAAACCCAGCGACGCCAATATGGATCATAACCTAAAGTCCATACATATATAGGCTTTTTAGAAGCTAAATATCCTGCGGCTCCTCCTGCAGCTGCACCAGCTGCTATAAGCCCAGCTATAATCCACCAATCTAACATATTAAATCACATATATTTAATTTTGCTATTGATAAATAAAAACTTTATTTTTTTAATGCGAAAGTTTTTTTGCAAGCATCAATTTAATTTTTAAGGTGAAAAAAATAAATTGTATGATGTAATTATTGTTGGAGCTGGACCAGCTGGAATTTTCGCTGCTTTAGAGCTTACCAAAGATTCAGAATTAAAAGTTTTACTTATAGATATGGGTCCAAACCTTGATAAACGCATATGCCCTGCTAGCAGAGGGCTTGGATGCATTAAATGTGAACCTTGCTTTCTTTTAAGCGGTTGGGGTGGAGCAGGAGCCTTTAGTGATGGAAAATTAACATTATCAACAAAAATTGGTGGATGGTTAAACGATTATATAAATGAGTTAGAGCTGGAAAAATTAATGAATTACGTTGATAAAATTTATGTTAAATATGGAGCGCCAACAAAACTTTATGGTATAGAAACAGATAAGGTTGATGAAATTTCAAGAAAAGCCTCCCTAGTTGGATTAAAGCTTATTCCAAGCAAAATTAGGCATTTAGGCACTGAAAAATGCGCATCAATTCTTGCTCAAATGAAAAAGGATTTAGAAAAAAAAGTTGAAATTAAATTTAATACACAAGTTAAAGATTTAATTGTTAAAAATGGAAAAGCCTCTGGAGTTTTAACAGTTAAAAATGAACGGTTAGAATCAAAATATGTTATTGTTGCTCCTGGAAGAGTTGGAGCTGAATGGCTTGCTTCTATAGCTCAAACTCTTGGTTTAAAAACTTTAAATAATCCTGTTGATATTGGGGTTAGAGTAGAGGTTGCTGCATCAACTCTTGAAGAATTAACGAATACTCTTTATGAACCAAAATTAATTTATTATTCTAAATCTTTTGATGATCAAGTTAGAACATTTTGTTTTAACCCTAAAGGGGAAGTTATAACAGAATCTTATGATGATGTAATAACAGTTAATGGTCAAAGCTATGCTGAAAGAAAAACTGAAAATACAAATTTTGCGGTTCTTGTAAGCACATCATTTACTGAACCATTTAAGGAACCTATTGCCTATGGAAAATATATAGCTAGATTAGCAAATTTATTAAGCGGAGGAATAATAATTCAAAGGCTTGGCGATTTAATTTTAGGTAGAAGATCAACAGAGGAAAGAATAAAAAGAAGCTTGATTACTCCAACGCTTAAATCTGCTACACCAGGCGATCTTAGTTTTGCTCTTCCATATAGATATTTAGCTGATATAAAGGAAATGCTTAAAGCTATGAATCATATATGTCCTGGAGTTTACAGTAAACATACACTTTTATATGGTGTTGAAGTAAAATTTTACTCCTTAAGATTAGAATTAAATCAAAGTTTGGAAACAGTAAATTTAAAAAATTTATTTGCTATAGGTGATGGTGCAGGAGTAACAAGAGGATTAATTCAAGCTTCAATCTCTGGAATCATTGCTGCTAAAGAAATAAGAAAACGAGAAAAACTTGAAAATTAACTCTTTATAATAAATTGTTTAAACTAGATTTTTTGTAGAATACTTGAATATTTCTCCATTCTTATTTTTTTCCCTTCTGATTGAATTAGCCAAGTCATCCAGCAAAGCTCTATGGGCTTATATCCACAGCTTAAAGCTACTTCTTCAGCTTTTTTAATAAACTCTAAATCATTAATTATAGGCTTTAAACCAGCTTTAACTAAAATTTCATTTATTACTTTTTTAACAATTTTATCTGGCATAACAGTATCAATACCCCCCATCATCCTTAAATATTGAAAAGTTATTAAACCAACTCCTTTAATTTTTCCAATAGGATCTTCTTTCCAATTTTCAAGCTTAGCATTTTTAGCCCAAATTCTAAAAGCTTCTTTATCATTATTGCTTAATGTTGAAAGATAAGAAGCAATTTCCTTAGCTATAATCCATGATCTTTTATTTTTCCATACAGTTTTTAATTCATTAATATTAGCTTTAGCAAGCTCCCTCAAATTTTTTATTTTTCCATTTTCAACAAATTTTTTATTAAATTCTTCAACTTTTGGAACAACTACTGTAAAATAATTTAAGCCAATTGAAGTGAAAGCTGCATCAACAATCATTAAAACAACGTTTCCTCCCCATCTTTCGGTTCTAAGACATCTTTCACAATACTCTTTTAAACCTGAAACCTTTTGCATATAACTGTTAACTATATCCTTTAATGAAAGCATTATTTCACCCTTTATCTTCAACATAAACTTAGTAAGCTCAATTTGAAACTTAAAAAATAGATCCAAAAATCAATTTAATTTTTATTCAATAAGTGCAAAAATTTATTTTCAAAGCTTAATTTTAAAATGAAAAAATGAAGTTAAAAGCTGAAATTAATAGTTTAAACAATGCTATTGAAGAAGAAAATTTATTAATAGGTGAAAAATTATTTTTTTATGCTAAACCCAAGGTAATTAGCTTAATTTTAATACGGGAAATATTAAAGGAAGGAAGCTTCATTGATATTATCTTCTTCCTCTATGCTTGCGATAATAGCTAGGCTTTTCCTTATAATTTTCTTAGCTTTTATAGCCTGCCTTTTCCATAACCTATATAGAAAACTGAGAGAAACCAAAGGAGAAAATAAGCTTCTATCCCATCTATTCTTGTGGTTTTCAATCTTTACAGGATTTTTCACCTTTATGCAGATCTTCTGGTTAATTCAATGGCTTCAAACTTTTGGATACATTATTACATCACTATCTTTAGAGAAATTTGGCATTATAGGATCTATGATAAATCTAGCTTCTGCCTTGCTTATAATCCCAATAGTTATATTTTCTTGGCGAATTCTTAAAGACCTACAGTTAATTAAAATAGCTTCAGGAAAGCTTAAACTCATGCTTATAAATGGAGACATTTTTAAATCAATCAAAAAGCGGCTTTCAGTTATGTTTGATGATAAATCCTCCTTTAACATTCTTTATGCTTTAGGCAAGGAGGAAGGTTCATCAATATTTGAGGCTTTTAAAAATGTTAAAAAAGAAGGATCACGTGATATGGTTCCATCCTTAACCATGAGGCTTTTAGAAGCTATGGGGTTGATAGAGAAGGGGATAATGGAAAAGGACAAAACTGGAAAAGAGTTTGACTTTACCATTTACGGTTCTATTGAGGCTGAAGGAGTTAAAAGCAATGCTCCAACCTGCTATTTTCTCTCCGGATGGTTGGCAGGTGCTCTCAAAAGTCTTACGGGTTTAGAAGCTTCAGCTGTTGAAAGGGAATGTGTTGCCAAAGGAGATCCCTACTGTAGAATTCATGTTAAGCTGAGTAACATTTTTAATGAAATTAAGAAAGGATAGGTGAATGCATGTAAAGCAAGGCATGGTGAAAATACATATATGACTCGAGACATCTTTCCAGGCTCATCCTTTCTCCTCAGCGATATTATAGAGGTTCCCTCTGGAGCTTCTCTTTTGATTGGTCCTCCCGGTTCTGGAAAAAGCGTTTTCTGCCGTCAGTTTGCAGCTATGAGCCTAAAGGAAGGGCAATGTGTTCTAGCAGTTTTAACAGATGAACCACCTAACCGCTTTCTAGAATACCTTAAGAAGCAAGGGGTTGATGAATCTACACTTAAAGATTCATCTAGGCTTAAGATTATAGATGCTTACTCCTGGAGAATTAAGCCAGCATCAGGTGAATATGAGGTTTCAGGCTTGCATTCCTTGCATGAGCTTTCAGCCCTTATCGATAGAATGTTAAAGGAAATGAAAAGAGATGAAAATAGACGCAACCGATTCATTTTTGATTCATTTGATGCTGTTGTTTTAAATGCTGGGGAAGAATCAGCCTTAATTCTAGCTCAAAGTTTAACAGCTAGAGTTGCAGCTTACGGATTTTTTGGNTTCATAACTCTTATGTCGGGAGTTCACAGTCGCTTTTTCGAAGATTCCATGATGAGCTTAGGCATAGGCGTCGTTAGGCTAGATGTAGAAGTGACTCCTGACAGTGTAAGGCGATGGATAAGAATACCTATGTTTCAGGCAACTCATATAACTCAGCCAATAGAATTTAAGATAACCGAGGGAAAAATCCAAATCATTCACGCTGAGAAAAAGAAATAAGCTGTAGCAACCATCTAGAAAAGAATGTTTCCATCATTTTCCCCATTTATAAAAGGGATTATTTAAATTATCTTTCCAAACGCTTTTTTATCGTTAACTTTAAAAGCAGCTAAAGAATTTTTTAATTCTTTACTTCATAAATTCCTTACCTAATTCAAAGTTAACAATCTTAAAGCCTAATTTTTAAACTCAAATCATTTAATACAGAATTTAATTGGAAAATTTTATTAAAAACAAAACAATGATTAAAGCCTTAAAGATTGTAGAGGTGATTTTTTGAGCATAGAGGAATTGATAAAAGCTTTAAAGGAGCTTACTTATGAGCATATAGTCTTCTTTAAGAGGATTAATGAATTAATAAGCGCTTTAAATAAAGATCCATTTAAAGCTATTGAAGATTTTATGTTTTTTTTTGAAAATTCTATAATTCCACATAGAGATAGGGAAGAAGCTTATGTATTTCCTATAATTCTAAAGTTAAAAACTGAAGAAAAACCTTTAATTGAAGAGCTGATAAATGAACATAAAAAGCATTTAAATGAATTTAAACATTTAAAAGAGAATTTAGCTAATGGAAAACTTACTGAAGCTAAAAAACAAATTGAAAAACTTCTTAATGGCTTAAAAAAGCATATTGAACAAGAAGAACCTTTATATCAATTGCTTCTAAAAGAAGCATTAAAAACCTAAATTTTTAAAAATTTGTTTTACATGATAAGCTTATTTAAGCAATAAAGCCCATCAAAAGTGAAGTTATGAATGCAATAGCTATAACAATGAATTTATTAAGGTTGTTTAATGCTTTTTTTAGCGTTTTCCACGTAATCTATAAAGCTCCAGCCTTCAATATCCTTAAATGTTAAATTCAGCTTCATATAAAAGCGTTTGATTATAACTTTTAGGAGGATTTCAGCTCCAGCACCAAACATATTTTTTAAAGCTTCCATAAACTCCTTTAGCCTATCAGGGATTTCATCCCGCCTAATTGAAAAGCGATTTTCTAAATGCCAATATATTGCTTGGCGGACTGATTCACCTAAAGCCAAAAAACCTTCATCAACAGCCTCCAATAAAGCCAAATTAAAATCATCTTTGTTAATTGTTTTCTCCCCCCCCCGACGAATTAAAAGCATTATGCTTCATTTTTCCATCCTCCTCAATCATATTATAGGTGTAAGCTTAGGTAAAGGATAACCCCTAGAAACATCCATTTCAACCCCATATAAACCAGTCCTAGGCTTAACACCATAAAGCAATAAACAACCATGCTCTCTCAGAAGCCTTAAGTGGACTGAAGCTATGGAGGAAAGGCTTGTCTTCAGTTTTGTGTATCCTGGCTTTAATATAAGGATGCCGAGGGATCCTTGCTTCCGAATCCATATAGCATCTTGACCAAGAAGATTCTTACAGATAGATTCATCATAATAACTTGCTAAAGAATCGGCGCCAGCAACATGCATTACAGGTTGACCCGTCATTTGCATTAATTCCTTCTCTATCTCCAAGTATTTAGAGTAGTCTTTCCATGGATCCTTAACATCGAAAACTACAATATAGGGTTTATCGCTTGCTCCGCTTATGGGATGAGCTTCACATACCCTTAAGAAACGGTTTATTTCTTCATTTGTTAATCCGTATCTTAAACCGATTCCCCTAGCTACTTCAGCGTCCACTCCTATAGTAGGTATAAGCAATACAGCGCGGCCCTTCATCATAAAATTCAATATTATAGGGACAATTATAAGGTGATATTCAGCCATAGAGACTTTATTATCTAACTCCAACAGCATTGTAGATCCTTTAAGTAAGCCCCCTTCAAGTATACTATCTAAATCTTTTATGCCTGTTGAATATTTGCCTGGTGGATCAGGTATCGGCTGGAATCGACTAGGCTTTTCAATAGGCTTAAGCTTAAAAGGTGTAAAAGCCTTAAAGCCCCCTTCAAGTGTAAAAGCTAATTTACGTTCACTTAGCCTAGTTCCCCTAAGCTTAACTATTTCTAAATCCCTGAATAAACGCTTATCCAATTCGCCTGCTCTAAGCCTTAAAACACCATCAGCCACAAACTCCTCCATACCTAAACCTATCTCAGCTCGACCTATAGGAACCTCCTCAACCATAATAGTTGTGCAATCCATCTCCCTAACTATTCTGCTTAAAATTGTTTGGACAATTATTCTAACGTCTATAGGTTCTTTAAATGCTTGAGCCAATGCCGAAA
>JGI20130J15133_1002637_pt1 | contig 13047 bp, 18 predicted proteins | sample WasSprMetagenome_FD_15133 | JGI IMG/M metagenome (IMG submission 15133) | reverse complement strand
CTAGTTATTATTCGTATGCGGTCAATCCAGATGGGACATTAAAATGGACTTTTACGGCTAGTCAAACTTTTAGTAATTCTCCGGCTATTGACCCAGATGGCAATATTATATTAGTAGATAGTTATAGTAATGTTTATAAACTTAGTCCAGATGGAAGTTTAATATGGAAAACTACTCCAGCGACTTACGCAGTTTCAAGTAATCCGGCAATAGACCCTAATGGAAATATATATTTTGGATGTAGTAATGCTTATTTATATTGTGTAAGTAAAGACGGAGTTTTATTATGGAAATATATGTCTGGGTCTAATATTTATTCATCTCCGGCTATAATAGGGGCATTAGGAAAAACTTATACGGTTGAAGTTGAAGACTACTTAGGATTAAAAGAATTAACAAAACAATATAGGGGTTTAGTTAGAGAAGTAAAAGACTTCTTAGGTTTTAGGGATATAAATAAAGAAGGCTATTCTTTAACGGGTAAAGAAATTTTTAGAGTTTATTATTTACCAATGGAATATAAAGCAATATGGGACTTAATTTCTTCTCAAGCACATAATACAAAAATAGATGCTTGTAAAAGTTTTACTGACTTATTAGTTAGAGTAGTAAATAAATTAGGGGTTGAACCGGAAAATTGGACTACTAAAAAAGACACTCTAGATTGGATAACTCAACAAATGACTTATGTAGCAAAAGATATAATTTTTTCTCAAGATTATCAAAACTTATTTGTAAATTATGTCTGTGGGGAGTGGACTAATGCTTTAAGTTTAACAAAAGAAATATACGACTTATTTAAACAAAAAACGGGTAAAACCATACCTTATGTAGAAGAATTAATTAGTATGGCAGAAGAAAATTCTAAGAATTTAGTTAAACGCAAATTAGGGGATATTATAGAAATAAAAGACCATAACTTAATAATAGATACATTAAAATATTTAGAAGTAGCTTTAACAATAATAGAAGCTAATTATGTTTCTTAACTCTTGTGTATAACTCATTCCCCTTCAGTAATATATCCTTCTAAATGAATAGGTATTTTTTGAGAAAATAGATAACCATCTAAAACAATTTTCTTTTTAGCCGGTGGCTTTTCTTTTAATTCATAAATGACACTACCGTTTTTATCCCACAATAGCCATTGGGCTACAATAGGCGGTAAATCCTTAGCTAAGTATTCGTCATATTTAGCTAACTGTCGTTCGTGGCATACACTCCAACTACTGCCCACATAAAAATGTTTATCAAACTCATAATGACATATAAAGAAAATCTCGGCTATTTCATCGGGTGGGGTTTCTCTACTAACTACAAAAGCAAAATCACGATTATAACCTTGTCCGGCTAAGGCTTTATATTCATTTACCCCTTCATCAAGAATACCGCCGGATTTACCACATAAACAAGATAACCAAGCGTGATATTTACCCCCCATTAATTGAATATTATCATATTTTGAGAATAAAGGTTCGGCATTTTGACCGGTAAATAAGTATTCGTTTCCGTGTCCGCATCCCGTAGTAAAATTAATATTTTGAGATTTAAGAATATCTTCCCAATTCTTTTTATTTGCTTCATCTCCATCTAGTAAAAAGACATCGTGATTATTTTGAATAGCATATTCATAAGTAAGTTTTTTAGTGTAATAATTACCGAATAATGTAGCTACATCCCAATTACAAGCATTTATTAAAACTTTCATATATGACCCGCCTTAAACTAATCCTTTAAATTTTAGGTATTCCCATCTACTTAAAATAAATATTTTTGCTAAATCACTATTGGGATTTTCTTCAATTTCCTTTATTATGTCTTTAATTGAAAAAAGTTTATTGGGATATCCAAATATAGCTATTTTATACTCATTACCGAATTTTAGGGCTTCCGCCCGATAATAAGCTAAAACTTTCTCTACTATTTCTCGTTCCATCTATAACACCTTCTATTTTATTTTTGCTTTCCTTTATGTTTTCCTAATGCTTTAAGATATCCTTTCTTAAGACCGTATCTATACCCCGCGAAATTACCGGCTATATAGGAAGCTACGAATATAGCAATATTTACTAAGGTATTGTTATCAATGTAGCCGACTAACCAAGCCCCAACAGACCCTATTAGAAAAAGCACTAACAATATTTTTATTATTATTTCATTTTCAAACATAAAAATATATAAAAATTTAGATATATTTAAACTTTTCTATGAAACTTCTTTTCATATCCCGTATAGAAACAAATTTTTGAAAATCCCCGGGTAAGTGGGTGTCATCTACATAAGTTTTATCACTAATGAAAAATAGATTTAAAGGACATATATATTTTTTATAGCCTCTTTCTCCGTGATAATGAAAAATAGCAAAACCCCTTAAACACTTGTATTTATTCATAATGACTTGTAAATAACATAAAACACTCCAAGAAATACCAAAACCTAAAAATTTTCTCATAAAGTGGGTCTTATTTCTATGAGTATGATAAAATAAAATATTGTTTCTAATTTCATATTCCCCGAATTTTTTACCATTAATTATTACCGGCTTCATTTTAATATTCCTAGTTCTTTGAAAATTGGGGTTAAAATTTCAATTACATTTTTAACTGATTTAATTTCATTATCTTTTAATCTAATAACCTTATAGCCTAATTTTTCTAGAATTTCGTCTCTAATTTCATCTTTTTTAGGGCTATGTAAAGGGCTATCTGCCTCTATAATTATGCCTTTATATTTCAAATTTTTATAATCTAATCTATCTATAAAGAAATCCGGATAATAAAACCCGGGTTTAGTTTTTGTTTCTATTTCTATACCTCTATAATGTTTAATTCCCATCTTTTTTAAAGCATAAAATATAATTAATTCATTCATAGTATCCATTTTTCCAATAGGTTTATTAATATAATGACCCGGCATATTTTATTAACCTTCCCCTATATAAATAACATAATCCCCATCTATTTTAATTTTCTTTTTTAAGAATAACTCGAAAAGTAAATCATCCCCCCTAGAAGCTAAGCCGGTAAGTCGCCAAATTTCCTCTCTTAAGACTTTTTTATTTCTCTTTAAGAAGTTTTCTAAATCTTCTACTGTCTTTATTTCCATTTAAAAAACCCCTTTACCTAACTTTTACAATTCCTAAGGGGTTTAATCTATAAAGAATAACCGAATTAACTAATCTGCCGACTTTTTTAACATAAGTTTGTGGGACTAAAACTTTACCGGCTTCTAGGTCAAAATAAACGGGTGGGTTATTTAAAGAGGCTTTACCCCTTCTTATTATTAGGTATGTTTTTCCGGCTATTTTTCTTTTAACTAATCTATAATTCTTATCCGGGTATTTTGCTCTTAATCCTATAACCATAGCTTTTAAATCCTTTTCGGTTATTGTTTTGATTGATTTAGTTAAAATAACTTTTTTAAATGAATTATCCGATTTAATTTTTACCTCAAAATCTTTAAAGGCTTCTAGTAATCTTATCTTACCCACCATCTCAATACACCTAATATAATATAACATAAGGGGGTATATAAACTTTTCGGTCAAAAAACTCTAAAAATTAAAAAACTTTATTAATAACTTATTAGATTATAATATAAGGTGTTATAAGATGGGGACATATATAAATATCTATTTGAGAAGTAAAGTTTATGAATTTCTAATGAAAGAAAAAGAAAAAACCGGGAAGGGTATAGGCATTATAATTAATGATATTTTAGAAGAATACATTAAAGAAAAAGAAAAAATTGTTAGTAGTATGCCGGTGGCGGGATAGAAGCCTTTACTGACATACCCGCAATAGTTATAGACCCGCTTGTAGAAGGGGTTGTATCTACATTAAAATCTAGTCTATCCCCCTCAGCAAAATCTTCGCTTATATCTAATGAAAATAAACCGGTCTGACCCGCCGGTATAGTTATTTTGGTTGAAGTTAATACCGTTTCATTTTTTCTAATTGAAACTATACAATTATTATTTAAAGTATTAGAAGAAACATAAACCATAAACTTTTTTAATGTTAATGAAGTAGGCAAAGGCATACCGTTAGCCCCATCCTTAGCACTAGAATAAGGTAAATGTGTAGTTATGACATTATAATTTATAGTCCAACCGGCTTCCCCAAATCCTATTATAATTAAACTTGGAGTAGCTATTTTTTCTAATGTAGTTATTCTATTTTCGTGGTTAGCTAAAATATCGTATGCTTGATTAATTCTATTTTCGTGGTAATCTACATTATCTAGAATAACATTCCATTCTGCCGATTTTATTCGGTCTGCCGGATATCTTCGGGGTAAAGTTTGATATGGCATTTTACTTTAACCTCCCTATTGCTTTATTATAATATTCATTAAGTTTAAGGCAGTGATAACTTTTTATACCTAATTCTAATACGGCGTTAATTCTGAACCAAAATGGAGAATAGAAAGAAATATTATCATTAGGGTATTTGTTTTTTATATCAATTAAAGCCTTCTTAATTTTTATGATATTATAAGGCGGGTCTTCGGGGTTAGAAACATCTATTACATCTATATTATATTTTTTAGCCTCGTTTGGGTCTGTTGCCCCTTCGTTATCTAAAAGAATAATTTTATATTTATCGGTAATCATAAGAAGCCTATCGGGTTGAAACCAATTTAATGAATTAGGATAATCTATTACTAATATATCCATTTTATACCCACCTTAATCTTCTTTCTCGTCATCACCCTCTATACCTAATTCTAATTCCTCACTTATAAATTCTTCTCCAACATCTATAAAAGCTAATAAGCTAAATGCTTCTTCATCAGTTAAATCCAAAATAGTTTTTATTAATTCTACCAAGCCATTAGGGATTAACATTATGAAGCCACCAACTTAGTTAAATCAAACTCTTTAAGTTTTGTTTGAGAAGCCGAAGCAATTATTTCTTGAGCTCTAGCTATTATATAATTATCGGGGACACCTAATTTTCTATAAGCATCTATATACTCTTGTAGTGTTATTAATTTCAAATCTTTACCCTTAGCTAAACCTTGATATTGCTCCCTAAGTAAAACATCTAGAGTTTTCTTTAATTGTTTTCTTATAGCTTTTTGACCTCTAATTACCGCAATACTATATCTTAGCTTAATTTCTTCATCAGTAAAGCCTAATTGTTTAAGAACATCTTTATAATCATCGGGGCTTAAAGTTAGGTCTCCAACCTCAGTCAATAGAGTAGTAGCTAAACTTCTAATTTCATCTATTATAGGTCTTCTCTTAATTACGGCTTTAATTATTTTAGCTTCATCTTCCGGCACATTTAATTGTTTTAATTTTTTATCTATAAATTCATCGGGTAAAGGTATGTCATCAGCATAACTTATTAAGCCGGAAACACTCAAGGTATAGAATTGAGAATAGTTTTCTAAATAAGCATCTATAAATTCTTTCTCTACACCTAATTCTTGGGCTTTTGCTATAAATGTGCCGATATCAATAGCCCCACGACTTAACTTTTTACCTAGACTTCTTAAAGCTAATTCTATTAAATTTCTCTTTCTTCTAGTAGTAGAAACATCTAAAAGAATATTAGCTTCATCTTCCGTAATTATTTCTTTCTTTATTAAATCATTTAGATAATTCTTAATTGCTTCTACATTTGAAAATCCATCTTCATATAATTTTAGTTTAGTATCTAATTCTGAGTATAACTGTCTTATCTGTCTTTCTCTACTTCTTTTAAGTCTATCTCTAATTCTTCTTTTAATGCTTAACTCAAGAATAACTTTTCTTAATTCTTCATCATCTACTAATTTAGCTAATTCTTTTTGAAAATCATCTACACTAATAGCATAAACCGAAAAGTCATCAATTAAACTTTTTAGATAATCCTTTCTAATATCTACTTGGCGGTCTATGTAAGCCTTAGCCATTAACCAACTAATTTCCTCATTTCTAAAACCAATAGATTTAAGGGCTACATCTAATTTTAAAGTTTCTATTTCGGTTATATTTTCTTGTATAACATCATAGGCTTTAAATTTAATATTGAAACCTTCTTTAAATGAGTTAAGAATAGCCGTTCTTAAAGCCGTTCTTTCTTCTACTAAATCTTGTAGAAACTCAGCTTTAACTAATGCCTTTAACATAGTAGTATCTTTTCCATCCGCAGTCTTAATTGTTATGTAAGGGTCTATACCCTCAGCTATTGCTAATCTCATATAATCCTCTGTTGAAATTAAGCCCCATCTTCTTACGAAACGACTTTCTATTCTAGTTAATGTTCTAAATCTTAAAGCCTCTACTATTTGTGCGTCAGAAACCGGTATATTTATAGTCTGGGCTTTTCCATCTACTAAAACCGTATGAGTTCTAGGGACTGGCTTATAATCCCATAATCTAGAATATAACAAAACCGAAGCTCGGGCTATTTCATCACTAACTTTAAATGCTTTACCTCCAACACTAACTAAACCCACCAAAGCCCTATTAAAGAACTCAATTATACGGGTCATATCCGGTAATTTCCAATGTGCCTCATAAAAGACATCCGCCCAAGTAATGACCCCCTTAGTCCCGCCTAATGTTTCTTCAACCGTAGCTAAGCCCTTCTCAGCAATAGCCGGTAAATTCAATTCTTTTTGATATGTTTCTAAATCTACTAAACCTTGTCTCTTTAATAGTTCTTTAAACGCAATAGGCGACATTGCTTCTTTAACCACCGCCGTTATCATATCACTTACACCCGGAAAAGCTAATCTTGTGCTATAATATGCTTCCTTGTATGTATCTGCGTAATCTCTAAAACCTATATGTCGTTGTAATTCTTTATCACTTAATTTTCCAAGACGCCAAAACTTAATCAAATCTTCTATTGATGGTAATGGTCTAGTGATATCATATATATAAGCTATTAGTTCTGGGTCATAACCTATTTTCTCCATTTCTCTATATGCTTTTTTCTTCTCTATATATTCAAAACCAACTAGTTTATGAAGTTCATCTAAACCTAATAATTTTTGACGATTAAGTATGAGACCATAAGCAAACTCTTTATTTAGACCTTGTTCTGACATATAAACATAATAATCTCTCTCAGTAAGCCATTTTCTATAATACATTTCTACTAATTCATTAGTAGCCGGTAAATTCGGGGTTGTTTGTTTATAAAACCAACGCCTTAAGATAGGCATATATGAATAATAAACCGTCGCCGTTAAAAAGGCGGAAGGTATAAATTGAACCCCTAAGGTTGAGATAATAGATTTTATTATTTTTCTTACCTGCCAAGTTTTAGCCGGATGAGAAGCATCGGCTACTGCCCCAGTTATTTCTGCCCCCGAAGATGCTATAAGTATTGTAGCCCCCCCAATTAAGATTGAATTAACTATTTCAACGGTTATTTGTTTATGTTTCTTTATTTCTTTAATAGTCTTATTAATATTCTCTATAACGGCATTGTATAATTCTTTAATAGCTTTTTCTACTTCTTTACTTGGAGAACCCGGTAAAAATGGTTTAACAACCGGCATAATCATACTATTAAAGAAGCTCTCAAATGCCCCCCTAGTAATTTCTACTATTCCTAATATTGCTTGATTAAATAAATTACCTAAAAATTTGAAAAAGTTTAAAATGGCTTCCCCTAAGCCTTGTAATTTTTCCATAATGAATTTAAGACCATCAAGAATATACTTAGGTAAATCTTCCGTGAAAAATTTAGGTAAGGTCTCAGTAAAGAATTTAGGAATTTTTTCGGTTATAAATTTATAGGCTTCCTTGAAAAAGTTAGGAATATCCTCAAGGAAAAACTTAGGGACAGTCTCAGTAAAGAATTTATAAATTTCTTCAAATGCTTTTTTAAGCCAATCCGGTAATAAATCCCAAATAGCCTTAGGTAAATCTTGAGTAAAGAATTTAGGGATATCTTCTAAAATCCATTTAGGTAATGTTTTAGTAAAGAAGTCTGGGACATCCTTAGTTATAAAGTCATAAGCCTTTTTAAAGAAATTAGGGATATCTTCTAAAAAGAATTTAGGGACGGTTTCCGTAAAGAATTTTCCTATATTAGTGAGAATATCTTTAAGCCAATCCGGAAGCAAATCCCAAATAGCCTTAGGTAAATCTTGAGTAAAGAATTTGGGGACATCTTCTAAGAAGAATTTAGGGACAGTTTTAGTTAAGAAGTCTAATATAGCCCCGCCTAATTTCGGTAAATCCTTAGTTAAGAAATCTACAAATTTATTAACAAAATCTATAATACCTTTTTTAATACTCTCAAAAAAATCTGTGATAGGTTTGAATACCGGGGCTAAGAAATCCCCTATTTTGCTTATAGCATTAACAAATCCTTCAAATGTTTTACCTATTTCTAATAGTGATTTAGAAATATTTTCAAAAACATTACCTATAAAAGTTTGTAGTGTAGAAAAAGCCCCGGAAAAACTTTCTATTATTTTACCCCCTATTTCTTGAAAAGTTTTAGAAATTGTATCTATAATGCCTTGAATAGTTTTTACTATTGTATCTATAATACCGGATATAGATTTAGAAATTTCTCCTGCTAATGTTTTAATACTATTAACTATTGAACCAATAGCCGAAGTTATAGTATTAATAATACTAGAAGCTACACTTCCTAATGTAGTAGCTATTCCTTTTATAGCATTTACTACATCCCCTATAAATCTAGAAATAGAATTTATTACACTTCCAAATCCCGCCGATATTGTAGAAGCTAAACTACTTAATGTTTTTGCTATACCATCTATAAAGCCCCTAACACCATCCATTATTGTTCTTCCTACACCTTCTAATGCTCTCATTATAGACCCGGCTATACTACTTATTGTGTTTGATATTGTAGAAACAAAACCCGAAATAGAACTCATTATACTACTGCCAATACTACTTATAGTAGCCCCTATATTAGAAATTATACTTCCAATAGTAGAAGCAAAACTAGAAATAGTATTTCCAATAGTAGTTATAGCCCCACTAATCATACTAGATATAGTAGAAACAAAACCCGAAATAGCCCCGGTTATAGTTGTAGCTATATTATTTATAGCCGAAGTTATAGTAGAGGCTACCGTATTTATTGAGTTAATAATAGCATCCCTTACGGTATTAACTAATGAAGATAAGCCGGAAATTGCGGTATCTATTACACCTTTTAGACTTTTATAAATAAAGTCTAATGCTTGACCTATCGGGTCGGTTATGCCACCTAAATAAGACGGTAAAATAATATTCTCTATATCTTTATACTCTAATTGAATTAAATCTATTTCTTGACCTAATACCTTTACTTTAATAGTTTCCATTTAAGAAAAGCCCCTATGCTCTAAATACTTCCCTATTAAGCCTATAAACATCGATTGCTTTTTTTAATTCGTTTCTTAGATTTTCTATAAATTTATCCTGCCATAACTTTTTAATTTGTTCGGGTGTTTTTCCTATCCTTTCTTCCGGCTTTATTTCCGGTTCAGTAATAAAGACCCACGCCACCGGTGTTTTTAACGGATTACCGGCTAAATCTTTTAATTCATAATCGGTTATATGATAAGCTATTCTAAATTGTTTAACGCCATATATTTCAAATAATGGAGTAATCTCGTGTATTATAATAAATTGTTTTCCATAATCTAGACGGGTTATTTTAGGGAATTCATAACTCATATTTCTATACACCTTCTTTTATCTTAGCATATTGTTTTGATAATCTTATAATAGTTCTTACGGGGNCTTTAAGTTCGGCTAAACTTTGACAAGTCTCACAAGGCTTACCGTATTTAGAATTTTTAGCACATTCTTCTTCATCTAGAGTTATTATTAACTCAACGGTTTTAGCTATAAGTGTATTAATAGCCTTAGTTAAGTCTTCGGCTACTTCGGGGGGTATTACGGGTGGGGCTACACTAGGTTTAGTTTCAACTAGTGGGACTTCGATTTTTGCGGGTTGATTAACTTTTATTTCTTTTTGCTCTACTTTTTCCATTTAAACACCTAAAATTATTTTTGAAATACTTCTTAATAAACTTTCATCTAATCCTAATTCCTTATATTTAAGTATTATCTGTTCGTTAGTAGCCACTTTAAGAGTTATAGCTTTATAAACTAATTCCTTAGCAAATGCCATATAAAAAGCCATTTGACCCGGATTAACCAATTTATTACTTAAGAAGTTCTTAACTAATTGACTATTATACATCATTCTAGAAATATGGGGGCTTAATTTATAAGCCATATTATTCATTTCTTTAAGCCACATATATTCGTTAAAAGCCGGATTACTTCTTAATTTGTAATCTTCTATTTCTTTTTGTATATTATCACTCTGGGGGACTAATCTCATATCAAATCTAGAAACATCAAATAAAGATAAATCCCATAAGGTAGAAGAAATTACATCAATATCAACCCATCTAATAAATTCGTTTCTTTCATAAGTATCAAATGTAGCTATATCCCATTTATCATAATCGAAATAAGGTTCATTAGAAACTCCATATTCCTTAGGAAATCTAAGGGCTATTTTACCGGGGTAAAAATCTGCCATATCAAAACCACTATAATCAAACCAACAAGAATATTCATAAAAGGCTTCGGATAACCTTATGGCGAAGTCGGTAGCATCTTCGTAAAATTCTGGGGGACTATGTTTAAAATATTCGTTGTATGCTTTTTGAACCCTTTGGGAGTGCCATAATGGATTATGATAATCGTGGGAATAATGACTAGTGTATTTATAGCTTAATTTCCAAGCTACATTTTCCGCCCAAGCATCAGACCCGCCTCTTCCCGATGAAACTGAAATTACTTCGGAAGGGTCATAATAATCTACATCAAAATAAGCATAACCATATCTAGCCTTAGCCCCCCTCTCAGTTCTAATAAAGTCTGGGAAAGTTATATCAAAATTAAAATTAAAGTTTAATTGAAAATCTAAAAGTATCCTTAATTCTAATGAAAAACAAAAATCAAAAAGACCATATAAATCAAAAATTAAATTCATTATTCTAAATTGAGTAGAAGCCCCTTCTATGCCGGTTTTATTTTCATATTTCTTTTTAGCCTCTCTTATTATGCTTAAAATTTCATCTTTTGGTAAAAATGTATATTCACTCATTTATAGAAACACCTTATATTTATTATGATAATCATATTCTTCTATTCCTTCTAAACATTTAGCCTTCATATCTTCATATTTTGATTTTTGATTAATATAAATATCGTATGCTTGTGCTATCACATCAGAAGCCTCATCTAAATCGTAATTATGTAAATAAAACTTAATATATCCTATACTATCTTTTATTTCAAAACCATTAACATCAACCCATAAAGCAGACCCCGGGGGTATAAATTCTATCGTTGGAGACATCTTAAGACATATTAAGGGTGTCCCAACTGCCCGGCTTTCTAAAACGGGAAGACCGAAACCTTCAGCTCTAGATAAATGTAAATAGTAGTCAGCTCCGGCTATATATCTTAAAACATCTAAATGTGATAAAGACCCCGGTGATGCTATTTGAATTATATTTTTATCATCGGGTTTTAAATATTGTTGAATATCACTTATAGCTAAAAGCCCAATATTATAATTTGTTTTTTGTTGTGCCTTTCTAAATGCTTCTAACATTAAGTCGGGTCTTTTTCTATCATACCCTTGACCCACATAAATAAACCATACAAATTTATCATTAGGCTTTTTATAAAATATAGGGTTATCTCTTGCTTGTTTTACTTCTTTTAAATCAACTGCGTGATGAACTACACCCTTAACTTTAAACCCTGCTTCTTCCATAAACCTTTTAGTAAAACCACTATTAGCATAAAGTTCAAATTGATTATAAAGTCCGGGGGTATGGAATTCTTTATCTATTGACCCCTCGCAAGTAGCATAGCATATTTTTCTTCCATATTGACCCAATAAAGCCATAGCCCACCATTTAGGTTCATTACTTATAAAAGTAAAAAATAGAAATGCCCTTAAATTCCAATTTCTAGATGGTGTTGAAAAATATTCGTTGTGGGGGATAACTATATATTTATTTTCTTCAAAAAGTCTTTTAATTAAATTTGCTTGTTGTCCTATTGATAAACTAGAGAATAAACTAGCTAAAATGACCCCATTATTCATAAAAAAAATAAGGGAAGTAAGGAAATATAAAGTTTTAAATGTATATCGTCTTAGCTATATACTATTCCGGAAATACCGAAGAGATTTAAGATAATGTCTAATACGGTAGGGTCTAAGCCTCTACTAGTCCATTTAGCCTTAGATATGTTTGCTTCTGACACTAAGGTTTTCCCAGAGTGTTTCCTAACTAATCTCCAAACTTCTCTAGCAAATGCCAAATATTGAACCATAGTTAATGGATTAGCTACTTTATCGGAAATGGCGGTCTTAACGGTATTTTCTAATCCGGCTAAATCACCAAAAGCTACTTGAATTTGGTCTACGGCGATGGTCTTCATTGCGGTGAATCTGGCACTAACTACTGTGGGGTCAAATTTTCCTGAATATTTGTTTATTCTTATAGATGCGGGTCTTACCATTTTAAACACCTAATTTTTTCAGTTGGCATTTTTCAAATAGATATATTTAAATCTTTAAATAATACCTTATAACATATTATCATAGTAATAAGAAAAAGTTATAACGGTTAAGGAAATGGCTACAATAGTAGAAACATATAATAAAATGAAACATATAGAAAAAGAAAAAGAGAAAGCAAAAAGACTATTAGAAAGAACCGTTAGGTATTGTTTAAGCTACATATTAGACGGTCAAGTAGAGATACAAAGGCATTACGAAGACCCTAACCCATATATTGTTATAAGAATATATTTAGACCCTAATAAGAAATTAAGACTAGTCCCGGTTATTGGAAATTGGGGCGTCCAAGCCGAAACGCCATTTTAGTTTTTTACATACTTGTTTGTGATTATTAAAATCGGATAAAGAAAAAAATAAACGGGTAAGCCCTTATCCCATAAAAATAAGCATTCTATAAGACATAAGAACACTACTATTCTATCAGCAAAAATATAAGTTATTAAATTTTTTA
>JGI20130J15133_1002626_pt1 | contig 13090 bp, 10 predicted proteins | sample WasSprMetagenome_FD_15133 | JGI IMG/M metagenome (IMG submission 15133) | reverse complement strand
GACCCCGCTGGGCCTTGGGAGCCATGGGGCTTCACCATTAAAGGCGATATAGACTATGATACTGGGGAGGCTAGAGATTGCACGATAGATATAGTCGACGGAAGATACATTTGCCTATATAAGGCTAGAAGAGCTAGTGCGGATATAGTTCATACAGCTCTAGCAGTTAGTAGCGACGGCAAGAATTGGGTGAAGCTAGGTATACCGAGGGTCAACGGTGAACATCAACCAAACTACTTCCTACTAAACGGTTCGATACACGCGGGCTCATCCGGCCCCATATTCATAGGAACTGAAACGCTGGAAGTAGTAAACGGAGCTGCCTTAACTAAACACTTCGCAAGCTACCTGATAGACTATAGAAGCCTCAATTTAGAGAGAATATTTAAAGCAGAGTGGAAGCCAGGCTCAAAATACGAACACCCGGAATATCCAATCCACACATACTGCAACGTAGTTTACGACCCACTCAACGATAGATGGCTGATATCGATAGAAGCAGTAGACCCCATCTTAAGCAGAGAACCGGGATTAAACAGCGAAGTAGACAGACTACTGCTCTACACAAGTGAAAAACAATAACGGCAAATCTCTCCATCATTTTCTTCAATCTTCTCGGCCTTTTAATGCCTCTCTATTTTATTTCCTAATGCTTTAACAGTCTTCCAATCAATACCGAACGCGGTTGTCAACTCTATACTCAAAGCAAGTGCTAACACATAGTAGATTGGGCGGTTTTCTTTAAAGTGAATGCTGATTTCATGTTAACGAAAAAATGGATTGGAGAATTAACAAAAATAATATCTGAGAAAATAGGTGCAATAGATGGGATTAAAAAGATATGCCCAGCAATAATCTTAGAGAAACTTAAAGAATAAAAGAATTTTGATACAGGGTAATAGACACGTCGTAAATCATGACAACTTATCTCCAAATAAATGTTTATAAAACGCATGCACACAACTATAATTTTGGTGACATTATGTCTGACTATTGGGATGAATTTTGGGATAGATGGTTTAGAAGACGCATGTGGCCCTTATCATCGTTCTTCGAAAGGATGGAGGAAATGTTTAGAGATATGGAGCGTATGTTTGAGAGGGAGTTTGAAGACTTATCTAAAATGGTTCCTAAGGATTTGATGCGTGAAAAAGTCCTACCAGACGGTACGAAGGTGTATGAGTGGGGGCCTTTCGTATACGGGTACAGCATTACAGTAGGACCAGATGGTAAACCGCAGGTGAGAGAGTTCGGCAATATAAGGCCTAGTGCAGAACGTAGATTTGGTAGACCTTCCATATCGATCAGTGAAGAGAGGGAACCTCTTGTCGAAGTCATAAGTACAGACGGCGAGATAAACGTTATCGCCGAATTACCTGGTGTTGAGAAGGAGGATATAAAACTCCACGCCACTGAAACGACGTTAACGATAAGCGCTGAAACTCAGAAACGTAAATACTACAAGGAAGTTGAACTGCCAGAGAAAGTAGACCCTAAGAAGGCTAAATCCACGTATAAGAACGGCGTACTAGAGGTTATTCTTCCAAAGAAGAAGGCTGAAGGACCTAAAGGTGAGCCGATAAAAGTAGAATAAGGGCATAGATTTCCATAATACACGGCCTACTGCAACAATTCTGCCCGTAGATTTCCTTCTCAACGTATATTTTGATACCTTAATTCATTACATCCCTCGCTTTTTTAATGGAATGAATATAGGATTTTCCTTAAAAGTTTCAATAAGTGTTGTAGCATTATAGGGGGATGTTTAATTGGTTGAAGTCTTTCTGGCGGGTAATGCTCATATAGACCCCGTGTGGCTCTGGAAGTGGTTTGAAGGTTTCTGGACTGTGAGATACACGGTTAGACGTATCGTAGAACTTATGAAGAAGAACCCATCGCTGACTTTCGTGTTTTCATCGGCCATAATGTACGAGTGGCTTGAAGAGTGTGAACCTGAGCTTTTTGAAGAAGTTAAAAGGCTTGTCAGAGAAGGCAGATGGATTCCAGTCGGAGGGTGGATAGTTGAACCAGACTGCAATATCCCATGCGGCGAATCATACGTACGTCATGCACTCTACGGTAAATCGTACTTTAGAGAGAAGTTAGGGTTTGAGGTTAGAATAGGGTACAATATTGATAGTTTCGGCCACAATGCATCTTTACCCCAGATATTTAGAAAATCAGGCTATGAGTACTACATATTCATGAGACCGGGCAGTCATGAGAAGGGTCTTCCATCGCTAGTATTCTGGTGGGAGTCTCCAGACGGTAGCAGGGTTTTAGCCTATAGACATCCAGTCGGCTATACCGTATCAGGCGAAGAACTTTATAAGGTTATAAAAAGCACTATTGCGAGCCCGCAAATACCTGTCATGCTGATACTGTTCGGTGCTGGAGACCATGGAGGTGGACCTACAGAGAAGGATATTGAAGCAATACGTAGAGCCTCTGAAGAATCTGCAGGATGCAAGGTTATGTTTGCAAATCCAGAGGAATTCTTTAAACGCATCTTAGAACTTTACAGAGATATCCCAATAGTCAAAGACGAGCTTCAACATCATGCAAGTGGATGCTACTCAGTCTTATCTGAAGTCAAGGCTTTGAATAGAAGGGCTGAGAGCATCATTATGGCCGCTGAGAAGATGTCTGTGCTCGCATACGCGACCTGTGGGCTCGATTATCCTAGAAGTAAGCTTAAGCGTAGTTGGAAGCCCACCCTATGCTCAACACGACCCGTATAAAATCGATCCAAAGCTTGGAGACTATCCATATGTGGATCAAGGAGAGCATAGTTTTAGATACATTCTACTGCCCCATTTAAATGGTTGGGTGAGCAATTTCAATAGAATATTTGAACTAGCGGAAATGTTAAACACAGATTTCTCCTACGTGTTCGAGGGACCTCATGTTGGACACATGCCGAACACTCTTTCCTTGCTTGAAATATCCCCACCTGAAGTAGCAGTCTCCGCAGTTAAACTAGCTGAGGGCTCTGACGATATGATAGTCAGACTCGTAGAGTATACTGGAAAAGATCACACTGTTAGAGTAAAGTCTACAGTCCTTGGAAGAGACTTAAACGTCCATCTAAAACCATTTGAGATAAAAACTCTAAGAATCCCCTTAGACAGAGGAAAACCCATTGTAGAATGCGACCTAATTGAAAACCCGTTAAGTTAAGAGACATAAAACGATCCGTTAACATACTAAAGGAGGGGCTGTACAGGGCTTTTAATGGATGGGTGAAAGTGAAATATCGCTATTTACGTATATTTTATCAGGGATGCCTCAATGCGGGTCGCTCTAGGTAGTATAGGCCACGAATCTAATACGTTCAGCCCTCTACCTACTAATATAAGAGATTTTAAAATCGTTAGAGGTAGTGAACTTCTTAAAGACGATGTTGTTAGATTTCTCATAAGTGAGGGTGTTGAAGTCATTCCGACTATTTATGCTTGGGCGCTTCCAAGCGGAGTAGTCTCTAAGAAGGCTTTCCTAAGTTTGGAGGACGAATTGATTAAAGCTCTTGAGGACAGCGATAGTTTAGATGGTGTATGCCTATTCCTCCACGGAGCCATGGAAGTTGAAGGAATTGGAGATGGAGAAACGCATATACTCAAGCGCGTAAGAGAAACCATAGGCTCTAAAGCCATAATATCCGTTGCTTTAGACCTGCATGGCAATTTAAACCCGCAAATCGCCGATTATGCAGACGTTTTAACGGCGTATAGAACTGCTCCACATATGGACGTTTCTGAAACTAGGTTGAAGGCCGCTAAACTCCTCATACGTTCTATAAAAACTGGTATTAAGCCAACTACCATAATAGTTAAACCCCCGGTTCTATTGCCTGGAGAATACGTCATTACATCGATCGAGCCGGCTGCTAGTATATACCGTAGTCTCGAGGAGATCGATCAAAAACCTGGCTTAATGGATTCCTCTATGCTCGTCGGCATGGCCTGGGCGGATACGCCTTACGCAAGTGCTAGCGCAGTAGTCGTTTCGGATGGAAAAACCGAAGATGAGGCTTATAGGGCTACCTCTGAGCTTGCAGAAGCCTACTGGAACAGGAGGAGAGATTTCAAACTTGAAGTTGAATCTGGTGAAATAGACGAGGTAATAAAAGCCGCTGAAGCTTCAACTAAAAGTCCAGTATTCATCTCAGATTCAGGAGACAATGTCACCGCCGGGGCTCCGGGCGACGTTCCAATCTTCATAGAGCGTTTGTTAGAATTTAAAGTTGAAGATGCTGTTGTAGCTGGGATATATGATCCAGATGCAGTTCGATTATGTATGGATGCTGGCTTGGGAAGCTATGTAAGAACTTCCATAGGTGGTAAGATCGATAAAATCAACGGATATCCTGTTGAAGTTAAAGGTAGTGTTGTAAATTTGATAGGTGGTGGAGCCGCCCTTAGAGTAAATGGAGTAGACATATTGCTGACAAGTCGTAGACGTGGTTGGACTTCCATAGACGATTTTACGGAGTTTGGAGTAAACCCAGCTGAGAGAAAAATCGTCGTAGTAAAACTTGGGTATTTAACGCCAGACTTCAGGAAGATTGCTAGGCTAGCCTTAATGGCACTATCTCCTGGCTGTACAAATCTACTCATAGAGAAGCTTAAATATGAAAAAGTGAGAAGACCCCTTTATCCTCTGGATAAAGATTTCTCCTGGAGCCCCTACGACACCCACAGCTAGAGTAAATACTCTTATTATACCGCATATCCTCCACATCATTATGCAATCCAGCTTCAGCTTAAACGCCGCTATATTGATTTCTTAAAAATACGTAATCCTTCCAATACGATTTTAGACCGATTATGTTTAGTTGGGAGGAAGTTTACACGTGTCATGACTATTCAACCATGCATATACGCATGCGGTAAACTCTCAACAGTCATAATAGTTTATAGCCTTTAAAAGTATATTAGACTTTAGTGAGCCGTTGTGCCCGAATTCCTCGACTTATACATACAGGATCTTACGGCTAAAAAGACGTGGATAAATGAAGCTTATTCTCAACCATCCTCATCCTCTATTGCAGTCTACCTTAGGGAATGCTTTGAAAAATACTGGAGATTTAGAGAACTCCCCAAGATTTCATCTGACGAGTTTAGAGTTCTCGCAGTGGATAGTAGCTCACAACATGCAATTATGCCTAATGGCGGCATTTTCTACGTTGCAAGGGCATTCGCCATATCGAATGCTGGTGTTGAATTCAGAAACCTGCATACGGGTTTCGATTACAGTTCTGATGAAAATTATGGGGCTGTCATCGGTAGGATTATGGAGTGGTTGGAACATAAAGTTGTACTGGAAGCTATTAGTATGGGTTTTAAAGGCTTCGTCCTGTTAGATGGCTCCATTTATGGACGATTGGCGCATGTCCCCCTTGAGATAAACTCGGCATACAATAGATATTTCATGTTAAGATATTTTGAGACACTCATCAGACTTTTTAATATGGCAAGGGAAAATAAAGTTCCAATAATTGGGTTAAGTAAGGAGAGTAGGTCTTCATTCTTTAGAGAGTTTTTAATGAGGAATATGATTTTTAAACTGGCTGGGGAATATGGTTTAGATGCGTCTGAGGTCAGCACGCTTATCAGCATGGCTTTAAATGGGAGGAGGGCGAACGCAATATTGGATAAAACACCCCCACCTCTCAGAGATTATATCATGGAGTACATTTCCCTCAAGCCAGATTTTCTAATCATAATGAGTTGCACTAGAAAACCGGGATATAGTACACCTTTGATTTTAAACGCCCCACCTGGAGTTAAAAAGGCCTTTAAGCTAATTAACGTAGATCCCGTGAAATATTTACAATCAACTCATCCAATATCTTCAAGAGATGTGGATTTCATCGAGTGGGCATCGCATATCGTTAAGGAGTTGCCGAAGCTGCCGGCGGTTATATCGTTTTACGTTTTACCGTCAGCTCAGGATACACCCATGAGGGTTGATGCCCCGGCTTGGGTTTTTAACGTAGAGAAAAATTTGTCTGAAGTCGATTTCAGTGAAGCTGTCGATGCGGATATAGACGACATTTTAAGGCTGATCTCAGCTGGCTATAGCGGCTTAGAAGATTATAACGTATGGTTGACGACCGCTCATAGAAGAGTTAAACTTGGAAGGAGAACTTTTGAGCACATATATCTCCCCAAGTTTGAAGAAATAGCTGGTAGAACGGCTACCTCACGGGGGTATAGGCGTGTCAGATTCCCATGAGCAGTTGGAGCGTTTAGGCTACGTAATTGGAGAGGCAAACCCATCTCAGTTTTACTTCATAGCGGATGAAGGTAAACACCCTCCTAGGTGGGAGTATGTGCTCGTGAAATCCAGGGAGGTGGTTGACGGGTTTGAAGTCGAGGTTCCGATAATAGCGCAGATATGTGAGATAACGTCGTTAAGTTTAGCTCTTGACCTCGAAAATAAGCCCAATCTTGAGGCCGTTGAGAGGCTGATAAAAGCTCAACTCGTGGATAGAAGGCTTATAGCCAGAGCGAGAGTTCTTGGGTTTACGTTGAAGGGGGAAGTTTTACAACCCAGGAGGGCTATACATCCAGGCAACGAGGTATATAGGGCTCCTTCAACCATTTTAAGCGAATTCTACTCTTACCCACCTGAGGAAGGATTACATATAGGCTATTTAATCACTAGATCGGATGTTCCCGTAAGCATATCTGTGAAAGGGTTTAGAAGACATCTGGCTATACTTGCGCAGACCGGAGCTGGGAAAAGCTATGTTGCAGGCGTACTGCTTGAGGAGCTGCTTAAAAAGGGTGCGACGGCTATAGTTTTAGACCCGCATGCGGATTACGTGTTTATGTCCCATAGAAGGATGGGTGGAAGGTTTTCAAGTAGGGTTACGGTGTTTAAGACGCGTGAAAGTACTGGAAGATATAGTGAGAAGCAGATAGGTAAGGTGGAAGTATATGAGGTGAAGTTTTCAGATCTGTCGATAGATGAGATTGCAACAGTCTGCGGTATAAGTGAGTCTTGGACTAATATAGTCAACGCCGTTGGAAAAGCCCTTGACAAGCTTAAGAAGGAGGGAAGCTATGGACTGGAAGACCTCATAGATAGACTTGAAAAGTCTGAAGATCCACATTCTCTCTCAGCTCTTAAATATGTGAAGAGATTGCAGAAGATTAGGGTTTTCGGAGATGCCACTACGGATGTTAATAAACTACTTAGACCTCAGCACATATCGGTGGTCGACCTTTCAGGTCTCGACGATGAAGTTGCAGATTATATAGCGTTCAGAATCCTAGGGGACGTTTTCGAAGCGGTTAGAGATCAAAAGTATGGTTATCCGGTCTTCCTCTTCATCGAGGAGGCGCATAGGTTCATACCGTATAAGGAGAAGACTTTATCGAAGAACATCCTAAAGAAGATTGCAGCTGAAGGTAGGAAGTTCGGCATCTTCCTAGTTGTAATCACTCAAAGGCCTCATAAGATAGACCCCGACGTTTTAAGTCAATGCAACAGCCAGATAATCCTTAGAATGACGAACCCTGAGGATCAAGACGCTGTTAGGAGGGGCTCGGAGAGGATGAGTGAAGACCTCTTAAAAGACCTCCCTGGGCTTAACGTGGGAGAAGCCATCGTAGTGGGTGAAATCACGAAAGCACCAGTTATGGTGAAAGTTAGAAGTAGAGAAACCGTAGAAGGTGGCGCCGACATAGACATAATCGGTAAGCTTAAAGAGGCTGCTAAAGAGGCGGAGAATGAAGAAACCTCTCTAGTTGAAAAACTGGATAGGGAGAGAAAACTGATAAAAAGTATTGTTGAGGGTGTTTAATTTGAGAATTGCACACGTATCCGATACGCACCTTGGGAGAAGACAGTACAACCTGGATGAGAGGGAAAACGATACATACGATGCGTTCAATGAAGTGGTTGAGAAAGTTCTTGAAGAACGCGTTGAAGTTTTCATACACTCTGGAGACCTCTTCGACTCCCCTACCCCTCCGATAAAGGCTTTGAAAAACTTCAAGGAAAATTTGAAGAAGCTTCAAGGGAAAGTAAAGTTCATCACAGTCCTCGGAGACCACGATCTTCCTAAAAGACGTGGATTACCGCCGCATAGCCTATTTGAAGAAGTCAGAGTTCTAGGAGTAGGGGAATTAGAGTGGTTGGAAGTTAATGGGGTACTTATTGCCGGCATTTCCAACATACGTGGGAGAAGTATAGAATTACTTAAAACGGAACTTCAGAAGTTCGATCAAGTGGCGGGTAGATACTCTAAGTCCATACTCGTGGCGCATCAGGGAGTAGATAAATACCTACCCTTTGAAGGTGCATATGAGCTTAAAGAGGCCGATCTACCTGAGAAAGCATCCTATTATGCTTTTGGACATATACATTCAAGGGCTTTAACGAAGTTTGGAGGAGGGTATTTCGCATACGCGGGTTCAACGGAGATTATGAGAAGGGATGAGGTTAAATCATGGGTTAAAGATGGGAAGGGGTTTTACATAGTAGACCTTGATGGGGATTGGTTAAGAGTGCATAAAATCGACGTTGACATTAGACCTCAATATGAAGTTGAATTGGATTTGACTAGAGAGAGCCTTCAAGATCCATTCTCAAAGTATCTGACTTCAGTTAAGAAGATGCCCATACTCCACATATATGTGAGCGGTAAGAACATAAACACTAGGCAGATTCTAAACAACCTCAACCTCCTACTTAAAGATAAGACATTGAAACATAACGTGTTCTTTAAAGACTTAACAGCAGTCCAGCAAGAGCCTATGTTGAAATTCCGTGAAGAAGATTCCGTGAACTTGAGGAGGAGGCTCATAGGCGAATATTTAAATAGCTTGGGATTAGGCGATCGTATGTATGTGGATCTAGCGTGGAAACTCTACGAACACTTATCGAAAGATGAAATAGACCAAGCTAAAAAAGTAGTTGAAGAACATGTAGCTGGTGAAGAGAAGTGATAGTGTTAAAGAGGCTTAAACTGAGAAACTTCCTATCTCACGGAAATACTGAGATAGACTTCCCCCTAGGTGTGACAGTAATAGTGGGGCCAAATGGGGCTGGGAAGACGGCTATCATGGATGCCGTTATCCACGCCTTCCTCGGTTTTGAAAAAGACGTGAAGACAAGAGGGGAGAACGTTGACGACCTAATAAGGAGGGGGGCAAGTGAAGCTGAGATCAGCCTAACCTTTGAAGCAGACAATAGAGAATACCTGGTGCAGTGGATTAGAACAAAGGGTGGACGCGTAGAAGCTTCGCTTAGAAGAAGCGATTTAGGCTATATAGCTCGTTCAGCAAAGCAAGTTAGACAGGAGATTTTAAAGTTACTCGAGCTCGACAGTAAGACGCTGTTGAATTCCATATTCATCCGTCAAGGTGAAATCACAAACCTCGTTGAAGCCGCACCTGCAGATAGGAAGAAGCTTATAGGTAGAATGATAGGTATCGATGCGTTTGAAAAAGCTTGGGAAAATATGCGTGAAATAATCAACTACGTAGAGGGGTTGAAAAGTAGTGTCGAAAGGGAAATACATGGTAAGAGTGAACGACTTGAGGAGAAGAAGCGTAACTACAACGATTGCTCCAACACTATACGGGAATTGGAGGAGAAGATAGCTGTATTCAGGAAAAAGGTTGAGCAGCTCGAGGAGGAATATGAGTTAATTAATAGGGAGAAGCAATGCTTGGATGAGAAGGAATCCATTTACAACAACTTGAGTAGAGATTATGAGCTTATTCACCGAGATCTGAGCCACTTAGAAGATAGGCTTAGAGAAATGGCAAGAGAGCTTAAAGANTGCGAGAAGGCTAAGGAGGAGGTTGAAAAGCTAGAATCTGAAATTGGAAAGATTCAGTTTTTGGAAGATTACGTGGAGAAAGTTAGAGAGCTTAAAGAATNCGATAGAGAAGAACACGATCTACGGGATGAGTTGAGGCTACTGGATGAGGCTGAAGACGAGGTAAAGAGTTCTCTGAAAAAGATGGCGGAAGCTGGCTATACGTTTAAAGTTGAAAGTGAGGTGGAAGTGATCGATTTAACAGACGACCCTATAAGCCTCAGTAATAGAGCTACGAGAAATGCTTTAGACGTTAAACATCTGGTTGAGCAGCTGAAGTTGGAGGAAAGAGATCTAGCCACTCTATTAAGTAGGGTTGAAAAGCTCCTACCTAAACCAAATAAGCAAACGTTAAATGCAAAGTTGGTGGAATTGGACAACGAGATCGGTGAGGTTGAAGCCTCCATCAAGAAGTTGAACGAAGAAGTCGGTTGGATTAGTAGTAGGATTGAAAAGTTAACTCAAGACTTCAACAGCTTAGATAAGCTTGACATATGTCCCCTATGTAGGACTAGGTTAACTCCTCAACATAAGGAGCAGGCTAAGCGGGAAATTATAGAGGAGTTGGACTCTTTAAAGAATAAGCGTACTTTAGTCGATAAGAAGAGGAGCGAATTGGAAAACTTAATGGGAGAATTGAGGAGGGGGAAAGAGGCGCTTCTCAAACTATCCACGGATGTGGAGAACATTGAGAAATTACTTAGAAATTTAGAGGATCATAGGAGAAGCCTTCATAAAAAGTCGTATGAATTAAATGCTATTTTAAGGAGGATTGGTGAGTTAAGGAGAGAAGTTGGAGGAAGACTTTCAAAAGTGGAAGAAGACTTAATTCAAACTCAAAGCGAACTGGAGAAACTCGTAGAAGCACTAGGCTATAAACCTAGCGACCCAGAGGCTGAGCTGAAGGTTCTTAGAAGTAAGAAGGAGAAGTATGATAGGCTTAAACCGATAGCTAGCCAGTATGAGGGAAAAGCTGAGAGTTTTAAGGAAGCTGTCGATAGGAAGCTTAAGCTTGAAAAAGAGCTTGAGAAACTCAAAGAATCCATTAACAACCTAGGCTACAATCCTAAAAGACATGAGGAAGTTAAGAAGTTGTTTGATTCCCTCGGAAAGAGATTGGTAGAATGTAAATCGAGCATAGAAAATTTAGAAACGCAGATCAACAATGAGAAGAAGAGATTGTCCAACATTAAAATGGAAATGGAACAACTCCATGATGAGATATCTAAACTTAAAGCTAAACATGATAAAATTGAGGATTTTAGATCTAAACTTGAAAAGATTAGAGAAGCTTTTTCAAAAGATGGTGTTCAGAAGATGTTGAGGCAGAGGCTTACACCTCATATATCCGAGCTCGCTACCAGATACGTTGAACGTTTCAACCTTGACGTAACAAGCATCATCATCGACGAGGAATCTAGATGTCAGCGTTATGAGGGGTGGAGAAGCTACGCCTCTTTCACTACTCAGTGGCGGTGAGAAGGTTGCTATTGCAATAGCTTTAAGATTGGCCATAGCTAAGGCTCTCGCTGGAATGCTTTCAACAATCATAATGGATGAGCCGACGATACATCTAGATGAGGAGAGGAGGAGGGAGCTGGTGGAAGTTGTTAAAAGCTTCTTTAGAGAAGGGACTGTATTACCTCAGATGGTGATAATCACGCATGATAGGGAGTTGGAGGAGGTGGCCGATACACTTTACCAAGTGGAGAAGATAGATGGAGTATCTAAAATCGTAGAATAGAAAATGCTCCGCACGTTCAACGTTGGAGCTTTTACGTTAACGGAATGTATGAACCTTTTACTCAATATATGGAGCTATGTAAACAGTCAAGTTTATAGGTTCTATAGACGTTATACGCATGGGCTTATCCTTAGCAAACTCTACTTTAACAATTTTAGCCACATTTTTGAAATGCTTAAATATGCTGATGAGGTAGTTCATACTGTAGCTACTCTCCGCATAGCCACTTTTATCGAGAAGCACTTGAGAATCCAATAGTCCCTCGCTATTCTTACCTTTGAATTGTACGGCATTCTCCGTAACAGATACTTTCACAGTATATTCGTCTGAAATGCTTGAGAGAATTCTATATACTTCAGCCGTGGGTACTATAAAGTAGACGCCTAAATCTAATTTTAATGGAGGTAAATCCTCAAGTTCAATATCTGGTTGCTCAAACCTCTTAGTTACATTACCGCATGATATTTTGAGAAGCTCTGACCTACGTACTGTAAGCATACACTTATCACCCCTTCTAGGTTTAAAACTCCTCAATACTTCTTTAACATTCAATGTAAAGTAGAACTCACTCGTCAGCTCATATTCATCTATAACGTGTACGGGCACAATCGCATCAATAAGAGTCACGTGAGATGGATTCATCATTTTAACGGCTAAGCCGTTAAAGGTCGCCTTGAAAATAACGTCATCGTTAAACTCGTTTACAAGCTTTAGAAAATCCATGAAGAGTTTAGCGTCTATTTTCATCTCGAGCCTTGGAAAAGGCGGATTTTCAATAATTAAGCGATGTATATTGTTTTCGCGCATGAGATACTCAATAGCCTCCTGCTCTGAAACCTCTATAAGTTCCCCATGCTCTCTTAGGAAAATCTTAGAGCCTTCTCTGAAACCCATTTCAACCTTAAGCCGCTCTAACAACGCTTTAGCATTCTTAAATCTCTCACTCCTACATTTATCGATATGCTCCTTAAACTCAGAATCGGTCGAGTATAGGACTCTTTGACAGAATGGGCATTTCAAATGACGCTTCTCCTTAACTTTAGGCTGTTCAACAGCTGTAGGCTTCTGGATAGACTGTTCAGAAGCCAGGGAAACATCATATCCACCTTCATAAGGCTTAACTTCAACCGTTAGACTCTCCCTTAGAAGACTCTTAAACTCTTTACAGAATAGTCTTCCACGAGCATCAAGCCTACCGTCGTAAACATTTTCACCGACCTTAACCTTCATTAAACCCGGCTGTCGTCTAATCTCCTTTGGAATTTGAAGCCATCCCAGTTTAGCCATCCATTTACTTACACGTACCTGAACAACGCTATCTCCGCCGTTAACATGAGCTTCTGACATATCCATTTATTTTTCAATTTCATATTCATATACTTATATAATTTAAGTTGTGAGATAAGTTGTGAGAAGCCAAGCCCTATTAACCAGTAGAAGGCATGAGTGATTATGGGAGAGGAAAATATTAATATGACGGCTCATAATTAAACTAAACGTATATAGCG